>Ga0187766_10001708_pt1 | contig 12900 bp, 15 predicted proteins | sample 0216_QUI02_MP05__4_FD_132971 | JGI IMG/M metagenome (GOLD analysis project Ga0187766, IMG submission 132971) | Tropical peat soil microbial communities from peatlands in Department of Meta, Colombia - 0216_QUI02_MP05_20_MG | ecosystem: Environmental > Terrestrial > Soil > Wetlands > Peat ... | reverse complement strand
GAAGCCGCCCGGCGCCATCAGCAGGCCCGCCTGGAGCGCCGACGCTCCGCGCACGGCCTGGAAATACAGCGGGACGAGCAGCATCGACCCGAACACCGAGATCGCGAACAGTAGGAACGTGCCCGCGGCCGCCCCTGCTCGTGTGTGCGCGAACGTCCGCAGGTCGATCAGCGGATTAGGGGTCCGCCAGCTGTGGACGAACCAGGCGGCGATGAGCACCACGCCGGCGAGCGTCGGGACCCATGAGTGCGCGGAGCCGAACCCGTAGGTCGCGGACTCGGCCAGGCCGAAGATGAACACCGCCAGCCCCGGGGAGAGCAGCAGCATCCCAAGCCAGTCGAGCCGGTGGGCGGGCTGTGGCTGGTCGGGCTCGAGCACGATCAGCGCGAGGATGAACGCGACGATCCCGATCGGGACGTTGATGAAGAAGATCCAGCGCCAGGACGCGTTGTCGACCAGCCAGCCGCCGAGGATCGGCCCCAGGATCGGCGCGATCAGCATCGGCACGCCGAGCACGCCCATGACGCGTCCCATGCGGTGCGGACCGGCTTTCCTGGTCAGGATCGTCATGACCGCCGGCATGATCATTCCGCCGCCGATGCCCTGCAGGACGCGGAACAGGATCAGCGAGCCCGCGCTCCACGCCAGGCCCGACAGCACCGATCCGAGCGTGAACAGCACGAGCGAGCTCATGTAGATGCGCTTGGTGCCGAACCGGTCGGCGGCCCAGCCAGTGACCGGGATGACCGCGGCGAGCGCGAGCGTGTAGCCGGTGATGACCCACTGGATCGTGGTCAGCGACGAGTGGAACGCTACCGCGAGGTGGTCGATGGCCACGTTCACAACGGTCGTGTCGAGGATCGACATGACCGCCCCCAGCATCACCACGCCGGCGACGATCAGCGTCTCGCGGTCAAGCCCCTCGGGCTGCGATTCCTGCGCTGACAACTCGGCCATCGCGTCATCGTAGCGGACCGGCGGGTCCGGTTATCTGCGAAAGCGGGGGAGACCCGTAGGATCTCTCCGGTGAGCGTCGTCAAGATCAACGCGATCACCGTGCCGCGGGAACGCTTCGCGGAGTTCGAGCAGCGATTCGCGACGCGAGCCGGCAAGGTCGAGGGCGCCACCGGCTTCGAGGGGTTCGAGTTGCTCCGGCCCAACGACGACCGCGACGTGTGTCTGGTCGTGACCCGGTGGCGCTCCGAGGACGACTTCCGAGCCTGGGTCGCAAGCTCTGATTTCGCCGCCGGGCATGCTCAGCATCGTCACAGCGGACCGGTGGGGACGTCGAGCGAGCTGTGGTCGTTCGACGTGCTCGAGCGCAAGGACGGCTGACCTACGGCGCTCCGACCCGGATGAGGTCGAGCGTGTTCTGCTGGACGCGCTCGAGGGTCATCGTTAAGCTCGGGGAGTAGAGGACGAGGTGGTCGAAGTCGGCCTCGCGCTTCCAGATCCGGCGCAGGAGCGGCACGAGCTCCTCGAGCCGCAGGGCGGGCGACTGGGGGTCCTTGACTACCCGCTGACGTGGAGCGTTACAGCGCCCCGCCCGCGCCGACGGGCGCGGAAACCCGACCCGGATCTGGTCGGTCGCCGCGGCTGCGGGGAGGGGCCTCGGGTTCGCGGGGGCGGGTCGGCAGCGTGAACGTGAGCAGCGCGAGCACCGGCATCGTCGCGAGCTCCACGAGCAGACAGCGGCTGACCGCGGTCACGAAGCCCTCGTGGCCGAGTGCGCTGAAGAAGATCGCGCCGATCCCGGCGACCCCCACCGCTCCCGCCAGTTGCTGCATCGCGTTCAGTACGCCCGACGCGGATCCGAGTTCGTTGTCGGCGACCGACGCGAGGATGAAGTTGAACAGCGGCGAGACGATCATCCCGATCCCGATCCCGACGAGGAGCTCCGGTCCGACGATCGCCAGCGAGGTGGTGTCGAGCCCGTGGGCCAGGATCACCTGCCGCAGCCACCACACGCCGGCGGCCGCGATCACCGCGGCGATCTGCAAGGCGGTCCGTCCGAGCCGGGGCACGAGCACGGCGGCGGCGAGGACCGCGCCGACCGCCGTGCCGGTCGCGAACGGCGCGAGCGTGAGGCCGGCATGGATCGCCGAGAAGTGCATGCCGAACTGCATGAACAGCGTGAGCACCAGCATCGTGCCGAGCATCCCCGCGAAGAACACGACGATCATCGAGATGCCGGCCGTGTAGGCGCGATGGCCGAAGATGCTCGCCTCGACCAGCGGGTCGCCGCCGCGGCTGCGCATCCGCCTGGTCCACGCCGCCAGCGCCGCGAACGACAGCGCGCTTGCCGCGACCATCAGATACGTCCACGCCGGCCAGCCGGCCTCGCGGCCCTGGATCAGCGGGTAGATCAGAAAGCCCATCCCGGTCGCCGCCAGCGCGGTGCCGACGAGGTCCAGCCGCGGCGGGTCGGCCGCGCGGGACTCGGGTATCAGCCGCGCCGCGCCGATCGCGGCGATCAGGCCGAGCGGCAGGTTGACGAAGAAGATCGGCCGCCAGCCGCTCCCGAGCAGGTTGGCGTCGACGAGCGCGCCGCCGACGATCGGACCCAGCACCGCGGACAGGCCGATCACCGGTCCGAAGATCGCGAACGCCGATCCCTGCTCCTCGGGGGCGAACGCGTCGCGGATGATCCCGAACCCTTGCGGAATCAGCAGTGCGGCGCCACCCCCTTGTGCGAGCCGGCAGGCGATCAGCATGTCGGGCGAGACCGCGAATGCGCACGCCATCGACGCGGCTACGAACCCGACGGCGCCGAGCACGAACAGGCACCTGCGGCCGTAGATGTCGCCCAGCCGTCCCCCGGTGATCAGCCCGACGGCGAATGCGAGGGCATAACCGCCGATCACCCACTGCAGCGCCGAGGTGCTGCTGTGCAGCTCGGCACGAATCGTGGGCGCCGCGACGTTGACGATCGTGCCGTCGAGCAGATCCATGCACTCGGCGGCGAGCACGAGCGCGAGGATCGCCCACTTGTGTGGATGACTGACCCGGGTTGACATCGAATCCTCCCTTGACGAATGACGTTCGGAACGGTGTTCGTTCAACGAACGCCGTTATACACTGCGGGCATGAGCGCGTCAAGAGGCAGGCCGAAATCCCGTCCGACCAGCGCGAAGCCGACCGGCCCATCGCCGACCCAGGCGGCCGGCGCCGTCAGTGCCGCGCTGCCGGCGCCGCCGAGATTCCCGCGGCCCAGCAAGCGCCCGACGCGCCGAACCGCGCTGACCGTGGAGGCGATCGTGGCCGCGGCGATCGAGGTCCTCGACGAGGCCGGGGTCGCCGGGCTGACGATGCGGCGCGTCGCCGATCAGCTCGGGACCGGGGCGGCCTCGTTGTATGCGCACGTGACCGGTAAGGACGAGCTGCTCGAGCTCGTGTTCGACGAGCTTGTCGGGCAGGTGCCGCTGCCCGAGCCCGACCCGGAGATCTGGCGCGAGCAGGTGCGTCAGATGGCCCGGGACCTCCGAGCGGTCCTGATCTCCCACCGCGACGCCGCGCTCGCGGGTCTAGGGCGAATCCCCACAAGTCCGAAGATGCTGGCCGCCGCCGAGACGCTGGTCGCGACGCTGCGGGCGGGGGGTCTGCCCGATCGCGCGGTCGCGCTCGGACTCGATCAGTTCACGCTGTACGTGGCGGCGGACGCGTTCGAGACGGGGCTGATGGAGCATGGCGGGATGACCCCTGAGGACGTCCAGCGCTACTTCGACGATGTCCACGCCTTCTACATGCGACTGCCCGCCGATCGCTTCCCGGTGCTGGCCTCGGTCGCCGACGACATGACCGGTCCGGACGGGGCGGAGCGGTTCGAGTTCGGCCTCGACGTGCTGATCGCCGGCCTCGAGGCCGTGAGCGCCGGTACGAGCTGATGCCCACTGCACTCGGGGGACTCAGGGTCCTCGACTTCTCGCGCGTGCTCGCCGGTCCGCTGGCGACGATGGTCCTGGGGGATCTGGGGGCGGTGGTGACGAAGGTCGAATCACCCGCCGGTGACGACACCCGGCAGTGGGGGCCGCCGTACGACGCGGCCGGCGACGCCACGTACTTCCAGGCGGTCAACCGCAACAAGCAGAGCCTGGTGCTGGATCTCACCGACCCGGCCGATCTGGCGCGGGCGCAGCAGCTCGCGAGCCAAGCCGATGTGGTCGTGGAGAACTTCCGCCCAGGGGTGACCGAACGGTTCGGTCTTCACTACGAAGGGCTGCGTGAGGGCAACCCGGGGCTGATCTACTGCTCGATCACCGGCTTCGGCGCGGGCAAGGGCGCGGAGCTGCCGGGCTACGACCTGCTGGTGCAGGCGCTCGGCGGGCTGATGAGCATCACCGGGCCGCCGGACGGCGAGCCGCAGAAGGTCGGAGTCGCGCTCGTCGACGTGCTGGCCGGTCTGTTCGCGACGGTCGGGATCCTGGCCGCGCTCGAGTACCGCCGGGAGTCCGGGGAGGGCCAGCTGGTCGAGGTCGATCTGTTGTCCTCGCTGCTCGCGGCGCTTGTGAACCAGGCCTCGGCCTACACGGTCGCGGGCGTGGTTCCGGAGCGGATGGGCAACGCGCATCCGAGCATCACGCCGTACGAGCCGCTGCGGTGCGCCGATCGGGAGCTCGTCGTCGCGGTTGGCAACGACCGTCAGTTTGCTGCGCTGTGCGATGTGCTCGGCTCGCCGGAGCTCCCTGCTGACCCGCGGTTTGCGACCAATGCGGCTCGGACCGCGAACCGCGCCGCGATGCGCGCCGCGCTCGAGGAGCGGCTCGCCACTCGTGCGGCCGGCAGCTGGGCCGCCGAGCTCACGACCGTGCGCGTTCCCGCCGGCGTCGTCAACGACATCGCGGCCGCGTTCGAGCTAGCGCGCACGCTCGGGCTGTCGCCGGTCGTCGGCATCGAGCGCGAGGACGGTACGACGATCGAGCTCGTTCGCAACCCGATTCGGCTGTCGACGACGCCCCCGATTTACCGGTCGGCGCCGCCTCGGTTTCCGCCCCGCCCGTAGCCCCACACGACGCTCTCACCGTCCTGGGCCCCCTTGCCAGTGCCGAAGCCCTGGTCGCCGTAGGTCGGCGGCGTGCCGGCCGGGGCGGTCGGGCTCTCCATCGCCGACTCGTAGTCCCCGGTGTAGCCGTCGGGGAGCAGCCTTAGCTTAGCTTCATCACGCCGTAGTACTGGTCCGCCCACGCCTGGAGATTCGGCGTGCTCGGAATCACCGTGTCGAGCAACTCGCCGCCCCGTTCCGATGATGAACTCCAGGATTCCAAGCCGGGGATCGGGGTTGCCGGCGGGATCCATCGGCGCGAACCGCGAATAGACGTGGTCGTGCCCGTTGAGGATCAGCGTGGCGCGGTGGGCGTACGTTCTGTGCGGCGTCGTGGACGATCGAGCCCGAGCCCTGGCCGCAGGTATCGGTCGGTGTCGCGTGCCGTATCTTCGGCGCCTCATACATTTCCAGCGCAACTTAGTTTGTTAGCGCTGGTTACGACCAAGACGGGCCAGGGCAAGGTCAGCTATCGCAAGGACAAGCGTCATCATCAGGAGGGAGTCACGTGCCACGTGGAGTTCGTCGTTTCTCGCTGCTGTCGGGGGTAGCACTGTGTGCGATCCTTGGTGGCCCCATCGCCGTCGCGCAAGCGAGCGATATCTCGCTCAAGGCGACGCTCAACAGCTTCGCCTCGAAGATCACCAAGGACGAGAACGCGGTCAAGAGCGGCCTGGCGGGATATCCGAAAGGCCGGGTCAAGCCGCTCACCCGTGCCCTGAAGCATGAGGTCCGTGACCTCCACGCGCTGAAGTCGCGGCTGTCTCACGAGTCCGCATCGACGGCGGCCGGGGCCAAGGCCAAGAAGGACATCATCAAGGGGCTGGGCCTGATCGCCTCCGCCTACGGGACGCTGCGCAAGGACGTCCTGGCCGCGAACGGAGGCCCGGTTCCGGCCGCCCAGGTGAACGCCGCCGTGCGCACCGACAAGAAGGGCCGCAAGAAGTTCCTCGCCGGGCTGAAGCTGCTCGGCGGCTGACGCCTTGACGCCGCTGGCCCGGGCCGCGACCCGCCGGCCCGGGCGCTGGCCTGCTCGAGCGATCCGTGGTAGACCTCGGCCGATGCGGCTCCGGGCGCCTGTTCCAGACGACGCGCCGGCGGTACTCGCAGTACTGGTGGCGCGGGGGGTGGCCGACCTCGGCGCGCCTGATGACACGCTCGAGGACGTGCTCGACGAGTGGCGCGCGAGCGATCTCGACCTTGCCGCGGACGCGCGCGTGGTGGAGGCCGAGGACGGTGAGATCGTCGGATACGCCGTCGTCCGGCGGCCGGGAACGCTTGCGGTCGTCCATCCGGACCACGAGGGACAGGGGATCGGGACGCGTCTGCTCGAGTGGGCCGAGCGCCGCGAGCCCGAGCGCGGACTCGAACGGCACCGCCAGTGGGTGGCGGCGGGTAACGCGCGGGCGCGGACGCTGCTGACCGCCGCCGGGTACGCGGTTGCACGCAGCCACTGGCGGCTGGGGCGCTCGCTCGACGACGTCGGCGCCGGCGCGCCGCCGCCTACCGGCGTTGGTCTGCGGACGGTCGACGCCGGTCGCGATGCGATTTCGATGCACACGCTCGATGCCCGGAGCTTCGCCGGCCACCCGGGCTACACCGCCGAATCCCTGCGCGAATTCTCTGAGGAGCACCTCGAGGCCCACGCCTTCGACGGGTCGCTCAGCCGGATTGCCGAGGAGGGCGGGGACATCGTCGGGTTCCTGCTCGCGCGTCGACGGGTGGAGGAGGCGGTCGGTTACGTTGACCTGCTCGCGGTCGATCCCGATCATCAGGGTCGCGGCGTCGGGACGGCGCTGCTCGCGAGCGCGTTCGCGGCGTTCGCGTCGGCGGGGCTCCGCGGAGCACGGCTCGGCGTCGACTCCGACAACCCTCGCGCGTTGAGGGTGTACGAACGCGCGGGGATGAAGGTGCTCTTCCGGTACGACGGCTACGAACGCCCGATGGCCCCGGCGTGGGTCGGTCTGGAGCCGCGGACGGTGGGGGTCAGGCCCGCCGGCTGACGACGTGAGAGACAATGGACGAGCTAGCCGAAATGTCCGACCTCCCCCACCACACCGACACCGCGAAAGACACCGGCTCCTGGTTCCCGGTACCCGACGAGGCTGACCTGCCGTCAGGCCTGCAAACGCTGTTCGCGAAGGCGCGCGAGCGGCTCGGCTTCGTCCCGAACGTGTTTCGCGTCTGGGCGTTCCGGCCCGAGCGCCTGAGCGCGTGGTTCGCCCACTTCCGTCAGCTGCACGAGCCCAGCGAGCATCTGAGCGCGGCCGACCGGGAGATGATCGCGGTGGTCGTCAGCTCGGCCAACGGCTGCCTGTACTGCCTCGTCGCGCATGGTGCCGCTCTGCGTCAGGAGCTCGGCGATCCGGTCCTCGGTGAGCGCGTGTCCTATGACTGGCGCAGAGCCGACCTCGATCCGCGACGGAGCGCGATCTGCGCCTACGCCGAGAAGCTCACCCGGCGCCCGCGCGAGGTCGCGCGGGCCGACCTCCAGACGCTTCTCGACGTCGGCCTGACGCTCGAGGAGGCCTGGGACGTGGCCGAGATCAGCGCGATGTACAACCTGACGAACCGCATGGCGATGGCGACCAACATGCTTCCCAACGAGGAGTACAGCGGCCAGGCACGCCCGGCCTGAGGGCCGAGAGATCAGGACGTCGCGCAGCGGTCCGTTCACCTCGTACCGAACTGCTCCGCACAGGCACCGACCCGTGGGCATCCGCTCACCTCCGAGGTCGCGATAATTCGTGACCGTGGCGTACGACGAAGATCTCGCTGATCGTATCCGCGCGCTGCTCGCGACCGATCACGACGCCGTCGAGAAGAAGATGTTCGGTGGTCTCGCGTTCCTGATCGGGGGGAACATGTCGGTGAGCGCCAGCGGGCAGGGCGGTCTCCTGGTTCGCTGCGACCCCGCCGAGACCGACCCCCTGCTGAAGGCGCCACACGCAGAGCGATTCGAGATGCGTGGTCGCGCGATGGACGGCTGGCTGCGCGTCGAGTCTGAGGGCGTCGAGAGCGACGCCGATCTGAAGCGGTGGGTTGACGTGGGCGTCGCCTACGCGCGGAGCCTCCCGCCGAAGGCTTAGGCGACCGATGCTAGTGACCCGTCGGGAGGGCGGCCTATGCCTGATCACTCATCCCGAGCACGGGCGCGTCGCCGGTGAGCTGTGCCGGCGATGGGGCAACGAGCGGTTCGAGGCGCCGAAGCATGACGTGGCACTGCAGTTCGCCGCGACCCATCACGACGACGGCTGGTACGAGCTCGACGGGCGCCCGTCGTTCAATCCCGAGCATCGGCGGCCCGCGCATTTCCTCGAGCTGCCGCTCGAGCTGACGGTCGGCCCGTACGGCCGCGGCGTCGACAGCGTGTACGCACGCGACCGCCATGCGGGGGCGCTCGTGAGCATGCACTGGGCCGGTCTCTATCACACGCGCTTCGGCCTGCACGGAGGCGAGCCGGTTCGGCATCCGCTCGCGGTCGAGGTCGTGGTCGAGCAGGACCATCGCCGGGTCGCCGCGCTGCGCGATGCCTGGGGCGGTCGCGGCCGCCGCAGCGAGTTCGAGCGCCACACGTGGTACGCATACGAGCTCCTCCAGGCGCTCGACCTGATGTCGCTCGCGCTCGGCCTCATCGACACCGATGAACCGATGCGGGGCGGCGATTCAGTGTCAGTGTCGGTCCCGCAGACGCTCGCGCGAATCGAGCAGCCGCCGGGAGTGCGCTCGATCCCCGCGGTCCCGGTCGCGCCGGGCGGGCCGTACGTCGAGCTGGCGCTACGAGTGATGGCGCCCGGCCGGGTCAGCCTCGACCCGTATCCGTTCTCGGAGGCGAACTTCGAGCTCGAGCTGTCCGCGCGCCGGCTCGACGATCGGCCCTACGACTCGGCGGAGGACGCGGCGAGCGCCTACCACGGCGCGCCGTTCGAACCGATCGCGATCCGTGTCGGCCCAATGTGAGTCCACGAGCCGTCGTGCGCGCTCGGGAGCGCGTGATCGTCTCCCACCTCGAGCGGTTCGGCCGGCGCGACGAGTTGGCCGTCGCCTGGCGCCAGTGACGCTGGCGCCTTAGTGGAATGGTCGGCGGCGCCTGACGGCGGCGCCTTAGGAGGCGAGCCCGCGTTCGCGGATCTCCCGCTGCGCCGCCTCGGTCTTGTCCAGGCCATCGAGGCCCATCGCGTGCAGCACCCCGGGCGTCTTGGTGAACTGAATGTCGCGGTAGTCGACCACCTGCACGTGGTTCCCCCACGGGTCGTCGAAGTCGAGCGAGCCCGACGGCTGGACGGCGACGCCCGCATCCCGGAGCGCCGCGCGAACTGATTCCTTGCCGTCGACGACCAACCCGAAGTGCCGGTCGTCGTCGGCCGACTGCGAGCGCCCGGCGGCCAAGGCGACGAACTGGTCTCCCATGTCGATGAATGCCATCCGCGGGCCCGCGCGCCCGCGAAGTTCGAACTCGAAGAAGCGCCCGTACCAGGCGAGGGCATCGTCGACATCGCCGACCTCGAGTGCGACGTGGTTGATGCCGACGAGACGTGCCATCGCTTCCGCCGCGCCGCGCCTCTAGCCTCCGGCCTCCGAGCCCGCGCCGGCCTTCATCTTCATCCACTCGGCCTTGTGTGCGCGCTTGGCGGACTGGTAGTCGGCCAGCGCCTCGGGCGAGTCCACGTCCCCAAGGGTAGGGTGTGGCGGCACGAGGTCCTGCGCCGCCGCGACGTGGAAGCGCTTGGCGAGCACCGCGCCGAGCGCCTTGACCTTCATCTCACCGAATCCAGGCAGCGCGGCGAGGTTCGCGCGCAGCGCGGCAGCGTCGGGAACGCCGTTCCAGACGCGCCCGGCGTCGCCGTCGTACTCGTCGCGGATGTGCACGGCCAGCGCGTGGACCCGCTGGGCCATCGAGCCGGGGAAGCGATGGATCGCGGGCCGCTCGCGGAAGACCGGCTCTAGATCGGCGCCGGCGAGCGAGACCGCGTCGAGCGTGCCGAGCCGCTCGCGGATCACCAGCGGTCCGGCGAACGCCTTCTGGACGGACACCTGCTGGTCGAGAGCGAAGCCGATCAGGAGCGCCATCGGGTCGGTGGCGATGAGCTCGTTGGCTTCGTCGGAGTCGGTGAAGTAGAGGCGGTCGGGCATGTGGCGATCATAACCGTCGCGCGTTCGGGGTCCCCGGGCTACTCGGCTCGGGCGTGGGGTCGCCGCTCGGGTCCGCGGAGTCGCCGCTCGGGTCCGTGGAGTCGCCGCTCGGGGCCGCGGTGGCGCCCGCGCTGCGTTGCACGGGTGGTATCGCTGCGGACGCTGTGGGTTCGCCGTCACCTCCGGTGGGTAGCTGAGACGCATGGCTACCGTCACCGGCACAACTCCCATCCGTCCCACCGAGACAAGGCGGCTTCCGCGAACGACTGGAGCGCTGAGCGGCTTTCTGGTGATTCTGCTCGGTATCTGGGGCGCGCTGATCCCCTTCGTTGGTCCCTACTTCCACTACGCGTTCGGCAGCTACCAGACCTGGCACTACACATCCGAGCGGCTGTGGCTGTGCATCGTGCCTCGCGCCGTCGCGGTGATCGGCGGGCTGTTGCTGCTGCGCAGCGCGCGTCGCTCGAGCGGATTGCTCGGTGGCTGGCTGGCTCTGGCCGCCGGCGCCTGGTTCGCGATCGGCCCGACGGTTAGCCTCCTCTGGCATCACGCGGGCAACCCGATCGGCCTGCCGATGGGCGGCCACACGCGCCAGGCGATCGAGCTTCTCGGCTACTTCCAGGGTCTTGGGGTCCTGATCGCGGCGCTGGCGGCGTTCGCGATGGGACGTTATTACTCGCGCCCGCGGCTCTTGGAGGAAGCGGCCGTGGCAGAAGACGGGGCGGTTGTGGCGGACGAGGCCGCGCTGGCCGGACGGGACGGCCCGACGGCCGGGCGCGGGGTGCTGGCCGAACGCGACGCCCCCGTCGCAGCCACCGCGGCCGGCGAGCCGGTGGCGGCCGGCGAGGCGCCGGTCGCCGCACGCAACGAGCCGATCGCGGCCCGCGAGGAGCCGGTCGAGCCGGTCGCTGCTTCGGAGGACCCGATTACGGCCCGCGAGGAGCCGGCGACCGTGCCCGACGCCAGGGGCGTCACGTACCGCCGGCGCCCAGGGCTGTCCCGGCTCCGCCGCCGGTAGCCGGAACCTGCAAACAGGAGACTTGCCGGCGCCTGCGGACGCCGGCCGGTTGCCGTCCCGAGATCTCCTGACGGGGCATTTGGACATCTGGAGTCGCCAGATCCTTGTCCCAATGGCCAATGCGAGGGGCTGCGCGCTCGCGCAGGATGTAAACCGTGAGCTCGGAACTAATCGTCTCCTACGACGGCACCCCCAACGACGACGACGCGCTGGCGCTCGGCCGGCTGCTGGCCAAGACCGGAGCGGCGCTCGCGCTCGCGTACATCCGTCACTCGCGCGAGTTCGACCCGCGCCGCGAGGAGCTTGCTCAACACGATGCGGAGCGCCGTCTCGAGTCCGGAGTGGCGTGGCTCGGCGACCCGGCGATTCCGAAGCACGTCGTGTTCAGCGGTGGGACGGGCGAGGGCCTCGAGCGGCTGGCGGAGGCCGAGGAGGCAGCGGTGATCGTGTTCGGATCTGACTACCGCACGCCGCCCGGGCGGTCCGAGCCCGGCATGAGCGCGCAGAGGCTGCTCGACGGCGGCGGACCGGTCGCGATCGCGGTTGCGGCCGCGGGACTGCGCAGCCGGGGAGACGCCGAGATCAAGACGATTGCAGTGGCATCGGTAAACGGCGACACCGCGGCCCGGCAAACCGCGGAGGGGCTCGCCGAGAAGCTCGGGGCGTCGATCGTCGAGCTCGGCGGTCCTGACGCCGACCTGATCGTGGTCGGGTCGCAGCCAAACGCGTCGTCGCGACGGGTTTCGCTGAGCGGAGCGGCCCGCACCGCGCTCAACACCGCCGCGGGAGGCTCCGTGCTGGTGGTGCCGTCGGGCGAGCCTGTCCGCCTCTAGCCGGCCGGGCGCGGGTCCGCCCGCGGAACATCGCCGCTCGTCGCCCCGCGGGTCGGTCAGGCACACTGACGCCCGTGGCCGGCGTCCCTGCCCAGCGTCATGATCGCCCCAGCCCGAGCCTGGGCTCGGGCCAGGTCATGCTCGTGCCGGCCGAGCCGAGCGCCAACCGTGCGCTCGAGCGACGAAGCTCCTACCGCCTGACCGATCCGACCCTCTCGGAGCTGCCGCTTGAAGAGCTTCTCGCCGAGTTGCTGGTCCGCGTGCAGGAGGCGCTCGAGGTCGACACCGTCGCGATCCTTCTGCTCGACGTGGAGTCGCAGCAACTCGTCGCGCGCGCCGCCAAGGGAATCGAGGAAGAAGTCGAGCAGGGCGTGCGGCTCCCTCTGGGCCAGGGCTTCGCCGGCCGGATTGCGGCCGAGCGCGTACCGATCTTCATCGCCGATGTCGATCACGCCGACGTCCTCAACCCGATCCTGCGCGAGAAGTGCATCGCGTCGCTGCTCGGGGTCCCCTTGATCGTCGAGGGCGAGCTGATCGGGGTGCTCCACGTCGGCTCTCTGACCCCGCGGGCGTTCGGCCAGGACGACCTCGCGGTATTGCAGATCGCGGCCGCGCGCGCCGCCCCGGCGATCGAGCACGCCAGGCTCGACGCGGAGCTCGAACACGAACACGGCGTATCGATGGTGCTACAGGGGAGTCTTCTGCCCAAGCGACTGGCCGACGTGGTCGGGGTGAACGTCGCGGCGCGCTACATCCCGGCGCGCGAGGAGGTGGGCGGCGACTGGTACGACGTGATCGAGCTTCCCCGCGGCCGCGTCGGCGTCGTGATCGGAGACGTGGTGAGTCACGGGATAGCCGCGGCGGCGCTGATCGGGCGG
>Ga0187766_10001707_pt1 | contig 12903 bp, 12 predicted proteins | sample 0216_QUI02_MP05__4_FD_132971 | JGI IMG/M metagenome (GOLD analysis project Ga0187766, IMG submission 132971) | Tropical peat soil microbial communities from peatlands in Department of Meta, Colombia - 0216_QUI02_MP05_20_MG | ecosystem: Environmental > Terrestrial > Soil > Wetlands > Peat ... | reverse complement strand
CCGTATCTCAACGCACCCCCGCGCGTTCGAACGTCCACTTGACCCGGCCACGGCATGGGACCTGGTGACCGATTGGCTCACCACGTCCGTCGCCTGGCTGCCCGAGCCCGGACCCGAGTACGGGCGCATTCTCGGCCAGCTCATCACCACTTACGACGTCCGCGGCAACCTCATCCCCGACGCCGCGCTCGCCGCCCTCGCCATCGAGCACGGTGTCACGCTCATCTCCACCGACACAGACTTCGCACGATTCCAGGAATTGCAGTGGGAGAACCCGCTGCGCTGAGGCCGAGCCATCGCGACAATTTCCGCAGCTGCGGACCACTACGCAAGTGCCCGGCTGGCGGCAGTTCCGGGAACTGCTCGAAAATTCGGGTCTCGAGCCGCCGGACACGGAGCTGCTCGCCTGGGGTCAGGTGATGGATCCTGTCGAGGCGTGCGCGCGAGCAGGTCGCGACGGCGCTCGAGCAGGCGATCGATGCGGGGAGGCTGTCGCCCGGTACGCAGGGCTTTCGGTACCGTCAGGCGGAGGTCGCAGACGCAGCTCCGGAGCCGCTCGATGGTGGCGATGGGGGCAGCCGGCTCGAGGCTGTCCACGCCGAGCGGCTCGAGCATCGGCTTGAACGGGGCATGACGCGGGGCAGCGCGGAGCGGCGCTCGATCCTTCAGCCGATTGCCGCCGAGCGCTGGCGAGGCTGGTGGAACGCCGAAATTCACGGCCCGCTTCACCGGGAGACCGACGTGTCGCTGCTCCACGAACCCCACCACCAGCTCAGACGCCTGAGGCTGCTGCGCCGCACCGGCCGCCGACTCGTGACCTCTGCCCGCGGTCGCGAGCTGCTCGCTGATCCTTCGGGACTGCTGCTCGCGATCGCGAACGATCTGCTCGCCGGCGATGACTTCCGGGCAGCTTGCACGGAGCTCGCAGTCCCGCTCCTGCTCGCCGAGTTTGAAGCCGACTGAGGCGGAGCCCCTCGCGAAACGGGTTCGCCCGGCGATCGTGGCCGAGGGCTGGCAGAGCAACGGCGAGCCGCCCGGCGTGCGCGACGTTTGCTGGGCGATTGCCGACTTCATCAGGCCGGCAACCGCAGGCGGGCTCATCCACCCGCCGGGCGACTTCCCGTTTCACCGGGAACCGCTTGTCCTCACCCAAGCCGGGCGCCCCGCGCTGATCGCGCGCTTCGCGACCGGGCACTTGCGCCCAGGACCGGGCCGCGTACTGATCGCGGCACCACGGATGATCCGCGCTCGATAGGTTGCACAGCGTGAGCGAAGTCTGGCAACACGAGGGTGACGAGCTCGACTTCAGCGATGAGCTCGAGGATCAGTGGGTCGCCGAGTGGGATCAGGCCGAGCGCGACGCGGTCGAGGTGCTACGCAGCGCGTTGCGCCGGTACCGAGCGCAGCCGCAGCCGGGCGACCAGGTGACAGAAGCCGCAGACACGGTGCGGAGCCGGCAGCGAGAAGGCGGCCATCCGCTCGACTGGGTCCGGCAGGCCGCGGCCATGAGCAACGATCCGGCTCCCGATGATGACACCGAGTTACTGATCCGGCTCGGTCCGGCGGAACCTTCGCCGATCCGAACCCCCGTCCGGCCGTCGCGGCCTCGATCTCGGATGGTCGCCTCGACTGCGGCGTCATTCGCTTGCTGCTAGGGGTTTGGGGGAGCATCTGACCAGCTGTTGTCCGGAGACGCCAGACGGGGATCGGCAGGCAGTGCATCACGTCTCCCCGGGCCGCTCCGCGGAGCTGGGCCGGTCGTTCCTATCCGCCAACGTCCGCTCGCCGTTTGTTACACCCCGTTCCAATTCACATCGGATCTGCAACAACCCTGTTGATTCCGCGGGACTCTGAGTTTCCATGGCGCAGAATGACAGCGATGAGCCGTTCTTCGCATGATTGGTCTTGGGACGAGTCCGAACTGCCCCACCTGGGGCCGTTCGAGCGACGGACGACAGACGAGAACGGTGAGCCAATCATTGAGTGGGACACGGAGGCGCACGCCAGGTGGCTCGAGAAGTGGGCGCCGGTATGCCCGGATGGCAACGCCCGGCGGCTGCGCCACGCGCTTGGATTCCGGGCATGGACGAGGAAGGCCACCTGCCCCGCGCTCGCGCGCTCGAGGTCGCCCCGCAGGAGTGCGCCGACGGTGAGGGCATCGAGGCCGAGCGCCGACTCGCGCACGTGGCCTTCACTCGGGCGTAGCGGGCGCTGACGCTGCACTGGACCCACGGAGCCGCAAGTCGGTTCCCGACCGAGACCGGGCTGGTGGCGCCGGTCACGGTCGCGCCGCCGGCTCAGAGAGAGCGATCCGTTAAACGCCGACGGTCCGGTGCGCGCCGCGGAGGCCTTGCGGTCCGCGTCGTGACCGAGCGGCGCTGCTCGCGTCGGCCGGCATCGAGAACGGCAGCCGCCGTCTGGCGCGCCTGCACGCGGCGGACGCGGTTTCGGCTCGGCACGACGTTGCGCGACGTCGCGGGGCGTGCGTCGGAGTCGGCCGCAGGCTGGAAGGCCGGATCAGGCGAGTGCAGCGGCGTCCCCGATCGACGCCGGGCGGACTTCGCCCGCGCAATTGGGAGTACGCGCATGGTCGCGTCGCCGGCGTTCCTAGCCAACCCGCGCCCGCCGAGCGTGGCGATCGCGCTCGGCGCACGCGAGCCGATCCACGCGCTCGTTCAGCTCGACCCCGTAATGGCCCTTGACCTTGACCCACTCGATTTCGTGGCGCGCGACCTCCGCCACGAGCTCCTCCCAGAGCTCCCTGTTCTTGACCGGCTGCTTCTCGGTGCTTGTCCATCCGTTGCGCTGCCAGCGCGCGATCCAGCCGTTCGCGAACGCGTTCTTGACGTAGCTGGAGTCGATGTGCACCCGAACGCGACAGGGACGGGTGAGCGCCCTCAGCCCCTGAACCACGCCGGTCAGCTCCATGCGGTTGTTGGTCGTCCGGTGCTCGCCGCCGGACAGCACCCGTTCGTGCTCGCCCATCCGCAGAAGCGCAGCCCACCCTCCCGGACCTGGGTTGCCCGAGCATGCCCCGTCGGTCCACAGCTCGATCTCGGTCAGTCCGGTACCTGCTTCGGTTCCCATCGCGTCAGTATCGCGCCCCTCGCCACCGCAACCCAGGCTCCTACCTCGGGCCCGGCCAATCGGCCGCGCATCGCGCTCAGGCGGCTGCGGGCAGTCCCAGCTCCCGACGGATCCAGCTGAGATCGGCGGCCGGCTCTCCCTCCCGACGGTTACGCTCAGCGCCATTCTCGACGCTGCGCACCAGGCTCTCCACTCTGGGTCGCATGGCCGAGTCGGCCGCCCGGCGCGGCGTCAGCCCCGCCAGCTCGTGCAGCGGCTCGTCGATCCACCGCCGCATGCGCTCGGTGAGAAATTGCTCCAGCAAGCGGCGCTCCTCTCCGGGCGGGAGGCCCGACGGCTCGGGCTCCCGGGTGCGCGCAGCACGGTGCTGCTCGAGCGCTTGCTCGATCGGCGTCACCGCGCAGTCGCGGACCTCGACCAGGTCCCCGAAGTCGTCCGTCATGATCTCGATCGCGCGCGTCAGGCGCCGCTCCGACATCGCCTCGACTCGCAGGACATCGCCTTCGAGGCGCAGCGTGGCCACGGGTATCGAATCGATATTGCCGTCCCAGCATGTTTCGAACACCAGCGCCCCCTCGGGCAGCTCGCCACGCTCCGCCACGAGCCGCGAGCGGGGCACGGTGATGTCGACCACCGGCTCCTCGTCACGCTCAAGTGCCCCGAACGAGCGGAGCCGCTCCGCCACCGCGGCGGGATTTCGCACGGTGCAGTCCGCACGCGCGACTGCAATTGGATCCCCCTCGAGCGTGAAGAAGCTTGGCGTCGCCCTCGTCGAGCGGAATCGCATCAGCTCGAGCGGATGGGCCGCGATGGCTCGGCGGAGGTCGGCGCTGCTCAGCGCCTCCCTGCCCTCCAGCCGCGCCAGCTCGTCGAGCAGCCCGGGCTCCTCGTTCGGCTCGAGCACTCTCGTTGCTCCCCACAGCGCTCCGGGCTCGCCATCCAGGACCCGGCCGATGACCAAGTCCCACCGCACCACCTCCCGCGAGACGTTCCGGCTGAGGACGCGATGTCGCACCCCCTCGACGATGTCCTCGAGCTCGATCCACTCCCCCGGCGCCACGTCGATCACCCGGTGGATCCCGAGCCGTGCCGCCGCAATGTGCGCCGCGGCCATTCGTTCCTCTGCGTCCAGGTCGGGGCGCTCGGCATAGCGCTGCGCCGGCGTGCGTCCGTCGGCGAGCAAGCGGTCGCTGTGAAACCAGCTCTCGAACAGCTCTTGCTCCGCCGGGTCGCGGCACACGTCGAGCATGAACTCCCTCCTGGCCAGCGGTACCTCCGCGCGGAGGTCCGCCTCGGCCCACCGGCGGATGCGCTCACCCACCCGCTCCTCGCAGCGCGCGGCCCGCCGTACGAGCTCGCGCGCGGGTAGGCAGCACAACTTGTACTTGCGCCCGCTGCCACACGGACACGGCGCATTCCTCGAAACGCTCATGTGGGTCAAGCTAGCTGCCCGCCCGGACGGACCGCGACACGTGACAGACTCGGCCGCGTGCCGAAACCAGACCCCCTTCCCGGAGCCCACTTCGTGGTGGCGCGCAACCCACAACCCGACAGCAAGCTCCCGTACCTGGTGCAGCTCCCGCTCGAGGACGGGCTGGTGCTCAAGGCCCGAGAGCCGTGGCCGGTCAGCACGCGCGTGTACTGCCATCGCTTCGAGGATCCATGGCCCGCAGACGCCGAGGTGATCGAGCGCGAGCCCGTGCGGCTATGCCGACGTCGCGGAGCGGCGGTGGACCTCGTCCTGAAACGCAGGTCGCAGTCGCGATCGCAGTTCGTGTTCACGCAGGTACGCGGGCGAGACGCGATCTTCTGGCAGACCCAGCGGACCGCACGCTCGGCCAATCCAGGGGCCCGGGTGCCCCGTGGCCGGGAGCTCCGCGAGTCGCTCACGGTGGTCATCGACACCCGCGAGCGCTACCCGTACCGGTTCACCAACCTCCCCGTCGAGCGCGTTCGGGCCGCGCTACCAGCTGGCGACTACGGGGTCCGCGCGAGCGGCGCCCTGCTCGCGGCGGTCGAGCGGAAGACGCCCGACAACCTTGCCAGCTCCCTGTCGGACGGGACGCTCGCCTTCCAGATGGGCCGGCTCGTGGAGCTTCCGCTCGCCGCCGTTGCGGTCGAGGCGCGTTACTCTGCGCTTCTCGGCTCCGAGCACGCGCCGCCCGGCTGGCTCGCCGACCAGCTGGTCCGACTCCAAGCTCGCTATCCACAAGTCCCCATCGTGTTCCTCGACTCCCGCCGCCACGCCGAGGACTGGACTCACCGCTTTCTCGCCACCGCGCTCGCCGACAGCACCCCCCTCGTATCGTCGCCCGACGGCTGATCGCCGCGGTTACCGCTAGCCGCCTAGTCCAGGCTGCCGGCCGTCACCCATCTGCTTGCCGACATCGAGCAGCGAACGCAGCGGTTCGTCACGCCATGCGCCGGCTTGGCTATGCCGTACCGGCCCGCGAGCGGCCGCGCGCCATAGCCTGAAATGACACCGAGTCATCGTCCGGTGCGCTGGGGGAGGCGCGCCACAGCCGCTCAAATCTGTACCGCCTTCCGGTCCAGGAACGCCGAAGGTGCAGCCGGCCGGGGACTCGAATCCGCGAAGCTTGGCTGAAGCACGTCCGCCGAACGCGGGACCGAGCATCGCCACGGTAGGTACAGTCGCGCGGTGTCTCCGAGGCTGGCCTGGGCCGCGTCCCTTGACCGCGAGGCCCTCGCGGCCGCCCGGTACGAGCTGGTCGAGTTTGGGGCGCTTCGACGCGAGGTGATCGCCCGCGCTGGGAAGACCCGGACGCGACGGACGAGCATCGACAACCCGGCGCAGCACTGGCTTGACCGGGTTGGGCAGAGCCCTCGGCTGGCCGTTCTCGGCGTCAAGTTGCGCGGTCTCGATGATCTGGCGGCGCTCCACGGCTACGTCCTCGAGCCGGCGCTTCGTGCCCGCGTCACGCTCGCGATCGAAAGCGAGCAGCGCCTCACGCGTTTGCCCCCCGAGCGCTTCGTCGATCCGGACTTCGCTTATCCCTACACATTGGAGCGTGCGATCGACGCGGCCACGCGGCTCTACCGCGTTTCGCCGGCGCCATCTCCCGCCCAACCGCCCGAGCTCGTGCCGGCGCACTTCGAAGCCGACCGCGAGCAACTGCGCGCGATCAACGCCCACGACGGCATCGTGCAGGTCATCGCGCCGGCGGGAAGCGGCAAGACCGCCGTCCTGATCGAGCGCGTGCGCGAGCTGCTTCGGCGTGGCGTCCCCGCCGACCGGATCCTGTGCACGACCTTCAACCGAGACGCCCGCTTGGAGCTCGAGCAGCGCCTCCGCGCGTCTGGAGTGCCGTCGGTCGCCGCCCGCACCTTCCACAGCACCGGCTGGTGGCTGATGCGCGAGGAGGGGATTGCGCGGCGCAACGGCGTCCGCGAGGCGTCGTTCAACCAGTGGCGCCGCCTCTGCGCGCTCGCACTGCGCGAGACGGGCCGATGGCTCGACCCGACCGACGCGCGGGCAGCGATTGGCGCCGCCAAGCTTGGACTGCTGGCCACGCCCCGCGAGTTCGCCGAGCAGGCCCACAGCCATCCGGAGGGCCAGACGGTGGCGTACCTCTACGAGCTCTACGAGCGCCAGCTGGCCGAGGACCAGGTACACGACTTCGACGATCTCGTGCTCCGCGCGGTCCGCGCGCTCCGCGAGGACGCAGAGCTTCGCCGGCGCTGGCAGAGCCGCGTCAGTCAGGTGCTCGTCGACGAGTATCAAGACATCGAGCCGGCACAGGAACTGCTGGTCCGGATCCTGGCGGCGCCACAGGATGGCTTCTTCTGCGTGGGCGACGAGGACCAGACCTTGTACGGATGGCGTCGGGCCAGCGTGCGCCGGATCCTCGACCTCGACCTCGCCTACCCGGGGCTCGAGCGGATCGCGCTGGCACACAACTACCGCTGCCCGCCCGACATTGTCGAAGCGTCCCGGCGGCTGATCGAGCACAACGACGTCCGCTTCCCCAAGGAAATCGAGGCGAAGTCGGCGCCGACGGCCGACCTGGCGCTCCGGCTGTGCCTGCACGAGACCCAACCGGACGGCGCAGACGAGATCGCGGCGCTGCTGGCGGGCTGCACGCGCGGCGACATCGTCGTGCTCGCGCGGACGACCCACCTCCTGCGAACGGTCGCGCTTGGGTGCTCAGCGCTCGGCGTGAGGATCGCCGCGCCCGAGCAGGTGTTCGAGCCCGCGGGCGCCCGCGGCGCACTCGAGGCATACGTGCGCCTGTGCGCTGACCCGACGAACGCAGACGCCGAGGATGTGGCCCGCGTGTGTCGCGCGCCGGGGCGCGGCCTTCCGCTCGACGCTGAGCGAAAGGTCGCGGCATCACTGAGAGCCGGGCGTTCGTTCACCGAGAGCTTCGCGACGGTGGCGGCGGGCACTCGACAGCGCGCGAGACTCGACGAGGCCGGCGTCACCCTGGATTCGCTCGCCCGGATTACCGACGCCGGCCGGTTCGTCCGGTACCTGCGTGGTCCCGGCGGGCTCGACGACTATTTCGGAGAGCACGAGCGCGCTTTCGGCGGCACCGAGCGGATCGACGTCGAGGTGCTCGAGCAAGCAAGCCGCGAGGCGTCGGGCAAGACCGTCGCGGAGTACGCCGCGCTGCTGCAATCCCGCAGTGATGCCCTCGCGGCGATCCGCGACGACGCGCACGGCATCGAGCTCACGACGATTCACCGGGCGAAGGGGTGCCAGTGGCCGGAGGTGCACGTGTTCGGCTGCGACGAAGGCCAGCTGCCGCACGCCCGTTCGCTCGACGTGGGCCCGCAGGAACGCGCGGCCGGAGAGGGCATCGAGGCGGAACGGCGGCTCGCATACGTGGCGTTCACCCGGGCCCAGCGCGGGCTGACGCTGCACTGGACCACCGGAGCGGCGAGCCGGTTTCTGACCGAAGCCGGGCTGGTGGCGCCGGTCACGGTGGCGCCGGTCACGGTGGCGCCGCCACCTCCGCCACCGCGCTCAGGAAAGCGCCGGCGGGGGCGTGGCCGCCGCCGCGGCGGCCCTGCCGCTCATGTCGTGGCTGAGGCGGAGCGCGTCGGCCTCGCCCACGCGCTTCGGACCGCTCCCAGCCGCGACGCCGCGCTCGGCGGCGCAGCGGACGTCATCGAGGCGCGGCTCGTCGGACCGAAGACCGCATCCGCCCGCATGTCGGTGCTCGACTTGCTCGGTGCGATCGAACAGCTTGACGAGCGCGCTGGTGCGCTGCTGCTCCGGTCGGCCGGCATCGACAACGGCCACCGTCGTCTCACTCGCCTGCACGCGCGGACCCGAACTCGGCTTGTGAGCGCCCTGCGTGACCTCGCCGCTCCGTCACCGGACTCCGCTGCAGGCGAAGCAAAAGGCCCGTGAGGGCGCGAAACGTCCGGAGAGCGGCCCAGGCTGCGAGCCATGCCAGCGAGGCTTGCGAGCCTGGGCGATGTGCAGATCTCGGATTTCGACGCGTATCTCAGCGCGACCGCGTTCAGTCGAGGCGCCCGACCATCTGAAGCCTCTCGTGGTGACACACCGGTGATACACTCTTGCTCATGCCGACTCGCCACCGTCGTATCCAGGTCACCGAGGACCCCGAGCTGACGCGCGCGCTCCGCTCTGCGGCGCCGCATCTCCCCCCTGGCTTGTCACGGTCGCGTCAGGTCCGCGAACTGGCAATCGCCGGCGCCCGCCACCTTGCCGGAGTTCCCGAGAGCGAAGGCAAGCGACGGGCACTGCTAGAGCGTCTCGCGAACAGGTTTGAGCACCCGGACACTGCGGGCATCGACTGGGACTTGTTGCGTGAGGGCAAGCGTCGTGCCTGGCCAGCCCGATAGGCCGAGCCCGCGGGGCGAGCTTCCGCTCGTGGTCGACACATCGGCCTGGTCGCGCGCTCACGATCCAAGGGTCCGCACGCTGTGGACGGACGCTTTGCTGGCAGATCGACTGCGGCTTTCGCCGGCCGCGCGACTGGAGATCCTGCTCACGGCCCGCGACGGGAGCACATTCGACGAGCTCGCTGAGGAGTTGTCGGCCGCGCGAACCGCGCCGCTGACGACGTCCGTGATCCGCGCCGCCGAGGAGGCGATGCGTGCGCTCGCGCATCGCTCGGCCGGCGCGCACCGACTGCCGATCGTCGACTACCTCCTGGCCGCGGCCGCACAGGAAACGGGTGCAGCTGTTCTGCATTACGACCGCGACTACGACACGCTCACGGAGGTCATGGCCTTCGAATCGATCTGGCTCGCTCCAGCCGGATCGCTCTCGTAGCGGACCAGCTCGGTGGCGTGGCGAAACTGCTCGACCAGCGTAGGGCGATCCGGCTCCTGAGCGAGAACGGCTGGACCCAGACGCGCGGCGGCAAGCACGTGGTCAAGATGGTCAAATCCGGGAACCGCCCGATCACGGTCCCGCGCAATCACGGTCAGCCGTACGGCAAGGGCCTGTCTGCTGCGATCGTCAAGCAAGCCGGTCTTAACTCGACGGAGGACATACGATGCGCCTCAAGGTCTTCATCCATCACGACGGGGCGGAGTACTGGGCCGAGATCGCCGAGCTCCCGGGATGCTTCGCCTCAGGCCGGACGCTGAGCGAACTGCGCGACGCGCTGGCAGAGGCCATCGGACTTTATTTGTGGGACGAGGCGGCCGCGATCGAGACCGGGGACCTGAGAGTCGGGGCGGGTGAGATCACCGTGATGCGCGACGCGCCACGGTAGTTCGATCCGCTCTTGCGGCCGCCAGGGCCTGCGAACACACCGCCGTGACGCCCGCTCTCGGTGGCATGTCGCACAAGTGCTGCTCGAAGGGACGGCGCCCGCGCAACGCGCCGCGGCCGCGCCTGGCGAGGACCACGGACTACAGCGCCGTGAGCAGCTCGACGGCGTCGCGGTCGGCAAGCGCGAGCACGCCCCAATCAAATGTGACGACTCGCGCACTGTGGCGCCGCGGCCAGCGTCAGCAGATGCGCGTCGCTCACCTGGCGGTGACCGACAAGCGCGGGGACGTCGGCGTCCGTGATCGACACGTCATCGACGAGAAATCGGTGTCCGGCGAGACCACGCAGAGAGGCCACGACGCTGCGCGCTGCCGCGACTCCGATCGCACTCGGCAGTACCTTCGGGTTGGATGAGACGCGAACGAAGCCGCTTTCGGGCGGGGGGCAGGTAGCCCACCTGGCCTTGCTGTGGGCCGCAAACCACCGGCAAATCGGGCGCGTGATGGATGTGCGAGTCCCATGCCAGCGCAACGAGCGCATTGATGTCGAGCAGGCCCACCTGCGTGGGTCAGTCCTCGTCGAGAGCTCGGCGAACCATCTCAGGGGTGATCGGCGGCGTGCCGGGTGGCACCCGGATCACGGGGAGCTCACCGTCCGCCTCGACGCTTGCAGGCGTCAACCCGCGTCGGGCAAGCTCCGAGATCACGGAGCCGAGCGACCGCCGCTCGCCCGCCGCGAGCTCGCGCGCGGCAGCGACGACGTCATCGTCGAGGTCGAGCGTGGTCCGCATACGAGCTGGTGCTAGTGCATCACCGCATCACGATCGGCTGTAGTGGCGGGGCGGGATTCGAACCCGCGACCTTCGGGTTATGAGCCCGATGGTCATCGTCCGTCAGGGTCTCGTGCTGTTCGGGCGGGTGCTCGCTGGTTCGCGCCTCGCTTCCGCTCTCATCCCGTAAATCCGGGTCTGTGACGTCTGATCCGGCTTCGTTCGTTTGCTCGCGGTTTGACGCGCTGGGTCGTGGCGCATGCGGCCGACCCGCTGGGCGAACCGGACCGTCGTCGACACGGATACCGACCACTAGCTCCGGCTCTACGCTCCAACGCACGACCGGCTGCAGCCGGGCCCCGGGACGCCCCGGTGCATCCGACACGGTCTAGCGCCCAACGTCCGCTCAGATGCGGTTGCCGCCAAGCCCGAGCGCCCTGGCGTTGAGGTCCGCGGCGGACGCTGTGCCGGTGGTGATCGCACGCCCGCCTCGGAACGAGCGGCGGCGTGGAGAGCCCGGCTGTTGCGCCGAGAAGGCCGCGTCTGGCCGCTCGCCGCAGTCGGGCGATGGTCCGTGCGGGTCAGAGCATCACCAGAGCGTCTCGACCGGGTACTCGGCGAGACGATGGTCGGCGGTAACGAGGGCACAGTGCTCGACCGAGGCTTGCGCGACAAGCAGCCGGTCGAAGGGATCGCGATGATGCCACGGCAGACGCTCGACTGCCGCGGCGTGGATAGCGGTAACTGGCATCGGATCGAATCCGAGTTGCCGCAGCACCGCCGACCAACCGTCCGGCAGCGTCACCTTTCCCAGCGATCGCTTGATTGCGATCTCCCACACGCTGGCGGCGCTGACTGCGACCTCGTGGTTCGGGTCCTCGAGTGCCTGAACGGCGGTGGTTGAAACTCGTTTGCGGTCTCCAAGCAGCAGCCAGACCGCGACGTTGGTGTCGAGCAGAAACCGCTTCACGTGTATGGGCCGAAGTCGCTGGGCACTTCGTCGAAATCGGCTGCCATCGATCCTTCGAGGTCTCCCCAGATCTCGCGCTTTGTCCCATCCTTCTGGACGCGGACAAGCATCGCCACGCGCTCGCGGCCACGACGGATCACCACCACCTCGCCGGCTTCTACGCGACGCAATAGTCGTGACAGTTGCGTCTTCGCCTCCTGGACGGTTACCTCCACGAAGCAATCGTAGCAGCTTGGTCGACCAAGTTGACCTGGTCACACTTGCCCCCCCGTTCTCTCTCTCTCGCCGCGCCCGCCAGCGAAAGCCCGCCGCATTGCACCTCCAAACGCTATGAGAGGTGGGCGGCGAGCGATAATAGGCGATCTTCATGCCTTCGCCGGTGCCAAACGAAGGCCGTCGAGGAACTCGACGCTGCTGCGTTTGACGAGTCTCCGATCGAGGGCCGGAGCGGGGGTTAGCGCTGGGATTCCGAGCCGGTCGCGTGCGCAGCAGAGGCGCCTGGAGTTCCGGCGAGTGCCTCCTCCATTTCACTCCAGCGCTCGACCGATACCACCACTGCGCGCACCCGGTTGCGCTGGGTGAGCACGAGCTTCTCGACCTCGCCGGCCTCGAGTTCGGTGAGCAGCGTGTTGAAGTCGCGCATCGCCTCGCGGACCGTGCGGAGCTCGTCGGTGCGGATCCGGATCGAGGGCGGTTCGGGGGCCACGGCGCGACGAAACATAGACGCCGCGGTGGACGGAAGACGCGGGACCGTCGACGGAGCGTCGACATTCCGTCCGGCCGACCTGCCACCGTGCTCGAGTCTATGGCAGTCGAAACGACGGAGCTCGATCCCGGACGGTTCAAGCCGTTCGCTTACCTGGCGACGCAGAACGCCTGGCTCTACCGCCGGGTGATGCTGGCGTTCGTGGCCGCGAAGCGCCGGTTCGTCGTGCACCTCCGCAGCGAGGACGTGCTGGCCGAGCTCGCCCCCGACCGTCCGCCTGATCCGAAGGCGGTCACCGATGCGCTTGCCCAGCTCGTCGAGTGGGGCAACCTGCGCGCGGATCCGGACACGAGCCGCGTGACCAGCGTCGAGGACTTTCACCGCGCCCGGTTCCTGTACCAGCTCACCCACGCGGGCGAGGCGGCCGAGCGTTCGCTCGCGGTCTTCGACGAGCAGCTCGGCCGGCGTGGAGCGCTGCAGGCGGTCGCGCTGGAGGACATCGTCACCGGGCTGCGGGCGCTCCACGAACTCACGCAGGACGCCGAGCCGGACGTCGGGCGGACCGGGCTGCTGCTGCGCGACCTCGTCCGCCGCTGCGTCGATCTGGCCGAGAACGCGCAGGCGTTCATGGGATCGCTGCAGAGGACGATCGACCT
>Ga0187766_10001706_pt1 | contig 12905 bp, 10 predicted proteins | sample 0216_QUI02_MP05__4_FD_132971 | JGI IMG/M metagenome (GOLD analysis project Ga0187766, IMG submission 132971) | Tropical peat soil microbial communities from peatlands in Department of Meta, Colombia - 0216_QUI02_MP05_20_MG | ecosystem: Environmental > Terrestrial > Soil > Wetlands > Peat ... | reverse complement strand
GGTTGCGCAAGCTCCGATTTATCGACCTCACGCGTGCGGTCGATACCGGCGCGGAGTTCCTCGATACGCACGCGATCGATATCGAAAGCAACAACCGGGGCGCCGGAGCGCGCGAATGCCACCGCCACGGGAAGCCCGACATATCCCAGCCCGATTACAGCAAGCTTACGTTCATGCGCCATGGCGCCGTCCTTGGTGGTGGCACCCTCGGGCATAAAGCCGGACGGCCCGCAGCGTCGAGCTCGGCGAAATGAATCTCATTGGGGAATTTGCCGGAGATTCATCAGAGCAGCACCGCGACCCACGCACGTTAAGCATCGCCAGGGATTATTTCGTCAGACTTGTGGGTCACGTTCCGGCAGTTGCTGTGATGGCGCGAATAAAAAGCCCAACCATGCCAATGCACCGGGCAGCGAAGCGAGGATGTTGGCGAGCCCGAAATACATCGAGAACACCAGCGCCCGTTCCGGCGTCAACCCGTAATTGCCGAACAGCGACACCATCGCAAGTTCGCGCAAGCCCCAACCGCCGACCGTGAAGGGAACGACCGCCACCCCGACCATCACCGCAAAGAGCATGGCGGCGTCCGCGAGCGACAATGCGAGGCCCTGTGCCTGGCCGAGCAACCAGACCGCCGCAATAGTCGACATATGGATAAGGCAACCAGCACCAAGGATTGCGGCACTACGGGGCCCGAAAACCGCCGTGCGGGCGCTATCGAAGAATTTCTCGATCAACCGGCCCTGCCGCTGCCGCCAGCATGCCAGTGCGCGGCCAACGCGCGGACCGAGCAAAAGGCAGAAGACTCCCGCAGCTATCATGACGGCAAGCACAACGACGATTTGGTCGCGATCCTCGCCGAATATGCCGAAGCTGGATGGCAAAAGAAGAATTACGACATCAAACACCAGCAAAAGTCCGATACCGACGCAGCGGTCGATCACCACGCTCATCGCCGCATTACGCCAGTCATTGCCGAAATGAACGAGAAACCAAGCGCGCGCACCGTCGCCTGCGACCACCGGCAAAATCTGACCGAGAAACTGTCCTATGCCGGCCGCCACGCTCATCCAGAATATTGTCATTTGATTTCCGCGCATGCCTAAGACTTTGGCAATCTGCAACCATCGCAGACCTATGAGCGGTATTTGCAGCGCTAATAGCAACACCGCGAGCAGAGCCCAAGGCACAACGAGGCCCGGCAGAGTGCGCCGCAGCTCTGCCACATCGATGTGACGAAACAGAACCCAGAAACAGACAAGCGTAGAGGCTATCTTGAGCGCCAAAATGGCGCTCTGGCCCTTGGTCAAATTTCGAACCGACGGGAACGGGGCTTCGCGGCTCAACTTCGGTCTCTTGCAGGTTTGGAAGGGAATATTTGCCGAGGGGAATTGTGTGCTGTCTTGTATATCGAGCAAAACGCGAGATCAACCCGCGCTGGCGCTGTGATCGCGGAACCAGCCTGCACGAGCGCGCAAATAATCAACGACAAAGTTGTGAAAACCGATGGAAGCGGTTACTTAAGATCACTCGCCCCGCGAGAGAACACTCCTCATGTGCGGCATTGCTGGATTTCTGAACAGCGCTTCGAACGAGCTGTCTCGCGAGATCAACGAGATTTCGTCGGCGATGAATTCCAGTTTGCAACACCGCGGACCCGACGATCACGGCGTTTGGATCGACGAAAATGCCGGCGTCGCGCTGGTCCACCGCAGGCTCTCCATACTCGATCTGTCGCCTGCCGGCCATCAGCCGATGATTTCGGCCGACCAGCGCTTTGTAATCGTCTACAACGGCGAAGTTTACAGCTATCAGCCGATCGCCGCCGAGCTTGCGGCGAACGGGCTTAAGTTCCGCGGCCATTCCGACACTGAAGTCATATTGAATTCGTTTGCCGAAAGCGGCATCGAGGTAACGCTCAAACGCATGATTGGGATGTTTGCGATTGCGCTGTGGGACCGGCGCGACCGCACGCTGACGCTTATTCGCGATCGGCTCGGCATCAAACCGCTTTATTGGGCTCAATTCGGCAAGCTTTTTCTGTTCGGTTCGGAGCTGAAGGCGCTGCGCGCCCATCCGGGTTGGGCTGCGCAAATCGATCGTGACGCTGTCGCCGCGTATATGCGGCACAATTACATTCCGGCGCCGCATACGATCTATCAAGGCGTGCATAAGCTCGAGCCTGGCACAATCCTTACCTTACCATGGCAATGCGAGCCGCAAATTTCACGGTTTTGGAACGCGCGTACCGTTGCGCAGAACGGCCAGCTTTTTCCGCTTGACGGAGACGAGGCTGAATTGACCGAACAGCTCGAAACGCTGCTGCAAGATGCCGTGTCGCGCCGCATGATCGCGGATGTGCCACTCGGCGCCTTTCTATCCGGCGGCGTCGATTCATCGACGGTCGTTGCCCTGATGCAAAACTCGGGACTCGGCAAGGTCAGAACGTTTTCGATCGGCTTCGACCTGCCGGGATATAATGAGGCGCCTCATGCGGCCGCCGTGGCTCGTCACCTCGGCACGGATCATACGGAACTGACGGTGACATCGAGCCAGGCACTCGACGTGATACCGCGGTTGCCCGAGTTTTACGACGAGCCGTTCGCCGATTCCTCGCAAATTCCGACTTATCTGGTATCGGCAATGACGCGAAAACATGTGACGGTGGCGCTATCGGGCGATGGCGGCGACGAGCTATTTGCAGGGTACAATCGTTATCAATTGACGCGGCGTTTTTGGCGGGCACTGTCGCTAATGCCGCGCTCGTTGCGAAGCGCTGCCGCGGCGACGATCACAACGGTACCGCCAGACCGTTGGACAACGCTCGCTGCGGTGCTGCCTTCGCGCCTTCGGCCACCGCAGTCGGGCGACAAACTCCACAAGCTCGCCGCGGTGTTGAAGCTTGACAGCGCGGACGCTCTCTATCGCCGACTGGTCAGCCATTGGGAACCATCGGAGATCGTGCTTGCTGCGCATGAGCCACGAAGCATTATCGATGACGAAACATTGGCCAAGGAATTTCCGGATCTTCTGGGGCGGATGCAATTTCTGGATCTCGTGACTTATTTGCCGGATGACATTCTGACCAAGGTCGACCGCGCCAGCATGGCAGTGGCGCTCGAAGCGCGCGTTCCGCTTCTCGATCATCGCGTTGTCGAATTTTCCTGGCGGCTGCCTCGCAACACGAAGGTGCGCAACAACACGACCAAGTGGATTTTGCGGCAGGTGCTGTATCGGCACGTTCCGCGAACGCTGATAGAAAGGCCGAAGATGGGGTTTGGCGTTCCTCTCGGAGAATGGCTGCGCGGACCGTTGCGGGATTGGGCCGAGACGCTGCTGAACGAACGGCGGTTGCAAGAAGCGGGATTGCTGGACCACGGCACGGTCCGACGGTTTTGGCAGGAGCATCTCGACGGTGGCCGAAACTGGCAATATCTGCTTTGGAACGTGCTGATGCTGGAAGCCTGGCGCGAGCGCTGGGCTGATCTTTCAGCCTGTCTTGACACCACGCGCCTAAACGGCCCGCAGCGCAAGCGTGCGGCACCATATGGCAAGTGAAGACTCGGAAATGATCATCGATTTGCCGCTGCCGCCGTCAGTTCTCCGCACGTCTGTCTGCTGCTCCCGAAAAAATAGCCCAGCGATTCAAAAACTCGATCCCATCGCGACAGGGTGGCTTCAGTGCCGTGACTGCCCTCTGCATAAGCGCGGCCTTTCGCGCCAATCTCACTGCGCATGGTCTCGTCAGCCCCCAATCGCGTGATCGCCGACATCCAATCATCGTCGCTCGAACAGGCAAGCTCAGGCGTGCCGACGTTTGCCATAGCCCGGCTGTAGGCCGGTGTTGCCGAGGCGACGACGGGCATACCGAGACGCCACAACAGCAAGAGCTTGTTTTCCGGCTTGCCCCGTGTGAATGGATCGTCGAGATTGATCGGAATCAACGCCAGATCGCATCGGGTAATGATCTTGGCCATTGTTTGTTCGTCCCACGAGTGAAAAACAGCATTTGCAAAATGACGCGCCAGAAATTGCCTCGTATCGACATACCGCAAGGCTCCGGGTCTTTTTTGCTTCAGATCAGTGACAACATGGAGTTCGAATGATTGTTGGCCCAGGCGTCGCAGAAGCGGTGCTATTTCAGTGAGCTGGGTCAGATTGCTCGGCAAGCCCTCCCAGACCATACGCAGCTGCACGTCGGCCACGTAATCCTTTTTAATTTCCTTCACCACGCTTGAATGAATGTCGAGGATGATGTGCACGTTATCGCACATCTCCCTGATTAGATTCCTCTGTTCTTGCGTCGTGCAAATAACAGCATTAGCGCGCGCACACATTGCGCGAACGCTGCTCAAATAGTCGAAGCGGAACTTCTTATGTTTGCCAAGGATGTACCATGCTGAACCGCGCAGCAGCTGTCGCAGATTTGTTCGCGGGACGGAAAGATAAGAGTCAATGAGATCGTAGACGATCCTTCCATGACCATAATCGGGCCAAACGCTTATATCTGCTCGTTCAGTTAAGATAACCAGATCGTATCGCTCGTTTGGATCAGCGATTTCAAATGCCAGATTTCGCGCGCGAGCATAAGCGACAAACCGGCGCTTATCGCCTGGCGCCACTAGGTTCGCGCTCAGCGGCACATAACCGATCCGCGGCCCTTTCACGGAACCCACAACCACGGATTAGCCCAGGCCTGGCTCTCTAAAAAACGGCGAAACTCGGGAGAAGCAACTGAGTATTCGTGCGTCCGCCTATCTCCTATGATGAGATTTTTCTGCCCGCCCGCATGAAACGTGGATGAAGATCTCCACTCGGGAACGTCGTATACGTTGCCGCCACAGTCCACGATCACGGGTCTGAGACCATGCTTTAATATCTGACGCGTCATTGAGAGACGTCCGCTTTCAAATTTGAACACGCCACGTTTGCAAGCGAAGGACGGGCGTCGCAGACTCAGGAAGCGCTCCCGTTCGATCATGAATGCGTTCGTACGGATGTGTGGATTTGGATACCTACCGAATTCATAGAGATTGAGGAGGTAATAGAACGGAAAAAACAGATAGCGACCCAGAGGGCGCTTGCGCCTTTGCTCATCCATGGCGCCACCAGTCCGCTTTTTCGGTAAAGTCGTTTGGTGGATATAACTCGGCAGATGTGCGACGTTGTGGAGAATCGTCTTAATCGCTCGTTCGTCGCGAGACGCATTCGCCTGCCAAGAGCCGGTAGCTCCAACAACTCCAACCGCTGAATGATTTAAAGCTAGATCGAAATATCGCAACCAATCCTTTGTTAGGATTTGACTAAAGGTATTGAGAAAGATGACGCGGCGATTGGAAATTGAGCCAGCTGCGGCAATATAGGAACCGATGTCGTAATCCACGTCGGCCAAAAGAATTGGATTGATTGGCAGATCGCCAAACAAGGCGCGCATTGAGGCTAAAGAGCTTGGACCAGGAAATCCTTTGAATAGGACGTGCAGATCATGATCGATGCCCGCCGGATGATTCTCATAGCTCTGAAGAAACCTGCAGACTGGGCCTTCGCCTTCGGCAAAGCGACACAGGTATACCACTCCAATATCAGCCACTGCTAAAGTCGTTTGTTGGCGGGCGACACCTTCGGACGCGCTAGGCTTTCGCACCTGCCAACAAACCCGCTCGCGCCCGTCAGGAAGACATGAGGAATCATGCAAAGGTTTCCGCGGCAGCCAGTAGCGGCCTAGTCTGGTCGGCAACGGACATGATCGGGTTGGATAACGGCCACGCTATTCCCAGCGAGGGATCATTAAAGGCGACGCCACGGGCGGCGCTCGGCACATAGGCCGGCGCAATTTCGTAGTAGAGCTCTGAGCCGTCTTCGAGTGCCTGGAAGCCGTGGGCACAGCCGGCCGGCACGTAGAGCATGACGTGGTTGTCCGCACTCAGGGTCTGCGCGTGCCAACGTCCGAAAGTCGGTGACGAGCGCCGTAGGTCGACCAGGACGTCAAAGACGGCACCCGCAGTGCAACGTAGGACCTTGGTTTCCGCGTGGGGATCGGCCTGATAGTGCAGTCCGCGAAGAGTGCCTCTTTGCGCATTAAAGGAGACACTGTGCTGAACGAATTGTGTGACCAAACCGTGAGCACGAAATTCGTCCGCGCAGAAAGTTCGCGCGAAGAAGCCACGATTGTCCACTATACGTTCTAGATCGATGCGAAAAGCACCTGCTAGCGGCAGTGCAACAAATTGCATGTTAGACGATGCGCGGTTCCGGAACCGGAATGATGAATTTTCCACCCGTGTTACGATACGCAGCCTGCTGTACCAAAATTTCTTCAGCAAAATTCCAGGTCAAAAGAAGTAGGTAGTCGGGGTGGTGTTGCTTTACGGCCTCGGGCGGGACGATAGGCAAATGCATTCCGGGCGTATACTTACCTTGCTTTATTGTCGAGCGATCGACAACGAAATCGATCAGATCGCGGCCAATGCCGCAGAAATTTAGGAGTGTCGCTCCTTTAGCCGACGCCCCGTAAGCTGCAATTTTCTTGCCGCTCGCTTTTAATTCGCTAAGAAGAGCTATCAGTTTCTGTCGCAATTCTATCACACGGGTCTTAAAAGCTCTGTAAGCGGCCGGTCTCGTCAAGCCGGAGCTTACTTCGTTATCAAGCAACTCTTTTATACGTTGCGAAGGTTGACCACCGGCATGCGTGACAAACAGACGCAATGACCCACCGTGGATTGGCAGACGTTCGAGGTCTGATAGCAAGAGGCCATGGCGCCCGAACAAGCGATTAAGCGATGTCCCTGAGAAATAGCACAGGTGTTCATGATAGATCGTGTCGAACTCCAGTTTTTCGATCAGATCGCCCAGATACGGCACCTCGATCGAAGCAACACCATCTGGCTTAAGAACAGCCTTCAATCCCGCGACGAAATCGTTCAGATCGGCGACATGGGCCAGCACGTTATTAGCGTGAAACACGTCGCAGATTTTCCCCTCCGACGCGAGGTGCTTGCCGATTTGAAGACCGAAAAAGGCGCAATGTGTCGGTACGCCATTGCGTCGAGCGATTTCGGCGATATTTGCAGCCGGGTCAATCCCCAGCACCGGCACGTCGAGGTTACGATAGTGCCGCAACAAATAGCCATCGTTAGACGCCGCTTCAACAACCAGCGACATGTTGTTGAGGTTACGCTCGCGAACGAGGCGTTGTGCAATTGCCTTAGCTGAGGCGACGGCGGTGTCGGAGAACGAAGAAAAATAGACGTAATTCGAAAATAGTTGTTCGGGAGGCACCGTCTCTGTTATTTGAACAAGGCTGCAGTCTTTGCAGAACACGACACTTAAAGGATACCGCTGCTCAGGTTGATCCAGCGAGTCCGCTTCCAGAAGGGCATTGGCAAGCGGCGTTGTGCCGATGTCGAGAACCGGGGCAAATCTGTTGCCACCACAAGATCGGCATTGAGAAATCATTACCCGGCGGTCAAATAATTACGATACCATTCAACGGTACGCGGCAAGCCTTGTTGGAATCCGAATCGGGCATGCCACTTGAGCAACTTTTGCGCTTTCCTTGAATCGAGATGTTGCTCACGGATCTCGTTGAAAGCCTCGTTAAGAATGATCGGTTCCAGATCGGAATTAATCTCGGCGCGAATGGCATCGACCACTTCAATGACGCTCAGTGGCTTTCCAGTGGCAAAATTGAAGGCCTCGCCCGCAAGCTTCGGATCTCGGCGCAACGCTTCTGCCAAATAGAGGTAAGAATCAACCGCATCCTCGACGTAAATGTAATCGCGGACGAATCTGCCGTCAGAACGTATCACCGGACGCTCGCCGCGGAGGAGCGAGCGAACGGTTCCGGGAATGATGCGATTCCAGTTCAGGTCGCCGCCGCCAAAGAAATTGCCGCAGCGGGTGATCGCGACCGGGACTTTCCAGGTTTTTGCATAGCACTGCGCGATCATATCGGCGCATGATTTGGATACATCATAGGGATGCTCGCCCATCAACGGGGCCGTCTCAACGTACGGCAGCGTGCGCGGTGTGCCATAGGCTTTGTCAGATGAGGCGATCACAACGGCTCTGACGGTCGGGCTGCGTCGTACCGCTTCGAGAAGCGCCCAGGTGCCGCCAATGTTGGTCTCAAAAGTGGAAATCGGATTGCGGTTGGCGATGCCGACGATGGTCTGCGCCGCCAAGTGCACAACGGTGTCGACCTCGTACTCGCCCAGTGCGCGCTCAAGTTCAGCTTGATGACGCACATCGCCGCGTATGACATTAATTTGTTTTTCAAGACCCAGTCTGACCAGCCGAGAACCTGGAACCCAATCACGCACCAAAGCCACTACTTCGGCACCGAGCTGGATGAGACGCTGGATTAGCCAGCCGCCGACTAATCCGGTGCCGCCGGTCACAAATACGCGTCGGTCGCGCCAGAAAAATTCTGGCTGCACTAGATCAGACATCCCGTGTTGCCCATGGCGCCCGCCCTGAATCCCACATCGACTGAAGTAGGCGCAGATCGCGCACTGTATCCATGCACTGCCAAAAACCCTCGTGCCGATAGGCGGCCAGCTGCCCCTCTCGTGCGAGTTGTTCAAGCAGTTGGCTTTCGAGGCTAGCGGCGTCCCCCTCAATCATATCCAGGACTTCGGGCTGGAAAATAAGGAAGCCTCCGTTGATCCAACCCTCGCCAATCTGCGGCTTTTCAACAAATTCTTTGACAAGATCACCGTCGAACAGGATGCCGCCAAATCGCGCCGGCGGCCTCACAGCCGTCACGGTGCCGAGTCGGCCGTGACTACGGTGAAAGGCCAACACGTTTTCTATCGGCACGTCCGAAACCCCGTCGCCATAAGTTACAAAGAAAGTATTTCCACGCAGATATGGCCCAAGCCGCTTGATTCGGCCGCCAGTACTGGTTTCGAGCCCAGTATCGCACAGATGAACTCGCCAGTTGTCGCCGTTGCCCCGCGGCGAAGCAATTCGACCACTGGCGGTTTCAATGGTCAAATCGCCAGTAAGCTGCACCTCATCGACGAAATAGCGTTTTATGATGTGGCCTTTGTAACCGAGGGTGACATAGAACTCGGTAAAGCCTCGCGAGGCATACAATTTCATAATGTGCCAAAGAATCGGCCGGTCGCCTATCTCTATCATCGGCTTTGGCTTCAAGTCGGTCTCTTCCGCGAGACGCGTCCCTCTGCCTCCAGCCAGAATCACAACTTTTGGGGTGTTTTCCATTTGTTAGCCTGCTTGAGCAAGATCAGGCTTTACCGAAAGCAATCCGCGCCGCTGCATGAAATCAATAATTCGATCGGCAAGCGCGCTCGGATCCTCGTTGAGTGCATCGAGAGTTAGTTCGGGGTCAATAGGTGGTTCATAAGGAGAATCGAGGCCAGTGAAATTTTGCAATTCGCCCCGTCGCGCCTTCTTGTACAACCCTTTTGGATCACGTCGCTCGCAAACCTCAAGCGGCGTGTTAACGAAAATCTCTATGAACTCTCCGGGCGCGAGTAATTCGCGCGCCATCTCCCGTTCAGCCCGAAATGGCGAAATAAAGGCAATAAGCGTGATGAGGCCGGCTTCGGCAAAGAGTTTCGCCACTTCGGCGACGCGGCGAATATTCTCGACGCGGTCAGCTTCGGTAAAGCCAAGATCACGATTGAGCCCATGGCGCACGTTATCACCGTCCAGCAGGAACGTGTGCTTACCCAGCGTGTGGAGCTTCTTTTCCAGATTGTTGGCGATAGTTGATTTGCCAGCTCCGGACAGACCGGTGAACCACAGTACGGCTGGTTCTTGGGCTTTGAGCCGAGCACGCGCAATCTTCGTTATTTCGAGCGCTTGAAAATACGTGTTGGCGGCGCGGCGCAACCCGAATCGAATAAGCCCCGCAGCAACAGTCGCATTGGAATGCCGGTCAAGCAGAACGAACTTACCGGTTTCTCGATTATCGTCGTACGAGTCAAAGTAGATCGGTTCGGAAGTTGCAATATTGACCACACCTACATCATTTAGATGCAATTCTTTGGCCGCCAATTGATCTAAATTGTCCATACTGATTCTATATTTGAGCTCAGTCACCATCGCCCGCGTCGTTTGAGCTCTGACCTTGAGCAAATAAGTCCGACCGGGCAGCAGGGCGGTCTTCGACATCCAAACCAAATGCGCAGCAAAGGCGTCTGCGCGTTGCGGTGGCCTTACCAAGGAGCTGATGATGTCGCCAGGCGATACGTCAAGGTCATCAGCAAGAGTCACCGCAACCGCATCGTCCGCAAAAGCGCTTTCATGATCTCTGCCCGTGCTGACGATCCGAGTGATGCGGGAACGTACGCCGGTACGGGCGATGAGAACGTCCGCTCCCGTGGTGATCGATCCAGAGGCAACTATGCCTGCGTAGCTACAGAAGCCCGCGTTCGGCCGACCAACCGATTGAATGGGTAGGCGCAATGGTGCCGCGTCTGGAAGACTGGCCACACCAATTGTCTCTAGATGTTCGAGCAGGGGCGGTCCTCGATACCACGGCATTCGTGGGCTCGCCCGAACGACGAAGTCGCCGTGTAACGCCGATAAGGGAACCGCGGCGACCTGGCAAGCGGGAAGTTGGCCAGCAAATTTCGCAAATGCTTCACTGATCTCCTTAAAGCGCGATTCGTCAAATCCAATCAGATCCATTTTATTGACGGCGAGGACAAAACGGTGAATGCCCGCGAGCGAACACAGAAAAGCGTCGTGCCGAGCTCGCTCCAGCAGACCCTTTTCTGCGTCGACAAGAACGATCACGAGATCCGACCGCGAAGCCTCATTTACGATGTCGGAGGTATAGCCTTCGTGGCCAGAAGGGTCGGCCATGATGAAGTGCCGCCTTAGAGTTCTGAAATGGCTGTGTGCCGTATTGACGGTGATGCCCAGCTCTTGCCCAACTTTTAGCCCGTCGACAATTAAAGCGGAATCGATCTTCGTATCGGTCGCACTCCTTTTGGAATCGCGATTCTCGGTAGCGTGACAGCCGAACACGAGTCCTGCATCCAGTAAGCGGTTGGTCAGCGTTGATTTACCGCTCCCGATGGAGCCGCAAGTAAGCAACCGCAGCTGCTCGTTCATTGGTGCGGTCTCACTGGCATGGTCGATCGGTGGCCGGATGCTGCTCTGAGTCTGCAAGTTTCTATAAGGTAAATTAGAGTCGAAACCGGTAACGTCGAGAAAACCAGAAATTTGGCTAGAATGCTTGTTAGTTCACGTAAACTCTCGTTCAATGTTTTACCGGAAAACCATGCACAAATGGGCACCAAGATCGCGGCCTTGATGAACGGCCGCGGGGAGCGAAAGATGTATTCCAGATCGTTGTTGAGCAGCCAGGTGTAGTAGTGCCACCTGCCCAAAGCGTGATCGCCCTGTCTTCTCTTACTCAATGTGGGTCCGGTTTCCTGATCATTCACGTAATAAACTCGGACCGCGTCGTTTGACCACCGACCTCTGTAGGCCTTGGCAATGCTATAACAAATAAGCCCTTCTGGAATGAATTGAATTCCGGTAATTTCCGGGAAAGGGTAGCGACGAAAGATTTCGGTCACCCAGCAGATCCATTTTTCTCCATCGATATGATAGACGTATGCCAGTTCGCGCATGTCTGCATCGAACGGATCGGTCGGGAAGCGGTCGCCGATGATGCTTCCGTTCTGGCTGCAGCAACGTGCGCCGACTGAACAAAAAAGGTGCCGTTCGCTTTCCGGAATCGAATCCCACAGGCGCGCCAGCTTTTCAAGCGCGTCTGGGACTAATGCGTCGTCCGAATCTAGAATGCCAAAGAACTGACCCTTCGCCTCCACGAGTGCGCGATTGTGCGCAAAATGCTTACCAGCGTGCGTCTGCTTGACGCAACGCACCGGAAAATTGGCGATCTCGTCCCAAATCGCGATCAGTTCCGAGGTGTTGTCAGTCGAACCGTCGTCGATGACCAGCCACTCGAAATCGCGCAGCGTCTGGGCACACAAGCTGTCGAACACGCGACGGATCGTGTGTGCGCGATTGTAGGTAGGCGTAAATATCGTGAACAGCGGCGGATTAACAGTCGGTAAAATTGACATCGGCGGAGGAAGCTAAAGTGTAGCCGGCGACCGATAATCGGCGCGTGATTGCGCGTCCGCTAATGCATACAACCGGGACTGCGGCCTCATAAGTTCGTTCCAGGTCCCGCTTTCCACTACCCGTCCGACCTCGATCACGTAAATGGCATCAGCGGTCCGCACAGCTGCGAGCCGATGCGCGACGATCAAAATTCCCATCTGCTTACGGAGCTCTTCAAGGGTGCTTAGTAACTCTGCTTCGGACTCGGCATCGAGGGCGCTCATCGCCTCATCCATTAGCAGCAGGATCGGATTCATCAACAGAGCCCGCGCGATGCCCAGGCGTTGCCGTTGCCCGCCAGAGAGCCTGACGCCTTGGTCGCCGATAATCGTGTCATAGCCTCTCGGCAACCGGCTGATGAAATCGTCCGCACCCGCGCGTTTCGCGGCGAGTTCGATTTCGGCCATGGTGGCTAAAGGCTTCCCAATGGTCAAATTATCGCGAACGGTAGTATGAAACAAAATAGTTTCCTGTGGTACGTAACCTATTGCACGCCGCCAAGCGCCAAATGGAACCGACGCGAGATCATAGGTGCTTAGCGCTATGGTGCCTGCTGTCGGCATCACCAAGCCCAACAGGGCGTGCACGAGAGTTGATTTTCCAGCTCCGGAGCTTCCAACAATGCCGACCATACCTGGCACCGGGATGGTTAGATGCACTTGCTTGAGCACTTCGTGTTCGCCGAACTTTATTTCTACGTCGCGCAAGACGAGAGACGTGGGAAGCGATACCGACAATACCTCCGGTCCGTGGTTCACCCGTTCAGCGCGAGCCTCAGCCGCCGCTTGCAG
>Ga0187766_10001705_pt1 | contig 12909 bp, 11 predicted proteins | sample 0216_QUI02_MP05__4_FD_132971 | JGI IMG/M metagenome (GOLD analysis project Ga0187766, IMG submission 132971) | Tropical peat soil microbial communities from peatlands in Department of Meta, Colombia - 0216_QUI02_MP05_20_MG | ecosystem: Environmental > Terrestrial > Soil > Wetlands > Peat ... | reverse complement strand
CCTCTATTCCCAGCACCCAATCGCGTACGATTGCAAAAGCAGGCAACGCAGCGATAACGGCGCCAAACCCGACGAGGCTCGCGACACTGAGGGCCGGTAGAACCGAAGCATTGGCGCCCGCATCCATGCTTTGTCGGAGCGAAGGGAGGCGCCCGCGGTTGCAAAGAATGACGGTTGCGATCGCGGCGGCGAGCGCGACCACCACGGACCATACACCAGCCACACCAGAAATCGAAGTTGCGCCCCAGCGTTCTTCGGCCAGGTATGAAAAATCCAACCGGGGCAACACGACGAGCGACATCAAGAGATTCACTGCCACGACGACAACTAGTGGCAGGGCGGCGAGTAGGATAGGCGGAGCCGAACCGCTCTGGCTTCCATGACGGATCTCTGCTGGATCGAACTCGCGCGCGGTGGTCGCGCGTTCGCGAACCAGCTCATCATCTGCCGCTCCATCAGCAGTAAGCGATGCTTCAGCGCCGTAGCCCTCGCCGATGCGGCGAGCCACAATCTCGGCGCGTGTGAGCCACCACAAGCCAAAGCCAAGCATGATCGCCGCCGCAATGATGCCGAGGCCGGGCGCCGCAAACGGCGTGGTGCCGAAGAACGGCATCGGGATGGCATTTTGGATCGATGGCGTACCCGGCAGGGCCGACATGGTGAAGGTTGAAGTGCCAAGCACGATCGCTGCCGGCATCAGCCGGCGAGGAACGGCCGCTGCGCGAAACAACGCCTGCGCCATGGGACTGAGCACAAAAAAGGCAACGAACAGACTCACACCGCCATATGTTACGAATGCGCCCGCGAGCACCACCGCGAGTATTGCGCGACGTTCACCCAAACTCTTCGTCATGAACTCTGCGACGGAGGAAACCGAGCGGCTATCGTCCATGAGCTTCCCGAAGATGGCTCCGAGAAGAAAAATCGGAAAGAACTGGGCCAGGAAGCGGGCAGCACTGCCCATAAAAACTTGCGTCCAGTTGGCGAGTAGCGGCTCCCTGCCAAACGCCGCCGCAACCAGAGCCGCGGCCGGCGCAAGCAGCAACACACTCCAGCCGCGGAAGGCAAAAAAGACTAAAAGAGCAAGCCCAACCAGGATTCCGAGCAGGCCCATACATCAACACTCCGCCAGCAGCACATCCAAATCGGCGGTAGAATTTTTGCCGAGGTCGTTGCCGTTCGCGTCCAAAAATTCGCTCGCGGCGCGTCGCCCTTCGGTCCGCAGCATCGCGATGAATTCCCATTCGGCATTGAGCTTCGAGGAGGCGCCGAATTGCGCCAACATGTCGGTCATGATCCGATGCGTGCGCATCTGTGCCCAGCGGGCCCCTTCGCCGCTTCCGGGATCGGCCACCTGACGCAAAAGAGCGATCATGCGGAGTTCCTTCATCAGTGGTGAGTTGAAGGAAATCTCATTGAGTCGATTTAGAATGTCCGCAGCAGTGCGTGGCGTATCCGACCGTTCGCGGGGATTGATCTGCACCAAGATAGAATCGTGAGCATCGGTTTCACGGATCAGCGGCGTGACCGTGGGATTGCCTGTAAATCCGCCGTCCCAATACGGCTCGCCGTCGATTTCAACGGCCCGGAACATCGTTGGCAGACACGCCGATGCGAGGAGTACGTCGGCTGTAATCTCGGCATTGCGGAAAATGCGCCCGCGGCCGGTTCGCACGCTCGTGGCAGTGATGAATAATTTGATTGGCGAATTGGTGAGTCGACCAAAATCGATGCTTTCGGCGAGAATCCGGCGGAGCGGATTGAAATCGAGCGGATTGAGTGCGTACGGCGAGAGAACTCGCGACACCAAGTCCATGAAGACGTATCCGGGGGATGTATCCAGCGTCCAACGGCCCATCAATCGGTCGAGAGGAGATCGCTGCAGTGGACTAAACGCTGCGGCGCGCGACACGCGTTGCCAAAATTTTTCGAGCGCAGTGCGTGCGCCTTCGACCCCCCCTTCAGCCCATCCGTCTGCTAGAACCGCTGCATTCATTGCGCCCGCTGACGTCCCGGAAATACCGGCGATACGTAGCCACGGCTCTTCAAGTAGGCGCTCCAACACGCCCCACGTAAACGCCCCGTGAGAGCCGCCGCCCTGTAGCGCAAGATCAATCAGTACCGGATTCCGTTTCATTGAGGGATCTATTGCTGGTTACGCGGCCGCGTAGCGGCTCGCCACGGCCGTTTGATACAATAAATGAATGATTGTGCTCACAATCGTGCTTTTCGCGGTCTAGCTATGGCAGAACTGTCGATGGATTACTGTCCTCGGCCGGCGCATCGGAACTTTGACTTAAATCAATTTGCTATCGATTTGAGCTTGCTTAAACGACAACGCCATATGCTCCAATTGCGCCTTGCGCCGTCGTAACACCGCAGATGGATTGGGAGACACAACCATGTCCAGCCTAGCTGAGACCACAGGACTCGCACCTCTGCGTGCCAAATCGGGTTGGATCGTCGCCCTTGGCGTCGTTTACGTCATCGCTGGATTTATTGCGCTCGGTAGCGTTGTTTTCGCCACCGTTGTGAGCGTATTTGTCGTCGGTGTGATGATGCTGATTGCCGGCGTGGCCGAAGTGATTAATGCATTTCAGATCAAAACCTGGGGCAAATTTCTCCTTTGGCTCTTACTCGGTGCCCTCTACATCGTCGCCGGCTTTGTCACATTCGAAAATCCCCTTCTTGCTGCAGCAGTGCTGACTCTATTGCTCGGGTTCGCGCTCCTGGCTTCGGGTGTGATGCGAATTGTTTTGGCGTTCAGCATGAAGGAAGAAATGCCTTGGATCTGGGTTGCAGTCTCCGGCCTCATTACTCTTTTGCTCGGCTTGGTAATTCTCGCACATTGGCCGGTGTCGGGCCTTTACATTCTTGGGATCTTTCTCGGCGTCGATCTCATCATGGCGGGAGTGGGTTGGATTGGAATCGGCCTCGGTCTGAAAAGACACATGTAGGGACCGCGCCGAATTCGACCAGGATTAAGCGGACGTTCGAATCGGTCCTCCGCTACTATCTTTCCCCTCAAATGTGCGGCCTCGCCGGCGTGTGAATGCGCGTGTGCAACCATCAACGGATGGCGCCGTTAGCTGACATGCGGTCCGCGCATGAGTTTTAGGACCGATTCGATGTGACGCCACGTTTCGGCGTCTTCGGTCTGACCTTTTTCCTCATAGCGGCAGGCTCTTTGCGCAGCCGTAACGATGGCCTTATCGCCATAGGCATCGAGCATTTGTCGCGCATAGTCATGAATTTCCATTTCGCCCATTCTCATGGCAGCGTCCTCATAGTTCTGGTGCCGTTGCCGGCGTCACGCCGGACGCTAATTCAGCCAGCGTGTAAAAGTTTCCGCTACAGCATGATCCCGAAAAGTGGATACCGGTTTTCGGAAAAGATCATGCTCAAATACAGCATGATCCCGAAACGTGGATACCGGCTTTCGGAAAAGATCATGCTCGAACAACAAGCTAAAGCGAAATGGCGCTTAAACCTGATCGCATTGCGCTTTAGCCGCCGAGACTATCCGGCTCGGGAACTTCTTCCATTATGCCGGTATTGAGCGGGCTCCGCTCCTCCGACGGCAGCCGTGTCCGCAGCGGTGGGGCGTGTTCGCCGCGCCAGCGCATCCGCGTCAGTGCCGCTTCCGCCTCGGCGAGGAGTTTGTGCATGATCTCGTTGACCGAGAGGATCTCCTTAATGCCGCCCGCGGTCTGACCGGCGGTCAGCAGGCACTCATGTTGCCGGCCGGCTTGGGTGGTCGAGACAATCTGGCCGCGCAGGCGATCGCGCTCGCGGCGCGCCTCGTCGCGTTTGCTGCTCCATTGGGTCAAGAACTCGGTCGGCAACGAGCGCAACACGGTCTTGAATCCCGCCGTGCCCGGCAGGGGCGTGATATCGTTGAGCACCTCGGCCTTCATCGCGTGCTCCGACTTAGCGTCGATGATCGCCTGCTTCCATTCCTGCGGTGCCGGAGCCTCCTTCGAGGCGATAAAGCGGGTGCCGAGATTGACGCCGGCGGCGCCGAGCATCAGCGCCGCCGCGATGCCGCGGCCATCGAAAATGCCGCCCGACGCGACGACCGGAATCGGCGACACCGCATCCACCACTTGCGGCACCAGAGTCATGGTGCTCACCTCGCCGCAATAGCCTCCGGACTCGCTGCCTTGCGCGCTGATCGCGTCGGCGCCGCGCTCGGCCGCCTGCAAGGCCTGATCCACCGTCGTCACTTGCACCATCACCCGCGCGCCGGCGTCGTGCGCTTGCCGCACCAGATCGCCCGGGTCGGCCAGCGTGAACGAAATAACCGCCGGACGGGCTTGCAGCGTGTACCGGAACGCTTCCGTATCGAGCGTCTGCGGGATGTGATTGATGGCGAACGGCCGCTGCGTAAGCCTCTGCGCCATGTCGATATCGCGCTTGATGGCCGCAAAGCTGCGGAACAACGTACCGATGCCGCCCAACCCGCCAGCATTGGAAACCGCCGCCGCAAGCTCGGCCGAGGTGCAGGTGCCCATCGGCGCCAGAATGATCGGCAGCTCGATGCCGAACAAAGGGCAAAGCGGGGTCGTCAGCATGGTGTCGTCTCCACACATCCACTCGGCACGCGGGATTGCCACTGCAAGCAATCGGCGGCGTCGAGACACCTGCGCTAGTGGGGCATCATAATACGTCTTGCTGTCGGGTGGCAGGGCTCTGGCACCGGCCCGTTCAGGGCCGTGGATCTGGATCGCGCTTGCTGAGAAATACGTGATAGAAGACCGCGTCCCAGGCGTTATGGATGCCGGTGAACAGCAACAACAATGCCGCTGCGCCGACGCCGAAAAGAGCTTCGCGCGTGAGCAAAACAGTCGCGAAGGCCGACACCGTCAGTGCGGCATAGGCCGCCAGCGGCAGCACGACGTGAAACAGCCAGTCCTCGAATTCCGGTTCGTAGACGCCTTGCTTGCGCATCCGCCGCAACACGATGACCGCGTAGGTAATTCCACCGCAGCCGACGAGACCCCAAAGCACTGCCGGTGCAGTGATGCTTTGCCAGGGGGCGCGCAACAGCGCCGCTAACAGCAAAGCCGCGCCGAAATGAACGACGGTTGGCGTGCCAAACGCCGCCGAGCCGTCTGGCGAGGCTCTGATCGGCCTTTGCGCAATCAGCGTCACCACCACGAACTGCAATCCGATCAGCGCGCCGGCGGCCGAGCCGACGATCACATAGAAGCTGTCCCATGCGGCGAGCTCTGGCACGTTCCTTCTCGATTGATCGGCCCGACTGGAGACCTAGGAGCGCATGTACTCCTCGTCGCCGACTTTTGCCATCCACTCCACGGCCCTGCCATCGCCGCCTGAATTGCGACATCAGTCATCGTTGCTCAAAGCGGATCGTACCCCGGCTTTTTATACAGCTTCGGGTTGTTCAAAATATCCGGCTTGTAAACATTCTCCGTCCAATGTGCCCGTGCTACGTCCTCGATAGCGACCGAAATCGATTCCTCTTCCAGTTTCAGGGTGCTCATCACTGCTTTGGTTATCGCTTCGGCAAGTTTGACTTTCTGCTGGTCCGTCCGGCCTGCATAGAGCTTCACCAATACGTGAGGCATTGTTCTCTCCCTCCGCGCGCTTCATTGTCTGCATATGATCACGCCCACAGACCACGTGACGCGCGCTCAGAGCCAGTTACGGCGCCGATCTCGAGCGCGTTTAATCCTTCATTGCGCAATCGCGCAGGATTTCCGGCCTGAAAGCGAGACCGTGGCCGGGCCGTTCCGGCGCGGTGATGACTCCCTTCACTACCGGCACCGGCTCGACCCAGATATCGTCCGCGAGCCCCATGTCCTCGATCCACAGCCCGTTCGGAATCGAGGCGAGCAGTTGCACGTTGAGCTCCGGAAACAGATGCGGCGCGATGGTCATGCCCCAAGTGTCGGCGACTGTTGCGATCTTGCGCAATTCGGTCAATCCGCCGCGCATCGGATCGGGTTGAAGGATCGGCAGCCGCGGATTTTCGAAAAATGGCTTGAGATCAAAACGTGTGAAATGCGTCTCGCCTCCGACCACGCGTAAATCGAGCGCCTCGGCGATGCGTAAGTAGCCGGCGAAGTCATCGGGTACGACCGGCTCTTCCAGCCAATAGACATTATAATCTTCGAATTTCCGGCCCATCTGGATCGCGACATCGGCGGTCCAGCCCATATTGACGTCAATCATGATGTCGATGTCGGGCCCGACGGCCTCGCGCATGCGTCGGACATTGTCGAGATCAGTGGCGAGGTCGGCTGTGTGCGCGACCTGCATCTTGATCGCTTTGTAACCGCGCTCCTTGTAGTGCAGCGCTTTCGCGATCATGCTGTCGCCGCCGCTGCCGCGAAAGCAGCCGCTGCCGTAGGTTGGCAGTTGTGCGCGGTAATGTCCCCACAGCCGGTGCAGCGGCAGTTTGGCGGCTTTGCCCAGCACATCCCATAACGCGATGTCGAGAACCGACATCGCCATCACCGCTATGCCGGCGCGACCGTAGGTGACGGTGGTGCGCCATAAGTCCTGCCAGATCGCTTCGACCGCGCTCGCGTCTTTACCGAGGATGCGTGGGATGACGCATTCATCCAGACAAGCCGCGATCGTGCGCATACCCGGGCGGAACAAAAACAGATAGCCGATGCCGGCAATGCCGCCACGCGTCTCGACGTCAAGTACCAAAAACTCGCGCATCGGCCCGAAGGCATGGCCTTTAAGCCACGGTGTTTGCGGCCACGGCACCCGCAGCATGGTGGTGTGAATAGCCGTGACAGTCGTGTCGGTCATTTGACGCGCACTCGTCTTGTGTGATGACCTTGAATGCTGCGAAAAGTTTTTTCGCGCGTCAACACCCGCACCGCGCGGCAGGCGATTGCCTTGGTCTAGAACCTCGTCCGCCACCTTTTGTCACGGGGCGCGAATGCCGGCGCCGGTATTTATGTTCGGAGGTGGCGGCGGCGGGTTCGGTTGCGTCGCAAACTTCGTCGACTCGATGATGATCTGCAGCGCATTGTTCTCACCGGTATTGGTCGGCTGCCATTGGCAGGGCGGCGTCGAATTGGTGCCGCAGGTAAGACCGTTTGTGGGCAGGCCGTCAAACGGCGGCCCGCCGCCATTCTGGCCGAATGTGCTCGACAAAATATTGATGTGATGAATGACCAGGTCGGGCGGGATCGGAATTGCCGGCCCCGCCGCGCAGGCCCAGCAGATAATTTTCCTCATAAAACCCGTGATAGTACTGAATCTACCGGCGCCGTTTTGGCCGGTTTGCACACCGTTGAGATTGAAGGCCTGCAATTCGTTTGGACCCTGCGTGAAGACGCCGATCCCGCCGCGGATGCCGATGACGGCGACGGGCGTCTCGACTGTGACCGCGCCCTGATGGCTGAGTTGGCCGCCGATATATTGCAGCGTGCCTTGCGTCAATTTAGTCAGCATGTGGCCGCTATTGGAAGCGGGATCATAGACGAACTCGTCGATCACCAAGCTCGTATTCGGCGCAATACTCAGCGTGCTCTTGTCGAGAAACAGAAGCTGTACTGAGCCGGTCGGCGAGGTATGGATGCGTTCCTTGTGCAGAACGCGCGCGCCCACAGTGAGCGTGGTGGTCGACCCGCCGGGCGGCGTGCCCTCGGAACTGGGATTGACTGCGGTCGCGGTGCCGATCTGCTGCGCCATGGCGGGCGCCGTGGCGGCGAGAGCGGTCGCGAGCGCCAGTGCGATGGATTTAAGTTTCTCAGCCATTGCAGCCCTCAAAATCGGATCAACGGTCCGGCGCTAACGGACAGGTCGCGATACGCGAACGCCGCTACATTCGATGTCGCATTTCGATATTGCAGCAGCGATCCGAACATCAATTGGCGCCAGATCGGCACTTCGAGACCAAGTCCGACACGCCATTCGGTGGTGTGCGCGGTGGTGAAAGGTGCAACAAACGGATCGGGCGCATCGTATTGCCAGGTCGTCACGCCGGCCGTCGGAATGATCGTCCACGGCCGCATTCCCGCCCACGAGACGAGCCAGGGCAGCCAGACGTCGCCGGCAAAACTCTTATAGCTGTCGAAGGCGAACTGGTCGGTGGCGCGGGCAAAAGCGATGCGCGATTGCCAGCCGAGCCCGAAAGCGATCGGGCCGGAAGCCTGCACGCCGACAGTCGAGAGCGTGCCGCTTAGGCCGCTGGCCAGCGGATAGAAACTCGAATTGCGGAAGCTCTGTTGGACGACTTCGACATAGGGGTCGAGCGAAACATTTCCCGCCTTGGCGTGCAGCGTCAGTCCACCGCCGATGCCGCCCATGTAAGGCGCGTCCGCCAAAGTTGCGCCGGTTGCGACGACATAGGGCTTCACCGTCAGGCCATTGATGTCGCCGGGCGATAATGCAAAGCGTGGACCGGCGCGGATTTCAAGAAGGCCAATGTCGAACTGGTGCAGCGAAAATTGCTGCGCGTCATAGGCGATGACCGAAGCTTCGAAGGTCTCACCGGTCTGGGTTTGGAAATCGTGGACATAGTTAAAGCCGACAGTGCCAAACCAGTTCCAGTCGGGCCGGGCAACAAAGTTGCTGTTGAGCGTTCCGCCGGAGGCGAGCACGGTCTGCGATCCGGCGCCGAGGCTGGCATTGCTCTGATAGCGCAGGCCGGTTTGTGCGAAACCGGAGAATTGATCGGGCTGCAGCTTTTTGTCGGTGAGCGCGAGCAGGTCCTCGATCTTCTGGCGAAGCTCGGGCGTGACGTCCGGCATTTCCAGCGCGGTCTGCAAATAGCCGCGCGCCTGCGCGTAGGAGCCGAGCTGATAATAAAATACGCCAAGCTGGTAGCGCGTGGCGCTAAGCTTGGGATTGTAAAAGCGGAGTTGTTCGTAGGTGCTGATCGCCGATTCAATATCGCCGTGCGCGGCAGCTGATGCCGCATACTGAATCGTGTTGTCGAGATTGCCGGGGTGCGCGAGCACGCCGCCAAACAACGGATCGATGTTGTTGAGGAAATCCGAGCCGCTCTGGGCGGAAACCGTGGTTGTGAGCGCAACGACGAGCGCCGCCGCCCCGGCGACCCCCGCGATCAAGCGTAAAGGTGCACGCTTTGTGCCGGTTACCACCTGAACGTCGGCCCCCAACCCCTGTCGCCGCACCGGATCGCACGATTTCCGACGATTAAGACGCTGCCGTAGCCCTCAAGCGGCGCATATGCAATGTGAAACGTGTCAAAAGGAGACCAAAGCCATTGACGGCGGTCAATCGAGAGTTTCTGTTTTCGCAGAAGAAAAGCCGAATTTATTTGTACTGTGGCGAGGCGATCACGCACGCCGCGCAGGCTCCTAAGTTGCGGAACGTGGGCGGTTTTGCAGCCCTTTATGATTCGCAACATTATAGTTGCTTGCCCGGCGCTGCCGCCTGGAGATGTTCGTGATCTCGACGATTAACCTGGCAGCTTACAGCGATGCCCTGGTGGTGCTTGGCACGGCCGGGATCTTGGTGCCGATTCTGAGTCGTCTCGGTTTCAGCCCGGTGCTCGGCTATCTCGCCGCCGGCGCATTACTGGGGCCGCTCGGGCTTGGTTCGCTGATCCAATCTTTTCCGCTGCTGTTCTGGTTCACGATTGGCGACTACGGCGACGTCGCCGGCATCGCCGAACTTGGTATTGTGTTTTTGCTGTTTCTGATCGGTCTGGAATTGTCGCTACCTCGGCTCTTGACCATGCGGCGCTTGGTTTTTGGCGTCGGCGGATTGCAGATCTTGATCACCACAGCTTTGCTGGCGAGTGCCGCCGCTTATTCGGGAAAACCACTCCCCGAAGCCATCATCCTCGGCGCGAGCCTATCGCTTTCATCGACGGCAATCGTGCTCGAATTGCTCTCAAAGCAGGAGCGGATGAAGACATCTGCCGGGCGCGCCAGCTTCGCAGTGCTGCTGGCGCAAGACCTCGCGGTCGTCCCGATACTGATATTCATCGGTCTCCTTGCCGCCGGTCCAAAGGGCACGGTGCTCGGCAGCCTCGCCAATGCGGTCGTGCAGGCGGCGATCGCGCTTGCCGTGATCGTCCTGTTCGGGCGCTTTCTGCTGCGGCCGCTGTTCCGGCTGGTCGCCTCCACACGCTCAAGCGATCTTTTTATCGCGACTGCTTTGTTCGTCATCATTGCGGCCGGAGTTGTTGCCAATCAAGCCGGCCTCTCCATGGCACTCGGCGGCTTCGTCGCTGGATTGCTGCTCGCCGAGACTGAATATCGCAAGGCGGTCGAAGCGATTATTGCACCGGTCAAAGGGTTGTTGGTGGGGATTTTCTTTTTCACCGTCGGCATGGTCATCGACGTGCGTGCGTTGTTACGCGAGCCGCTGTTGCTTGCCGGCGCGGTTACCGGACTGATTGGAATCAAATCGCTTCTGATCATCGGACTGGCCCGGCTGTTCCGGCTGTCGTGGCCGGTTGCGGTGGAAATGGGGCTGCTGCTCGGCGCCGGCGGAGAATTCGCCTTTGTCAGTCTCGTTATGGCGGCGGGCTCTAACTTGATCGATCGCTCTACTGCGAGCTTTGCGCTGACCGTCACCGCGGTCACGATGGCATTGATACCGCTGCTGTCCCATTTTGCGCGCCGATTCGCATCGCGCTTGCGCGCCGCCGGGGCCGCGCCGTCCGAGCTGATGATGCGACCGACCGGGCGGCAGCGACACGCCATCGTCGTCGGCTATGGCCGGGTCGGCAAAGTGGTGTGCGCGCTCCTGAAAGAGCATGGCATTCCTTACATTGCCGCCGATTCCGATGCCTCGACCGTGACCCGCGACCGCCGCGACGGCCACGACGTCTACTACGGCGACGCCGCCGATCCGAAGTTCCTCGAGATTTGCGGCCTCGCCGATGCCGCCGGAGTCATCATTACCATCCACACGCACCATCTGATCGACGACATCGTCGAGCATGTACGCGCGATACGCCCGGATGTGCTGATTGTCTCTCGCGCGCGCGACGCCGATCACGCGCGGCATCTCTACCGTCTCGGCGCCACCGATGCCGTGCCCGAAGCGATCGAAGCGAGTTTGCAATTATCGGAAGCCGCGCTGGTCGGTCTCGGCCTGCCCATGGGGCCGGTGATTGCCTCGATTCATGAGAAGCGCGACGAGATCCGTCGTGAATTGCAGCGGGCGGCGCACGCCGCCGGTCTGCAAGAGATCCGCTCGGTGCGGGCCAAGGCTCGCGCAATTTTCAAAAAATAGGATTTGGCCGGGCACTGCGCGCCTAAAGCGTCAGCTCGAGCGCGCAGCCGCCGCGCTCTTGTCTGGTGCAGGACCCGTTGCCGGCACTGCGCTCTTAGCGGGAGCGACGGGCGCGGTGCTCTTGGCGGGCACCACGCTCTTTGCCGGCGCTGGCGTTTTGGCCGGAGAGACGCTGTTGGCGGGTGCAGCGTCGTTCGCGGGAAGGACTTCCCTGGGTGCGCCGTCTTTTGCTGCGCCGTCTTTGGTTGCGCTCTCTTTGGGCCCGCTGTCTCGAGGCGCGATCTCCCTTGGGGCGGACTGTTTCACCCGCGCAACAGCCGGGGCATTTGTGCCGGGCCGGCAAGATTGTCCACGCGCTGCTTGCAGAATTTCTTTCAGCGCCACCGCCTGCAGCCGCGGCGACTTGTCGATCGTGACGTGATCGATTGTCGTGTCACTGGAGACATCGACATTCGACAATTTGCCGTGGAAGCCGGCGCCCGCTTGCACATAGGCGTATTTGCGCTGCGTCAGGTTCACGACGCAGCTGACATTGGCCGGCGCCGCATAGGATTCGGTGCCGTCGAACGGCACCACCAGCGCCACCGGTATGCCCTGTGCGTTCAATTGCTGCGCCATCGCCATCACCGCGTCGGCGCCGAGCGAGTGGCCGACCAAAATGTAGGGGCCGTGGTCGCCGGCGCGGTATTTCTGCACGATGGTGCCGACCACAGTTTCCTCGGCTGAATGATTGTAGACACTCGCGTCGATGCTGCTTCGCGCAATCTGCGCCGCCAGCTGGTCCATGCCTAAGGAAAAAATATTGAGGAGCCCGCGCATCAAATAGACATGCGGATGCGACGCGTCGTCATGGCTACCTGCGGGATGGGCAGCGGCGGCATGGGAAGCAGGTTTTGCACTTGGCGCCGCTAAGACAGGGACGACCATTCCCAGCGCCGCTGCGACGGAGGCGGCCGCCGCAAACCGCCGCGATGCTTGCGCATGCCGTTGACGAAGAGCACCGCGCCGAAGTCCACCGCTCATCAACGACATCGCTTTCCCCCACGCGATCCGCGCACCGATCCAGCGAGAACTATGGTCAAATACGGTAAATACTTCCTTGTGACAGCACCTTGCGGGTCAACTGGCCGCTGCCTTGCGGTTGGCCAATTGCAGGACGATCGGCCGGGTTGCCGCCTGCAGCGGCGTCCGGCGAATGTCGGAAAGGGTATGGAGGAAGTCGGAAAACCAGTTCTGCACCGAGGAGGCCTTGAGCTTGCGTACCATCGCCTGCCAGCGCTCGCGCCGCTCCTCAACGCTCATGCGCAGCGCCAGCGCCAATTGCCGCGCCATGCCGTCGATGTCATGTGGATTGATCAGGACCGCCGCATCAAGTTCTTTGGCCGCGCCGGCGAAGGATGACAGCACCAGTACACCCGGATCGAGCGGGTTTTGCGCGGCGACATATTCTTTGGCCACCAGATTCATGCCGTCATGCAACGGCGTGACCAGGCCGACGCTCGCCACCCGATAGAAACCGGCCAGTGTCAGCTGCGAAAATCCCTTATTGAGGTAGCGAATGGGCATCCAGTCCACCTCGCCATGACGGCTGTTCACTTCGCCGACCAGGGCGGCGAGCTCAGCCTTGAGCTCGCGGTAGGCTTTGATATTGCCGCGAGATGGAACGGCGACTTGCAGCAACGAGACCGCGCGCTTGAACCCGGG
>Ga0187766_10001703_pt1 | contig 12910 bp, 22 predicted proteins | sample 0216_QUI02_MP05__4_FD_132971 | JGI IMG/M metagenome (GOLD analysis project Ga0187766, IMG submission 132971) | Tropical peat soil microbial communities from peatlands in Department of Meta, Colombia - 0216_QUI02_MP05_20_MG | ecosystem: Environmental > Terrestrial > Soil > Wetlands > Peat ... | reverse complement strand
TTCCTACCGCTAACCCTAGAACTCCTCGTAGAAGAAGACTCGGAAAAGTTGGTAGTCCAAGAGTTCTGCGCCTTTGAACGGCCTCCATAAGAGGCCAGTGAAGGCATATACCCATCCGCTGATCGACGTATTTATCTATTTCATCTATATTCAGAAAGAATGCTGTCAGACATACCATAAAAGACAGCTACAAAGACGTAACGACAGCTTTGTCATCTGAATGTAAGAAAGCATTACCGTTGGTAATATTCAACCACCATCTGTTCTTCAAATGGCAATTCCAGTTCCGTACGAGAAGGTAGCGACATGACACGACCTGTCATCTCGTCGATGTTCAGGCTGAGCCAGGCAGGCACACCTTTCTGCGCCAGCAGCAGCGCGCGTGTCTTGAAGTATTCAAGCCCTTTGCTGCGCTCCCGCACACTAATCACATCATTCGGTTTCGCGACGAATGAAGGAATATCAGTTTTACGGCCATTCACAGCAAAATGACCATGACAAACAAGCTGGCGGGCCTGAGCGCGTGAATCAGCGAACCCAAGACGATATACCAGATTGTCCAGACGCATCTCCAGAATTTGGAGCAGATTCTCGCCCGTCCTACCAGGGCGGCGTGCCGCTGTATCAAAGGTCTTACGGAACTGGCGCTCCAGTAAGCCATAAGTGCGTCTTACCTTCTGTTTTTCACGTAATTGCACCGCATAGCCAGAAGCTTTGCGCTGTCTCCCCGTACCATGTTGTCCTGGCCGGGTGTTGCGGCGATCAAGGGTGCATTTTGTCATGCACTTGTCGCCCTTAAGAAAAAGTTTTACCCCCTCTCGCCTGCATAACTTGCAGACAGGGCCGGTATAACGGGCCATGTAGTTGACTCCTCCTCACACGCACTTCACGGATTACACGCGACGCCGCTTCGGCGGTCGGCAGCCATTGTGCGGAATAGGTGTTACATCAATGATCGAAGTGATATTCAGTCCAGCAGCCTGTAACGAGCGAATCGCCGCCTCACGGCCAGAACCAGGCCCTTTGACGAACACGTCAATTTGCCTCAACCCATGCTCCATCGCCTTGCGTGCTGCCGATTCTGCTGTAACCTGTGCAGCATACGGAGTGCTCTTTCGCGAGCCTTTGAAGCCCTGCCCACCAGCGCTTCCCCAGGAGATGACATTACCATTTGGATCTGTCAATGTGACGATTGTGTTATTAAAAGTTGCTTGGATATGTGCCTGACCACGCGGAATGGACTTGCGTTCACGCCGCCTTGGTTTGCCTGTTGTTTTCTTTTTGTCTGCCGCCATACGTTTGCAATACCTCCCCGGCGTTACTTCTTAGCTGTTGCTTTTTTCTTACCTGCCACCGTTCTCTTCGGACCGCGACGTGTGCGCGCATTCGTACGTGTGCGCTGTCCTCGCACTGGCAAATTACGACGATGACGCATACCACGGTATGAGCCAATTTCAATAAGCCGCTTAATGTTCATGTCCACTTCGCGGCGCAAGTCACCTTCAACCTTGTATTCGCGGTCGATTACTTCGCGAAGGCGGTTGACTTCTTCTTCGGTGAGATTCTTCACCCGTGTGTCAGGGTCAATCCGTGTTCGCTCCAGGATCTTACGGCTCGTTGTTAAGCCGATCCCATAAATGTACGTCAGCGAAATCTCCACACGCTTGTCGCGTGGAATGTCAACGCCGGCGATTCTAGCCATCTTTTCCTCCAGTTTCGAACCTCGAGTTTCAAGTTCTGTTTGCGCTTGAAACTTGAAACGCTCTATTAGCCCTGCTTTTGCTTATGCTTTGGATCTTTACTACAGATAATCATTACGACTCGATTACGCCGAATTACCTTGCAGCTATCACAACGCGGCTTTACTGATGCACGTACTTTCATAAATTCGCCCTCCTCACGTTCTATGCCAATGGGTCACATAAAAGAGATAAGTAGTTCATACGGCCGCTTAATCTGCTGTTCTGTCGATCCATACTACCCATCCTATCTACTCACGTTAGTCACGATGCTTACCGGAAGAAATGGAAGAGTGAAAAAGAGGGATATACCGCCTCACGCTCTCACGCGCCATGTTATGCGACCGCGTGTCAGGTCATAGGGTGAAAGCACAACCTTCACTTTATCGCCCGGCACAATACGCACAAAATTCATTCGTATTCGCCCAGACAGAACAGCAAGAACCTGGTGTTGTTCATCGATTTCAACCTTAAACATGGCATTTGGGAGGGCCTCTATTACTTTACCCTCTACTTCACTTTCATCCTTCTTCGGCATAGCATCCTTTCTTCAATGACGGCCTTTAAGAGTAATGATTCCAAGATAAAATGGCAGCAGTTGACACTGCTGCAGCCAACTACGAATTATAGCACAATTATGTATAATTGTCGAGTGATATTTCTATCACTTTGAGATATCCTCAGGAAGTCCTCCTGGCTTGTATCACATTCAATAGCGTTTGTTGCACCCGCTCGATATCCTGGTTACCATCCACTTCTATCAATTTGTTCTGCCTCCCATAGTAATCAAGCAAACGAATAGTTTCACTGAAGAAGATATCTAGACGCTTTTGCACGGCTTCACCCGTATCGTCAGAACGCTGGTATAACTCACTTCCGTCAATGTCACAGACACCGGCAACCTTTGGCGGATTTGAGTTTACATTATAAACGTGCTGATTCGCCCTACAGATGTAGCGCCCCGAAAGCCTTTTGAGCAATTCCTCGCGAGGAACTTGCAAATAGATCGCAAGATCTATATACTTTCCGACTTCCTGTAATCCTTTATCCAACACCTCTGCCTGAGCCACTGTGCGCGGGAAGCCATCAAGCAGCACACCTTGTACACAATCGGGCTCTTCAAGACGTTTCACCACCATCGTTACAGTCAGAGCGTCGGGTACCAGTTCCCCACGATCCATGTACGCTTTGGCTTGAATTCCTAACTCAGTATTCTCAGCGATAGCTTTACGAAAGAGATCACCACTAGCAATATGCGGAACTCCAAGTGTGTGCGAAAGCAGATCAGCCTGTGTTCCCTTGCCAGATCCTTGTGCGCCGACCAGGATAATATACACGTGTACCTCCGGTGTGAACCTTTTAAGTGAGAAATCCAGAATAGTTACGCATTACCATCTGGGATTCAATTTGTCTAACTGTATCCAGCACGACGCCTACCACAATTAAGAGTGCAGCGCTACTCAGTAACTGGTTCCCACCTACACGTGCAAAGAACGGCAACACCGCTACTACTCCCAAGAACAACGCACCACCTAACGTCACACGATAGAGAATATCGTTCAGGTGCTTGCGTGTTGCCTCACCAGGCCGGTATCCAGGAATATGGGCACCTTGTTTCTGCAGCGTCTCAGGTATATTCTGTTGTTGCCATACAACATACGCGTAGAAGTATGTAAATGCAACCACTAACACGAAGTAAATGGCCCAATAGTACCATGTCGATGTGTTCGCAATATAGGTCCCGATCCAATTCGCAACACTTGCTAACCAGCTCGTATTGCTAGCTGCAAGATATTGAGCCAATACTGCAGGGAAGATAAGAATTGACTGCGCGAAGATGAGCGGGATCATGCCCGCGCTATTGACTTGTATCGGAATGTATGTCCGCTGGGCTGTGCCAACAAGCATTCCTCGCCCCACCATACGCTTCGTCGGATACTCAATCGGCACGCGTCTCTGCCCTTGATAGACATATACAATACCAAGGATCGTCAACAAACCGATCAGTAAGAAGACTGCGATACTTACGATGCTACCCGTTGAACTGGCTGTGATTCCCTGCTGAACAAATGAGGGGATGCGGCTGACAATACCACCAAAGATGATGATTGAGATACCGTTTCCGACACCGTTTTCTGTGATCAATTCACCAATCCACACCAGAATCATCGTGCCCGCTACCAGTGAAAGCACAATTGCCCAGGACTCCAGGGCATACTTTGGATCGAAGAGGCTGAAGTTGGTCAACACGCCATAGCGCACAAAAATCGCTGTATTGCCCAGCGCCTGTAAGAATGCCAGCGGCACTGTTACAATACGTGTGATCTGACTGAAGCGCAAGCGCCCGGCTTCGCCTTCACGATTCATATTCTCTAATGCCGGAATAATCGGCATCAGAAGCTGCATGACAATAGTCGCGGTTATGTAAGGGTACACCCCTAGCGCGACTATAGAAAACTGTTGCAACGATCCGCCTGAAAAGACATCTAGCAATCCAAGCAACTGGCTCAGATTCTGATTGCCATTTGACGAGAAGAGATTGGCCAGCGCTTGCTCTTCAGCATTCGTTAAAGGTACAGGAATGTGAGCTAGCACACGGAAAACGAGCAACATCAAAAGAGTGAAGAGAATCTTTTTGCGAAGATCTGGTATTGACCAGATACTGCGCAGTCTTTCCCACATGGGAGTCTCCTTTCACAAAAAACGCAGATACAACACGAAGGCTGAGCTCGCAGCTATGCTTTCTTGCTATATGGCCCTGGTACCTTCTTGCCTGCTTCGTCTCTTCGTCTCTTTGTTTTTGGCTTGCCGTACTTCTGTATCGAAATTATCTCAACAGTACCACCCGCGGCTTCAATCTTCGACTTTGCTCCAGCGGTAAACTTATGGGCGCGTACGGTCAAGGCGCGATCCAAATCACCATCGCCTAGAATCTTGACCAGCCCTTTACCCTCGGCTTTTGTCATAAAGCCCTGAGCCACCAGCGTATCCGGGGTAATCAGAGACCCCGATTCAAAGAGCTTAAGATCACTCACATTTACCGTTGCATAGTCATGGCGAAAAGCGAGATTACGGTTGCCAAGACCACGCACAAACGGCAGTCTTTTGGAAAGGCGCGTCTGACCACCGTTAAATGCTCGATGTATTGTGCCACCGGTACGAGCTTTCTGGCCCTTTGTACCGCGACCGGAAGTCTTGCCACGTCCAGAGCCGTGACCACGACCAACACGTCTCTCACGTTTATGCGAGCCAGGAGCTGGCCGCAAATCAGAAAGTTTCATGAGACTACTTCCTCTACCTTCACCAGATGGTTCACTTTCCGAATCAGCCCGCGCATAACGGGATTATCTTCATGTTCAACTGTTTGCTGGAGTTTATGCAACCCCAATGCACGAATAGTTGCCTTCTGGTCTTTTGAATAGCCAATTGCGCTTTTGACCCATTTAATACGCAGTTTTGCCATTTTTCTATCTCCAATCGCCGTTTATTTTCGGCGTTCGCCTCCGCGACGCTCACCTCGTTCACCGCCTCCGCGCCGTTCTCGCTCGCCTGATCCACCGCTCCGCCTGCTGCCAGTAGAACTCCTACTTTCACGAGCTTCCTCTTCACGTATCGCTCGTGCTTGTGCAGCCTGCTCAGCCTGGTTAGCAGCAGCAATAGCCAGGCGTTCGGCTTGCCTCTTACCGACGATTTCAGCAACCGTTTTACCACGCAAAGCAGCCTCTTCCTCAGCCGAGCGCAACTCACGCAGCCCCTTCAGGCAAGCTTGAACCGTATTTGCAGCATTGGTGCTTCCGAGTGACTTCGTCAAGATATCACGAATACCAACCGACTCCATGACAGCTCGTACTGCTCCACCAGCAATGACACCAGTACCAGGAGCAGCTGGCTTGAGCATAACCTCCGAAGCTCCAAAGCGGGTTTTAATCATAAAAGGTATTGTAGTTCCAGCCAGAGACACTGAAATCAAATTTTTCTTAGCATCTTCCACGCCTTTGCGAATGGCTTCGGTATATTCGGCTGCCTTGCCCAGACCATAACCGACATGGCCATTGCGATCTCCCACCACTACAATCGCTCGAATGCTAAAGTGCCGACCGCCCTTGACTACCTTGGAGACGCGGCTTACCTGCACAACAGTCTCTTCGAGGTTCAGTTTTGAAGCATCTATCCTTGGCATCTTATCTCCTAGCGGCCTAGAAATTCAGGCCTATTTCACGAGCGCCTTCCGCCAGGGCAGCCACCCGACCATGATAGGCATAACCGCCTCGATCAAAGACGACTTGACTGATACCTTTTTCTTTGGCGCGCTGGGCAACCAGTTTGCCCACTTCACGAGCTAGCGCTACTTTCCGATTGTCGGATATTGCGCTCAGCGCTTCAACGGGCGTCTTTTTTGCGCCCTTTACTGCGCTTGGAAGTTGAGTTTTTACCTGAGTAAAAGAAGTTTTACCTCCCTTAGCGGCACCACTCTTCTGGGGCTGCCCGCCCTTTGCCCGTGCTTTCTCCGCCTTAGCTCCTTTTCCCTTGGTAGGCGCTACTGAAGCCTCCATCTCTACAGCGGCTGCTTCAGGAACTACCTCCGCTTTGGATTCTACAGCAGGAGCAGTTTGCTTCTCTGGCACAAAACTGCGCAAGGACTCATCCAGAGATGAAGCCGCTGCCAACGTCCGGCCAGTTGTATCATCAATGATCTGCGCATAGATATGCATGCCACTGCGGTACACATTCAGGCGAGGGCGGCTTTGAGAGCCTTCTAGATGGCTCCTCAAACGGCGGTGTCGCTTCAGTCGCGCCTTATTCGCATTAAATCGTTTTATCATTTCTTCTTACCACCGACTTTCCCAGCTTTGCCGGCTTTGCGGCGAATTGCTTCACCTGCATAGCGAATACCTTTGCCCTTATAAGGCTCAGGTTTACGCAATCTGCGGATCCTCGCAGCAATTTCACCCACCTGTTGCTTGTCGATCCCGCTCACGCTCAGCTTTGTAGCTTTGGTAGCCGGATCAATACCATCGACACTAAAAGCAATCCCCTTAGGGGGCTGAACTTCAATAGGGTGAGAATAACCAACCTGTATCACCAAGTTGTCACCGACTTTAGCAGCACGGTAACCCACACCATGAATTTCCAAACGTTTTGTATACCCTTGCGTTACGCCTTCAACCATATTATTGATGAGCGTACGATAGAGTCCATGTTTTGCTTTATGTTCCTTACTGTCTGACGGTCGAGTGACCTCGAGAGAACCTTCCTCAAGCTTAAGCGTCAATGCAGGATCAACCTGGTATGACAACTCTCCTTTGGGACCCTTGACCGTCACAAAATTCTCATCAGTCCAGGTCACCTGCACCTTTGGCGGCACAGGGATTGGAGCGCGTCCAATACGAGACATCTTATATCCTCCTGCCTACCAGACGTAGCAAATGACTTCACCACCAAGACCTTCTCGATAGGCGCGTTGGCCAGTCATCAGACCCAGCGGCGTTGATAAAATGGCTACACCCTGTCCGCCACGGACGCGAGGGATATTAGCCCGTTTTGTATATACCCGTAATCCCGGTTTGCTGACACGCTTCAGTTGTGTCAACACCGGCCGTTTATCCACATAGCGCAGCGTTATTCGAATAGTGCCTTGAGGGTTATCCTTGATAACTTCTATATCCTTGATATACCCTTCCTCCTTCAGCACACGCGCGATTGCCAGCTTCATTTTAGAGGCCGGGATCGATACGCGATTGTGCCGCGCGGCTACCGCATTTCGTATGCGTGTCAGCATATCCGCGATGGGATCCGTCATGTTCATGTAACAACATCCTCCGATTACCAACTCGACTTCGTCACGCCGGGCAGCTCACCGCGCAACGCACGTTCGCGGAAGCAGATGCGGCAGAGGCCGAATTTGCGAATATAGGCGCGAGGCCGTCCACAGACCTGGCAGCGATTATGCTGCTGCACTTTGAACTTGGGCTTGCGCTGCGACTTCACAATCATTGAGATTTTTGCCATTCCACTCTCCAGCGTTATTTCTTAAAGGGCATGCCCATAAGCCTAAGCAACTGTCGCCCCTCTTCATCGTTGCGCGCTGTTGTCACAATACTTACTTCCATGCCGCGCACTCTGTCTACCTTATCATAATCAATTTCAGGAAAGACCAGTTGTTCGCGTAACCCCAGTGTATAGTTACCTCGACCATCGAATGCCTCGGGTGATACGCCCTGGAAGTCACGCAAGCGCGGTAGGGCTACATTTATGAGTTTATCAAGAAAGTAATACATTCGATCGCCACGCAATGTCACCATACATCCAATTTGCATGCCCTCACGCAGTTTGAATGCAGCGACCGAACGCTTGGCTCGTGTTATAACCGGACGCTGCCCTGTAATGGCTGCAAGATCGGAGACTGCTGCATCCATAGCCTTGGCATTCTGGATGGCTTCACCCATTCCTATATTGACAACCACTTTATGCACCGATGGTACCTGCATCGGGTTGCTGTAGTCAAACTCCTTTTGCAGGGCCGGAACGACATCTTTTTGATATTTTTCTTTCAATCTTGATGCCATCGTTTAACTACTCCTCGTCCGATCTTCAATAACCTTTTGGCATTTCTTGCACACACGCACTGAACGCATTTTTTGATCACTACCCATGGGACGGCGATCATGGCCTACACGCGTGGGTTTACCGCATTCAGTACAAATCAACATGGTATTTGATACGTGTAGAGGCATAGCTTTTTCAATAATGCCTCCCTGGCGAGTCTGACCTTGCGGGCGTATATGCTTCTTGGCGATGTTGAGGCCTTCAACAATCACTTTGTTGACCTGCGGCATCGCTCTCGAAACAATCCCCTGCTTTCCTCTATCCTTGCCAGTAATAATCAAGACGGTATCACCTTTCTTGATATTCATTTTGGCCAGGTGTAGAGGCTTTTTCTCTTTTTGTCGTATTGCCATATTTTCCCTCTACAGTTTATCGTTTGTCTTTGTCGCGCTCGCGGAACGACAAACGTCAACGAAAACCACCTTACATGTGATATCTGTCTCAGTGCGAACTACACCCCTAACAGCTATCAATCCTACAGCACCTCTGGTGCCAGTGAAATGATCTTCATAAAATTGCGTTCGCGTAATTCGCGGGCCACCGGTCCAAAGATACGTGTTCCGCGTGGATTATTTCCTGCCGCTATGATCACTGCAGCATTTTCATCAAAGCGTATATGCGAACCATCAGATCGCACATACTCTTTGGCTACACGAACTACTACGGCATTCACTACTTCGCCCTTTTTCACCTGTCCATTGGGCGCAGCTTGCTTTACCGAAGCTTTGATGACATCACCTATACCCGCGTATTTTTTGGCCGAACCACTCAAAACACGGATGCACATGATCTCTTTCGCACCTGTATTATCTGCAACTTTTAGACGCGTTTGTGGCTGAATCATTCCGTCTCCTCCTCATCCTCATCTGCGGATATTTCTGATGTCAGGTCTGGATCAGCCTCAGATAATACCTCTTCGACAGGAACAATGCCACTACCACGCTTCAAAATTTCCACTAAACGCCAACGCTTCATCTTGCTAAGTGGACGGGTCTCCTCAATGCGAACCAGATCGCCAACCTGACAGGTATTCCCTTCATCATGCGCATAGAAGCGTTTCGTCTGTTTATATGTGCGTTTATAGATACGATGCTTCTTCAACGACTCTACAACGACTACAATAGTTTTATCCATTTTATTGCTGACTACGGTACCAACTTTCTGTTGATGTCGGCTTTTCTTAGCAGTCTGAGAGCCCGTAGCCTGCGCAGTTTGCTGTGTCATGCCTCAGCCTCCAACTCTGTCAACCTGTGTAACACACGAGCAATGTCCTTGCGCGTCTGTGTGAACACGCGGTTGTTTTTTACTTCACCTCGCTGATGTTGCAAGCGGAGGTTGAACAGCTTCATACGTAAATCCTTTAGTTCACGATGCGCTTCAGCAATCGTAAACTCCTGAATTTGCTTGCGACGTTCTTTAGCCTTCGACACTCTCTGCCTCCCCTCGTGTTACAAAGCGGGTTTTTACGGGCAGTTTATGGCTCGCCAGGCGTACTGCTTCTCTGGCAACTTCTTCGCTTACGCCGCTAATCTCAAAGATGATACGCCCAGGCTTGACTACTGCTACATAGTGATCTACAGCGCCTTTACCACTACCCATACGCGTCTCAGCCGGTTTGGCAGTGATAGGCTTGTCAGGAAAGACGCGGATCCACACCTTGCCACCCCGCTTCATATAGCGGGTGAGGGCAATACGCGCAGACTCAATCTGACGAGCTTCCATCCAACAAGCTTCTAAGGCCTGCAACCCAAACTCACCAAATGCAAGTGTGCTGCCGCGTTGGGCATTGCCTTTCATACGACCGCGATGCTGTTTGCGGTACTTATATCGTGATGGTGCCAATAACATGGCTTCGAATCTCCTCTACTCGCTCTCAGAAGCGCCATCTTCTGGTGTAGATGGCTGTGGTGTCTGAGTCTCAGGTTCTATAGCCTCCTGGACATCCTGAACTGCAGGAGTCTGGCTCTCAGCTACATTCTGAATCTCAGGCGCATTGGTTACCTGACGATCCTGAATTTCGGGCGTCGCATTCTCAGCTACATTCTGAGCTTCTTGTACGGCTGGGACTTCCTCGGCAGCACCTTCAACTCGCCTGGATCGAACGGGTCGCTCTCCCGCCTGACGGGCAGGGCGTTCTCCTTGTGCGCGTGGAGCACGTGCTGGTCTCTCACCCGCCTGGGTCGATCGCTCTCCTCTTGGAGCACGTTCTCCCTGCGCACGAGCAGGGCGCTCACCACGCTGTTGGCGTTCTCCGCCTTGCCCTTGAGTTCGTGGACCGCGAGATGGACGGCGTTCTCCACGACGTTCACCTGTTTCCCCTCTCTCACGTGCGGCGAATGGCACACTAGCTTCCTGTTGTGCTTCTCCACCTTCACGACGTTTTTCGGGCAGGATATCACCCTTATAAATCCATACTTTGATGCCTATTACACCAAAGGTCGTATGCGCCTCCGCCAAACCGTAGTCTATGTCAGCACGCAACGTATGCAGAGGTATCTTTCCCTCTATCTCTTTCTCGCTACGCGCGATTTCAGCTCCACCAAGTCTTCCCCCAACGATAACTCGAATGCCCTTTGCATTTGCACGCATCGTTTTCTGCACAGCTTGCTTCATTGCACGACGAAAAGAGACGCGCTTCTCCAATTGCTCCGCAATACTCCGCCCAACCAGATATGCATCCAGTTCAGGTTGGCGAATCTCTACAATATTCAAACGCACGCGCTTCTTGGTTTTCGCCTCAAGCGCCGCACGCAACTTATCTACCTTCTCACCACTTTTGCCAATTACAATACCTGGTTTCGCCGTATGAATTGTTACCGATACCTGGTTCGCAGCTGCGCGTTCAATCTCAATACGCGAAATGGACGCGTTGGCAAGTTCCTTATGGATTTGCTTGCGCAGCATAAAATCTTCCGCAAGCAATTCTTTATAATCACGCTCAGCGTACCAGCGAGACTGCCAGCCTTTCACGACGCCGAGCCTGAAACCGGTGGGATGCACTTTATGACCCAAAAGTGTCCTCCTTCTTAGCGTCTCTACTTGCCGGCGTCTGCCGGATCGTCTGAGACAATCACAGTTACATGGCAGAAACGCCTCAATATGCGGGCCGCTCGACCATGCGGGCGCGCTTTAATCCGCTTGACTCTGAATGAGTCATCCGCCACAATATTTAGAATATACAGATCATCCGGGTCTAAATTGTAATTATTTTCAGCATTTGCCGCTGCTGACGCCACTACTTTACTCACCGGTCGCGCGCCTGCATTTGGCATAAACTGAAGATATGCTAGAGCTTCATTCACACGAAGCCCTTTCACCGCATTGGTGACCAGACGCATCTTGCGCGGCGGAATACCAATGTCTTTAGCAATAGCTCTGACTTGCATCTTTCACCTCAGCGGACCGATGTGGTCTTCTCACTCTTACCTCCTGCATGACCTCGAAAGTGTCGTGTAGGAGCAAATTCACCCAACTTATGTCCCACCATATTCTCTGTAATATAGATGGGTACATGCGTCTTTCCATTATGGACGCCAATTGTCATTCCCACCATCTGGGGGAAGATTGTTGAAGCGCGCGACCAGGTTTTGATAACACGGCGGTCACCGCTTCTGATCATAGCCAATACTTTCTTCCTCAGAGACTCATGAATGTATGGCCCTTTTTTTCTTGAGCGTGACATATGTTATCTCCTCCTACCAGCATTGCGACGGCGCACAATAAATTGATCGGTCTTTTTATTTCTGCGCGTCTTATGGCCCAGTGCAGGCTTACCCCAGGGTGTCTGTGGTTGCCCGCCAATAGGCGCACGCCCCTCACCACCACCATGAGGATGGTCGCGAGGATTCATAACCGAGCCCCTTACCGAAGGACGGCGCCCCATGTGACGCGAGCGCCCGGCTTTACCGATGCTGCGGTTCTCATGATCTACATTGCCTACCTGTCCTACTGTCGCTACGCAAAGGATGTGAATCCTGCGTTGCTCACCCGATGGCAAACGTACCAGAGCATAATCGCCTTCTTTTGCCATCAGTTGAGCGCCAGTCCCGGCGCCACGCACCAACTGACCACCGCGACCTTTCGTCAACTCGATGTTGTGTATGGTCGTACCGGTTGGAATGTTTTTCAAGGGGAGTGCATTGCCCGGCTTGATATCAGCTTCTGGACCAGCCATCACCTGATCGCCGACTTTAAGCCCCAATGGTGCGATAATATAACGCTTTTCCCCGTCGAGGTAATGCAACAAGGCAATTCGCGCAGAACGATTTGGATCATACTCAATCGCAGCGACCTTAGCAGGAACGCTCAGCTTATTGCGTTTAAAATCGATCAAGCGATAAGCGCGCTTAGCTCCCCCCCCACGATGACGTGTAGTAATCCTACCCTGGTTATTGCGACCGGAGTGCTTTTTTAATTTCACTACCAGCGATTTTTCTGGCTTTGTTTTTGTGATCTCCTCGAATGTCGAAACCGACATGCCACGACGTCCAGGAGACGTTGGTCGGTACTGTCTAATTGGCATCTCTCAACACCTTGCTCTGTATCCATACCTTCATTAGCACTTC
>Ga0187766_10001701_pt1 | contig 12926 bp, 8 predicted proteins | sample 0216_QUI02_MP05__4_FD_132971 | JGI IMG/M metagenome (GOLD analysis project Ga0187766, IMG submission 132971) | Tropical peat soil microbial communities from peatlands in Department of Meta, Colombia - 0216_QUI02_MP05_20_MG | ecosystem: Environmental > Terrestrial > Soil > Wetlands > Peat ... | reverse complement strand
TTCCGACCGCTCGACAGGATCTCCGGGCGAGAGGATTCGGTCGCCCGTGTCGTGAATGCCTCCGTGAAGGAGCGCTAGATGGGACCAGCGCCGGGCGTCGACCGCACGATGCGTGGCTGCGACCTCCCGCAGGAACTCCCCGAACGACACCGAGCACGCCTCGGCGCTGCACATCACCTCATACGCCTCGACGTGCGGTCGCCGCTCAACCAGTACGAGCTGGTAGATCCTTTCGCGTAGAGGCGAGAGTCCGGGGGGCGCCGTTGCGCGCGGTCGGCCGTCGCGAGCTCGCCGCCAGTCGATGGCCAGATTGCGCACCACCACCACGAGCCAGGTTGAGAACTTGGCTCGATGTCCCGGCGTTTCGTGAAATCGGCGTAGCCGCGCTAAGTTGTTCTCCGACAAGCGGTCGCAAACGTCCGCGAACGCGTCCCGAGCGTCTTCGGACATGCCGAGGACTCGCGCGATGGTGGCGCCGATCAGGCGGTGGTATCGCGCCAGGAAGAGCGTCCACGCGGCTTCCGCGTCGCCAGTCTCGAGACGTGCGCGCCACGGTTCCACGTTGGCCCCGATCGGTGGCTGTGACGACCAACATGGCCGAGGCCGGACGCGGCTGTCAACGAGCCGACCATCGCACGCGTCGCCGGCATGGACGGCAAAATCGGAGGAGGACGGCCCGTGCCTTGCGAGTGACGTGGACGATGTGGGGTATCGACCGAGATGCCGGTGCCCCGTTCACGGTCAGGGGCAGAATGAGGTTCTCCCCGGGTGGCCCGAAAGTTGGCAGCGCCTATCGCGCGGTCCTCGTCACGGGATCCGGTTTTCCCCGGGCCGGGCCGTATCCATGGCCAAGCTCTCTGGGTGGCGACCGCCGATACGACGGGGTGGTCCGCCTCCGACGTCACCGACCCCAAGCTCCCTCTCGTGCCGGCGGCGTTCCTGCCAGTCCCAGCCCCGCGCACGTGAAAGTCCAGACTCCGTCACCTGCGGCAGGACGCAGGTCGCATCAGGCATCGCTGCCGGGTCGGTCTCTCATCGAGCGCGGCGCCGTTACCCTGTTTTGGTTGCGTTCGAGAGCTCGAAGGGGCCGCTCGAAGCGGGGCCACCGACGTTGTTTGGCTCGGCGATCGCTCGAATGGAACCGAGCTGTAATTCCAGATCACCGCTTCGAGCGGTCCACTGCTCGAGCCGACCTGCGTGTGCCCGGCTGCCAGGTGCGAGTCGTTGATGCCATTGGCAGCGGTCCACGTGCCGCCGAGGTCCCCGAGCGCGATCAACGCCCCTCCGGCAGTCCAGACAGCCGATCGCAGGACATAAACGCTGTCCTGTCCGACGTGCTGGTACGACTCCAAATAGACGGTCGCGTCCCCAGCCGAATTGACGGACATCGCAGCAGTCGTAACGCCCGGCCCCTGCTTCGGGAGGTAAGTGAAGCCTCCTGACGGCGTCCACCGAAATGCTGTCCCGTCGGCGAACGATGGTGCCGATGTTACGGCTCCCACGACCACGCCCTGGTTGTTGAGAGCCGATGCGCCGGGGAAAAGGGAATTGCCCGGGGCGAGAGTGTAGGTGATCCGATTCTGGTGAACGTCCCACACGTAAGCGACCGAGCCCGGTAGCGTCCACGCGCCGGTCGAGTCCTGCACCGTGGTGTTCACGAGCGTCTGCCCGACATCATTGAGGCCACCCACCCCTGAGTGTGGCGCCGGGAGCGCACCGATGCGCGTGCCTGTCGGACTCGTTAGGCCGACCAACGTCCCCGACGTGTCGATGAATACGATCTCTTCGTTCGCGTTGATTCCACCTGGGGACCACACGTTCACGTTGTCGGGGTAGGTGATCACCTGCATCCCCGTAGCGCGCCGCCAAATCCACCATCCGGTTGGGCCAACGTCCCCGATGGGGCCACCGTCCCCGAGGACCGTTCCGTTCGCGTTGACCATCCACGCCGAGGAACCGCAGTGGTTGGGATCCGGGTCCAGATCCTCCATCCCGCGAGCTTGAGTCCAGACAAAGGCGTGAAAACAGTTGCCGCCGTTGCTGGGCGTGGGCGTGATCTTCGAGTATCCCACCGCGTATCCAGCGCTCATGGCCCACAACCGACTGAACCCTCCACCGAGGTCGCCGAGTCTGATCGGGGTGACGCCGGTCACGGCCGAGTTCACGATGATCGAGCCGTGCCCGCAAATCGACCCGGAGCAGGCGGAGATCGTCGCCGTGCCGGGCGCGATCGCGGTGACCTCGCCGACCGAGTCCACCGTGGCCACGCTCGAGGAATCGCTCGACCAAACGATTGGCGCGCCCGTCGTCGGGGTGAGCGTGTCACCGCTGGCCGAGGCCTTGTAGGCGATGAATGTGACCTTGCCGCCTACAGCGGCGATCACCAGGCCGGTCGGCTGGTGGAAGCCAGCCAACGAGAGCACGGTGACGGACGCGACCAGGTCCGCTGTCGTCCCGGTCGTGAAGTCGGTCGTCACCGGAGCCTCGAGCGGCTTTCCATTGATGTCCGTGATGGCCGTGCCAATGGCGATGTCGTAGGTGGTCGCTGGCGCGAGCAGCGATGTCGGCACGATGTGCACTACCCACGGCTGGGCTGCCTGCACGTCGAGGCTCGCGGGCACCTGCGCGCCGTTCTGGGTGAGTTGAATCGACGACGGACCGACGGTCGCAACGTTCAGCGGCTGACTGAACACGATCGTGATCATCTGGTTCATCGCCACGTCAGTACGACCCTTGGCCGGCGAGGTGCGCACTACGCTGGGTGGGCGTGAAGGCGGCACGAAGGCACTTACGGGTCCGATTTCTTTTCCACCTGCGAAGACTGCGATGTCGACGGAGTCGTCGGCCTGCCCGATGACGGCGACGGGGTCGAAGCCCCCGCTCGACATCAGAGCGCTCGCCGTGCCCCCGCTGCCGGCGCCAGAGGAAATCCGTGCACTGTCGCCGTTGAGCGAGCCCGGCGGCAGCGAGATGTACACGTATTGAGCGGACCCGGACGCGGCTGTTGCGCCGGGGGCGCCGTTGGCGCTCGCTCCCCTTAGGCTCGCAGCCTGCCCGCCGCCCTGGCCGAGGGGCCCGCTCACCAGCAGGCTGTCGCGGAGCCGCTGCGCCTTTGAGCCGGCGCCGGCTCCGCCCGTAAGATTGGAATCGTTGCAGCCGGGCAACGCGCCGAGGAATACCGTCGCGGCCAACCAGAAGAGCACCACTTCTGTCGTCGAGCGCTTCATCGGCTGCCCCCGCTCGCGGTAAACGCGCCGAGATCGGAATTGACCCATCGGTCGATCCCGAGCCTGCCATACTGCGCCCTATTCCACGGACAGCGGGGACGCGATTGCTCAACGGCGTTTGAGTGGGCGTCGACCGAGGCGGATGTGCCACGCCTCTTCTGCAACGCCGACCGCGGTCGTGCGGGGCCCGTTCGAACGTCCACCAAGGTTTCGCCCCGCTGGCCGAACATGGTCCCGGGTGAGGATGTCTGTCAACGCGCATTGGACGCCCGGTCTTGGGCCTGGCTGGCATCTGGAGACCCCCGCCAGCGAGGGAAGTCGCTACCCCGAAGAGGGGCGTCGAAGCGCCCGCGCCTCTCCCTCCCGCCGCGTCACCGCTCCATGTTTTTTTCAGCCTGGCCCAGCATGCCGGCCTGCGTTCCCTCAGGAGTCTCCCGTGCCGCGCTCAACCCGCGCCCTCCCTGCAATCGCCGCTCTCCTTGCGGTCGCCACCGCGCCGTTGAGCGCCCAAGCTCCGCCACCGGTCGCGCGCGCCAAAGACGTCGTCGACACCCTCTACGGCACCGTCGTCCACGACCCCTATCGATGGATGGAAGCGCCGGACAACCCGCAGCTCCTCGAGTGGATGAAGGCGCAGTCGTGGTATACGCGCGGGGTCCTCGATGCGATCCCGGGGCACTCGGCGCTCCAGGAGCGCCTCGACTCACTCAGCAACGCCGGCATCGCCCTCTACAACGTCTCGCTGGCACCGCGGCTCGTCCTGTACGAGAAGCTCCTCCCCGGCGACGATGTCGCCAAGCTCTACGTCCGCGATGGCATGGCCGGGGAGGAGCGGTTACTCGTCGACCCGCAGCGCTCGGCCAAACAGGGCACCCACAACTCCCTGGACTACTTCGCCCCATCCCTCGACGGAAAGTACGTCGCCTATGGGATCTCCTCCGGGGGATCGGAGGCGTCGGTTCTGCACATCGTGGAGGTGGCGACCGGACGAGTCGTCGCCGATTCGATCGACCGGGCGCAATTCGGGCCGCCCGCCTGGCTCCCTGACGGCCGCTCGTTCCTCTACAACCGCCTCCAGAAGCTCTCGGCGGATGCCCCCCCGACGGCCAAATACGAGAACAGCAAGATCTTCCGGCACACGTTAGGCACATCGCCCGAGGCCGACAGGGCTGAGATTGGCGTCGACGTCAACGCTCTCGTTCCGGTCTCGGCAACCGAGGGCCCCTTCGCCAGCATGTCGGCCGGGTCCCTGTACGTGGTGGCCGTCGTCACACAGTTCGTGAGGAACGAGGTGCAGCTCTACGCAGAGCCGGTGGCTCAGTTGCGGGGAGGGGCCACACCCTGGCGGAAGATCGCCGACTTCGATGACGAGGTAACCGGATTCGCGGTGCACGGCGACGACATCTTCCTCCTCACCCACAAGGATGCGCCGCGCTTCAGGATCGTGCGAACGAGCCTCTCACGCCCAGACCTCGCGCACGCGAAGGAAGTCGTGCCCACCTCCGAAGCCGTGATCACGAACCTCGGCGCCGCCAAGGATGCGCTATACGTGCAGCAGCTCGATGGCGGGATCGCCCGCATCGTTCGCGTCCCCTACGGCGCGAACCCGCGTCAGGTGCGGCTCCCCTTCGATGGATCGATCGGCGAGCTGGTAACCGACCCGCGTGAGAGCGGCGCGCTCCTCAAACTCTCGTCGTGGACCAAGTCGCAGCTCTGGTATCGCTTCGATCCAGTGACGAGCAAGGTGACCGACACTAAGCTCCGTCCGCCGTCGCCGGTCGACTACTCCGAGATCACCTCAGAGGAGGTGAAGGCGCCGAGTGCGGACGGCACACTGATTCCGCTTTCCATCATCTATAAGAAGGGGCTGGAGAAGGATGGGTCGCACCCGACGCTCCTGAGCGGATATGGCGCGTACGGGGTAACTCAGGATCCGGCTTTCAGCCCGCTTCTGCTCGCCTGGCTCGAACGCGGTGGCGTCTACGCTGTCGCCCACGTGCGCGGCGGAGGCGAGTACGGCGAGGAGTGGCACCAGGCCGGGCAGAAGCTCACCAAGCAGAATACGATTTCCGACTTCGTCGCGTGCGCCGAGTACCTCATTCAGCAGGGGTACACGTCGCCGAGTCATCTCTCCGGCGAGGGCCGGAGTGCCGGCGGCATCCTCATCGGCGGCGCGATCACGCAGCGCCCCGAGCTCTTCGCCGCCGCCCTCGACGAGGTCGGCGCCTCCGACATGGTACGGATGGAGCTGACTCCGAACGGCCCGACGAACACTCCCGAGTTCGGATCGGTGGCGACCGAGGACGGCTTCAAGGGACTTTACGCGATGAGCGCCTACCACCATGTGAAGGATGGCACCGTCTATCCCGCTGTCCTCCTCAACACGGGACTGAACGATCCGCGTGTGGCGCCTTGGCAGGTGGCGAAGATGGCGGCGCGGCTCCAGGCGGCGACATCGGGGAGCCGGCCGACCCTCCTTCTCGTGGATTCGGACGCGGGCCACGGCATCGGGTCAACGAGATCGCAGGCGATCGCGCTCCTTGCCGACCAGTGGTCCTTCCTCTTCTGGCAGCTTGGACAACCGGAATTCCAGCCGGGAAGGCCGACCGCCAGCCCGTAGGCGCAAAGGTCGTCTCGAGGCGCCGGCGCCACCGTCGCGGCCAAGCGGCGCATCCGCGATATTCATGCGGCGGCACGACCACGGCGGCGTCGGCAGTGATCCACCCTCCACCGGTCCTCCTTGCCCACCGACCTTCGCGACCAGCTTCAACAATCACTCGGCGCTGCCTACACGCTCGAGCGTGAGCTCGGCGGCGGTGGAATGTCGCGCGTCTTCGCCGCCGAGGAGACCTCACTCAAGAGAAAGGTCGTCGTGAAGGTCTTGGCGCCCGAGCTGGCCGTGGACGTCAACACCGAGCGCTTCCGCCGCGAGATCCAGCTCGCCGCGCAGCTCCAGCAAGCGAACATCGTCCCCGTTCTGTCGACGGGCGAGACGGGCGGCCTTCCGTACTACACGATGCCGCTGGTCGACGGCCACTCGCTCCGGGCGCGCCTCTCGAATGGTGGACCACTCTCGGTCACGGAGGCGGTAGGCATTCTGCGCGACGTGGCGAAGGCGCTCGCCTACGCTCACGAGCACGGAGTCGTTCACCGAGACATCAAGCCGGAGAACGTGCTTCTCTCGGGCGGGACGGCGGTGGTGACGGACTTCGGGATCGCCAAAGCGCTATCGGCGTCACGCACCGGGACGCACGGCGAGACCCTCACCCAGGTGGGCGTCTCACTCGGCACCCCCGCCTACATGGCGCCGGAGCAGGCGGCGGCGGATCCAGAGACGGATCATCGCGCGGATCTCTACGCCTTCGGGATCATGGGCTACGAGCTTCTCTCCGGGCACCCGCCCTTCCACGGGCGCACTCCGCAGAAGCTGCTGGCGGCGCAGATGGGGGAGACGCCGGAGCCGATCGGCGAGATCCGTCCGGATACGCCGCCGCTCCTGGCCGAGCTGGTCATGAAGTGCCTGGCGAAAGATGCCGACTCGCGACCGCAGTCCGCGGGCGATCTGGTACGAGTGCTAGAGACGGTCACCAGTGGCGGCGGCCATCCCGCAATGCCGGCGATCCTGCTCGGCGGCCGGCGTCGCCTGACGCGCGCTCTCCTGCTCTACGCCGGCTCGTTCGTCGCCGTGGCGATTCTCGCGCGAGCGGCGATCGTGGGCATCGGCCTTCCCGATTGGGTCTTCCCGGGCGCGCTGGTCGTCATGGCGCTCGGGCTTCCCGTGATCCTCTTCACCGCCTTCGTGCACCATGGCGCGCACCAGGCGATGACGGCCGCTGCTCTAACGCCGGGCGGCTCGCGCATCGAGCACTCGACCTTCACGCGGTTGGCGGTGAAGGCGAGCCCGTGGGTCAGCTGGCGCCGGACGGCGCTCGGTGGTGCTATCGCGCTCGGCGTCTTCGGCGTTCTGGTGGCCGGCTACATGACCCTGCGCGCGTTCGGCATCGGCCCCGCCGGCTCGCTGCTCGGCGCCGGTGTGCTCAAGAGCCAATCGCTGGTTTTGCTCGATGACTTTCGCGGCCCGCCGAGCGATTCGACGTTAGGCGCGGTGGTGACCGAGGCCTTCCGCACCGACTTCGCGCAGTCGGATGCGGTCAAGCTCGTCGACCCGGAGCGAGTCGCCCGCGTCCTCAAGCGGATGGAGCACTCGGAGGGGAAGCGGCTCGACCTCCCGCTGGCCCGCGAGGTGGCGGTGAGGGTTGGGATACCGGCGGTGATCGATGGTGACGTGAGCGCCATCGGCCAGTCGTACGTTCTCTCCGTGCGGCTTGTGACAGCCGATTCGGGGCGGGAGCTGGCCGCGTTTCGGGAGAGCGCCGAAGGAACGCAAGGCGTCATCCCGGCGATCGACCGCCTGTCCAAGCGCCTGCGCGCAAAGATCGGCGAGTCGTTGCGCACGGTCAGAGCGTCGCCGCCCATCGAGGAGGTCACGACCGGATCGCTCGAGGCGCTGCGGAAGTATGTGCAGGCGGTGCGGGCGAGAGAGGAGGAGGGTGATCCTCTCAAGGCTCAAGCGCTGCTCAAGCAGGCGATCTTGCTGGACACCGGATTCGCGATGGCCTATCGCAAGCTGGGAGTGGTTTACGAAGCCGACCTGGGGCTGCAGGACGAGGCGACCGTGGTCCTGAAGAAGGCAATGGACAATTCGGGCCGCTTGAGCGACGTCGAGCGAAACCTGACGATTGCCGCGTACTATGGTATGAGCGCAGAGCGCGACGTGCAGCGTTCGCTCGCCGGCAACGAGGCGGTGCTCGAGCTTCAGCCGGACAATGAAACCGCCTTGATCAACGGCGCGCTCGATTACGAGGAAATCGGCAACTACCCGAAGGCGATCGACTACTTGCGTCGTTCTTACGCTATTGACTCGGGATACATCGCAGCCTCGAATCTCTCGTATGCGCTGGGCGAGACGGGTCAGGTGGCGGAGCGATCGCGGCAGCTGGAAGAGACGGAGCGGCGGTTTCCCGGAAATCCCCAGGCCGCATTCGATCGTGGCTCCTACCTCGCTCTCGATGGGAAGTTGGATTCCGGCGCAACGCTGGCGCGCCGCCTCATCGACCAGAATCCGGCTAACACGTTCGTCCAGTCGAACAATACGTGGCTGCTATCCAATATCGCTGGCATGGAGGGCCGCTACGCAGAGTCCGAACGGTTGGCGATCGATGCGGCGGCCATCGACCAACGTCGCGGCCTGGTGGCGGCACCGCTCGTGGGGGCCTCTTACGTCTCGTTCGACGACATCTGGTTTCGGGAGAACAAGCAGCGCGGGCTCGAGCGGCTGGACGAGGCGCTTCGCCAACATCCCCTCGACTCGGTGCCGCCGCTCCAGCGCCCCTACTGGCGGATCGCAGCGCTGAACGCACTAGGCGGCCGGCCTGCCCAAGCGCGCGCGGTGCTCAGCGCGATGGACCGCGCGATTCCAGCGCCGCAGCAACAATCTCAGCGCTACCAGATCCACGGAGCGCGAGGCGAGATCGCGCTCGCCGAGCACCGGCCTGACGAGGCGATCGCCGAGTTTCGCCAGAGCGCGCCCGCAGGCTGCCCGACCTGCCCGCTCCCAGCCATCGGTCGCGCATACGACCTGGCGGGGAACGCGGACTCCACGATCGCGGTGTTCGAGCGATATCTCGCTGGGCATTCGAACTTCCGCATCTGGTACGACCTCGACCGGAACTACCGTGCCGGCATCTACAAGCGGCTGGGCGAGCTGTACGACGCGAAAGGCGATCGCGAGAGCGCGATCAAGAACTACGCCGCCTTCGTGGAGTACTGGAAGAAGGCCGACCCCGAGTTCCAGCCCAAGGTTGCCGCGGCTCGGCAGCGGATGGCCCACCTCCAGTCACTCGGCAAGCAGTGAGCGTCGAGTAGTTAGATTGCATCAGCGCGTCGCCGCTCGTCCGACACATTGGGGGCGACCACGCCCCAGTGGCGGAATCCAGCCGCAGTTCGATGGACCATCAGAGGGATCAACCTGATGCGACAGCTTGTCGCCTCCGCTCTCTGCGCGACCGTCTTCGCTCTCGCCGGCTGCTATCCGGAGAGCGGCGTGTCGAGCACCGCTCAGCTCTCGACGGCCACCACCTTCTACGACAAGAAGTACGACTTCGGCTCCGCCCGCACGTACGCGATGCCTGACTCGGTGGTCCACATCACCGAGGGGGCTCCCGATACAGTCTCGCACCAGTATGACCAGGTCATCCTCAACACGATCGCGTCGGAGATGAACGCCGCAGGATATTCGCGGGTGGACAACACCGACGCGGACGATCCGGATCTCGTCGTGCTGCCGGCGGCGATGGGGACGACGAACATCGTCTGGTGGAACTATCCCTGGTGCGACTACTGGGGGTGGTACTGGCCCGGCTACTGCCCGGGGTGGACACCGGGCTATCCCGGGTGGACGACCGGCTACACCTACCAGACCGGCACCGTCCTCATCCTGATGGTGAATCGCAAGGGGAAGGACGACATATCTCAGACGCTGCCAGCGGTGTGGCTGGGGGCGATCAACGGGGTGATCGAGAACCCGACGAACACGTCGCAAGGCATCGTCGCGGGCATTCAGCAACTCTTCACGCAGTCGCCCTATCTGAAAGCGAAGTAGCAGGTCTCGTGGCCTGCAACTTGCCCTTCTCCCAGGGCGACGGTGCGTCCATCGCTCAGCTCAACGGGAGAAGGCAGATGCCCACCACCAGACGGAAGGGCGCGCGCAGGTCAGCGCGGAAGTACGGCAAGGCGGCCGGCAAGAGCGTCGAGGCTGCCGTGCGGCGCATGGAGGAGGGGAAGCTCCTGAGCGGGAAGGCGGGGCACGGCGGCCGAGTGACGAGCCGCAAGCAGGCGATCGCCATCGGCCTCTCCGAGGCGAGGAAGCGGGGCGCCAAGGTTCCGCCGCCACCGCGTTAGGCCCGCAGCGCTAGGCCCGCAGTGTTAGGCCCGCAGCGTTAGGCAGCTTGCCCAGGGCGGCGTCAGGCGCCTGAGGCCGCCTTGGTGACCACCGCCTTGCGCTCTGTCGCTGTAGGTCTGCCCAGGATGTCGCCGACGGTCGCCAGGCTGTCGACGTGGTCGCAGACGATCTTGAATGTCGCCATGAGCGGGACGGCGACGAAGGCGCCGGCGACACCCCAGAGCCAGAACCAGAAGGCGACGCCGATGAGAACGGCGAGTGGATTCAGGGCGAGCCGGTGACCGAGGAGGAGGGGACTCACCACGTTCGCCTGAACGATGTTGATCGCCAGGAACGACGCCGGGACGAGCAGCGCGTGCCCGACGGTGTCGAAGGTGGTCAGCGCGGCCACGGCCAGGATTCCCACCATCGCCAGCGCGCCGACGTAGGGGATGAACTCGAAGACGAAGACGAGCGCCCCCCAGAGCTCGGGGTTCGGCATCCCGAGCGCAGACATCGCCGCCGCGACGGCAAGACCCTCGAGCGCATTCACCCCGGCCGTCGTCAGCAGATAAGTGGAGATCGATGACTCGGTCTTGAGGGCGATCTCCCGGGCCGCACGCTTGTCTCGGAGCTGCGGGAGCAGGTTGATCAGTTTCTGGAGGAAGGCATCCCCGGCGGCGAGGAGGAAGTAGAGCAGAATCAGCACCTCGACCGCGGCGGCGAGGAAGATCTGTGTCGTTCCGAAGACGCGCGCGAGGAGGCTCGGCCCTTGGACGACGACCTCCGCCGGCTTCTGGGCGCCGGAGGCGTCCCCCGTCTGGCCCACCTCCTCGGCGGTCTTTGTGACGCGCTCGATCGGGCGCACGAGGCGTCGTGTGCGGCGACCCGCCGTCGCCAGCATCTCGGGGACGCTCGCCGTCAGGCTCTTCACGGGGCCGGAGAGCTCGTAGAGACCGGCGCCGATCCCTGCCAGGAGGACTCCCATCACGAGCGCCGCCCCCAGGGGCGCAGGGATCCGAGCGCGTCCCAGCGTACGCACCACTGGCCGCAGCAGAAAGCTGAAGAGCAGGGCGAAGGCGATCGGGAGGAAGAAGGCGCGGGCGACGTACAGCGTGTACATCACCGCGAGCACGACGAGAACGGGCATGGAAGGGGAGTGGATACGCCTGAGGACGAATGCCTGACACCGAGTGTGACGTGCCGCACTGCGCGGCTGACGCTCTCCGGGTTGTGCCTAGCTGGAAAGGTGCGTTTGCACGTTCCAGGCCGCTTCCTGCGGCGCATCGGTTTCCGGCACTCGAGAGGTTACCTCGGTGTACCAAGGATTGTCTTTCGTTCGGGACCCTATTTGTTTTCGGAGGCGCTCCGACGCCCTGATCGCTGCCCGGCGCGCGGCCAACCCCTTCACAACCCCCGCCGCCGCGGCTTCACCCGCGGTCTGACCCGTCGGCTGGTCCCTGACGCATCGCAGCCGGCGTCGTCGGAGCGAGTCAGACTTCATTAGAGGAGCAACAACATGCGTCGCGTTATGAGCCTGATCCTCCTGGCCTCACTCATTGCCTGCGAGAAGATCGGGTCTGGCGGTAAGACCAACACCGCCGCCACCACCACTCCGACCGGCACCGACTCGATCACGGCCCTCAACGCGAAGCTCTCGCAGGCCCAGAGCGTTTCGGCGCAGCAGGATTCGCTGCTGCAATCCTTCAACCAGACCACCCAGCTCCTCGCCGACATCGACAAGGAGCTCTCGAAGGTCAAAGGCCTCCAGTCGCACGTTCCACTCGACGTCAAGAACGGCGACAAGTCCGTTGACCAGCAGGCCGCGTATCGGGCCAGCATCCTGGGCAAGGTACAGGAAGTGACGGCCCTCCTGGCGAAGAGCCGCTCCCGCGTGGCTTCGGCCAACTCGAAGAACGAGGAGCTCAATTCGCAGATCGAGCAGTACAAGCAGACGATCGCGAACTTCGAGACGATGGTCGAGCAGGACAAGCAGCAGATCGCCATGCTCGCGAGCAAGGTCGACAGCCTGAACGCCGAGAACGCACAAGTGACGGCCGCGAAGAACGCCGTGACCGACACCATGCTGACTCTCCGCAAGGAGAACAACACGGTCTACTACGTGGTCGGCACCAAGGATGAGCTGATCAAGAAGGGAATCGTGGTGGAGGAGGGAACCAAGTTCCTCTTCTTCGGCCACAAGGAGCTCGTCCCGGCGCACCGGCTCGACCCGTCGAGCTTCACCGCGATCAACAAGTGGGACGATTCGCCGATCACTCTGCACATCACGGACAAGCCGTACAAGGTGATCTCGCGTCAGGATCCGGGGCTGATCGAGGCCGGCAAGACGACCGATGGCAAGATGTCAGGCGAGCTGCACATCACGCAGCCGGCCGACTTCTGGGGCGCGACGAGGTACCTGATCATCGTCGAAGGCGCCTGACGACACCACCGCGGCCCGGCGCCAATGCGCCGAGCTGATTCGGATGCGTACGGTTTTTGGATGGGAGAGGCGGGTGTGATGATCGATCGTCACACCCGCTTCGTCATTCTCTGGCCGCGACGCCGAGCGGCGGAGAGAGGCGCTTGTTCCGCTTCTGCTCGTACATCGTCTTGTCGGCGCGGTCGAGCAGATCCTCGAGGTTGATCGGGAAGTCGGGATCATAGTACGCGATCCCCATGCTCACCGAGAGCGGAAAGCGTCGGTCCATACGGGCGTTGCGGAGGAGCAGGTTCTCCTGCAGCCGGGTCGTCCACAC
>Ga0187766_10001700_pt1 | contig 12927 bp, 16 predicted proteins | sample 0216_QUI02_MP05__4_FD_132971 | JGI IMG/M metagenome (GOLD analysis project Ga0187766, IMG submission 132971) | Tropical peat soil microbial communities from peatlands in Department of Meta, Colombia - 0216_QUI02_MP05_20_MG | ecosystem: Environmental > Terrestrial > Soil > Wetlands > Peat ... | reverse complement strand
GGCTCGACCTCGGCGGGGTGCTGGGCATCATCAGCGGTGCCGAACGTGTCGAGCCGACCACATTGCAACGCTTCGTTGATCGGTTTGCTCACTTCAATTTTCGGGACCACATGATGCGTCCTTCATATGGCTTGGCGGAGGCAACCGTCTTCGTGGCGACTGGCACCTGGAGTGAATCATCGCCGGCGGTTCACTTCGATGTCGGGGAGCTGTCCGCGGGCCGCGTTCAGCGGAGTGCGGCCGGCACCGGCACAGCGCTGGTCAAATACAAAGTGCCGCAATCCCCCACGCTGCGAATCGTCGACAGCGACACACACCCGCGAGTGCCCTCAGGGCTTGGTCGGCGAGATCTGGGTACATGGCGCCAATGTCGCCGACGGCTACTGGCGCAAACCGCCGGAGGAGCAGCGCTGCTTCGGCGCAATGCTCGTCGACCCTTCGCCGGGCACGCCTGACGGACCCTGGCTGAGAACCGGCGACCTGGGTTTCATCTACGAGGGTGAGCTGTTCATTGTCGGCCGCATCAAGGATCTGCTGATCATCCGCGGGCGTAATCACTATCCCGAGGACATTGAGGCGACGGTCCAAGAGATCACAGGCGGTCGGGTCGCGGCAATATCGGTTCCGCTGAATAGCACCGAGAAGCTGGTCAACGTCATCGAACTCAAGAAGCGAGGCGATTCCAACGAGGAGGCGATGCACTGGCTCAGTGGGGTCAAAAGCGACGTCACCTCCGCGATATCCAATGCGCACGGCTTGAATGTCGGGGACCTCGTTCTGGTATCGCCCGGGTCGATTCCCACCACGACGAGCGGCAAGATCCGGCGCGCCGCCTGTGTCGAGCAGTACCGCCAGGACCAATTCAGCCGGTTGGACGCCTAAGCCGGCCTGGATTCGATCGCGTCGCCGCCTTGAAGTTGCAATCCTGCTGGCCGCGGCCGGCTGTGTGTTCCTCGCGGTCGGCATGGCCGGGCTTTGACCTTTTCTCAAACCTGACTTGGGCCACTTTTCTGCGGCGGTTGCTGTAGTCGTTGGGCGTTGAGCTGTGGTTTCGGTGTTGGCGGGTCGAAATGTGTGCACTAATTGTGGGCCCGTAGGGTGCGGCGGTGGCGTATGTGCGCACGGTGAAGACGGCCTCGGGGGCCACGGCGGTGCAGATCGTGTGGTCCTCGCGGAGGGGATCGCGCCAGATCGAGCATCTCGGCTCAGCACACGACGAGGCGCAGGTGGAGGTGCTCAAAGCGGCAGCGACGCAGCGTCTGGCCGCGGGTCGGCGGACGTTGGACCTGGGCCTGGGCCAGACCGGGACTACTGGCGGGCCGCTGGAGATCGTCGCGTCGTGTTCTGAGCACCTGTAGCAGGGCCGGCGTAGTGCGGTTCGACCTCTTTGTCGACGAAATCGCGGGCCAGCCGCCGGAACGCCTCGTGGTCATCGATGAACAGGTCTCGGCGCATAGGCTCTCCTAGGAAACGAGTTCCACCAGCGTGGCGTTGGCGGTGCCGCCGCCCTCGCACATGGTCTGCAGGCCGTAACGAATTCCGTTGTCGCGCATGTGATGTGCCATGCGGGTCATCAACACCGCGCCCGACGCGCCCAGTGGATGGCCGAGTGCGATCGCACCGCCCAGGGGATTGGTCCGGTCCGGGTCGGCGCCGGTTTCGACGAGCCACGCCAACGGCACCGGCGCGAAGGCCTCGTTCACCTCGAAGACACCAATTTGCGATAGCCGAACCCCGGCCTTGGCCAGCACCTTCTCGGTGGCCGGAATGGGGCCGGTGAGCATGAGTATCGGATCTGCGCCGGTGACGGCACCGGCGCGGTAGCGCACCATCGGCGTCAATCCGAGCTCAAGCGCCATGGCAGGTGTCGTCACCAGCAGGGCCGCGGCTCCGTCGGAAATCTGGGAGGAGTTGCCGGCATGGATCATGCCGTCGTCGATGAACGCGGGCTTTAATGCGGCCAGTTTCTCGACGGTGGTCTCGCGCCGCACGCCCTCGTCGGCGGCGATGCACTGCCCGTCGACCCATACCGGCACGATCTGGGCGTCGAAGGCGCCGCTGTCCTGTGCGGCGGCGGCACGCTCGTGGGACAACGCGGAGTACTCGTCGAGCTGGGTGCGGGAGAACCCCCACTTCTTGGCGATCTTCTCGGCGGATAGCCCTTGGTTGAAGGAGAAGTCGCCATAGCGGGCAAGGACTTTCGGCCCGTAGGGCATCCCGGTGGCCCTGGCCGCGCCGAGCGGCACCCGGCTCATGACCTCGACACCACCGGCTACGACGACGTCTTGCTGGCCCGACATCACCGCATGCACGGCGAAGTCGAGGGCCTGCTGGCTCGACCCGCATGCCCGGTTGATCGTGGCGCCGGGGATGGTCTCGGGCCAGCCGGCGGCCAGCACCGAGTAGCGGCCGATGTTGCTCGATTGGTCACCGACCTGGGACACGCAGCCCCAGATCACGTCGTCGATGATCCCCGGGTCGATGCCAGTGCGTTCCACCAATTCGTTGAGGACGACCGCCGACAGGTCGGCGGCGTGCATGGTCGAGAGCCCGCCGTTGCGCTTGCCGACCGGGGTGCGCACCGCCTCGACGATGACCGTTTCACGCATCTGTCTGCTCCGATCTCGATACCGCCCATCGACCAGTAAACGACGGCTCCCGCTTCTCGGTGAACGCGGCATAGGCCTCCCTGGCGTCGGCGGTCGCGAAATTGACCGCCTGTGCGCGGGCCTCGTTCGCGAGCGCGTCACGCATCGTCCGGTCAACCCCTTCGTTCAGCAGCGCCTTGCTCTGGGCAAGCGCGATCGCCGGTCCCGCGGCGAGCCGCTGGCGAGCTCGGTGACGAAGCGTCGATCTCTGCGGCCGACACCACCCAGTTCACCAGGTTCAGGGCTTGGGCTTCCTCGGCGTCGATGGTCTCGGCGAGCAGCGTCAGTCGTTTCGCCTGTTGCAGGCCCACCAGCTTCGGTAGCAGCCACGAGCCGCCGAGATCGAGTGACAGTCCGCGCTTCGAAAAGATGTGGGAAAACGTGGATTCCGGCGTGGCAACCACCAGGTCGCAGCCCAACGCGAGGTTCCACCCCGCACCGACGGCAACTCCGGTCACCTTGGCGATCGTCGGCACCGGCAGTTCGTGTAGCGCCAGCGCGACGTCGGTCAGCTGACGCAACTTGTAGGCCGGATGGGTGTCGTCGGAGGCTGAGATGTCGGCGCCGGAGCAGAACGGTCCGCCGGCTCCGGTGATCACGACCGCGCGGACGCTGCGGTCTTTGCCCGCCGCGGTGAGCGCGTCAGCCAAGGCGATCCACACGTTGCGGTTGATCGCGTCTTGCGGTGCGGACGGTTGAGCGTCAGCGTCCGCACGCCGTTGCGGTCACCGGATAGCAGCACGGGTTCGTCGGACATCAGCGGTAGACCGGCCCGATGACGCCTTGTTCACGCAGCGCGGCGATCTCGTCGTCGGCGAAGCCCAGCTCGGCGAGCACGGAGCCGGTGAGTTGGCCGAGCGCGGGCACCGCGCCCATCGGCGGCTGATAGCCGGCGATGAGCGGAGGCGGCAGCAGTGACCGGATCGGGCCCGCGGGCGCGTCGATCTGGCGCCAGCGGTCGCGGGTGGTCAACTGCGGGTGCGTGAGCACCTCGCTGGGCAGGTTGTAGCGGGCGTTGCCGATCCCAGCGGCGCCGGCGGTTTTCTGCACGTGCTCCAGATCGTGCCGTGCGCGCACCAAGCGCCGATCGCTTCGTCCAGGATGCTAAAGTGCGCGACCCTGCCGGCGTTGGTGGCGAACCGCTCGTCATCGGCCAGGTCGTCGCGTTGCAGGATGTCGCGGGAAAGGCGTTGCCATTCCTCGTCGTTCGTGGTGCCGAGTACCACGGTCTGGTCATCGGCCGTGCGGTGGGCGCCATAGGGCGAGCGCCCATCACGTGGATGTCGACGAGCTGCTGGAAGGTCGCGCACGTCGAGCACGATGCTGTCGGCCTTCCCGCCCTGCGTGCAGATACGTTCGGCGACCGCCGAAGCGGCGTTGATGTCGAGGTCACTGACGAGCACCGCCGCGCCGGCGGCGGCCAGCGCCTCAGCGACCGCCGCGCCGATCCCGCCGGCGGCGCCGGTCACCAATGCCGACCGACCGGTGAGATCGAACAGCGGATTCAGTGCGGCGGGCATCAATAGCTCCTCGGCAGTTTGAGCGTGTGCGATCCCAGGTAGTTCAGGATCATCTCCTGGCTGATCGGCGCGATCTTCGTCAGCCGAGCCTCGCGGAAGTAGCGCGCGACGTGGTATTCCTCGGCGTAGCCCATGCCGCCGTGGGTTTGCAATGCCCGGTCGGCGGCGGCGAATCCCGCGTCGGCGCACAGGTATTTGGCGGTGTTCGCTTCGCGCCCACAGGGTTTCCCCTTGTCGTAGAGCCAGGTAGCCTTGCGCAACATCAGCTCGGCCGCGTCCAGCCGGGCGAGGGAATCGGCGAGCGGAAATTGGATGCCCTGGTTCATGCCGATCGGCCGACCGAAGACCTCGCGGTCGTTGGCGTACTTCACCGCTTTGTCGAGTGCGACCCGGCCGATGCCGAGGGCCTCGGCGGCGATCAGCATCCGTTCGGGGTTCAAGCCGTCGAGGATGTACGAAAATCCCTTGCCTTCCTCTCCCACTCGATCCTCGACCGGTACTTCCAGGTTGTCGATGAACACCTCGTTGGAGGAGACGGCGTTGCGGCCCATCTTGGGTATCGGGCGGATGTCGACCCGGCTGCGGTCGAGGTCGGTGAGGAACAGCGTCATCCCGTCGGTCTTTTTGGCGACCTCGTCGTAGCTCTGGGTGCGGGTCAACAGCAGGATCTTCTCCGATTCGATCGCCTTGGAGATCCACACTTTTCGGCCGTTGACCACGTAGTGATTACCTTGCCGCTTGGCGAATGTGGTGATCCGCGAGGTGTCCAAGCCGGCATCGGGTTCGGTCACGCCGAAACAGATGTGCAGATCGCCGGTTGCCACGCGGGGCAACGTACGGCGCTTGAGGTCCTCCGACCCGTGCACGACGACCGGGTGCATGCCGAAGATCGACAGGTGGATCGAGCTGGCGGCGTTCATGCCGCCGCCGGATTTGGCGACCTCTTCGGCCAGCAGTGTGGCTTCGGTGATCCCGAGACCGTGGCCGCCGTATTCGGTGGGAATCGTCATCCCCAGCCAGCCGCCGTCGGCGATGGCGCGGTAGAACTCGGTCGGAAACTCGTGCGCCTGCTCCTTTTCCATCCAGTACTGGTCGTCGAACTTTCGCGCCAGCTCGGCAACCGACCGGCGAATCAGCTCCTGCTCATCAGTAAGCTCGAAATTCATTCCACCGCCGGACACTGCTGGATCTCCTTTGCTCAGTTCATGCACCGGCGCACTAGCGTTCCGGTGGCGCCTCAGTCTCTGTTGCCGGTGAGTTCTTTCGCGTTGGCTGCAAAGTCCGCGAACGACGAACCCGACCTGGTGTCTTTGTGGTGACTGAGGGCCTGAATGGACACATCGTGCCCCTCCGCGGCCTTGCGCAGCGCGCCGACCGTCGCCTGCTCCCGCGTGATGTGGGTGAACGGGTCGAACGAGTACCAGCGCATCGAATTCTCGTGGGTGATCTTGTTGATCTCGTCGTCCGGCACGTTGTTCACGGACAGGACCTCCCAAAGCTCCTCGGGCGCGCCCGGCCACATCGAGTCGCTGTGCGGGTAGTCGGCTTCCCAGGCGATGTTGTCGATGCCGATCATATTGCGCAGCGCCACACCCACCTTGTCGCTGATGAAGCACGTCAGGAAGTGCTCACGGAAAACCTCGCTGGGCAGCTTGCCGCCGAAGTTTTGGTGAGTCCACGTCGAATGCATCTCGAACGTCCGGTCCGCTCGCTCCAGGAAGTAGGGGATCCACCCGGTGCCGCCCTCCGAGAGGGCGATCTTCAGATCCGGGTACTCCTTGATCGGCCTGGACCACAGCAGATCAGCGGCGGCCTGCACGATGTTCATCGGCTGCAGCGTGATCATCACGTCCATCGGCGCATCGGGTGCCGTGATCGCCAGCCTGCCCGAGGATCCGATGTGCACGTTCATCACGGTGTTGGTGTCGCACAACGCCTTCCACAGCGGGTTCCAGTACTCGTTGTGGAAGCTGGGGTAACCCATCGCGGCCGGGTTCTCGGTGAACGTCAGCGCGTGCACACCCTTCTTCGAGACCCGGCTCACCTCCGCAGCGCACGCCTCGGCATCCCAGATCACCGGCAACGCCATCGGGATGAACCGCGCCGGATACGCCCCGCACCACTCGTCGATGTGCCAGTCGTTGTAGGCCTGCACCAACGCCACCGAGAACTCCGGATCTTCGGTGGCGAATAGGCGCCCGGCAAAGCCCGGAAAGGACGGGAAGCAGATCGAGGCCAAGATGCCCCCGGCATTCATGTCCTTGACCCGCTCGTCCACGTTGTAGCAACCAGGACGGATCTCATCCAGACCCTGCGGCTCCAGCCCGTACTCCTCCTTGGGCCGGCCAGCCACCGCGTTGAGCGCCACATTCGGGATGACCGTGTCCCGGAACTTCCACATGTCCGAGCCGTCCGGGTTGTGCACCAGCCTCGGCGCGTCGTCCAGGTACTTCTTCGGCAGATGGTCCTTGAACATGTCCGGCGGCTCGACGGTGTGGTCGTCGACGCTGATCAGGATCATGTCGTCTTTCTTCATCGCCGTTTCCTTTCCATCGGGCCGGGCCCGACCCCCTCGCTTCCTGCAAGTTCTCTATGTTGGAAAACTATCTTCTCGCAGTACGAGAATCAACATCTGGCCGCGCTACCTCTCCGACGCGGCGCTGCACCGCTCTCTAGGTTGACCTGTGCCGAGCCAGTCCCAAACTACCTGGTAGAACGCTGCCATTGACCTATTGGCCGAATCGTGCAAGTCTATTAGTTCGAAATGAGAATATGATTCTCTGTAACTGAGAGGAGACCATCGGATGCGCCTAACGCCACTGCCGGCAGACCAGTGGGATGAGGCCGTCCGGCACGCGCTCGCAGGCATGCTCCCCGAGGAGCGGCGAAACCCACGCGATGCGGGCAACCTCCTGGCCACACTCGTGCGCCATCCGGAACTGACCCGCGCATTTCTCCGATTCAGTAGCTATCTGCTGTCCGGCTCGACGCTGCCACCACGTGTACGGGAGTTGACCATCCTGCGGGTCGCGCATCGGCGCGGTTGTGCCTACGAATGGTCACATCATGTGGCAATCGGCAAGAAGGCCGGGCTGTCCGATGCTGACATCGCCGTGGTCCAATCCGGCGACCCGAACGACGAGTTCGACCGCGTGGTGCTCAACGCCGTCGACGAGCTCGACGAGAAGACGAACCTGTCGGACCAGACCTGGGCCGCCCTCAGCCAGCATCTCGACGAGCAGCAGCGGATGGACTTGATCTTCACGATCGGCGGCTACACCGCACTGGCGATGGCCCTGAACACTTTTGGCGTCGAAGTCGAATAAAGAGAGGTAGAACCGTGGCACATTTCGCGAAGCCAGCCGCGGGAAGCTGGACAGAGAACTATCCCGAACTTGGCACCGCGCCTGTCGACTACACCGACTCGATCGATCCCGCGTTCTTCGAAGCCGAACGCGACGCCATCTTCAAGCGGACGTGGCTCAACGTCGGCCGAGTCGAGCGGCTGCCGCGCACGGGCAGCTATTTCACCAAGGAGCTGCCCTCGGCCGGCCCGGGTATGTCGGTGATCGTCGTCAAGACCAAGGACGGGTCGATCAAGGCGTTCCACAACATGTGCCGCCACCGCGGAAACAAGCTGGTGTGGAACGACTATCCGCATCAGGAAACCTCGGGCACATGCCGGCAATTCACCTGCAAGTACCACGCCTGGCGCTACAGCCTCGACGGCGAGCTGACCTTCATCCAGCAGGAGGATGAGTTCTTCGACGTCGACAAGAGCCAGTACGGACTGGTACCCGTGCGCTGCGAGGTGTGGGAAGGCTTCATCTTCGTCAACCTCGACACCAACGCGCAGCCGCTGAGGGAGTATCTCGGAAAACTGGCCAAGGGCCTAGAGGGTTACCCGTTCCACGAGATGACCGAGGTATATTCCTACCAGGCCGACGTCGGCAGCAACTGGAAGCTGTTCATCGACGCGTTCGCCGAGTTCTACCACGCGCCGGTGCTGCACCAGGGTCAGTACACCAAGGAAGAAGCTGCCAAGATAATGAAGCACGGCTTCGAGGCGCTGTACTACGAGCTGGCGAGCCCGCACGCGATGATCTCCGTTTGGGGCGGTCAGTCGCCGCCCGCGGACCTGAACATGGTGAAGCCCATGGACCGGGTGCTGCGCAGCGGGCTGTTCGGTCCCTGGGAGCGCCCCGACGTCATCAAGCAGCTCGATCAGCTGCCGCCTGGCGTCAACCCAGCTGGCGCACCGCAGTGGGGCATAGATTCGTTCCACTTCTTCCCGAACTTCATGCTGCTGATCTGGGCGCCCGGCTGGTATCTCACCTACCACTACTGGCCAACCGCCGTCGACAAACACATCTTCGAGGGAACCATGTATTTCGTTCCGCCGAGGAATACGCGCGAACGGTTGGCCCAGGAGTTGGCCGCGGTGACATTCAAGGAATACGCGCTACAGGACTCCAACACGCTGGAAGCCACCCAAACCATGATCGGCACGAGGGTCGTCAAGGATTTCCCGTTGTGCGATCAGGAAATCCTGCTGCGCCACCTGCACAAGGTGGCCGGGGAGTATGTGAAGGAGTACCGCAACAATGGCTCTGCCCGCTGAATTCGCCGACCTCGAACCGTACCTGGCTTGGGACCTCGCCACCGAACCCGAGCGCTACGCCAAGCGGCTCGCATCCTCCATGCCCGAGATGCAGGCGTTCTACGACGCCGCATTCCCCCGCCTGGAAGACGTGATCGCCTACTGCGACAGGTTTCCGTTGGATGATCTACCCGAGGACGCACGGACGCTTATGCACATGATGCAGTCGCTGATCACCGTGTCGTTCCCGATCGAGGCCTGGAAGCAGCCCAAGGTTCCCGACAGCGGAGCCACCTACCTCGACTGCATCAGGGAGCCGGTGGTCTGAAAGGTGCTGACGCTCAAGGCGGCCGGGTTACTCGACGTCGATGCCGGCAAGATCGCCCGGCCGGGCATCGTGCGGATCGAAGGCGACCGGATCGCCGGTGTTGGCGGCTCGGTCGACGGTGAGGTGCTCGATCTCGGGGACAAGATCCTGCTGCCCGGGCTGATGGACATGGAGGTCAACCTCCTGATGGGCGGTCGCGGCGAGAAACCCGGACTGTCCCAAGTCCAGGACGACCCCCCGACCCGGGTACTGCGCGCCGTGGGCAATGCCCGCCGCACGCTGCGAGCCGGGTTCACCACGGTGCGCAACCTCGGGTTGTTCGTCAAGACCGGCGGCTATCTGCTCGACGTCGCACTGGGTAAGGCGATCGACGCCGGCTGGATCGACGGGCCACGCATCGTGCCTGCCGGGCACGCGATCACACCGACCGGCGGGCATCTGGACCCGACGATGTTTCAGCCGCTTGCACCCGGCGTGCTGCCACTCACGGTGGAGGAGGGCATCGCCAATGGCGTCGATGAGGTGCGCAAAGCGGTGCGGTACCAGATCAAGCATGGCGCAGCGCTGATCAAGGTGTGTTGCTCGGGCGGCGTCATGTCAATGACCGGTCCGCCGGGCGCGCAACACTATTCGGATGAGGAGCTGCGCGCCATCGTCGACGAAGCACACCGGCGCGGTCTGCGCGTCGCCGCGCACACACACGGTGCCGACGCGGTGCGCCACGCCGTCGCGGCGGGCATCGACTGCATCGAGCACGGCTTTTTGATCGACGATGAGGCAATCGCGCTGATGGTGCGGCACGGCACCTTCCTGGTGACGACGCGGCGGCTGGCCGACGCGATGGACGTCTCCAACGCGCCGCCCGAGCTGCAAGCGAAGGCGGCCCAGATGTTTCCTCTCGCGCGCAAGTCGGTGGTGGCCGCGTACAAGGCCGGAGTCAAGATCGCTGTCGGCACCGACGCGCCGGCGATACCGCACGGCAAGAACGCCGACGAGCTCGTCACACTGGTCGACCTCGGTATACCGCCGGCCGCGGTGCTGCGCGCCGCGACTGTCACCGCCGCCGAACTCATCGACGCCACCGACCGCGGCCGGCTGGCCGAGGGATTACTCGCCGACGTCATCGCGGTGCCGGGAGATCCGTTGCAGGACATTGCCGTTACGCAGAAGGTCAGCTTTGTGATGAAAGGCGGCAAAGTGTATGTCAACGAGAACTGACGACCTGGTCGAGATCCAGCAGCTGCTCGCCCGCTACGCGGTCACCATCACGCAGCAAGACATCGACGGACTGCTCGGCGTTTTCACGCCCGACGGCACCTACAGCGCGTTCGGCGAGACGTATTCGCTTGACAAGTTCCCGGAGCTGGTGGCGGCCGCCCCCAAGGGTTTGTTTCTCACCGGGACCGCGTTGGTCGACCTAAACGGTGACACCGCCAGGGGTACGCAGCCGCTGTGCTTCATCGAGCACGCCACCCACGACATGCGGATCGGTTACTACCGCGACACCTATGTCCGCACCGCCGACGGCTGGCGGCTGAAAACCCGCGTCATGACGTTTATTCGCCGCAGCGGCGCACACGACTCCGGGCGCCCGCACGCGGTCGGCCGACCCACCCCATGAATGTCGCGCAGTTCCGGGCGGATCTGCGAACGTGGCTCGAGGAGCACGACCTGACCCCCGGACCGGACCATTCGCTCGACGCGCAGGTGGCGCAGCTCGCCCGGGTCCACCGGGCACTGTATGACGCCGGTTGGATGCGGTATGGCTGGCCTGTTGACGTCGGTGGATTGGGTGGACCCGCGATACTTCGCGCGATAGTCGGGGAAGAGGTCGTAGGCCGCAATCTTGCTGAACCCGGACCATATTCGATGGTCGAGGTGCTCGCGCCAACAATGATCGATTACGCGCCAGCAGAACTCGCGGCAGAAATGGTGCCGCGGCTGCTCAGCGGTCGCGAACAGTGGTGTCAAGGCTTTTCCGAGCCGGGATCCGGCAGCGACCTCGCGTCGCTGACGACCCGCGCGACCCCGAGCGGCGATGACTGGATCGCCAACGGACAGAAGGTCTGGACCAGCTTTGCGCAGTACTCGGCGCGCTGTGTGCTGCTCACCCGCACGTCGCCCGGCCACAACGGAATCAGCGCGTTCTTCGTCGATATGGATTCACCTGGCATCACCGTTCGGCCACTGCGCACGATGCACGGCGTAGACGAGTTCTGCGAGGTGTACTTCGACGATGTGGTGATCCCTGCAGGCCGGATGCTTGGCAAGCCGGGAGACGGCTGGCGGCTCGCGATGGACCTACTACCCTACGAGCGCTCCACGTGCTTCTGGCAGCGCATCGCCTACCTCTATACCCGATTCGATCGATTGCTTGCCCAGGCGAGCGCCCCCGACGACTCCGAACTCGGGGCTGCATATCTTGACCTGCACACGCTCCGTTGCCGGTCGCGCACCACCTTGCACCGGCTGGCCGAAGGAGAGCGGCTCGGGGCGGAGACCTCAATCGACAAGGTGCTACTCGCCACCGCCGAGCAGCGGCTCTACGACACCATCCGCGACCAGCTGCCTGGCGTGGTCGAGCTCGACGACACACCGTGGCGGCCGGAGTACCTCTACTCGCGCGCAGCGACGATCTACGGCGGAACCGCCGAAATCCAGCGCAATATCATTGCCCGTCGGCTCCTCGACCTTCCGAGGGAATGATCGTGGACGTGGCAATGAACACCGAGTCACTGCAGCTGCTGGCCGAAGCGCTGCGGAAGGCGATGACCGCTGCGTCGGGCCGCGAGCTGGACGAGGCATTGGCCCGCCTCGGCTGGCTGGACATGCTCAGCGAAATGCCGGATACTGCAATCCCTTTGGTGTTCAAACTGCTCGGCGAGACTAACGCTCATGCGCCCCTGCTCAACGACGTCGTGCTGCGGGCGGCCGGGCGCTCGGGCGGCGGTACCGTGCCGCTTCCGTTCGCGGGCGGTTCCTGGGTGGTCTGGGAGCGCACCGACCGGGCAAGTTCGGCGCTGGATACCGACCTGCCGATACACCGGGTGCCCGACGGAGATCCGCTGCCGCTCGCCGCCGGCAGGCGAGCACTCGGCTGGTGGCTGGTCGGGACTAGCCGGGCGATGCTTTCGCTGGCGCGCCAGCACGCCGTGGACCGCGTGCAATTTGGTAGGCCCATCGCCTCGTTTCAGGCGATTCGACACCGGCTGGCCGAGACACTCGTCGCAATCGAAGGTGCGGAGGCAACCCTGCATGCCGCCGCAGATGAACCAGACGACCTCGGTGCGCTACTGGCCAAGGCCGCGGCCGGGCAGGCTGCGCTGACCGCCGCACGCCACTGCCAGCAGGTGCTGGGCGGTATCGGCTTTACCGCAGAGCATGAGCTGCACCGCCACGTGAAGCGCTTGTTGATCTTGGACGGATTGCTCGGCAGTGCACGCGAACTGACCCGGGAGGCTGGAGCCATGCTGCGGGCCAAGGGATCTGCGCCGCGGCTGGCGAACCTCTGAGCGGCTTAAGTAAACCGGTGGGTTCGATCCTTTGCCCGATTGACGGGACCCCGTTAACTGGTCCATGGTCGCGAGAGTTGTTCTCGGGGAATAGACCGAAGCATATTGGGCTTGACGCTGCTACGTCGAACTACCCACCGCTCGTTGTCTTTCACCGCGCGACCCCGGCCGACAACCGGTTCATCAACCTAGATGCCTAGTGCGGTGTGAGGATTTTCTTTGCTGGTATCAAGTTCTTAGGACCCATCCCCGTTGAGCTCCTGGGCGAGGATCGCAACACCGAGGTTGGCGGCTTGTACGCCTTGGGCAACGCAGAGCT
>Ga0187766_10001696_pt1 | contig 12933 bp, 12 predicted proteins | sample 0216_QUI02_MP05__4_FD_132971 | JGI IMG/M metagenome (GOLD analysis project Ga0187766, IMG submission 132971) | Tropical peat soil microbial communities from peatlands in Department of Meta, Colombia - 0216_QUI02_MP05_20_MG | ecosystem: Environmental > Terrestrial > Soil > Wetlands > Peat ... | reverse complement strand
TCGGCGGGCATCCTGCCCATCTCGTGGGCCTACATCGCGATGATGGGCGCGACCGGGCTCCGCCGGGCCACCCAGGTCGCGGTGCTGTCCGCCAACTACGTGGCCAAGCGGCTGGCCCCGCACTACCCGGTCCTCTATACCGGGCGGAACGGGCTGGTCGCGCACGAATGCGTCATCGACCTGCGCCCGCTGACCCGGGATACCGGCGTCACCGTCGACGACGTGGCCAAGCGGCTGATCGACTACGGCTTCCACGCGCCGACCATGTCGTTCCCGGTAGCGGGCACGTTCATGATCGAGCCCACCGAGAGCGAGAGCATGGACGAGCTCGACCGGTTCTGCGACGCGATGATCGCGATCAGGTCCGAGATCGCCCGGGTGGCCTCGGGGGAGTACGACGCCCACGACAACCCGCTGAAGAACGCGCCGCATACGGCCGAGATGCTCGTCGCGGGGGAATGGAAGCACCCCTACGATCGGGAAGAGGCGGCATATCCGGCCGGGGTGGACCGCCGCGCCAAGTACTGGCCGCCGGTGCGCCGGATCGATCAGGCCTACGGCGACAGGAACCTGATGTGCGCCTGCCCGCCCCCCGCGGCCTTCGAAAGCTGAGCGAGGGTCGGACAAGCCTCCGCGGGCGGCTCCTGCGCGGAGCCGCCGGCCCCAGTCTCGCGTTTCTCCTAGGTCGTAAGTGAGTGATGAGGCCGGTGCGTGCGCTGGTGCGCGCGACCGTCGAACTACCATTGCCGAATAGTTCGTACGTCTGATCGAAGCGGTGCGCGGGGCGCTGATGGGACTTATAGGCCACCGAGGAAGCGCGGACGACGCGGCCGCCGTATGACCCGCCGATGACAACACCCGGTCGGATGCGAACGCGCCCGCCCCGGCTGCGCGCACCGCCTGCGCCCGGTAATGGGGCGGCGGGGAGGGGGCGCGGCGCGCAGTCGCGGGAGGCGGGGCGGGCGCGGGGCTACTGGCTGGCGACGGGGAAGTCGTGCAGCTCGGACAGGTGGGGCGGCAGGCTGAGAGTGACCACGCTCTCCTGCTCCTGGGGGTCGGTACGGGCGACGACGGCGACGGTGGTGACATCACTGCGGTTCACCGGCAGGTGCGGGATTCCCGGCGGCACGTACATGAAATCCCCGGCCCTGACGACCGAGCGGTACCGCAGGCCCTCGCCGTGCCACACCTCGGTCTCGCCGCTGACGGTATAGATGGCGGACTCGTGTCCGTCGTGGACGTGCGGGACGCCGCGGGTGCCGGGCGGGATCGTCACCAGGTGCAGGCACAGGGCGCGGGAGCCTGCCGAGCGGCTGCTCACGCCGGTGGCCAGGCTCATGCCCTGCCTGCCGTCATAGCTCCCGCCCGCGCGGATGATGATGACGTCGCCGGGAGCGTCGGTGGCCATCGCCGGCGCGTGGAGAGCCCTCCGCTGAACCTCTCTTACTCTGAGCATCTGATCATATCCTATCCGTGATGCCTCCCTCCAAGGCTATAACTCTAAGTATTCATTTGAATACTGATCGTAAGGACACTCTGTTCTGTCTGCTTGGTTAGGCGTGTCTCACCACGAAGTAAGTCCGTTTCGCCGGCTTCATAAGTTGGTGACAGTTGCGTTGTAAGCGGGCACTTACATAGCGCTCCCGATGGGTGAGGGACAGTGCGAGCGACAGCTTGGCCTGCTCATTGAGCGGAAGGTGCCCGGTCCAGTTCAGCGGCCATGTCGGTGAATCGTTCGAACATCGCGGGTGTCCCCTCGTATCAGCGCGCTCGGGCGCGGCGGGCGTGATGGCCGTGGTCGGCGCGGCGCGCGTGCTTCTTGTGCACCGCCTGCCGGGAGACGCCGAGGATCTCGGCGATCTCCTGCCAGGACCACCCCTGCTCCCGGGCGTGGTCCACCTGCAGGGCCTCGAGCTGCTCAAGCAGACTGCGCAGCGCGGCCACGGCCCGGAGCCCGGTCCGCGGGTCCGAGCTGTCAGCGGCGGCGGCCAGAGCGGGTGCGTCGTCCATGATGTCAATCTAGGTTGACAACCGGGATGTGTCAACTCTAGTTGACAGCGGACCGGGATTCGGTTCCGGGTGGAGGCGCGCCGCTTACGAAGCGCTTACGGAGGCGGGTGAACCGTGCGGGATCCCGTGACGTACCCGTAACTAAAGGGGGAGAGGCCGGCGCCCGGCACGGGCCCTGGCTAGTCCACCACGATGGGGAACGGGACCATTGCGCTCGGATGAGCATACGATCCAGCTAGGCCCGGCTTGGCCCGGTGCGGTACGCGAGGGACCTGAGGGACGTGAGGGGAGGTGCGGTGACCAGCCTGACCCGGCCGACCGTTCCGGCTCGTCGTGCCGGAGCTGACGCGTACCCCAGGCCGCGGCAGGATCCGGGGGCGCCACGGTCCCCAGGCGTCCCGCACGCGGGGCCCTCGCCGCACGGGGGGGTAAGACCACCGTCCGTTCCGGATAAAGCAGATGTGGGGCGGGTCAGCGCGCGTGCGGTGCTGACCGTCATCGCCCTGGGCGCGGCCGCCGTCATCGCCCTGTGGTGGCACAGCACCCCGGACGTCCGCGGGCTCGGCGGCTGGCTGACCGGGGCGGGGGAGATCCTCGGGCTGCTCGCCGGGTACGGCGTGGTGGTCCTGGTCGCGCTGATGGCCAGGCTGCCGCCGCTGGAGCGCGGCATCGGCACCGACCAGCTGGCCAGATGGCACGCGATGGGAGGCAGGTACGTCGTCAGCCTGGTCGCCGCACACGGCCTGCTCATCTTGTGGGGTTACGCGATCGAGGCGCACACCACCGTGCTGAGCGAGACCGCCACCTTGCTGACCCAGTACCCCGATGTGCTGATGGCGACCGTGGCGGGCTTCCTGCTGCTGGGGGTCGGCATCGTCTCGATGCGCGCGGTGCGGCGGCGGGTGCGCTATGAGACGTGGTACTACCTGCACCTGTACACCTACCTGGCCATCGCGCTCGCGTTCAGCCACCAGTTCGCGGTCGGCCAGTCGTTCATCAACAACCTGGCGGCGCGGTTCTGGTGGTCGGCCATGTACCTGACGGTGGCGGTCCTGGTGCTGTGGTACCGGGTCGCGGTGCCGCTGCGCGCGTTCGCCCGGCACGGGTACACGGTGATCGGGGTGAAGAGCGAGGGGCCCGGCGTCATCTCCGTCTACATCGGCGGCAAGCACCTGGACGAGCTGGCCGCCGAGCCCGGGCAGTTCTTCCGCTGGCGGTTCCTGACCAGGGCGCTGTGGTGGTCCTCGCACCCGTACTCGCTGTCCGCCGCACCTGGTGCCGACGTCCTGCGGATCACGGTGAAGGACATCGGCGACCACAGCGGGGCGCTGTCCCGGCTGCGGCCGGGCACGCGGGTCATCGCGGAGGGGCCCTACGGCGCGTTCACCGCCGGGCAGCCTGGCCGCGGCGTGCTGCTGCTGGCCGGCGGGGTGGGCATCACCCCGCTGCGGGCCATGTTCTCCACGCTGCCCGGTCCGGTCACCCTGATCTACCGCGCGAGCAGCGAGCAGGACATCGTATTCCGCGACGAGCTCGACGCGATCGCGGCGGCTCGCGGTGCCACCGTGTACTACCTGGTCGGGTCCCGGGCCGAGATCGGCGGCGATCCGCTGTCGCCCAAGATGCTGCGCTCGCTGGTACCCGGGCTGGAGCAGCAGGAGGCCTACGTGTGCGGGCCGTCCGGCATGATCTCGGCCGCGGTCCAGGCGCTGCGCGCCGCCGGGGTGCCGCGGCGGCAGATCCACTTCGAGTCGTTCGAGTTCTAGGAGCGTTATGCAAAGCCGACTCGCGAGTGCAGGCCTTTGGGGCCTGCGCGAGCGATCGGTGCAGGTGAGCGGCCAGCAACCACAGCGGGTTCTTTGCATAACGCGAACTTTGCACAACACTAAGGAGCGATCCGCGACATGCGCCGGGTGATCATCGCCGTCACCGGAACCATCGCCGGCCTGGTGGGCCTGCTGTCGTTCAAGTCGCATGCCCCCTCGCTGTCCGCGGCGGCGACCAGCGGAACGAGCGCAGGCTCCTCGTCCTCGTCGTCCGGGCCGGGGGAGTTCCCGACAGGCAGCCAGGCCGCCAACCTGCCCGCAGATGAGACGGCGCTCACCGGTCACGTGGCCGACACCGCGTACGGCCCGGTCCAGGTCCAGCTGATCGTGCGGAACAGCAAGATCGTCAAGGTCGCGGTCCTGCAGCAGCCGACTACCACCATTCACGACATCCAGATCGGCCAGTTCGCCTTCCCCGAGCTGATCAGCGAGACGCTGAAGGCGCAGAGCGCCAAGGTCGACGCCGTATCCGGCGCCAGCTACACCAGCCAGGGCTACATCCAGTCGCTGCAGAGCGCGCTGGACCAGGGCCTCTGAAACGCGCGATGACCGGCGGCGCCCGCCCCGGCCGGCTCCGGCACGCCGAGCCGGTGATGGGCACCGTGGTGTCCTTCGACGTCCCGGCCTCGGCCGCCCCGGCCCTCGAGGAGGCGGTGCGCTGGCTGCACTGGGTCGACGCCACCTTCTCCCCGTACCGGGACGACAGCGACGTGAGCCGCTTCGGCCGCGGATTGCTGACGCTGGCTGAGTGCGCGCCGGAGCTGGCCGAGGTGCTGGCCGCGTGCGCCGACGTCGCCGCGCGCAGCGGCGGCTACTTCACGACCGAGCCCGGCGGCCGGTTCGACCCGTCCGGGTACGTGAAGGGCTGGGCCATCGAGCGGGCCGCCGCGATGCTGACCGCCGCGGGCTCGGCCGAACACAGCGTCAACGGCGGGGGGGACATCCAGTGCGTCGGCGACCACGGCCCGGGCCAGCCGTGGCGGGTGGGCATCGCCGACCCGCTGCGGCCCGGCTCCCTGGCGCTGGTGGTCGCCGGGCGGGACTTCGCGGTCGCCACCTCAGGCGTGGCCGAGCGCGGGCCGCACATTATCAACCCGCATACCGGCCAGCCGGCCGCCGGCCTGGCCAGCGTCACCGTGGTCGGGGCCCGGTTGGCGGCCGCGGACGCCTACGCCACAGCTGCCTTCGCGATGGGGCCCCGAGCCCGGGACTGGGTGGAAGGCCTGGACGGCTACGAGGCGTTCGCGATCACCCCGGGCGGCACGTCCTGGCAGACCACCGGGTTCGGTGTCTACACGGGCTGATTCCTCAATGCAGTCGGCGAAGGCGGTCTGCGGGCGGACGGGCCGGGCACGTGCTACTCGTCGGGATAGATGTCGCGGGACGGGTACAGGAACGGCCAGGGTGCGATGAACCACGGCCGGAAGTGCGGGCACATGCACTGGGCGCACCAGGACGAGACGAAGGCGCTGTTGGCGTGCATGTGTGTCCCGTACTTGTGGCGGCATCGGCAGTCGATGTCGTGCAGCCATGTCCAGTCGATTTGCTTAACCGACTTCATGGGTGTCCTCCGCTCAGCGCGTCCATCAGAGCCTGCTCAGGTTCTGCCCAGCGCTATGAGCTGGCACACGATGGTAAACAGTAATCCCTTTAGGCGCAGGAGTACTGACTTACAGCAGCGGCGGCTGGCCGCCGTCGTAGACGAGCAGGCCGTCCTCGCGCAGCCGCAGGCCGGGGGAGAGGCGGTGCTCCTCCAGGCGGCCGTCGTGCATGAGGTGGCGGACCGGGACGCCTCGCGCCGCGCAGGCGAAATCGGCGATCAAGCGCCGGTGGCAGCGCCACCATAGGCTCTCGGCGCACATCACGGTCGTGACCTGCGCGCCGGCCTGGGCGAGCACCTCGTCCATCGCGGCGAGAAATTCCGGGGTCCGCATGTGCCCGGCGTACCCGCGGAACATGTCCTCCCGCCAGGCCACGTCCGGGGAGTCCGGGCCGGGCCGGCGGAAGCCGCCGAGGCGCTTATCCCAGCGGTAGGCGATCCCGGCTTCCGGCAGCCAGCGCTCGAGCTCGGCGCGTGCCACGTGCGGATGACGGCGGCTGCCCGGCGCGGTCCTGACGTCGACCAGTCCGGCCACTCCGGCGCGCCGGAGCAAATCGGCCATCTGCTCGGCCGAGGCGGTTCCGTGCCCGAACGTCAGCAGCATCTCGTCCTCTTGCTCGGCGGGGGCCCGTGAGCCCTTGACCCGGCATCGGGTACCGGCGGTCCTCTGGCTGACCAGGCAGGCTAGCGCCGTGACGTCATGCACGCAATTCTCCGGCCGGCGGCCTCGGCCAGCCAGACCGAGGGTCCGGAGCCGGCACCCGATGCGAGGTGAGCACGGCAGCCAATCCGTTTCGCGCAGACCAGGCTGGTGGATTATGCTGCTCGCCGTGCACCGCTGCTTCCCCATCACCCCGCCGCCCCGCCCCTAGCGGGGCGATAGCCCGGGATGCGCCGAGCCGGCTGAGCTGACGCGCGTCCCGTATGGGTTGAGTGCCGACGCGCTTCCCATGCAGGTGCTGACGCCTGCCTTTGTGACGCGCCCCGCTTCCGCGACCCCTTCCCTTCTCGTCGCAGGAGCGATTCTCGATGCGTGCATCTACGACGGCGCCCGCTGCCCGGCGCCGGCCTGGTCCGGGCCTGCTCTGCCTGGTGATGTCCGGACTGCTGTGGGGCACCGGCGGTCTGACCGGCAGCCTGCTGAGCCGGATCACCGGTCTGTCCGCCCTGTCGGTGGCCGCCTACCGGCTCGCCGTCGGCGGCTTGCTGATCGTGGTCTTCCTCACCGTGACCGGTCGGCGGCGGCCTGCCGGCCGTGCGGCCTGGACCCGCATCGCGGTCATCGGCGCGGTGGCCGCGCAGTACCAGAGCTGCTACTTCATCGCGGTGTCCCTGACCTCGGTGTCCCTGGCCACCCTGGTCACGATCGGCACCGCCCCTATCATCGTGCTCGGCGTCCGCCGGGTCACGGGGCACGAGACCGGGAGGCTGGCGCCGGTAGCCGCCTGCCTGGCGCTGACCGGCCTCGGCCTGCTGGTCGGCCTGCCGTCCGGGTTCCCCGAGACCGCGGTGCTGGCCAGCGCGGGCCTGGCGGTGCTCTCGGCGACCGGGTTTGCCGCGATCACCTTGATCGGGGCCAGGCCGGTCCCCGGGCTGGATGACCTGGCCGTGACCGGATTCGGCTTCACGGCCGGAGGCCTGGCCCTGATGCCCCTGGCCGCGGCGCTGGGCGGCCTGAGCTTCCGGCCGGGGCCGCAGGCCATCGGGCTGCTGATCGCGCTGGGCACCGGCCCCACCGCGGTGGCGTACAGCCTGTACTTCCGTGGCCTGCGGACGGCCGCCGCCAGCACCGGTGCCCTGCTGACCCTGCTGGAACCGCTGACCGGCGCCATTCTCGCGGCGTTCATCCTCGGCCAGCGCCTGAGCGCGACCGGCGTCGCCGGCGCGGTCGTCCTCGCGTCCGCGGTGGTCATCGCGATCCTCGACGCCGACCGCGGTGTGGGCGTTATCCCGAGGCCGGGGTGAGCGCGGCGAGCAGCGCGCGCTCCCGCTCGGCGCTCAGCCCGGCCTTCCTGGGCCGGCCGAGGCCCTGCTCGCGCTCCCAGGCCAGCACGTCGTCGAGGAACTCGTGCCGCGGGCGGTGCCGCAGTCCCGCGGCCCGGGCGGCTGCGCCGCTGCGCGCCGAGAAGCCCTCCCATCCCGGCTCGAACACCCACATGGCCAGGGATTCCTCGCCCATGAACTGAGCGACGCCCTGCTCGGCAAGCCACGCCGGGTCGGCCGTGACGACCGGCCCGGTATGCCCGCCCACGGCCCGGCACAACTCGATCCACGCGCCGAACAAGACGACCGGACCAACCGCGTCGTACGCGCCTGTGATCCGGGCCTGCGCGCAGTCCAGCAGCCACGCGGCCAGGTCGCGCACGTCGATCACCTGCGTCGGAACATCGGGGGTGGCCGGAATGAGCATCGGCCCGCGCGGGTCACGGGCGGCCCGCGCCACCCAGTATCCGGACCGCCCGGTATGGTCGCCGGGCCCGCCGATCAGGCCCGGCCGCGCGACAAGCAGCCGGTCGCCCGCGGCCGCCACCGCGCTCCGCTCGCATGCCACCTTGGCCTCGCCGTACTCGCCGATCTCGGCTTCGTCCTGATCGGTGGCGGGCAGCAGGGGCGCGGTCTCGTCGGCACCGAGGACGGCGTGAGAGGCATAGACGCTGGCCGACGAGACGTAGGTCCAGTGCCCGGCCCGGTCGCCGAGTGCCGCCAGCGCCCCGCGGACCAGCCCCGGCTGCCACGACACCTCGATCACCGCGTCCCAGTCACGGTCGCGCACCCGGTCGTAGGCGCCGTCCTCGCGCCGGTCGGCGGTCACCAGCACCGCGCCGGCCGCGACGGTCCCGCTCTGGCCCCTGGCCAGGCAGGTCACGGCGTGACCGCGCTCGATCGCCTGCCGGGCCGTCTCCCGTCCGAGCCACGCCGTTCCGCCGAGCACCAGAATGTCCATGAGCTAAGTTCAGCACGCCGCACCGGACGCACCGGTGAAGAGTCAGGAACGCTGCAGGGACCGCTCAGCCGGCTTCCAGGCCGGCTTCTTAGGTTCGGTTTCAGGACAGGACGGGGTCCGCTCAGCAGCGGCAGGAAGGCTCGGATCGGTGTTTGACACGGTGACCATCGCGTACCGGGGCGCGTCGTACGAGATTGGGCGAGGGCGCGACTACTACGGGATCTGGGCCGCGGGAACGCCGCGATCGCAGCCGCTGGAGTCGTGGCCGGAAACCCCGGAGGGCTGGTCCGCCGCGTGGGCCCGGTTCGCGGCCGTGGAAACGCCAGGGACGATCGCCCCGGCCGGCCGGAACGCCGGAGCCCGCACGACCGGCGCCGGCCGGGACCTGTCCCAGGCGCTCGGCGCGCGCGGTGGCCCCGTCATCGCCACCCTCCTGCTGGCTGCGGGTGTGGCGCTGGGGGTGGCCGGGCTGTTCCCGGCCTACCTCGGCGGGTCGAGCCTGGCCGAGCAGCCCGACAACCTGGTCGCTCACGTGATCTACCTGGCCGCCTGGAGCACGAGTGCCGCCCTCATCCCGCTTGGCGGCACTCGCCAGCGGGTGGGCGCGCTGCTGGCGACCGGGGTGAGCATCGTCACGTTCGGCCTGTTCTTCGCCGACGCCGCCATCGCGGTCACCGGAGGCTCCCAGGCAGGCGCGGGCCTGGTGCTCAGCCTGCTCGGCTGGCTCGCCTGCGCCGCGGGATCAGCGCTGGCGTTCTGCCTCCGGCCCGCCGGGACCACCGGGTACGCGAGCCCGCTGGCCAGGCCTCGCGGCTCGCAGCTGGGACCCGCCGTGCTCGTGGTGCTCGCCGGGCTGGGCGCGGCTGCCGCGTTCGCCCCGGCGTGGGACAGCTTCACGCTGCGGACCGCGTCCGGGCAGACGCAGACGCTGACGGCGGGTAACGCCTTCGCGAACCCCGGGCTGGTGATCGCCGGGGAGGTCGCCGTGATGGTCGCGCTGGTCGCGGTGGCGGTCGCGGCCGCCCTGTGGCGCCCGATCCGCCTCGGCGCGGTGTTGCTGGCCGGCGCGACCATCCCGATGGCCGCCCAGGCCATCTCGGCGCTCGTCCAGGTCGGCGAGCCTGCCTCGCCGGCCCAGTTCGGGTTCTCGTCTGCGCAGGCGTCGCAGCTCGGGCTCACGATCAGCTCCGCCCTCACGCCCGCGTTCTGGATCTACTGCATGTTCGTGATCGCGCTGATGATCTCGTGCGCCTGGATGCTGTTCTCCCCCGACCAGGGACCCGGCCCGACGGCGGCCCGTTTCGCCGCCGGAGCGGATCCGGGTTCCGGAGCGGGCGCCGATACCGAGGTTGAGCAGTGGCACGTCGCCCGGTCAGGCTCCTTCGGCGTGGGCGCCCAGCCCGCGACCCGCGACGGCGAATCCGATGACGGCGACCTCGATGACGACTTCGACGGCGAAGGCTTCCCCGGCGAGGGCGAATCCGACCGCCACGAGAAATCCGGGAGCGACGAGCCGTCCGGCAACTCGCCCCGGCCGGGCGCCGACCCGGCCTAGCCGCCCGGCGGGTTACGGCCGTCGCGAGCCAGGGTTGATACGCTGCGCTTGTCATGCCGGCCAGGAGATCGTCGGCGGTCGCGGCGGCTGCGCAGACGCCGGCGTTGTCTCGTCGGCACGCGGCCGGTGCTCCGAGTGCACGCGGCTTGCTGTTCACGTTGCTCGGTGAGTTCGTGCTGACCGGCGACGGGCTGGCCTGGACGTCGGCGGTGCTCGCCGCCTTCGCCCGCCTCGGAATCGAGGAGAAGGCCACCCGGCAGGCCCTCATGCGCACCGCCGCCTCCGGATGGCTCGACGCGGAGAAGGTCGGCCGACGTACCACATGGCGGCTGACCGCGAGCGCCCGGCGGATGCTGACCGACGGCGCCGAGCGGATCTACTCCTTCACCGGACCGGCGGATTGCTGGGACGGGCGCTGGCTGCTGGTGTACGCGCGGATCCCGGAGAGCGATCGCCGCGCCCGGCACGTGGTCCGCAGCAGGCTCAGCTGGGCGGGCTTCGGCTCGCTGGGCGCCGGCGTGTGGATCAGCCCGCACCCCGACCGGGAAGCCGAGGCCGTCGGTGTGCTGCGCGAGGCCGGCGTGACGCAGGACGCTCACGTGTTCGTGGCCAGCAGATCCGGCCTCGCCGACGTGCGGGTCATGGTGGCTGCCGCCTGGGACCTGTCCGCGATCGAGGAACAGTACGAGCAGTTCATCGAGGAGTTCAGCGACGCCGCGCCGGCCGACGTCCTGGCCCGGCAGGTCGAACTGGTGCACGCCTGGCGGCGGTTTCCCGCCATCGATCCCGTGCTGCCGCGCGAGCTGCTCCCGGCTCGCTGGAGCGGCCTGCAGGCGGCGAGGCTGTTCGGCGACCGGCACCGGCGCTGGTCCGGAGAGGCCAGGCAAGAATGGAAGCGACTCAACGACCTGGGCTGAGCGAGCCCGCCAGGAGGCTTGCGCCCGGCGGGCATAAGCGCTACAAAGAAATGCCGGACCCAGATAATCTTGTGGAGTAATAGGGTCATGCCTGACGACGAAACGGCCAGCACGCCCAGGGTCGACTTCCAGGTCCATCCCTCGCGCTACCGGCACTGGCGGCTCGCCACCGACGGGCCGGTCGCTACGCTGACCATGGACGTGGACGAGCAGGGCGGGCTCGTGCCCGGGTATGAGCTCAAGCTCAATTCCTACGACCTCGGCGTCGACATCGAGCTCTACGACGCGGTGCAGCGGCTGCGGTTCTCCCATCCCGAGGTACGTGCCGTCATCGTGACCAGCGGCAAGGAGAAGGTCTTCTGCGCCGGGGCGAACATCCGCATGCTGGCTGCCTCGCCGCACCCGTGGAAGGTGAACTTCTGCAAGTTCACCAACGAGACCCGCAACGGGATCGAGGACGCGACCGCCAGCTCGGGCCAGGCTTACCTGGCCGCCGTGAACGGGACCGCCTCCGGCGGCGGCTATGAGCTGGCCCTGGCTTGTGAGCACATCATGCTCATCGACGACAGGTCCTCCGCGGTGGCCCTGCCCGAACTGCCGCTGCTCGGCGTCCTGCCAGGCACCGGCGGGCTGACGCGGGTCACCGACAAGCGGCACGTCCGGCGTGACCTGGCCGATTACTTCGCCACCAAGTCCGAGGGCATCGGCGGCAAGAAGGCCGTGCAATGGCGGCTCGTGGACGAAGCCGTGCCCAGGGCCGCCTGGGAGCAGACGGTGGCCGAGCGGGCGGCCGAGCTGGCCGGGCGCTCCACCAGGCCCGCGGGCACCGCCGCGCGAGGCATCGAGCTGACTCCGCTCGACAAGACCCGCACCGACACCGAGATCGCCTACCGGTACGTGTCGGCCGGGCTCGATCGCGACCGCGGGGTGGTCGAGATCACCGTCAACGGCCCGGAATCCGGGGCCCCCGACGGCATCGCCGCCGTGCACCAGCGGGGCGCGGGGTTCTGGACCCTGGCCATGACCAGGGAGCTCGACGACCTGATCCTCGACCTGCGGACCAACGAGCTCGAGCTCGGTACCTGGGTCTTCCGCACCCTGGGCGACGCTGACCTGGTGCTCGGCCACGACCGGCTGCTGCTCGACCACGCCGACGACTGGCTGGCCAACGAGATCATCGGTTACCTGAAGCGGACGCTCAAGCGCTTGGACGTGACCAGTCGGAGCCTGCTCGCCCTGATCGAGCCGGGCAGCTGCTTCGCCGGGTCGCTGCTGGAGCTCGCACTGGCCGCGGACCGCTCCTACCAGCTGGCGGGCGTCTTCGAGGACCAGGACCCGGACGCCGAGCCCGCTCTGCCGGCTCCGGGGAGGACGACCCCCCCGGCCCCCGAGGCTTCGCCAGCGGAGGTCACCGTCGGCCCGATGAACCTCGGCCCGCTGCCAATGGGCAACGGCCTGACCCGGCTGCAGACGCGCTACCTAGGCGACGAGAAGGGCCTCGCCGCGATCGAGAAGGTCGCCGGCCAACCACTCCAGGCCGAGGACGCCGAGCGGCTCGGGCTGGTCACCTTCGCGCCCGATGACATCGACTGGGACGAGGAGGTCCGGATCGCGGTGGAGGAGCGGGCCAGCTTCAGCCCGGACGCGCTGTCCGGCCTGGAAGCCAACTACCGCTTCGCGGGCCCGGAAACGATGGAGACCAAGATCTTCGGCCGGCTGACGGCCTGGCAGAACTGGATATTCAACCGGCCCAACGCCGCGGGCCCCGACGGCGCGCTTCGCCGGTTCGGCACCGGCCGGCGGGCTCAATTCGACCGGAAGCGAGTCTGAACCTTGACCACGACCGCCGATTACTCCGAGAAGATCCCGAATAACGTCAGCCTGCACGAGGATCGCCGGCTCCAGCGGGCGCTGGAGTCCTGGCAGCCGAACTTCCTGGACTGGTGGCGGACGATGGGCCCGGCGCTGCCGACCCAGGACGTCTACCTGCGCACCGCGGTCAACGTCGGCCGCGACGGGTGGGCGCAGTTCGGGCACGTGGCCATGCCGGAGTACCGCTGGGGTATCTTCCTGGCCGAGCG
>Ga0187766_10001693_pt1 | contig 12937 bp, 10 predicted proteins | sample 0216_QUI02_MP05__4_FD_132971 | JGI IMG/M metagenome (GOLD analysis project Ga0187766, IMG submission 132971) | Tropical peat soil microbial communities from peatlands in Department of Meta, Colombia - 0216_QUI02_MP05_20_MG | ecosystem: Environmental > Terrestrial > Soil > Wetlands > Peat ... | reverse complement strand
CGCGGCCTTCTTCCAATCGAAGCCCAGGGCGCGTCCGAGGCTCCCCATGAGTTTGGCGAGATAATCGTCCCAGTCGCCCGCGTGTCTCTCGCACCCGGCCAGCGCCGCTTGCGCAGCGGCGATCTCTTCCTTGGCACGCCTAATGATGTGGTCCGCCTTCTGCTTACCGGTCCTCAGATTCGGGTCCGGCCTCGCATCCGCGGGGCCCGCGGTGGCTGCCGATGGACTGCCACCTTGGCCCTGAGCGATGAGGGTGCCGGGCCGGCCCAGGCCGGGGGGCTCGCCCCTGAAGCCCTGGGCGAAGGCCGGGCCCGGGCGGCCTCCAATACCAACGGTCCCGAAGAATAACAGGCAGAGCGTTGTCAGACGATAAGCGAGAGAGCGCGGGCGAGGGGAGCGGCCGGCCCTTCGTCGTGGGGCGCGAGGCATTGATGCCCTCCAGGCTCGCACCCCAGGGGGTAGGGTTTGCGCACCCGGCGAACCCGCGCGCCGGGGGTCCCAACCGTGATGGCGGTACGACGGGGCAGCGAGGCGAGTGGCGTTTCTGGTACCACGAACCCCGGGGCGGTGTCAATGCCGCAGGTCAATAGGGTCAAAAATTCCTTGACGGAGCCTTCAAACCTGTTATACAAGTTACCGATTTGCTGGCTCTACATCGCGGCCGCGCGGGTCGAGGCGGGACCAGCGGAGAAGCCCCCACACAGGAGGGTGGCAACCATGCGATGGCGAATGGTCACGCAGCTGATCGTTCTGCTCGCTGCCTTTATGCTGGTTCCGGCGGTCGCGTGGGCCGTTGCCACCGTGAACGTCAACGTCACCGATGACCAGGGCCACGGCGTCCCCAACGCGACGGTCACCCTGGGCCAGGAGACCAAGACGACGGACGAAAAGGGGAACGTGACTTTTCAGACGGACGGGGGCGCGAAGGACCTTCAGGTCACCGCGAAGGAGTACCGCACGTCCCATCAGACGGTCACCGTCCCGGCGGACGGAACGCTCACCGTCTCGAATCCGCTGCGTCCCCTCTACCCATGGATGGCTCAGAACCCCGGCGGATGGGGCATCGGCTTCGGGGGTTCAGGCACCTTCGAGGGGCGCCAGCAATTCGTCGTGAAGAGCTTCATCGACAAGTTGAATATCCCCGGCCAGCCGACCCAGACGTTCGTCCAGGGCAGCCAGATGCTCCCCACGCTGGGGGCCCAGAACGGCTACGCGGTGGATCTGAATGGCGGCGGCGTTCCCATCGTCCTCGGCGGCCCCGGCCTTCAACTGCCGGGAATGTTCAAGCTGTTCCCAACGGCCGAAGTCAAACTGGGCGGCGCCCACGCGGATGTGCACGTGCAGAGCACCATGGTCCCCTTCCTCGTCGGCAGCAACTACGACCTCTCCGGCACCGTCTTCACCTGGGATGCGAGTGGGCACCTGTTGCTGCAGTCGCCGTGGGCGGACTTCGGGTACCCCTATGTGTCGGTTGGGGGCGGCTACGGCTCCATCGCGGAGACCCACCTCAATCGGTCGGACGGCGCCCCCGGCGACTACGACTTCGGCTGGAGCAAATGGTATTGGGATGCGCGGGCCGGCGTCAGCCTGTGGGACCGACATTTGGGGCCTTTTGCGGGGATCCGCCAGACGTGGTATTCGTCGTCGGTCAACTCGCACATCCCCATCCCGTGGACGTTGCCGGGCTTTGTGGGGGCCTCGGTGGACCGCGAAATCGGGCTCACGGCGAACCGCACGGAGGCCCTCGTCGGCTTGGACGCTCGCATTTGCGCTTCGCTGCCGATCTTCGCGCGCGCGGAGGCAGGTATTAGCTCCCACTCGGTTTCGTTCATGTTCAAGGCGATGCTGTCGTTCGACCCCTGAGCGGCACCTCTGGCCGGCCGTACCTGGTGGGCCGCACTGCTCGGATAAGGCCGCGGGCGCGATCGTGCGTTGAGGTCGCGCCGCAGGCACCCTCCCTCGCACACCCCCGCCGCTTCTTGCCTTACACCCCACAAGGGAGGTCGCCGGCCTGCGCGCAGCGCGAGGATGCGCCGGCCCGCGTGCCGGGGCTATCGAGGCCGGCGGGGGACTAAGAACCGTACGCGTCGGGGCGGCGTTCGCGCAAGAAGGGCCACTGGCGGCGGACCCAGCGCACCCGCTCCAAGTCCACCTCGGCGATCAGCACGCTCTCCTCCTCCCCGGCAGGCTCCACCACCGGGTCCCCGTTGGGGTCCACGCAGAAGCTCCGCCCGTAGAACCGCAGGTCCCCCTCTTTGCCGGTTCGGTTGATCCGGAAGGCGTAGTACCCGTTGCAGACGGCCCCTCCCACGATGGCCCGCTCCCACTTGGGGTGGGAGGCCGGCACCGTGTTGGCCGTGGGGCAGATCACCAGCTCCGCCCCGCCCAGCGCCAGGGAGCGCATTCCCTCGGGGAAGAAGTTGTCCCAGCAGAGGAGCACGCCCAGGTGGAGGTGCTGGGTCTTGAACACGGCGAACCCGCGGTCGCCGGGGCCGAAGTAATCGCGCTCCACGTGATCCCGCACGTCCGGCACGTGGACGAGGCGCTGGGAGCCCATGAGGGTGCCGTCCGCATCGAGCACGGCGGCGCTGTTGAAGAGGGTGCCCTCGAAGGTGCGCTCGAACACCGGCACCACCACCACCACGCCCCGACGCCGCGCCACCTCCTGGAGCCGCTCCACGACCGGCCCGGGGATGGTCTGGGCCTGGGCGGCCCGGGCGTCGCCCGCCGCGCGCAGGAACCATGGCCAGGCGAACCCCTCCGGGAACGCCACCACGCGGGCGCCCCGGTCCACCGCCACCTCGGCCAGCGCGGCGGCCCGGGCCAGCGTGGCCTCCACGTCGCCCGCGTGCCCCATCTGGATCCCGGCGACCTTCAACACGGCCTCCTTCCTTTCCGTCCCCGCCGCCTTCAGGAACCGGTCCCGGAACGCCTCGTCCGCCGTGGGATCCATATGCGCCTCCGTGTCTCAGCGCGCGCCCGGCGTCCCGCCGCCGGGTCTGCCAGGGGAATCACCTGGCGGGCCGCCCGTGGACCCGCCGGGGAAAAACGTCGCCAGCAGCCGCCGCAGGGCGGCGGCGGCGGGTTCGCGCGGGAAGGCCGCGGCAGCCAGCCGCAGGTGCTCGAGCGCCTCGCGGGGCGGCCCTTCGGTCAGCAGCGTGCTGAGGCCCAGGTAGAGCTGACGCCGGCCCTCCGGCATCGGCCGCTCTCCCACCCCCTCGCGCACCGCCCGCAGGGCGGCGGCGGCCGGGTCCACGCGATCCCCCAGGGCGCGGGGGAAGAGGCGAATGCCGCGCTCCAGCGCCCACTGGGCCCGCGCGCCGTCGCCGCGGGCGGCCGCATCGCGGGCCAAGTAGGCGTACTCCGTGGAATGGATCAGGCGCTCGCGATGGGGCATGGCGGCCGCCATCAGGGCCACGCACACCAGCCCCGGGACGGCCACGGTGCGCCACCCCCCGCCCCGCGCGCGGTCCCACAGGCCCGCCAGGGCGAAGGCCGCGAAGGGCATGAGGGCCGGCACGATGGGGATGCGGTAGCGGGCCGTGATCAGGAAGACGAAGGTCGCGACGTAGCAGGAGAGCATGGCGAGGTGCAGGGGCAGCAGCTCGCGCCACCGCGCCCGCGACCACCAGAGGCCCAGCCACGACAGGGGCGCCACGAACCAGAACGCGAGCACGGGGAGCCGCAGCACCGGGGAGAACTCCCGGATGAAATAGTAGTTCATGTTCTGCGGCACCTCGTAACCCCACCAAAAGAGGGCGGCCTTCGCGGCCTGATGCGCCCAGAACGCCAATGAGGTGGCAGGCATCAGCGGCGCCTGCGGATAGCGGAAGTTGAGCGCGTAGGAATCGTAGCTGTTGGCCAGGCGCCACGCCACACCCAGCTGGCCGCTGACCGGGACCCAGGGACCCCCCAGGAGCACGGTCCGCACCACGGCGGCCCCGACGACGGCCCCGGCCCCCACCCCCACCATCGCCATCGCTCCCACGCGCTCCCGGAGGCGCGGCCCCGGCCGGGCCAGGAGCCCGAGGCCCGTGGCGGCGGCCACCACGGCGAAGGTCGGGCGGGCCAGGGCCGTGACGCCTGCTGCGAGCCCCGCCGCGAACCACCGCCGGAGGGCCGGGCGCCGGATCGCCCACGCGATCGTCCCGAAGGCCAGGGCGGCCAGGGCCACCTCCACCGTGGTGGCGTGCAGCTTCGTGGTGAAGAAGATGAACGGGCCGTAGAGGGCGGCCAGGGCGGCGGCCAGGTACGCGATGCGCCGCTGGCCGAACAGGTGCAGCGCCGCCCAGCCGATGAGGAGGCAGGTGGCCGCGCTCAGGACGGCCTGCGTCCCGGCCACCAGGGCCAGGTCCGGCCCCAGCAGGCGGAAGAGCCCGGCCAGGGCGAAAGGGAAGAGGGGCGGGCTATTGGTGTAGATCCCCCGCCGGTCCCAGAAGCCGCCCTCCGCGGCCATCTGCTCGGCGAAGCGGATGAACCCGGACATGTCGGACCCGCCCTGGGTGTTCGCGTCCCAGAACACGGGCTGCCGGACCAGCACCAGCACGTGGGCCAGGCGCAGGGCCAGCGCCAGCGCGAAGATGCCGAGCCACGGCCAGGCGGTCGGGCGGTTGGTAGGAACGGAGGGCGCCGGCACGGCCTCAGGTCAGGCGGCGCGCGGGCGGGACCGGCCGCATGCGCAGCCGGACGGTGTGGATGGCGGCCTCGAGGGCCATCAGACGCGAGAGGCGCGACCGGCGCGAATGCCCCCCGTAGAAGATGATGGGGGTCTCGCCCACGCGGAAGCCCATGCGGTGGGCCCGGTAGGCCATCTCGATCAGGAAGGCGTAGCCGGAGGCGGTGATGCCCTCCAGGTCCATCGCCTCCAGCACGCCCCGGCGGTAGGCCCGGAAGCCCGAGGTGGCGTCCATGAACCGTAGGCCGGTGACCCAGCGGACGTAGGTGCTGGCCACGTAGCTGGCCGCCACCTTGGGCAGGCTCCAGTTGACCACGCTGAGCCCGTCCACGAACCGGGAGCCCAGGATCACGTCGAAGTGCTCGGCGGCCCGCACCATGTCCGGGATGCACTGGGGATCGTGCGACCGGTCCGCGTCCATGGTGAGCACGCAGTCGCAGTCTCCCTTGAGGGCGTAGCGGAATCCCTCCAGGACGCCCTTGGCGTAGCTGCGCGCCCCCGGGCGATGGATCACGTGCAGGCGCTGATCCATCCGGGCCATGGCGTCGGCCAGCTGGCCCGTGCCGTCGGGCGAGCCGTCGTCCACCACCACCAGCTCCAGGTCCAGGTCCAGGCTGAGGACCGCCTGGGCCACCGCCGCCAGGCTCTCGCGTTCGTTGTACGTCGGCAGGATGACCGTCGTTTTCACGACCCTCAGTCCTGAGTCCATAGTCCTGGGTCCTGGGTCGCTGGCCCCGAGACGTGACTCGGGACCAGGGACCCAGGACTCAGGACCGGTATCATTCGAAAATCCACAGGCCGCGCTTCTCTCGCCGGGCCTCGGCCTCGGCGCTCTCCAGCTTCCGCTGCAGCGCCTCCGGGACGTGGCGCGCCGCCCGGTCCACCCGGGCGAGTCCCGCGCGCACCATGTGCACGTTCACGTTCTCGCCCTCGATGAGCACCTCGGCCATCACCTGCCGGAACGCGTCGCGCCCGTAGAGGAAGACCCGGACCAGCTTGTGCAGGGCCAGGTCCTCCAGCGCCCTCCTGGCCTCCTCGGCGAAGGGCTGCGCCACCTCCCGTTTGGCGCCCTGCGGCCGCAGGCCGCGCAGCTCCGGCGCCGCCACGCCCAGCAGGTGGAGCGTGATCCGGACCCCGTCGGCGACCTCCACACCGAGGGTGTCCCCGCCGTGCACGGACACCACGGTGGCCGTGGTGTCCTGCGCCGCCCACGCCCCTCGCGGGGGGAGGCCCAGGGCGAGGGCGCCGGCCGCCACAAAAGGCAGGGCCGACGCCCATGCCGGAAAGCGTCGGCCCATGCTCCCCTTCCTCCGCCGCGGCCCCGTCAGGCTCCGCAGCACTTCTTGTATTTCTTCCCGCTCCCGCAGGGGCAGGGATCGTTCCGCCCCACCTTGCGGGGGGCCAGCACGGGGGCCTGGCGGGCCCCCGGCACCGGGGCCGGGCGCCCCCCCCCGCCCGGCGCGGGGAAGGGGGGCGCGGGGCGCGGGGCCTGGCGCCGCTGCGGGCCCCCGGCCGGCAGGCCCGCCGCCGCCGGCTCCAGCGAGGCCCCCTCCAGCGACGCCACCACCTGGACGTCGAACCGGAACAGGCGTTCGATGCTCTGGTCCTTGATGCGCTCCACCATGGCCTCGAACATATCGAAGCCCTCGCGCTTGTACTCGATGAGGGGGTCCTTCTGGCCGTAGCCGCGCAGGCCGATCCCCTCCTTCAGGTGGTCCATGGCCAGCAGGTGGTCCTTCCACTGGGTGTCCACCACCCCCAGGAGGATCTCCCGCTCGATGAGCCGCATGAGGGCATCCCCCACCTGCGCCTCTTTCTGGCGGTAGGCGGCCTGCACCCGGTCCCAGAGGTCCCCCCGGAGGCCGCCCTGGGTGAGCTCCGCCAGGCCGTCCGTGGGGACCTTGACGTCGATGCCGAACTGCCGCTTCATCCCCTCGGCCAGACCGGCCAGGTCCCATTCCTCAGGGTGCGTGTCCGCGTTGGTGTACAATGCCAGCAGGCCGTCCAGCACGTCCTCGGCCACGTCCATCACGTGGTCCTGCAGGTCCTTCCCCTCCAGGATCTTGCGCCGCTCGCCGTAGATGACCTGGCGCTGGGTGTTCATCACGTCGTCGTATTCGAGGAGGTGCTTGCGGATCTCGAAGTTGTGGGCCTCCACGCGGCGCTGGGCGGTGGCGATGGCCTTGGTGACCATCGAATGCTCGATGGCCTCCCCCTCCTGCATGCCCAGCTTCTCCATGATGCGCGCCATCCGGTCCTGCACGAAGAGGCGCATCAGGTCGTCCTCGAGGCTCAGGTAGAACCGCGAGGATCCGGGATCCCCCTGGCGGCCGGCGCGGCCGCGCAGCTGGTTGTCGATGCGGCGGGCCTCGTGCCGCTCGGTGGCCAGGATGTGCAGCCCCCCCAGGCCCACCACCTGCTCGTGCTCGGCCTGGGTCTGCCGGGCCACCTGCACCATGGCCAGGGCGTAGGCCTCCAGGTCCGGCACCTCCAGCAGGCCGTAGCGCTGCTGCTGCTCCAGCTCGGCCAGGATGCGGGGGTACTCGGGGTCATGCTTCAGCCCCTTGTCCAGGTCGCCCCGGCGCACCAGCTCCGAGGCCATGGTCTTGGCGTTGCCCCCCAGCAGGATGTCCGTGCCGCGGCCGGCCATGTTGGTGGAGATGGTGACGGTCTTCAGGCGGCCGGCCTGGGCCACGATCTCGGCCTCCCGCTCGTGCTGCTTGGCGTTCAGCACGTTGTGCGGGATCCCCTTCCGGTGCAGGAACCGGCTGAGCTTCTCGGACTTCTCGATGGAGGTGGTGCCCACCAGCACCGGCCGACTCTGCTCGTACAGCTCGGCGATCTCCTCCACCACCGCCTCGTATTTCTCCTTCTCCGTCTTGAACACCACGTCCGGGTTGTTGACCCGGATCAGCGTGCGGTTGGTGGGGATCACCACCACGTCGAGCTTGTAGATCTTGGCGAACTCCTCCGCCTCGGTGTCCGCCGTGCCGGTCATCCCGGCCAGCTTCTTGTACATGCGGAAGTAGTTCTGGAAGGTGATGGTGGCCAGGGTCTGGTTCTCCTGCTCGATCCGGACCCCCTCCTTGGCCTCCACCGCCTGGTGCAGGCCGTCGCTCCAGCGGCGCCCCGGCATGAGGCGTCCGGTGAACTCGTCCACGATGACGACCTGGCGGAGGTGCCGCCCCCCCTCGTCCTGGCCCTCCTGGACCACGTAGTCCCGGTCCCGCTGGAACAGCGTGTGCGCCTTGAGGGCCTGCTGCACGTGGTGCACCAGCTCCATGTGGGCGGGGTCGTACAGGTTCTTCACCGCCAGGAAATTCTCCACCTTGTGGACGCCCTGCTCGGTGAGGGCCACCGTCTTGGCCTTCTCGTCCACGATGTAGTCGCCCTCGGCGGTGGCCTCGGCCTCGTACATCTTGCCGCCGGCGATGGTGGCGGCCAGCTTCAGGCGGGGGATGATGGCGTTGATGTGGGCGTACCGCTCGGTGGATTCCTCGGAGGGCCCCGAGATGATCAGGGGGGTGCGCGCCTCGTCGATCAGGATGTTGTCCACCTCGTCCACGATGGCGTAGTGGAGCTCGCGCTGCACCATCTGGCCGAGGTCCGTCACCATGTTGTCCCGCAGGTAGTCGAACCCGAACTCGTTGTTGGTGCCGTAGAGGACGTCGGTCCGGTAGGCCTCCTGGCGGGCGATGGGGCGCAGGTTCCGGTAGCGCGGGTCCGAGGCCTGGTAGGCGGGGTCGAACTGGAAGGAGAGGCGCTGCCCGACGCGGCGCGGCTGGGACGGGTCGTCCCCCTGGATCACGGCCACGGAGAGCCCCAGGGCGTGATAGAGGGGGCCCATCCACTGGGTATCGCGCTTGGCCAGGTAATCGTTCACCGTGACCAGGTGCACGCCCTTGCCCTCCAGGGCGTTCAGGTACACGGGGAGCGTGGCCACCAGGGTCTTCCCCTCGCCGGTGGCCATCTCGGCGATCTTGCCCTGGTGCAGCACCATGCCGCCCAGGAGCTGCACGTCGAAATGGCGCATGTTCAGGACGCGGCGCCCCGCCTCGCGACAGACGGCGAAGGCCTCCTCCAGGAGGTCCTCCACGGCCGCGCCCTGGCCCAGGCGGTCGCGGAGCGCGTCCGTCCTGGCGCGCAGGTCGGCGTCCGAAAGGGCCCGCAGCTGCGGCTCCAGGGCGTTGATGGCCTGGACGCGCGGCTGGAGCCGCTTCATCTCGCGCTCGTTCTTCGTGCCGAAAATCTTCCGCAGCAGGAGCTGGATCATATCCTTGCCTGCGCCGTTCCGGCGCAACCGATCTCCTCGCGCATGCTAACACACGCCTCCGCCGCCTTCAAGCTGAGCGGCGCCGGGGGTTGGGCCGGCGCCCGAGGCGGGGCGAGCCGCGGCCGCAGGTTCCCGCGCCGGGCGGGGGCGGGGGGCGCAGGGGGAGCGAAGAGCCACGGGGGGGACAACAGGCGATTGGGGGGGAACGACTCGGCGGATGAGACTATCGCCGGCGGGAACGGCCAGGGCGAGCCGGCTCGGCGCCTCCGCCCTGCTGCATGGCCTGGTCCAGGTTCTTCACCTTGGACGATTCCTCGGGCAGGCGGTCCGGCCCGCTGGCCGCGGCCGCCAGCTCCGGGCTGTTGGGGTTGGCCTCCACGATGTACTTGAGGGGGTTCACCCAGACGCCCTTGTACCGCACCGAGTAGTGCACGTGGGACCCGGTGCTCATGCCGGTGTTTCCCACCTGGGCGATGATCTGGCCCCGCCTCACCCGCGCGCCGGTCCTCACCAGGTTCTGGCTGTTGTGCCCGTAGAAGGTGAAGAAGCCGTGGCCGTGATCCAGGTAGACCACGTTGCCGTAGCCGCCGGCCAGCGGGCCCGCGTAGGCCACCATCCCATCCGCCGTGGCCTGGACGGGGGTCCCGTGCGGCGCCGAGATGTCGAGCCCGTCGTGCAGCTCGCGGGATCCCGTGAAGGGCGACTGCCGGTACCCGAACCCGGAGGTGACCAGCCCCCGCACGGGCCAGATGGTGGGCGTGGCGGCGATCGCCGAGCGGCGCTCCTCCAGGTGGCCCCGCAGCTCCGTGAGGCTGGACATGCGCTGGGCCATCTCGCGGGCGAGCTGGTCCAGCTCCTGGCTCATGCGCTCCATGACCGAGAGCTTGTCGCCCCGGATGGCCTCGTCCAGCGCCTTGCCCACGTTGGCCTGGAGCCCGCCCATGCCCAGGGCCTTCGCCCCGGCCTCCTCGCCCGCCGCCGGGTTGAGCCCGGCCACCAGGCGCAGGCGCCCGTCCAGCTCGCGGAGCTGGACCAGCTCCTTTTCGACCTGGAACAGCCGGTCCACCATCGCGTCGTGGGACTGCACCTCTCGGCGCAGGCGGGCCAGCTCCAGGAGGCGGACGTTCAGGTTGATATATTGATGGATGAAGAAGCCGAAGGCGACGAAGGCCACGGCCAGCACGGAGGAGACGACCGTGATGGCCGTCTTGGAGATGTGGAACTTGCGGGCGCGCGAGGTGGCGTCCGGCAGGACCAGGACCGTGTAGAACTTCTTCGCCAACGAGACCTCCGGGGCCGGCCCCCCGCCCGGCAATGCCCGGGGGACCCGGCGGGTGGGTCAATCCCGCGACCGGTCCTAAAGCGGCGGGAACTTACCACGGGTCCGGAACCGATGTCAAGCTCAACAGGCTGCTGAAAAAGGCCCATCTGTGGCGTTGGCGCGCTCGCGCGGTGCTGCGACGTACGGCCTAAGTACGCCTCGCACCTCGCATCGCGCCCCGCCTTGCATCTGGACCTTTTTGAGCAGCCTGGGCAAAAGCAAGTTTTTCAAGGAATTAAGCCCGCCCCGCCGTTCAAGCCCGCCTTGCGGCCGCCCTCGGACCCTCCGGGACCGCAGATGGTGATGGTGCCGGCACAGGGGTTTCAGACCTGCGGAAGGCCGCCCGGAGGGCGGGCTCGGCGGGCCTCGTCAGGTGGGCCCTCCCCTCCGGGCCAGGCCCTGGATCAGCACGCCGCGCCGTGCCGTCTCGAGCGCCTCCACGGTGAAGCCGTGCGCGCGGATGGCGGCCAGGGTGTCCCGATTGGGGTGGCAGCCGGCGAAGAGGCGGGGCCAGAGGGGCGTGATCCGGTCCTGCCACGCGGCCCAGCGGGGCGAGGGAGCGCGCACGTGCTCCAGGAAGCGGAGCACCCCGCCGGGGCGCAGAACGCGATGCGCCTCGCGGAGCGCCGCGTCGGGGTCCTGCACCGTGCAGAGGACGAGCGTCGCCAGCACGGTGTCGAACGCGCCGTCCGGGAACGGCAGGGCCTCGGCCGGCCCCCGGATAATGGCGCTGGAGACGGTGGCGGCCGCCAGGCGGGGCCGGGCGCGGCGGAGCATGAACGGGTCCGGGTCCACCCCCACCGCGAAGGCCGCTCGCCGGAGGCATTCGAAGTTCAGGCCATTGCCCACCCCCAGGTCCAGGACGCGGCCCTCCGCCTCCCCCACCACCTCGGCGCGGCGCCTCCACAGCGCGGACCACCTCCGCGGCCACGGATTGCTGTCGTAGCACGCCGCAAAGATCGGATGGCCTTTCACCCGTACAGACATCAGCTGCCCGCTTTCAGTCCTCAGTCCTCGACCCTCAGTCCTCGCCTCAGAATCGGGGGCGGGCCACCGTGATCCACTTGTAGAAGTACCAGGCGGCGCTGGTGCCGAACACCACGACGAGGCTGGCGAAGAGGGACGCGCCGATGTAATCGATGTAGCGGTAGCCCTTCCGGAGCTTCGGGACGTTCACGATGAGCAGCTTGCCGGCCACCAGCACCAGCGCGAGGCCTGCGAAGAGCATGTGGCCGGCCACCCGCGGCGAATCCCACTCGGGCTCGCCCTCCAAGACGAAGTACTTCACGCACATGGCGGCCGTCAGCGCGAACAGCGCCGCGATCACGTCCCCCTGGCGCCGGTGCCATAGGCTGAGCGTCTCGTACGGCAGGCCGAACAGCCTGATCTTCTGCATCATCTCCAGCATGACCAGGAGGTTGAGGACGCCCAGCAGGAAGGCCAGCGACGCGAGAATCGCCTTCAGCAGGACGAAATCGATCAATGGCCCCTCTCCCTCTGCCCCGCAGCCCTTCCCCCGCATGGCCGCCCCGCGCCGCAACGGACGGGCGGCTCCTTCTCGCTGAGGGCGACCGGCACCTCGTCCCCCACGGCCGACGGGATGTCCGGGCGGGACCCCTGTGTCTCGCCCGGGTGCACCTCACAAACGGCCCGCGACTCGCCGGACTCTAGCACCGGCGTTCAAAAACTGTCAACGAACGGCGGGGCGGCGCGCCATCGAGGAATGCGGAATGGGCGGTCCGTAGGTCGGAGCCCACCCGCTGCCCCCGCGGGGCAGCGGGGAGAGAAGATCGACCTTTTTTCAGCACCCTGCCTGGTGGCCCCGGAGGCGCTTGACGGGCCGCGTGCTATCGGCTGTAATGCGGCTGAACGGACCGTTCGTGCCGGCCGATACGTCTCCGGCACCGTCCGCGGCGGTCCCACAGGGAGCCCTCATGCAAATGGATCCTGCTCCGGGCAGGTTTCTCATCGCCTTGCCCACACTGCGCGACCCGAATTTCGTGCGCACCGTGGTGCTGCTCTGCGAGCACAACGACCAGGGGACGGTTGGCCTCATCGTCAACCGGCAAACCCAAGTGAAGCTCGCGGCGGGGCTGCCGGGGCCGTTGGCGGAGGCCCGCGAGGGGGAATATCTCTTCCAGGGCGGCCCGGTGTCTCCCTCGCATGTCTTCGCCCTCCACAACGTCCCGCGGCTCATGGCGGATTCCCGCGAGGTGCTGCCCGGCGTATGGTTCACGCCAGGATCCGAAGGGGTGGCCGACCGCCTGCGGCAGCTGCCCCAGCCGGGCGAGGCGCTCCGCCTGTATGCGGGATATGCCGGCTGGGGGGCCGGGCAGCTGGACGCGGAACTGCAGCAGACGGCCTGGATCGTGGGGCCGGGCGTGGCCGACCTGGTGTACGCCGCCAATCCCAAGACCGTGTGGGCCCGCGCCCTCCAGGCCATCGGGGGGCCCGCCGCCTTCCTGACCACGGCCCCCGAAGATCCCCGCCTCAACTAGCAGGCTGCTGAAAAAGGCCCCACTTTTTTCCGCTGCCTGGGCGGCAGCGGGCGGGGCGTTGGCGCGCTCGCGCACTCCCTGCGGCGTACCCGGCGTACGCCTCAGTCGGCGCCTCGCGCGCCGCCTTGCATCTGGACCTTTTTGAGCAGCCTGGGCGAAAGCGGGTTCCT
>Ga0187766_10001691_pt1 | contig 12939 bp, 13 predicted proteins | sample 0216_QUI02_MP05__4_FD_132971 | JGI IMG/M metagenome (GOLD analysis project Ga0187766, IMG submission 132971) | Tropical peat soil microbial communities from peatlands in Department of Meta, Colombia - 0216_QUI02_MP05_20_MG | ecosystem: Environmental > Terrestrial > Soil > Wetlands > Peat ... | reverse complement strand
CGAAGTCGTACGAGGGGAACACCTGGTACCGGAACGCGCCCCACGCCTTCTGCTCCATGTAGCGGTTGAGCGCGCGCACCTTGTCCGGCTCCACCTTCAGGTGAATGATGAAGCCGAACGACATCGCCACCACCCACGAGACCAGCTCGCTCCCCTCCGGCGGGAAGTCCCGGTAGAAGCCGGTCCGCTTGAGGTGGGTCATGATCTCGTCGAGCGTCTTCGACTGGTCGTGGTGCAGCAGCACGGTCAGCATCACGCGGTGGTCGGGAACCATGGAATCGCCCAGTACCCTACCACAGACCCGCCGGCTACCGGCCCTTCGTGCCCCCTCGGTCGCCCGAATCGGGCAGGCAGCGATAGGTGACGGACCGCGCGGGCAGCGGAAGCTGGTCGCGCGGATCCGATTCGTTCGCGGCGCGCAGGTAGGCGCGCTCCACCTCCTCGCGCGAGCTCTGCTCGCTCAGGCACTCGGCGAGCGTGGTCGGCGCGCCCACGGTGGTGGTCGTGCCGCTCCGGCCGATCTCGGTGAGGACCCATGGCTCCGCGGCCGCGGCCCGGGTGGCTGGCATGAGCAAGCCGGAGAGCACGACCGCGACCAGGGCCAGGAGCGGGGCACCCGATCCAGGGAAGGCGGCAGGCCGGCGCGGCATGGCCGGCACGGTAGGGTGAGGCGGGGCGGCACGTCAAGAGCAGGCCCCTGCCCTACATGGGGCATTGACAGCGACCCGGCCTCCGGGTACCGTGCCAGCATGCGCATCGAAGTACACGACAATCAGGTCGAGTCCGCGCTCAAGACCATGAAGAAGCTCATGCTGAAGGATGGGCTCTTCAAGGAAATGAAGAAGCGCGCGTACTACGAGAAGCCGTCCGTCAAGCGCAAGCGCAAGCAGGCCGAGGCGCGAAAGAAGCGCCGGAAGGCCATGAAGCGCGCGGAGTCCGACGACTAGGCCTCGCCACGGGCTCCGCGGAGCCCACCCGTCCTGCTGGCCTCAGACCCCTGCTAGCCCTCGAGCCGGCGCGGGAGTCTGCCCGTTCCGCCTCCCAACGTCCTAGCCCACCTTCGAGGACAGGGTCGCGTACCTGTCCAGCAGCGGGAGCACCTGGTCGCGTCCGGCGGGCGGCAGGCCGAAGATCGCCCGTGTGATCGCGGCGTCGCGCAGCCCGGCGAGCCGCCCCTCGTCGGTGGGAGCGCCGAAGATCGAGACGGTGACCGCGCCCGGGTCGTGGCCCGCCTTCTCGGCCCGGGCCCGCAGATCGGCCAGGGTCTCGGCGATCGGCTCGCTGTAGGCGCGCCCGCCGATCGGCAGCCAGTGGCCCCCGAAGTCCGCCGCGCGTTGACGGGCGTGCGGCCCCGCGCCCCCCATCAGGATGGGCGGGTGCGGCTTCTGCACCGGCTTCGGGTAGGACCAGAGCCTGTCGAAGTCGACGAACTGGCCGTGGTACTCCGCCTCGTCCTTGGTCCAGATCTCCTGCATCGCCGCGATCCGCTCGCGCAGCACCTTCCAGCGGCGGTCGAAGGCGGTCCCGTGGTTGGCCATCTCCTCGGCGTTCCAGCCGCCGCCGATGCCGAACAGCACCCGGCCGCGCGAGAGGTAGTCGAGGCTCGCCACCTCCTTGGCGAGCACGATCGGGTCGCGCTCGATCACGAGGCAGATGCCGGTGCCGAGCTTGAGGCGGGTGGTCACCGCCGCGGCCGCGGCCAGCCCCACGAACGGGTCCACGGTGTGCCAGTACTCGCGCGGCAGGTCGGCGCCGCCCGGCCAGGGGCTCTTGCGGCTGGCCGGGATGTGGGTGTGCTCGGGCACGAACAGCGACTCGAAGCCTCGGGCCTCGGTCTCGCGAGCCAGGTCGTCGATGCGCATCGAGTAGTCGGTGGAGAACTGGAACACCCCGTATTTCATGGCCGGTGGGTCTCCTCGCAGTCGATCGGGATCATGCCGGTCCTGCCCGGGCCCGGTGTTACCATGAATCCGCGATGAACGCCAATCGACGGAGGTGCGCATGGACTTGAAGCTTCGTGGAACGCTCGTCACGCTGGCGGCCCTGGCGGTCGTCGCGCTCGCGTGGGTCCCCGCGCCGGCGGCCGACAGCTCCGACGTGGACGCGGCCACCCGTCAGGTGGGACAGGGCGCGAACCAGATCGGGCAAGGCAACGTGGTCGGGGGCGTCGGCGAGACGGCCAAGGGAATCGGCAACACGGTCGTGGCCGGGGCGAAGTACACCGGCCAGAAGTTCGAGGAAGCCGGTCAGGCGGCGGCGCCGTCCGCTCGCACCGCGTGGGACCGCACGAAGGAAGGCGCGGTCGCCTTCGGATCGACCGTCCGGGACTTCTTCGGCACGCTCTTCAGCAAGTAGCCGCTAGCGACGCGGCGGCTTCGGCGGCTTGGCCAGGTACGCGGCCAGCGCCGCCGACTCGTGCTCCTGGAAGCGCACCGCGATCCGGAGCTGCTCCAGGTACTGCTCGAGGGTCTTGCCCCCCAGGACGATCTTGTTCTGGGGGAAGAAGTCGCGGACGTCCTGCTCCCACTGAGGGCTCACCAGCGCGGTGACCCCCTCGTACATCCGCCGGTACGCGCTGCCCGGATACTGCCGGGCCATGGTGGTCCAGCTGGCCTTCACGTAGTCCCAGGCGAGCGCGCGGCTGTGGACGCCCATCAGCAGCGCGCGCATGAGGAACGGGGCGTCCTGGCTCCGCACCTCCCCGTTGGTGGTCTTCTCGAGCGTGCGGTGGATCAGCTCGGGCTGGCGGAAGCCGGCGAGCGCGTAGAGGTAGCGCTGCTCCTCCTGCGGCGTGCGCGCGGTGGTGAACCGCTGGCGAAACTCCTCGTACTCGCTCTCTCCGCCCGCGGCGGCCACGATCGCGATGAGAGCGGGCAGGACGTTGGCGTCGACCGCGGACTCGTCCTCGCGGTAGCGCGCGTAGAGGGATCGCCCGCGCTCCTGCGCCTCGGGGTCGTTGCCGAGCGTGCCGAGCGCGCGCAGGAGGTCGCCGCGCAGCTGGCGCTCCAGCTCGTCCTCGTCGGGCTGCGCCTCCCAGCCGAGCCGCTCCACCGCGCCCGAGACCCGCTGGCGCACGAGCGTCTCGAGGGCGGGCCGCTCCGACTCGCCGACGACGCGGTTCACGTACGCCCACGACCCGATGAGCGCGGTCCACACGTTGCGGTCGGTCTCGTCGGCGAAGCGGCCGGTGAGGTCGAGGTAGTCGGCCGCGGGCATCGCGAGGGCCTGGGCGAGGGCGAAGCAGTCGCTCACCAGGTTGAACCGCTCGATCGGCGCCAGCTTCCTGAGCGCGCCGAGCATCTTCTTGAGCAAGGGGGCCGCGTACTGCACGCGGTAGAAGCCGTGGCCACCCGCGTTCGCCACGACCCAGTCCGGGCTCGCGGGCAGCGAGACCGGCAGCGCCTCCCCGCCCAGCAGCACCGGCTTGTCGACGAAGCCGCGCTTCACCGAGGCGCGCACCCGCACCGGGATCTGCCAGGCCTCCGCGGGCGCGTCGGCTTCGAGATAGCTGAAGCGCCGCTGGCTGAGCTTGATCCCCGTGCCGTCCGGCTCCACCTGCACGAGCGGGAAGCCGGGACGGAAGATCCACCCGTTCATGACCTCGGGGATCGGCAGGCGGGCCGCGTCGCCGAGGGCCTTCCACAGGTCGGTGGTCTCCGCGTTGCCGAAGCGGTGACGCTCCAGGTAGAGGCGGACGCCGTCCCGGAAGACGTCCCCGCTCAGGTGCTGCTCGAGCATGCGCAGCACCGACGCACCCTTCTCGTAGGTGAGCAGGTCGAACATCGCCTCGCAGTCCCGCGGAGCCTTCACCTCGAACTCGATCGGCCGCGTGTTGTGCAGGCCGTCCACCGCCATCGCGGCGGCCCGCGAGACCCCGAAGGTCGTCCAGCGCTTCCACTCGGGCTTCCAGCCGTCGACGGCCAGCAGCTCCATGAAGGTCGCGAACGCCTCGTTCAGCCAGATGCCGTTCCACCAGAGCATCGTGACCAGATCGCCGAACCACATGTGGGCGATCTCGTGTGCGACCACGTCGGCCACCCGCTCGAGCTCGGTGTGCGACGCGGTGGTCTCGTCGACGAGGAGGGCAGTCTCCCGGTAGGTGATCGCGCCGAGGTTCTCCATCGCGCCCGCCGCGAAGTCGGGGATCGCGAGCATGTCGAGCTTGTCGCCCGGATACGGCAGCCCGTAGTAGCGCTCGAAGAAGGCGAGCGCGAACGCGCCGATGTCGAGCGCGACGCGTGCGAGGTGCCGCTTGCCGGGCACGCACCAGACCCGCAGCGGCGTCTCCCCCACCATCACCGGCTCCGTCGCCTCCAGCTCCCCTACCACGAACGCGACCAGGTAGGTCGACATCCGGATGGAGTCGGCGAAAGTGACCGCCTTCTTGCCGGGCCCCGCCGGAGTCTCCGACACGACCCGGGTGTTGGAGACCGCGACCAGGGACTCGGGGATCACCAGCGTCACCGCGAACACCGCCTTCAGCGCGGGCTCGTCCCAGCAAGGAAAGCCGCGGCGCGCGTCGGTGGCCTCGAACTGGGTGGCCGCGATCGTGTGCGACACGCCCGCGACGTCCTTGTACGTGCTGCGGTAGAAGCCGTGCAGGCGGTCGTTCAGGACACCGGTGAAGCCGATCGTCAGCCGGTGCTCGCCGACCGGAATCGGAGCCGGGAACATGAGCCGGGCCCGCTCGCTCTCCGCTTCCAGCGCGACGCTCCCGGGCACCGCCGCGCCGCTCGCGTCGTCGACGCGCACCGAGTGGATCGTCAACTCCGCCGCGTTGAGGACGATCTCGGTCACCGACTCCGCGACCGTGATCGTCACCGTCTCCTCGCCCGCGAACGTCGCCGCGTCCAGATCCGGCTCGAGGCGGATGTCGTACCGCGACGGCACCACGCTGGTCGGCAATCGGTGATCCATTGGGTCAGAAGAATACCACCGGGCCGCGGCGGAGGCTTGACATCCCGCGATCGGCAGCGCGACACTCGGCGCCGTGCCTCTCAAGGATCTGCGCGATCGGACCGCGGTCGTCACCGGCGGCGCCAGCGGGATCGGCCGCGCGCTGTCGTTGCGGTTCGCCCGCGAGGGCGCCAACGTGGTGGTGGCCGATCTCGACGAGGCGGGCATGGCCGAGACCGTCGCCGGCGTTGGGCGGGCCGGGCGGCGCGGCCTCGCCGTCCGGACCGACGTGAGCCGGCTCGCCGACGTGCAGGCGCTGGCGGATCGCGCCTTCCGCGAGATGGGCGCGGTCCACGTGGTCTGCAACAACGCGGGCGTCGCCCTCTGGGGCGGGCTCGAGTCCGTCACCCACGAGGACTGGGAGTGGGCGATGGGCGTCAACCTCTGGGGCGTCATCCACGGCGTCGAGGCCTTCGTACCGCGCCTGGTGGCCCAGAGGCAGCCCGCCCACGTGGTCAACACCGCCTCGATGGCCGGCCTCATCGCCTCGCAGGGCCTCGGCGTCTACAACACCACGAAGTACGCGGTGGTCGGACTCTCCGAGACGCTCCAGAAGGACCTGCGCGCCTACGACGTCGGGGTCTCGGTGCTGTGCCCGATGGGCGTGAACACCCAGATCCGCCACAGTGACCGGAACCGCCCCGCCGCGCTCCGCAACGCGGAGCCGGCGCGCGAGGCCGGCGCGGTCGAGCTGATCGGCCGCTACCTCTCGCCCGAGCACGTTGCGGAGCGGGTGCTGAGGGCGATCTACGCCAATCGCCTCTACGTCATCACCCACGAGGAAGGGCTGGTCCCGCTCAAGCGGCGCTTCGAGCGCATGGCCCAGGCCATCGAGGAATCCAAGTGAACTACTCGGTCATCGAGGGCTGGGGCCGGCTACCCGATGGGTGGACGTACCGGGAAGTCGCCGGCGTGGCGGTGGACAAGCAAGACCGCGCCTTCGTGTTCACGCGGGGCGAGCATCCCGTCATCGTCTTCGACCGCGACGGCAACTTCCTGCGCTCGTGGGGCGAGGGCGTGATCCGGCGCGCGCACGGCATCACGATCGACGCCGACGACATGGTGTGGCTCACCGACGATCTCCACCACACCGTGCGCAAGTTCACTCCGGAGGGAAAGCTCCTGCTCACCATCGGCAACCCCGACGAGCCCGCCGAGTTGCAGGGCGGGAAGCCGTTCAACCGCCCGACCCACGTGGCGATCTGTCCCCGGAGCGGCTACCTCTTCGTCTCCGACGGCTACGGCAACTCCCGCGTCCACAAGTACGCGCCCGACGGCGCCCACGTGATGTCCTGGGGCGAGCCGGGCACCGATCCAGGGCAGTTCAACCTGCCCCACAACCTGGTGACCGACCAGGACGGCACGGTCTACGTGGCCGACCGCGAGAACCACCGCGTGCAGATCTTCGACGGCCAGGGTCGCTACCAGGGTCAGTGGAACAACCTCCACCGCCCCTGCGGCCTCTTCGCGGACCGCAAGGCCGGGCTCTTCTTCGTGGGCGAGCTGGGATCGGGAATGCCGGTCAACGAGAAGACGCCGAACCTGGGGCCGCGCGTGAGCGTGCTCGACGCCAAGGGCCAGCGGGTCGCGCGCTTCGGGGGCCAGTTCCCCAGCGACAAGCCCGGCGAGTTCTTCGCCCCGCACGGACTCGTGGTCGACTCGCGGGGCGACGTCTACGTGGGCGAGGTCTCCTATACCGGCTTCGGACAGTTCCTCGATCCGCCCCGCGTGCTCCGCTCGTTCCAGAAGTTCAAGCGCGCCGGCTGAGCCGCGGACCCGAGCGCGTCAGCCGGGCGCCGGCTCGGCCGTCGCCCGGATCGGGAGGAAGCGGCCCTTGGCTCGCGCCACCACCTCGCGCGTCTCCCAGTCCTCGAGGTGCGCTTCGAGGTCGACGTACTTGCCGGAATCCTTCACCACGCGGCCGCGGCCCAGGAGGGGCCGCTCGATCGGCGTGCCCTTGACGTAGCGCACGGTCAGCTCGCCGGTCACGTACAGGCGCCCGGTGTGGTTGACGGCCGCGCCGGCGAGCACCTCGTCGAGATACGCGGCCACGATCCCGCCGTGGGCTGCGCCAGGTGGCCCCTCGTAGCAGCGCGGGATCACGATGGGCGCGAGCACCTCGCCCTCGGCCGCGAACGTGCGCACCCGGAGGCCGACGTCGTGCCGCGGGCCGCACCCGAAGCAGTTGTGGAAGCTCGAACGAGGACCGCTGACCTTCACCTCGGCGAGGGGCGCGAATCGCTCGACGAACGGCGCCGGCAGCGGCGGGTCGTGGATCACCGGAAGTACGCGCGCAGCAGCGGCTCCCAGTGCGCGAGCGGGCGCGTCGTCTTGCCCGTCACCTTCGCCTCGTCGTCCCAGCGCCGCAGCCGCAGCGCGTCGGCGAGCCACGGATGGCCGGAGAGCCGCGCGATCTCCTCCGCGCTCATCGGCCCGCCCTGCAGCGTGAGCGTGTGCTGCGAGATCGGCGAGAGCCGGGCATGATAGTCGGGCTCGGTGGCGCAGAGGTACCGCTTGGCGTCAGCGTGCGCGCGCACGAGCCAGGCGACCCGCTCCGGCACGTAGGGCGCGATCAGGTCCGCGCCGACCTCGTGATGCCCCCGCGCACCCGGACGGGCGCCACCGACGCGATCGAAGACCAGCGCCGGGTCCACCGCGAAGCGGCCCACGTCGTGCAGCAGGCACGCGAGCGTCAGCGGCTCGTCCGCGCCGCCCGCGGCGGCCAGGTCCGCACACTGGAGCGCGTGAGCCAGCTCCGACACGCGCTCACCGCCGTAGCGGCGCGCCGCCGAGCGCTCCATCGCCTCGAGCAGACGGTCGGCCATCCCCAGAGTTTCGGTTCGCATGTCCTCAGTCCCCATGTCGAGTTGGAGTATACTCGGCCCCGCGGTAGCTCGACCACGACGATCTGGTGAAAGGAGCGCCTCGATGGCTGTGACGGTGAAGGTGCTGACGGACGGCCCGCTGATGGTGAAGGGCGACTGCGAGATGCAGGACAACCAGGGCAACGCCATGCCCCCCAAGGGCGGCGACGCCATCTTCCTCTGTCGCTGCGGACAGTCCGCCAACAAGCCCTACTGCGACGGCGGTCACAAGCGGGTCGGCTTCAAGGGCTGAGGCCCACGCCTCGCGCGCCCTCTCCCCGTCCGGGGAGAGGGGCGCCGGGGGCTACGCGCGCGCCACCCTCGCCGCGATCCCGAGCGAGGCCGCTCCCACCAGCACGACGAAGATCGACGTCCGTGCTTCGCCGATGATCCCGCAGACCAGCGGACCCAGGAACATCGCCCCATCCACGCCCATTCGGTAGGCGCCCGCGCGCCACGCGAGCTGCGGCGCCTCCGTGTGCTCCCGGATCATGCCCAGCGGCAGCATCCAGCCGGCCATCGCCAGCCCGAAGAGCGCACAGCCGACGGTGAACACCGGCAGCGAGCCGAGCGCCAGCGCGCCGAGCGCGAGACCCAGCACGAGCGCCTCGCCGATCAGCAGCGGCCGGCGACCGATCCGATCGGCCAGCCAGCCGACCGGGAGGAGCACGAGCAGGTCCATGAGCTGCGACAGCGAGAGCAGGCCCGAGATGCCGCCGCGGTCGAGCCCGAACTCGCGCGTGCCGCGCAGGGGAACCACGAACTGGCTGACCGCGGACCACGCCAGCGCCATGATCGCGCCCTGCGCGAACATCAGCTTCACCAGCGGGGGCAGGGCGGGCGCACGTCCTCCCCCGCCGCCCCTCGGCGAAGGCTCGAGCGGGCCGGCCGGAAGCCGCGGCTCGTCGTGGTCGGGGAAGAGACGCCGAAGGCGCAGGGCGGCGAGCATCGCGATCACGACGGGTGCGGACGCGGCCAACAGGATCGTGTTCCAGCGCCAGCCCTCGGGCAGGAGGGCGACGACGCTCAGGCCGCCCAGGACGCCCAGCATGCCCGAGAACTCGAGCGTGTTCAGCCGCATGGCGGGGGACGGGCCGCGATGATCCTGGAGCACCGCGGTGAGGCTGCCGACCATCACCAGCGTCTGCGCCACACCGGTCAGCAACCGGCCCAGGATGAGCACCGGGAGAGGCCCCGCGCTGACCAGCAGCAGCGTGCCGGCCAGCAGCGCCACCGGCGCCGCGGCCAGCGTGCTGCCGAGCCGCCGCGTGGCCAGCATCCCGGCCGGCAGGTCCGCGGCCATGCGCGCCAGGCCGAAGGCGGCGGCGAGCACGCCGAGCTGCCAGTCCGGCAGCCCCTGGGCGCGGGCGATCTCGGGCAGGAGCGGACCGAAGGCGCCGACGCACACCGTGGTGGCGAAGCTCATCAGGCACAGCAGTCCGGTGCCGGAGAGCGCGGGGACCTTCACCGCCGATCGCGGCTCAGGGCTCGAAGGAGCGCTCGCGCCACCAGGGATAGAAGGGTGGCATGTCGGCGCTCGGGCGCAGCGTGAAGCGCGCGGGGCGCTTCTCGAGGAAGGCGGTCACGCCCTCGTAGGCGTCCACGGAGCGGCCCGTCCAGTCCATGCATCGCGAGTCCAGGCGGTGCGCCTCCATCGGATGATCGGCCCCGAGGAGCCGCCACATCATCTGACGCGCGAGCGCCACCGAGATCGCGGAGGTGTTGCGGGCGATCTCCTGCGCCAGCTCGCGCGCGACGGGCAGGAGCCGCTCGGGCGGGACCACGCGGCTGACCAGACGCCCCTGCAGCGCCTCCTCGGCCGGGAACACGCGGCCGGTGAACACCCACTCGGCGGCCTGGCTGGGCCCGACGAGCCGCGGGAGGAACCACGTGCTGGCCGCCTCGGGGACGACCCCGCGCCGCGCGAACACGAAGCCGATGCGCGCCGCCGTCGAGGCGATGCGGATGTCCATGGGCAGGGTCATCGTGATGCCGAACCCCACCGCGGGTCCGTTGATCGCCGCGATCACCGGCTTTTTCATGTCGAAGATCCGGAGGGTGACGCGGCCGCCGCCGTCGCGGTGCGCGCCCGGCGCCTCGCCGCCCCCCCGGGCCACCCGGTCGAAGGTACCGCCGCCGCCCGACAGGTCGGCGCCCGCGCAGAACGCGCGCCCGGCGCCGGTGACGATCAGCGCGCGCACGCCATCGTCGGCGTCGGCCTGATCGAGGACCGCGAGCAGCTCCTCGAGCATCACGCCGTTCAGCGCGTTCAGCTTGTCGGGCCGGTCCAGCGTGACGGTGCCGACCCCGTCGGCCACCTCGAACCGGATCGTCTGGAAGGCCACCGCGGTCAGCGAGCGCCGGGCCGGTCGCCGCCGGCCTCGCCCGGAACCGCCTCGTCGGCCTCGCCGTGCTTGAGCTTGCGGAAGACGGTCTTGGGGTCGATGCCGAGCATCTTGGCGGTGAGCGTCTTGTTGCCGTGGTTGATGCGCAAGGTCTCCTCGAGGAGACGCTGCTCGACCTCGGCCAGCGGCGTGCCGACGCGGATCTGGAAGACCCCCTCGGTCACCGCGCCGCCCGCCGACTCTCCCGGCGCTCCGCCCCCGCGCACCAGCATGACCGAGCGCTCGCGGACCGCGTCGGGCAGGTCCGAGGCCTCGACCCGGTTGCCGCGCGCCAGCACCACCGCGCGCTCGACCACGTTCTCGAGCTCGCGCACGTTGCCGGGCCAGGAGTACGCCTCGAGGCAGCCGATCGCCTCGTCGGTGAACCCGTCGAGCGGGCGGTTGTTCTTCGCGGCGTATACCCGCAGGAAGTGCTGGGCGAGCACCGGCACGTCCTCGCGCTTGTCCCGCAGCGGCGGAACCTGGATCGTGATGACGTTCAGTCGGTAGAAGAGGTCTTCCCGAAACTTCTTGTCCCGGACGAGCGTGGCGAGGTCCTGGTTGGTGGCGGTCACGATGCGCACGTCCACCCGGATCGTCTTGGTGCCGCCCACGCGCTCGAACTCGCCTTCCTGGAGCACGCGCAGGATCTTGGGCTGAGTGACCGGCGAGAGGTCCGCGATCTCGTCGAGGAACAGGGTGCCGCCGTCGGCCAGCTCGAAGCGGCCCTCCTTGCGGCCGGCCGCCCCGGTGAAGGCGCCCTTCTCGTAGCCGAACAGCTCGGACTCGAGCAGCGTCTCGGGTAGCGCCGCGCAGTTGACCGCGACGAACGGACCGTTGCGCCGGCTCGAGCGGTCGTGGATGGCGCGGGCCACCAGCTCCTTGCCGGTGCCGCTCTCGCCCTGGATCAGCACGGTGGCCGAGCTATCGGCCACCTGTTGCACCAGGGTCATCAACCGGCGGAAGGCCGGGCTGGTGCCGATCATGTTGCCCTGGCGCAGGAGGTCGTCGAGTCGCTTCTGGAGCGCGCGGTTCTGCGCGATCAGGTCGCGGCGCTCGAGGGCCTGGCGCACCACCTTGGTGAGCTGGGCGCGCTGGAACGGCTTGGTGAGGAAGTCGGTCGCGCCGTCCTTCATCGCCTTCACCGCCTCCTCCACGGTGCCGAACGCGGTGAGCAGGATCACGTCCACGTCCGGGGCGACCGCCTTGGCCTCGCGCAGCAGCTCGAGACCCGTGAGCCCCGGCATCTTGAGGTCGGAGAGCACGAGATCCACCCCGCCCGCCTGCAGCCGCTCCAGCGCGGCCTGCCCATCCGGCGCCAGCACCACCGAGTAGCCCTCGCGCGTCAGCGCGCGCTCGAGGCTCTGGCGGACCGCCGGGTCGTCGTCGGCCACCAGGAGCGTCGCCAGCGGGGTCGCGGTGGGCTCAGACATGCTCGGCCCGCTTGATGGGCAGCGACAGCGTGAACGTGGCCCCTTCGCCGGGCGTGCTGCTCCAGCGGAGCGTGCCGCCGTGCTCCTCCATGATCTGGCGCGAGATCGAGAGCCCCAGCCCGGTCCCCTGCGGCTTGGTGGTGAAGAACTGCTCGAACAGCCGCTTGCCGACCTCGGGGGGGATGCCGGGACCGTTGTCGCTCACCGCGATCTCCACCCGCTCGTCCGCGTGCCGCGTGGTGAGCGTGAGCGCGCCGCCCTGGGACACCGCCTCGATGCCGTTCTTCACCAGGTTCAGCACCGCCTGGCGCAGCAGCGTCCGGTCGACCTCCATGGGCGGCACCGACGGATCGGTACTCACCTTCACCGTGATGCCCTGGCGGGCGGCGAGCGGCCGTACGAACTCGGCGACCGCGACGACCACGTCGTTGATCGAGTCCTCCTCGAACTGGGGACGCGGGAAGCGGGCGAAGGCGAGGTACTCCTCGGTGAGCGCGTCGAGCGCCGAGACCTGATCGCGGATGGCGCCGACGAGCGCGGTGGCCTCGGTGCCGTCCTCGCTGACCCGCCCCTGCACCATGTCCCCGAGCAGCTCCGCGTTCAGCTCGATCGCGGCGATCGGGTTGCGCACCTCGTGGGCCACCTTGAGGGAGAGGCGTCCGACCGTGGCCATGCGCTCGGCCTCGACCAGGTTCTCCTGCGCGGCCTGCAGGCGCGTGAGGGTGCCGGTCAGCTCCGCGTTCAGCCGCTCGACCTCCGCGCGGGTGCGCCGCTCGCGATCGGCGACGTGGCCGAGGGCGAAGGCGGGCAACCCGACCAGGCCCATGAGAATCGCCACCGCGGTCCACGCCGCGTCCGGTGGGGCGAGCCACGCCGCGGTCCAGTAGAGCAGGCCCGCGATCACGGTCAGGAGCAGACCGGCCCAGCGCCCGAAGTAGTACGCGTTGACCGCGACCAGCGGGAAGAAGAGGTTGACGAACGGGCTGTCGCCGCCGCCGGTCAGGAAGAGCAGCGAGAAGACGAGCAGCAGGTCGATGCAGAGCGCCCCGGTGAAGATGCCGCGGGTCGCGCGCGGGTTCACGGTGACCAGCGCCAGGATGCCGGCCTTGTAGAGGCCGAACCAGATCACCAGCGAGTAGACGTCGACCCGGTGGCGGGGGCGCAGCGGGACGAGCCCGAGGGTGGCGAGCCCGCCCACCATCACGAAGGCCAGCAAGACCGCGAAGAGGCGCTCGTCCCGCTCCAGCACCCGCAGCGGCGCGGCCCAGGGTGTGCGAGCTGGAGCAGTCACGGCCATGACTG
>Ga0187766_10001685_pt1 | contig 12972 bp, 11 predicted proteins | sample 0216_QUI02_MP05__4_FD_132971 | JGI IMG/M metagenome (GOLD analysis project Ga0187766, IMG submission 132971) | Tropical peat soil microbial communities from peatlands in Department of Meta, Colombia - 0216_QUI02_MP05_20_MG | ecosystem: Environmental > Terrestrial > Soil > Wetlands > Peat ... | reverse complement strand
TTCGTCGTAGATGTCACGTCGCTCACGGGGGAGGGGTTCGTTGGGTCAACAAAGTATGAGGGAAAGGCAGTCGACCTCGAGTTCGACGACGGGGACGCAGGAGTCTTTCTTTCATCTGAGATGGCGGCAAGACTCCGCGTAAGGAAAGGCTCGAAGGTTCTCCTGGTGGTGGAGAGCGAACGGAACATTGTAACGGACGCGGTTGTATCGGGAATCGGCAAGACGGTCCGCATTTCCAACCCCAAGGTATACTACGATGTTGGCAAAGAAGGCGGCGCCGTCATGAGGATCCGCAGGACATAGGCCAAATCAGAGGACCGGTTCGGTATTTGGAAGAAACCTAATCAAGGCGTGTTCTTCGGTCGGTTTCGGGTTTGGCTAGGCAAATCAGCGTGGGGGATGAGGCTCCGGACTTCTCTCTCACAACACAAGCTGGCAGCCGGTTCAGCCTACGAGATCGGATCGGGGCTAATGAAATCGTCCTCTACTTCTATCCGAAGGACAACACTCCTGGGTGTACGGCAGAAGCGAAGGCCTTCCGGGACAGCTACGAAGTCTTCAAAGAAATGGGCGCAGAAGTGATAGGAATCAGCTCCGACTCCGTGGACTCACACGTGGATTTTGCATCACGGTGCGACCTGCCCTTCACCCTCCTTAGCGATCCGGGAGGCAGAGTGAGGAAACTCTACGGTGTCCCTTCAACTCTCGGCCTCCTGCCCGGGCGCGTGACATACATCATTGACTCCCAAGGGGTGGTGCGGCATATCTTCAACTCGCAGTTCAACGCGACGAAACACGTCGAGGAGGCGTTGAATGTCCTGAAGTCAATCAAGGAGAAGGGGGCAACTACAGCTCACGCCAGGAGCGCTCCCTTTTAGCTAGCATTCGACCTCTTCCTGATTTGGTATCTCGTCATCGGCTTCCTGCTCGGGAACGGCGTGCCTCATGTCGTCTTCGGGGCTACCGGCGAGGTCATGAGCCTCTTCGGCCCGAAGTCACCCCCGAGAACCAACATCCTGAGGGGGTTGCCGAACTTCATCTCCGCCATCGCCCTCGATTCGTTGGCCCGGCTCGACTACGGCAGCTACTCTTGGGTCGTCCTCGTACTTGGGTTCTGGCTCATGATGGCCATGTTTGGACGCAGGATCGAGCAGTTCCTGAACGAGTTGCCCGGGACGTGCCTCCTCAGGTTCCGCGTTTGCGTACGCTCTCGAGGACCCATCGCGGCTTCCCCCAAAGCTCCTCGTAGCCTGCGGCGTTCCGGATCAAGACCCGCTGGCCGTCGTCGTCGAGCATCTCCACCGCCGGCAGTTCCGATCTCAGCCTTGTGTACTGGGCGTCGGTGAGCTGGACCGCCTTCCTTCCGATGGACGCGTGCCAGTCGGCGCTTGTCCCATCCAGGGAAAAGACCAGCGATGTGGGGCCAGCCTGGAAGAACACCCTAGCATATCGGAGCTTCTTCGGAAGCTTGTGCTCGAGAAGGAACTTCATTACTTTCAGAGTCCCCCCTCCGGGTTAAAAACGAGTGCGGTTCTATTCTTTAAACCGCTCAGAGAGGGGTGTGCAAACTCGTTTGCCTCCCTCGCCCGCAGATGGCATGTCCTCGGAGATTGCCGCAGACCTGTCGCGGCAGACCCGGGATCTGATTTCAAAGTTTGAAGGCCGGGCCAGCTCCTTCGCGAAAAGGAGGGACCTGGCGGCGCTCACCATACCCGTGGACGCCAGGGCGGCTGAGAACACCGCCTTGGAATTCTTCGGGCGCGGCGAGCACGTCGCCACTGGCATTGACGGTTCGATGGATTTCGACGAAAGGCTGCAGATGATCCTCTTCTACGCCAACGCGACTGCCTACAGCTGCCCCTTCACTGTCGGAGAGCGCATACGCTTCGACTTGGCGTCCGCCCACCGCGACTCCAAACTGGGCGCTTCGGCGGCGGTCCCCCTATGGGCCGAGGACCTGTCAAGCGTGATGAGCAGCGAACCGGAGATTGATATCGACCTCGAGCACTCAATGGAGAGGATTCCCAACTCTTTCATGACCCTAGGGGAACTCTACCTTGCCCACCTTTCGTGTGAGAATGCGAAAATTGTCTTCCTCGACCGTCCGATGTCAGGGACCTACTCTACCCTGGCTCGCGACGCAAGGCTTATGCTCAGGCGGGCAGACAACAGGCTGGGTAAGTGGTCCGAAGAGCATCGGATCTCCAACCTGGACGCATTCCTTGCAGTGAATCTGGGGTCGCCCACTATGGTGCTGCCTACAAGGCCGCGTTACCTTCACTTCGCCCTTCTGAGATCTTCGTTGGAATCCCCCGGCAGTTTTGCGGAACTATCGGCCCGGCTGGGTGTGACCGAGCCCGAAATCCGACGGGCAGCGGCCCGCCTTGCCAAGCTGGACAAGCAGCACGGCGGGGTCATACTCGCTGATTCTTCCGAATCCCACTTTAGGATACGAAGTGATGTAGCCGGGTACTGGGAGCGCGTGGTCGCGCTCTCACTGCAGTACGCGAAGGACGTCTTCTCGCGCACCCGCCACCCACTTGCCCTAAAGGGGGATGAATACCTCACCATTCTTGACGTAAATGCAGTGTCCTTCTTCCTGCTCGAAGGGGTCCTCCAGCAGGCAAGGGAGCGGGGGTGCCTCCTGATAGGCATCGCAAAGGACACAACGGCGACGGACGTGGCTAGGTCAGTGCTCCCCTTCGCATCCGCTGAGGGCTTTGTCAAGCTCGACTCACCGTCCCCCATGCTAAAGAACGACAGGGCATTCCTGGCCATCCTCAGCGCCGAGAACCCTGGCATTCTGACTCCCTGGAGGACAATGGGCTACGACGGCGCTTTCTCCACCGTCGTCGAGCTCGGCCACGAACTCCACAGCGCAAGGAAGGTCGTATCCCGAGAGCAGCTTTTCGTCCGGTCCTACTTCCAGCTGAGAACCCTGAAAAGCGACCAGGGCGTCCGCTCTCAGGTCTTCCTCTTCGACAGGGCGTTCGACCCGAAATACGACGCACCTGCCGTGAGGAGGTTCAGCGTCAGGGAGAGATCCGGCCCCACCAGAATCGACGGTTACTTCGAAGGAGGTGACACGAGCAAACTCTCGAACCTCGCTCTTTGCATCCTCTCGATGAACGACAACCCTGAGGTGTTCGAAGCGTTTGGGCACAACCAGCTCCTCTACTTGGCAGACAAGGCGGTGAAAGCGGAAGTCAGGATGCTCAGGAGTTCTCTCCGTGGGGTCGCCGACCTTCGGGTTGGCGGCGTGACGAGCAGGCGAAAGATCTTCGGACTCGTTACTCCTTATAGACAGCAGCGAGCCGAGGCAGAACACGCCAGGATGAGGCAATAGCATGATCACCGAAGAGGAGAAGCAGTTCTTCGACACCATGGGAGGGGAGTTCGACGCCCGACTCAAGCGAAACACCATCACCACCCGGACGTCGAAGAGTGAGGGGAGGGAGCTGACCGTTTCCAACCCTCTCGCAATAATCGAAGCCCGCTTCAGCTACAAGGTTCTGGACAGGCTCTACTTCCCCAGCTTCATCGCCATCGAAAGGGAGGTCGATGGAGTGAAGCGCTATGTCCTGTACGAGGTCGTGGGGGTCAGCCCCACCCACTATCAGCTCTCCGGTATAGACTCGTCCATGCCCACCCTGCTAAGGAAGGAGTACCTGGACACCATACGGGAGAGCTGGGGGAAGTCCCAGGAGACCTGGATAGACCTCGCCGCCATACCGACGAACTATTTCGCCGAAGTCAGGGGCGGCGAGATAGAGTTCACCAGGGCGCCCTACGTCCCCCTCCCGGGTGCCCAGGCGTGGCTCCTTTCGAAGCCTGCCGTGGAGAAGTTCCTATGCGTGGCGCCCGGGGAGAGGATTGGGACCATGGCCGGGTTCAACCTCCCCTTCACCGTCGACATGGACAACCTCATCCGATACCACTCAGGTTTTTTTGGCTTCACTGGGACGGGCAAGTCCAATCTCTCGAGCGCGCTGCTGAGGGTCGCACTGAAGCACGACCCGACGCTGACGGCCGTGGTCGTGGACATCGCGGGGGAGTACTCCGTGAACCTCCTGGACATGCTGGACAAGGACGCGCGGGTAGCCACCACCGAGTCATTTGAGAACGAGGAGGAGTTCATCAGCTCCCAGGCAATCCCGGAGAGCCTCGAAGAAGTAGTCGGCCGGGAGGCGGTCGAGCGGGCACTGGCCAGGGTGTGGGCCAACGGCGTGGACAGGCTGTCGATTCAGGAGGGGGGAGGGATAGACCTGGCCTGGATTCAGCAGCTCTTGGAGAACACGGTGGACAGCGCCAAGGCGGGCGGGACGGCGGCGAAGATCGCCCTGTCGAAGCTCACCATGGAGTTCTACGAGAAGGCGGGCTACAGGCCAAGCACGAAGCTAACCGACATGGACGAGGCCACACGGAAGACGCTCGGGTCGATGCTCACGGACCTCAGCCAGAAGGTTCACGAGAAGTCGGGGCTGAAGTCTGAGATCGACCTCATACTCGAGATGCTCGAAACTGGGGACTTCGGCTCCTCCATGACGGCGAGGCTCAGCCCAGAGAAGCTGGCGGAGCAGCTTGCGAAGGGACAGGCGCCGAGGCTCAACGTCCTCTACTTGCCCGACCCGATGCACGCCCGCACGGTGGCTGAGCGCCTGATTAAGAGGCTCCTCTTCCTCAAGAAGAAGCTCGGGAACAAACAGCGGGTGCTGGTGCTCCTGGACGAGGCACAGGAGTACATCCCGGACAACCCAATCGACAAGGACTACACCTCGCAGTCCAACCGTGCCGTGGAGCAGCTCCTTAGGCAGGGGAGGAAGTACAGGCTCCACTGCTGGATGGCGACTCAAAGGGTCGCCCGCCTGAACGTCAACGCCCTACAGCAGCTCCACAGCTACTTCGTGAGCACCCTCCCCCGGATGTACGACAGAATGGTGATCGCCGACGCCTTCGCCCTTCCATACGAGGTCCTAGAGAGGTCCGCGGACCTGGGGACCGGGGAGTGGCTATTCGTGTCGTTCAAGGCGGCGAAGCAGCGGAACGTTCCAGTGTTCCTGAAGACGGAGAACAACGAAAGCTTCGTGGCCCAGACCCTGAAGCGAGCCTGAGCAACCACGTTCGCGGGGGGATTCAGTCCGCCTCGCCCTGATCTATCGGTTCGAATCTGGGTGCTGGCTTCTTCGCCATGTAGGCGGGAACGGCGGCGAACAGACTGATAAGACCCATTATCAAAAAGAGGCCGTGTATGGAGCCGATGAATCGCTCTTCGAGCACCGGGCTTATCCCCCCCGACGCACCTGAGAAAATTGCCTGGAGCACTGAAGTCGGGACGCTGGCTGCCATCACCGCGAAGGCCAGGCCCAGGCTCAGAAGGAATCCAGTGTTGACCAGAGTAGACGACATGCCGGAGGCGATTCCCCTCCTTGGCGCGGGGGTGGCGTTCATTATCGACGCGACGTTCGGGGCCACGAACAGCCCTCCTCCTGCCCCGGCTAGTACCATCGGAACCAGCAACTGCGTGTAACTCGCGTCCTCCAACGGTAGTGGGGCTAACCCGAACCAGAAGAGGGCCGCTGACACCACTAGCAGTCCCGCAGTCGCGAACCCTCTCGACCCGAACTTGTCCGAGAGGTATCCGCTCAATGGGCCGAATGTGACGAAGGCGACGGAGAACGGGATGAGCCAGAGCCCTGCAGTGAAGGCGTCCAGAAGGAGAACTCCCTGGAAGTAGAAGACAAGCACGAGAGAAACTCCCCCTCTTGCCACGGATGCCAGCAGGTTGCTAGCCATCCCCGCTGCGAAAGCCCTGATCCTGAACAGGGACAGGTCCATCATTGGGAAGTGCACACGCGTCTCCACGAAAACGAACGCTCCCACCATGCCGAGCCCGAAAAGCATCAGCGCATCGCAGGTCACTGACCAGCCGGTCAGGGCGCCAAGCATCAGGCCTACCAGGAAGACCGTCAGTCCTCCTGAAAAGAGCAGGTTCCCCGTCGGGTCCAGCTTCTCCCCGGGCCTTCGTTCCGATGTCTCCTTGAGCTTGAAGTATGCCCAGAGGGTCGCGAACGTACCCACGGGTATGTTAATCCAGAAGATCGAGCGCCAGCCGAGGAACGAACCGGCGAGTATCCCACCGAGGGCAAGCCCCAGCACGGATCCCATCACTCCTGCCACCTGGTTGAGTCCAAGGGCCCTCCCTCTCTCGGTCGCTGGGAAGACGTCTGTGAGGATTGCGGCAGCGATCGAGAATATGAGAGCCCCCCCTCCCCCCTGAACGAGCCTGAAAAGCACCAGCAGGCTCCCGCTTGGGGCGAGGCTGCAGAGGGCCGAGCCCACCGTGAACAGCGCGAACCCCAGGTTGTAGAGCCTCACCCTCCCGAAGATGTCTGAGAGACGTCCGAAGCTCATCAGGAGCGAGGCGGTCACAAGGACGTAGCCCATTATGATCCATACAGCCTCGAATGGGCTCGCATGAATGTCGGCCGTGATGGTAGGCAGCGCAATCAGAACGATGTTGGAATCGAGTATCGCCATGAAGGCGCCGATTGTGGTGTTGGTCAGAACGACGTACTTGTACTGCAATTGGCGGAATTCTTGCAAGCGCCTGACGGGCTTGTGAATAAGACTTTCAGCCCGGGCGTCTGGCTACCTCGGACTCGCGTGGCTCAGAAGCTTCTGGATCTCCTGAAAATCATGACACCCGCCGCTAAGATGATCAAACTGCTCACAATCACCGCCGCAAGGTCTGTCACAACCGCCAGGCTGGTCACCGAGGCTCCCCTTGTCCAAAGGGACGTGAGCGCGTCCGTCACGTAGTAGGCGGGAAGGAACCTTCCTGCCTCCTGCGCAGTAGGAGAGAGCGCCGAGCCCACGAAGGTGCCCAGAAAGAGCTGCGGCATCAGGAAGGCAAACGAGATTCCAGTAGCCGCCCCTGCGGATTTGGAAACGGCCGCCGTTATGAGGCCGAAGCCGATGTTGCAGAGCGCGAACACGGCGACTATCACGAAGCCTAACACCAGCCCTGTGATCCCCGCAACTGGATGGTATCCCAGCGCGTAGACGCATGCGAATACCAAGAGCGCTTGGACCACGGCTACAACCAGATAGGAAAGGACTGACCCCATAACGATATCGGCGCTTGACGTGGGTGTGACCAGAATCCTCCCGAGCACTCCCGTCTCCCTGTCGATGGTATATGACTGGGCCACAATCATGATCATGTAGATTGAGGCGAATGCGAACAAGCCCGGAGCAAACGACTGGAAGACAGACGTCCCCTTTACCGTCACTTCAGAAGGGGAGGAGAAGGAGAGCGGGGTTGCCTCGGCCCGAGCCTTGACCCCCAGGACACCTTGGTCGAGGACCTGGGTCAGCATCGGGGGAATCGCCTCGGCCGTGAGTGCCGATCCCCGGTCGAGATAAACCGAGACGGTGGAGTTCGTCCATTCTCCCGGCTCTCCTGGGTGTGCCCTGAACGATTGGACGCTCTGGTTGAAGCCTGAAGGCAACAGGATCAGCGCCTGCAGCTGCCCCTGGACGAGCGCCGACTGGGCGGTAGCATTGTCAGGGTACAGGCTCACCATGAACGCTCCCGAGGCTGTAAGATCCTGAGAGAAATGAGTCGAAGAGGTTGTATTGCCGCCCAGGGCGACCAGCCCCACCTTGAACTGAGAGACCTGGGAACCACCCACCGCCCCGAACGACGTCCCGAAGGCGACCGTGAGCATGACGGGAAAGAGGACCAACATGAAGAGGAAGGCCGGTTCTCTGAAGATCCTTCTCCAGTCTTTCTTGGCCAGCGCGAGTGCGCGGCCGAACTTCATCTCTATGCGCCCTCTCTTATTCTCCGGCCGGTGAGCCGGATGAAGACGTCCTCCATGTCCCTCGCCTGATACTTCTCTCTGAGGTTTCCCGGGGGTCCGAGCTCAATGAGCTTGCCGTGGTCGATTATGCCGACCTCATCGCATAGCTCGTCGGCCTCTTCCATGTAGTGTGTTGTCAGTACGATTGTCTTTCCCTGGTCTCTCAACTCCAGTATGAAATCCCAGACTGCTCTCCTAGCCTGTGGGTCCATGCCGACCGTGGGCTCGTCGAGGAGGACGACCTTGGGGTCTGTGACAAGGGCCATGGCGATGCTCACTCTCCTCTTCATGCCACCGCTGTACTTACCCACCCTGCGCTTTGCTTCCTCGAGGAGCCCCACCTTCTCTAGGACATAGTCGACTCTTGAGTCGAGTGTCTTCCTGGGAACAGAGTACAGCTCTCCGAAGAGTCTGATGTTCTCCTCTCCTGTCAGATACGGGTAGACCGCGGTTTCCTGGGGGGACACGCCCATGACCTCCCGGGCCTCCGGCCCCTGCGCTTGCACATCGAATCCCAGGACCCTGACGTTCCCTTTGGTCGGCGTCAGTAGCCCCGTCAGGCAGTTGATAGTGGTCGTCTTCCCCGAGCCGTTGGGACCGAGTAGCCCGAAGACTTCAGCCTCGGGGATTGCAAGGTCAAGTCCGTCGACCGCTCTGAGGCTCCCGTAATCCTTCGTCAGTCCGTCAATTGACACGGCGACGGTAGCTTTGCCGTTTCCCCCCTGCATAACAGGGCCCATGGCCCCGAGGTTGTTAGGTTCACGTCAACTCGCGAGGGGAGGGAACCTACAACAATCTCTGGGGAATGGGCCGACCTTCACCCATCTAGTTCACTTTTCGGACAGACGAGCGGCCTTCTGCCGCACCTGGCCGGTCTTCTCAAGCACCAGCCCGTCTCTCCAGGTGTCGAACATGTATCCTATCTGCAGAACATTCAGCATGACCGACGTCGCCCCCTCCGCCCCGGCCAGGCTCTCCCTGAGTTCCTCCATCTGTTTCATCGAATTCGTCCACAGGAAAAGCGCAATCGAGTTCGGGAGGTTGCTGAACAGAACCCACACCAGGATATTCTGCCCAAACCGCCTCCTCAGCCCCTCAAGCACCTTCATGCGGTCGGAGTTTCCCGGGACTTCAACATGGCACAGGGCGACAATGTCGTTCGACGCGTCAGGGTACCAGTCAATGGTGAGTTCCACCAGCTCCTTCTCGAGCATCCATTCGAGCCGGCGGTGGATGGTCTTGGCGGACGCGCTGACTTCGGCTGCGACGTCGGTCGCGGGCTTTCTCGAGTCCTTTCTTAGTGAGGCGAGAATCTGGTAGTCCAGGGGTTTGAGCGACTCCCGTGAACGCCTACCTGCCGAAGGGATTATCCCCACCGTAGGATTGCCTATCTCAGATTCCTTCTTTACGAATCCAACGTACTCATCCAGCTCTGAAATGTCGCGCAGGTACCCGCCTACGTAGACATAGCCTCCCCCCGAGTTTGCGACCCAGTAGGTCCTGTCGTCTGCGTTAAGCCGAAGACGGAGGTCGCCTGGGCGGGCCGACTCCGACCTCCCATAGACCCACACTGATGTGGCCCCCAGGCTCATCAAGCTTGGGTGCGCCGTAAACGCTCTGATTATCCCCATTTTCGCCATGGCGCCTATCCTTTTGTGAACTGCGTTGATCGAAAGCCCGAGCCTTGCCGCAAGTTCGTGATAGGGAGTCCTCGAGTTCGTCATGAGAAAGAGACAGAGCGAGATGTCTGTCCTGTCCATTCCGCTTCCGGCTGGATGGCATTCATCAGAGCGATGTTAAGGTTTGTCCGTCCTCGCCTAATGGATCATACCATTCCATGCAAGGGGTGCTTCAGCCGCCGCGCAGCGGCTTGACGTCGAACTCGGCTCCCAAGATACTCTTCTCGGCCTTGCCGTACTCTGCCAGCCTAAGGTTCTTTCTTCTGATCTTGCCGGAAATGGTCTTGACGGGCTCGAGCGACGTCACGAACTCGATCTTGCGGGGGTGCTTGTATGGTCCGGTCTCCTTGGCCACGAAGGCCGCGAGCTCGTCCGCCAACTCTTGCGACGGTGTATACCCGTCCCTCAGGACAACGAACGCCTTGACCACGGCACCCCTCACGACATCGGGGGCCGGGATCACGGCCGCCTCGGCAACCGACGGGTGTTTGATCAGGGCGCTCTCGACCTCGAAAGGCCCTATGCGGTACCCCGAGCTCTTGATCACGTCGTCGGCTCTCCCCACGAACCAGAAGTATCCGTCGGCGTCCTTGGTGGCCCTGTCGCCGGTGTAGTACCACCCGTTCCGAAACACATCGTTCGTCTTTCCAGGGTCTTTGGCGTATTCTTTGAAGAGAGCAAAGGGTCTAGGGGTGGTCCGGATAGCCACGTAGCCTTCCTCGTCTGGCGGCAGGGTCTTCCCGTCCTCGTCCACTATGTCCACGTCGTACAGTGGGCTTGGAACCCCTACGGACCCTTCCTTGATCTTGAGCCCTGGGAAGTTGGCTATGGCGAGCACAGTCTCCGTCTGACCGTAGCCATCCCTGATGGTGAGCCCTGTCGCCTTCCTGAACCTCTCTATGATTTCAGGGTTCAGCGGCTCCCCGGCGCTGCAGACGTTCTGCAGGCTCGAGAGGTCGTACTTCGAAAGGTCTTCGAGGGCAAACATCCTCCATATCGTCGGGGCAGCGCAGAGCGACACGACTGCGTGTTCTTCGATTTTCTGCAGGTGCTTTGCCGCGTTGAATCCGCCCCTGTAGTCGTACGACAGGGTGGGAGCGCCCGTGTTCCACGGTGCGAATATGCTGCTCCAGGCGTGTTTGGCCCAGCCGGGGGAGCTGATGTTCCAGTGGACCTTCCCCTCTTCGATGCCCAGCCAGAGCGCTGTCGCCCTGTGGCCGAGCGGATAGCTGACGTGGGTGTGCACCACCATCTTCGGGAGCCCTTCTGTCCCCGACGTGAAGTACACGAGCGCTGTGTCGTCTGCCCGGGTTTCTGATCTTGCAACCCATGCGGACTCCTGGAATCCATCGTCCAGATCGAGCCAGCCATCCTCCACCCCGTCGGCCAGGAACCTTATTCCGCCGATCGCTCCCGGGAACTTCTTGGCGTTGTACCTGTCGGTAATCATCGCCCTTATCCCCGCGGCCGTTGTCCTGTACCCGATGTCCTTCGTGGTCAGGGTCGGTGCGGACGGGACAGCTATGGCGCCGAGCTTGATCAGGGCGACCACCGAGAGCCAGAGCATGGGGGTGTTGGGGAGCATGACCAGGACAGGGTCTCCCCTTCTGATCCCGTTCTTGGAGAGGTAGTTCGCTAGCTGGGAGCTCTTGGTCGAGACATCCCCGAAGGTGTAGGTAATTGTGTGACCTTCGTCCCTGTCCAGAATCAAGGCGGTTCGCAATGGCCGCTCCCTTCCCCACTTGTCCACTACGTCGAATCCCCAGTTGAACATCGAGGGCGCCTGCACCGAGAAATTCCTTACCGCTGGGGGCGCCATCGCGTAGTTCTGGACGATCACCTTTCGGCCGCCCAGACGAACCCGATTTAAGACTTGGTTTTCGGAAAATGCTCATGAGCTTACGACGAAGGTGAATCCCTGCCCCTCGCCCCGTTTCAGGCTCCCACCGCCAGCACCAGGGCGGCTACTATCAGTATCCCGCCTGCGAAGTCCCTGCGCGAGGGAGTCTCCTTGCCGAGGGCCCTGGCAAGCACTTGGGTCAGCAGAGGCGCGAGGCTGGTCAGAATTACCGTGAGGGCGACTCCGATGGTCCCGACGGAATAGACGAACAGTGATGACCCGACGGCTAGATCGCTGATTGTGAAGGCGCAGATCGATCCGTACTCCTTCAGCGACAGGCCTGAGGGCCACGGCCTTGCTCTTCTCGTCAGGAGAACCGCTGCTGTCAGCGCGAGGGTGGCGCCAAGGTCCCGGGTGAAGGCGACCGCGAGGAAGCTCCCTCCTGCGTTTGTCGATGCTTGAACGAATTCCTGACCGACTGTCCAGATGAGTCCGGCGCAAATGGCGAACGCTATCCCCTTCGGTCGCAGGCTACGCTGATCTCCCTTCGAAAGGAGATAGACACCCGCAATCACCATGGCTGCGGAGGCGAAGTTAGCGGCCGGGATTGCCTGTCCGACGGCGGCTCCCACGAACTGAATCATCAGGACATAGACGTACACCACCGGCGTCGCAACAGAGGCGCCCACTTCACGGAGAGAAAGGAGGAAGAAGCTGTCCCCGCAGGCAAGAGCGACTACTCCGCTAAGGGCTGCGAAATCGAGTCCGTTTGACCCCCAGTACAGCATCGCGGGTATGGCTAGGGCCGCCGCGGCAGACGACGTCCGCAGCAGATTGAAGTCAAGAAAGTCGAACTTCGAGAGGAAATCCCTGTAGTATATCGGGGTGACCGCCCAGATCAAAGCCGCGCAGAGGGCGAATGCCGGGCTCGACAAGCGGCGTACCCGGTCCTATTATGCTAATTAGCCCGTCTGGCCTTCCTACTAAACGCCTCGACTTCGGCTATCAGGCTTGCAGGGACTGGCCTGCAGCCACAGGCGGCTGCGTGTTCAGCGTGCCAGGCGATTCTCTGTTCCCTCGTCGGATTTGGGGGCATTGGGTGAGCCGTGTGCCATTCCTTGTTCATCCCGCTCAACCTGACCTTTCCGTGTACTGGTGCTCTACGCGCATGCACTTGTCCATGACGTAGTCAATTTTCGCTTCGATCAATATCTTCTTCGCATCTTCACTCTCGAGGCCCAACTGTCCCCAAAAGACGAAAGGCCGGCCCGTCTCCTGCTTCATCCTGGCAACCTGCCTCGCGACATCCGGGAACTCCTCGGACGGCCTGAAGACCTCCACTACTTCCACCTTCTTCGCCAAATCAGGCGGAATATCCGCCAGAGATGGGTATGACCTCTTCCCGTTCACTGTATCCGTCGTTGGGTTCACGGGGATTATCGTGTACCCATGCTGCTGAAGGTAAGCAGGCACCGTGAAGGCCTCCTTCTCTGGGTTCTTCGAAGCCCCCACCACCGCCACCACGCTGTACTTCCGCATCACTTCGGTGGGACTGATTGTGAATTTTGGCATGGACATTTATCGCGCC
>Ga0187766_10001684_pt1 | contig 12975 bp, 10 predicted proteins | sample 0216_QUI02_MP05__4_FD_132971 | JGI IMG/M metagenome (GOLD analysis project Ga0187766, IMG submission 132971) | Tropical peat soil microbial communities from peatlands in Department of Meta, Colombia - 0216_QUI02_MP05_20_MG | ecosystem: Environmental > Terrestrial > Soil > Wetlands > Peat ... | reverse complement strand
CATCAACGCCGTGCACGTCGGGCCCGACGGCACGCTGCTGATCGACGCCCGCGACACCTGGACCACCTACGACGTGAACCGGTCCACCGGAGTCATCAACTGGCAGCTGGGCGGTAAGGACAGCAGTTTCACCGCGCGGGCCGCGCCCGGCCAGTCGCTCGACAGCGCGGGCGAGATCTTCGCCTGGCAGCACGATCCCGAGTACCTCGGTAACGGGCTGTATACGTTGTTCGACAACGAGTCATCCGGCACCCCGCTGCTGCCCTACAGCCGCGCCGTGACCGTCCGGCTGAACCCGCAGACGCACGTCGCGACGCTGATCTCCTCCGACGATCAGCCCGAGGGTCTCTCCGCTCCCTCACAGGGAAACGCCCAGACCACTCGCGACGGCGACCTGTTCATCGGCTGGGGAGCGCTCCCCTACTTCTCCGAGTTCAACCAAGCTGGGCGGCTCATCTTCAACGCACAGTTCCCAACCGGGGTGAACACCTACAGGGCCTACCTCCTGCCCTGGCATCCCGCCGCGCCTCCGACAAGTTAGGACACCGACAACACTCGCTCCGGCGGAGCAACGCGACCCGCGGTCCGGTCACGCACCGAAACGCGTGACCGGACCACGCCGTCGAGCTCGAGGTCGATGGCGCCGAAGCGCTCGACGCCTTCAACGACCCCTACGCATACGCTGGCATCCATCACCTCAACCGGGCGCGTGCCGAGTGAGCGCCCCCATGAGGAGACGATCATGAGCGTCCTCAGCTATCACGTCTCGCGCCGGCTGGACCCGAGCCCGACTTCCACGTGACCCACCCGAAGGTCATCTAAATCTAAACCCGGGGTAATGCCGAGCGGAGTGTGCTCGCCGTGGTGCCAGTCGGCTGACGTGGCAGACGGCCCCCGACAACGTGCGTGCCCAGGCTGTCTACGAACGACTCGGGGCGACTCGCGAGCACTGGATTGACTACTCGGTGGCCTGCTGACCGGCTGGTGCCGATCAGCGGGCCGCCCTCGGCCTACGCGGTCTACTTGATTCCGAAGAATTGCTTGAACGATTCGCCCCAGACGGTGGTTGACCCTGGCAGCGGGTTCGCTGCCCCTGGATCAGTTACGTCTGCGAGCGTCCGCGCGTTGGAGGTTGGGGACCCCCACCCGATCTCGATTCCTGTTCCGCTGTCGGCAAATGACGCCACTCGCTGTCCGGCCTTGAACGATGTGCCGGTCGCAGTCGTGACCGGGACGATCTGCTCAGCGACGTACCAGTAACCCGAGAGAGCGTGGGCCGGAGTGTTGTCAAACCGGAACAGCAGCAGCGGCTGCCCGGCGTACCAGTCCGGTAGCACCTGCACCAGCACGGATGCGAGCGGCGCGTAGATTCCGGCACCGGGTGCGGCGCTCGCGTCGACGCCCATATCGTCGCGCTCGATGCTAAAGCCGGGGATCGGGTCCATCCCGGCCGAGTTGTTGCTGGCGGGGCGAATCGGCTTCGGTTTGGGGGCGGTCTGTTTGGGGGCGGTCTTGCTCACCGCCGCCAGCAGCGCAGCGGAGGTGCGATCACCGACCGAGCCGCTGGCGGGAAACAGCCGGTTCGCGACCTGAAAGCTCCGGACCGCCGACTTGGTCATCGTGCCGAAGTACCCAGTCGCGGGGACCTGATAACCGACATCAGAGAGCCACGTTTGGAGGGTCACGATATCGGACCCCGACTGACCCCTTCGCAACGTGTGCGTAAACACCGGCGCCGACGACTTGCTCGGCACGGCTTTGTCGGCCACCGCCGCGCCACCCGAGCTCCCAAAACCGGAGCTGGCCACCACGCCCGCGCAACCGAACAACACGCCGACGATCGCCACGGTACGGACGCCCCGCGCGGGCTTGATCGAGCGAGCATGCTTCACGAACGTGCCGACCACCGCGTCCACTGAACACAACAACACCCCGACAGGGGCCAGAGTACGGATGTCACGCGCGCGCTTCATCGACGAAGGATGTTTCACGACGATCTCCGCGGCTCGCGGACGAGGCTCGTGGTTGCACGGGGTGTGCACGAAAAAGCTGCAGGAAGTGAACGCATACACAAACCTCCGCGGGCGCGGTGTTGCGATTGACGCCTGGGCCTGCGGAGTTAGCTGACGGGCTAGCGCTCTCTACGTAAGCGCCCCTCGCGGACCACCGCGAGATTCGCCCCAAAAACTTGGGTTCCCCGCTCCCCGGGGCGGCAATTCCGGGGACTCGGCGCCCGGCAACATAGCAAACAAATCAAGCACACGTCAGCAACACCCGTTTCGCTGGCCGGCGCGGCACAGGAAACACGCGCTCAGACACGTAGCCGAGCCCAGACACAACGCTGATCTGGTGATCGTGACGAATCGCGCAAAGGCCGCACGCGTGCGCCGGATGACAGAGTTCACGACCGCTCCAGGAGATTCGCGATTTCATCGGTTTTCCAGCGACATCGTGGGTTATCGACACCCGCAAAGCTGACCGACTAAAACCAGTCCGTGTGGCGGAAGTCACACGCGCGAGGCACCGAGTTGCGATCGCATTTGAAGGAAAACCACCGGCTTTGGCACAGGCGGCGCCGTTTCGATATGCTGCCGCGATCAAAACCGCAGCCGAGTCCCTGGACGACAAGTTGTCAAGGGAGCGGGGGACCCCACAAGAGCCCGTAAATGGTTCCCGGGGCGAGTCGCCGGATTTACGGCGTAGCGCAGCTCTTTCAGCGCGAGCCCGACAGCTAACCCCGTAGGCCCCAGAAAGAGAAAGGGTTTTTCGTTGCCGAAATTGAGCCTTCGACGCGCGGCTGGCTGTGCAGGCGTCGTGCCTTTCGCGGCGATTGTCCTTTTCGCCGCTTCGGCGTCGGCTGCCGGCACCAGTGGCGGCGCGTCCCCCACTGGCGGCGCGTCGTCGACGGGTACGGCCGCGCCCACCGCCACCAAGACACCAACCTCCACGAAGACACCCGCCGCCACCAAGAAGACACCCGCCAAGACATCCGCGCCTGCGAAGACGACCAATGGCTCCGGGCCACTCGGTGCGCGCGTCCTGCGACGCGGCATGCATGGGAACGATGTCAGCTTGCTCCAAGGAGACCTGACGCTTGCGGGTTTCCCGACCTCGGCCGACGGCCAATTTGGCCCCCTAACCGAGGCGAACGTCGAATCGTTTCAGCGCGCCCACGCGCTGACCGCCAACGGAGTGGTGAACGCGGCCGTGGTGAAAGAGTTGCTGACCGTGGTCAAGACTGCCCAGGCAGGCGGACCGCCGGAGAAGGCGCACATCAACGCCGACGGGACCGCGACGGCGCCGCCGGACGCGCCACCGGCGGTCAAGGCGGTGATCGCGGCGGCCAACCAGATCATCGACACGTATTACTGCTACGCAGGCGGCCACGGCAGCTGGAACTCTCCCTGCTACGACTGCTCCGGGGCTGTCAGCTACGCGCTGCACGGCGGTGGCCTGCTCTCCGCGCCGTTGGCGGTGCAGTTTGAACAGTACGGAGCCCCCGGTCTCGGTAAATGGATCACGGTGTACGCCGACTCACAGCATGTATTTGCCGCGATTGCCGGACTCGCGTTCGATACCGCCGACTTCGGCGGACCCAACATGCCCCCCGGCACCGGGCCGCGTTGGCGCTACGACCCGACCGGTAATCTCGCCGACGGGGGCGATTACGTGGAACGGCACCCGTTCGGTTTCTGACAAGCGGCGAGTCCCCGAGGAGACGGACGAGGTGACCCCGCGGGCCAGGGATGCGCGCGCGGCTCGCGAAGCGTCACGTTACGCTGTCTGCGCGCCGGCCGACCAGCGTAGTGCCTGGCGGGGCGCCTCGTCCTGCGCGAGAGGCCGGCCTAAGCGGCAAGCCGACCTGAGCGACAACGCCCCTCCCTGCCGCAGCGGTCCACCGACGCCGATCTACGCGAGCCGGAGACGCGAGCGAACGAATGCCTGGATCTGACGCGCCTCCGGGATCCGCATCGCCAGTACCGTCCAGGAGTAAATCGCCAAGGCGACGCTGATGGCAACGCCGAGCGAGACGATCTGACCAAGCAACGACTCTCCGACCACGCGGTTGACCGCGTCCCAGAGACCCCAGGCGATGCCGGCCATGATCGCCGATGCCACCAGGATCCGGATCGTGATCATCACCGTCTGGGCGCCTTCTAGACGGCCGCCGAAGCCCTTCCGCAGCCGGTACAGCTGGAGCGCGGTCATGACGGCGTTCGCACTGGCCGTTCCGATCACGAGCCCTGCGATACCCAGCGGCTTGTACAGAGCCACGCTCACGATCACGTCGACCGCCATGTTCAGCGCCGCGAGCCTGGTGGCGATCCAGGGACGCTTGAGCGCGAAGAACGTCCGGCTGAGCAGGATGTTGACACCGGCAAACGGGAGGCTGAAGGCGTACCAGAACAGCGCGGTGGAGACCAGGTGGGTCGAGTACGCGTTGAACGCCCCGCGCTGGTAAACGAGTCGCGTGATCGGCGTCGCCAGCACCAGCAGGATCGCGGCCGAGGGGATCATCAGGAGGTTGATCTGGCGCATCCCGTTCCCGATCGCGCGGCGCATGCCGACCGGCTCGCGCCGGATCACAAAGCGGCTGAGCGCCGGAAACAGTACGGTCGCCACGGCGACGCTGAAGACCCCTTGGGGCAGCATGTAGATCCGGAAGGCGTTGTCGATCGCACGCGGCGCCTGACTCGAGACCAGCGCCCCGAACACGGCGTTCAGGAAACCGTCGAGGTTGATGATCCCGATGCTGATCGTCACCGGCAGAAACAGGATCAGCACCTGGCGGATCCGCGGATCGTGCCAGTTGACCTTGAACGCGAGACGGAAGCGGACGCGCCGGAGGGCGGCGGCGACCATCAGCAACTGGACGACGGTCGCAACGAGCCACGCGACGGCGTAGGCGTACAGAGCATCCTTGCCGCGAAAATGCGGGTGCAGGACGACGAGCAGCGTCAGGATCACCAGGTTCCAAACGGCGGGCGCTAGCGCGGCGATCGTGAACTCGTCGTAGGACTGGAGGATCCCCACCAACAATCCGGTCAGACTCAGCAACAACACGACCGGAAACAGGACACGCGACAGCCCGACCGTGAGCGTGACCGCGGACCCGTGGAGGCCACCCGTGAACAGCGGCACGATATGAGGTGCGGTGACCATCCACAGCCCCGTCACCGCGCCGAGCGAGATCGTGATGATCCAGAACAGCGCGGACGCAAGCCCGAACGCGTCCCGCTCCCGTCCTTCGTGCAGCAGCTCGGCGAACACGGGGACGAACGCGGCCGACAGAGCCGCCTGTGAGAACAGGTTGGCCATCAAATTCGGCACCTGTGCGGCGAGCGTGAACGCCGACGCGAACGCCGAGGTCCCGAAGAAGCTGGCCGCGACGATCTCCCTGCCCAGCCCCGCAAACCGCGACAAACCGGTCGAGATCGCGAAGATGACCGTGTTCAGTGCGATCCGACGTCGCGGCCTGGGTGGCGACGCCGTGTCGGGTGGCGTCTGCGCGGAGATGTCAGTCGGTGAAACTGTCACCTTGGTGGCTGTGCCATGCGCGGCGGAAGGCTGCGACCGCTTGCTCTCCCGGCGAAGATGCGGTCACCGAACGAAACGCCGATCAAGGCCCGCACGGGCGGGTCCTTGTGGTCCCAGCCGGCCGTGATCGGCGATCAGCCGGGGTCCGCGTAGCCATTGCCGCCACTGCCGTTGGCTCCGACTCGCCACCGACGGGTGTTGCGCTGCGACTGCTCGAGAACCCACTGCAGCACGCTCTCGTGCGCGCTGCGCTCGAGGTCGTCGTCGAGCGGCTCGAGTCGAAGCCCGGGATCGCGCCGGCGCAGCCCGGATTCGATCAGATGATCGGCGAGAGCCGGATTCTTCGGGAGCACCGAGCCGTGGAGATACGTGCCGATCGCATTTCGATAGACACAGCCTTCCCAACCGTCCTCCGAGTTGTTGCCCTCGCCGGCGAGCACCCGCCCGAGCGCCTGTGCGCCGGGCCGCAGGTACGTCCGCCCGCCGTGGTTCTCGAATCCGATCAGCGTGCGATCCTGCCACTGGACAGCGAGGTTGCCCACCGAGCGCACCGCACGAGCGTCGCTGATGCTGCGCAGGCGACTGCCGATCTGGGCCGCTCGGTGGATCGTATAGGACGGGAACATCCCCAGCCCCGGCAGCTCGGTGCCGTCGTAAGCGCGGTAGAACTCGCCCCACAACTGATATCCGCCGCATACCATCAACGCTGCCGCCCCCTCCTCGATCGCGGTCTTCACTGCATCACCCTTGACCTTGACCATGTCGTCAGCGATCAGCCTTTGGTGCGAATCAGCGCCGCCGCCCATGAGGAACACGTCGATGCGATCCGGGTCGACGGAATCACCGCGCTCGAGGTGCTGGACTTCCACATCGATGCCGCGCCACTGGCACCGTTTGGTGAGGCAGATCAGGTTGCCGCGGTCGCCATAGTGGCACATGACGCTTGGGTAGAGGTATCCAATTGTCAGCTTCGGCATGACTCAGCTCTTCCAGAATGTCTCGAGATGACCTGACTTCGCGAGGTTCTCTCGGAGCTCCCACATCGCTGTGTACGTGGGAAGCACGCATAGTGTCTCCTCACCGGCAAGCTTGGCCAGGCCGAGCTCGAAGGCTTTGTTGACGTCCGGCTCGATCAGCACCTCCGGCGGATGTGTAGCCCGGGACAACTCCGCGTACTTCAGCCGCAGGGCGAGATCCTGGGCGCGGCGACCTGAGCAGATCACGAACCGTGCGTGCTCGCGACAGCGCTCCAGATCGACGTCCCAGATCCAGGACACGTCGCGTCCGTCCGGCCCGTCGTCGTTGAGCGCCAGGAGCAGGCCGATCTTTTGCTCTTCGTCCAGTAGGAGTCGCAGCACCTCGTTGTACCCGCTCGGGTTCTTGACCAACGCCAGGCAGGCGCTCTTGCCGTCGACCGCGAAGCGCTCCAAGCGCCCGAACGCGGGCTGCGCCGAGCCGACCGCCTCTGTCACGAGGGACGATGGGACGCCCAACGCGCTCGCCGCCGCCGTTGCGCACAATGCGTTGTAAGCGTTGTAGAGCCCGCCGAGCGGTAGCTCGAGCTCGACGGCGCCGGTCGGCGTGACCGTATCGATGCGACTCCCGTCGATCCCCTCCAAGTCGATTCGCCACGCTGACACGCGGGGGTTGGGCCGGCTCCAGCCGCAGGAGGGACAGCTGTAGTGTCCGAGATGTGCATAGAAGACGTGGGAGTACTGAAGGTCGGCGGCGCAGCGTAGGCAGCGTCGCGAATCGGACACGTGCTCGAGCTCCGGGAGCGCGTGGCGCGCGTCCTCGAGCCCGTAGTAGAGGACGGGGTTGGGAAGGTCGTCGCCGAGATACGCGACCTGCGGATCGTCCGCGTTCAGTACCACGGTGCTGCCCTCCGGGAGTGCCGCCAGCGCCTCCTTCCAGAGGTGAGCGGTCCAGTCGATCTCGAAGTAGCGGTCGAGCTGGTCTCTGAGCAGGTTCGTGAACACGACCAGCCGCGGCTGCACGGCTTTGATCGCCGGCAGCAGGTGGCCCTCGTCGATCTCGAAGATTCCGATTGCCCGCTCGCCTACCCGAAGCGTGCCGAGCGCATCGGATTCGTTGACCAGGGTCGTGGCGACGCCGGGAGTCATGTTCGAGCCCTCGCGATTGGTGAGCGGCTCCAGGCCGGACTTGCGCATCGCATTCACAAGGATTCGCGTCGTCGTAGTCTTGCCGTTGGTCCCGGTGATGAACACGCAACCGTTCGGCACCGAGGCTGCGAGGTCCCGCAGCGCGGCCGGATCGATGCGCTGCGTGACCAGGCCCGGGTAGTTCGTTCCGCCACCCTTGCCGAGCCGTCGCGAAAGCCATCTCGTCGCCTTGCCGGCATCGACCGCGAGCGCTCGGCGGGGGCGACGCTTGACGTGGTGTGCGCCGCTCATTACTGCGCCTTGCGGGCGAACAGCGACAGCCAGTAAGGCCGCACGATCATGTCGATGACGTGGCACTGCTCGGCGAACGGAAGCTGCCGCACGCGCTCGATGAACGCCTCGCTCGTCGAGTGTCGCGCGATGTCCAGCGAGATCTCCTGGTCGTAGTAGTCGGTCATCTTGAGCACTTCCATGCCCTGCGCCTCGAGCCACTTGACGACGTCGCGCAGGGGCAGGTGCTTCTCCCACACGTGGAGGAACTCATCGACGACCCAAACGTCGTCGGAGAGGTCGACGGGCGGCGCGGTGTAGTAGTTCCTGAAGTTGCGATCGCCGCTCGCGAAGTCACGCACGGCGGCGATCCGTTCCGCGAGGTCACCGTCTTGCCGCTCACCGCCGATCGTCCGTATGACCTCCTGCTGGATTCGCCGTTCCCAGTTTCCGTACAGCCCGTAGATCCCCGTCCGAATCACGCCACCGGGCTTGAGCGCCCGGCACAGAATCCGAATTCCCTCCTCGGCATCGGGCAGGTGGTGGATCGTGCCCCACGACAGGATGTAGTCGAACTCGAGCTCGAGCTCGAGCTCCATGATGTTCTGCAGGTTGGCGCGCGCGTTGGTGACGTTCTCTTGAGCCAGCGCCTCGTTGGCGCGGTTCACCGATGCCTCGGTGATGTCGTAGCCCGAGAATTCCACCTCGGGGAATTCCTGCGCGTAGTCGAGGAGGATCAAACCGGTGCCGCACGCGATGTCGCCAAACCGCTTGCCGGCCGGGTCGATGCCAAGCTGCTGGAGGAACTCACGCACATGGGCCGCGTGCCGCCTGTACGAGTGCCGCCGCTGTGCACTCGGAAACGGGTAACGGGTATACATTTGCGCAACGCGCTGCGCAATGTCCTGGCCATTGCTCGTCATTCCACCTTCGCTTTCGTCGATGGGCTCTCGGAATACGGCAACACGCCGGAGCCGAGGACTGGGTCCTTGAGTTTTGCCAGGCTAGCAGGCTCATCGGCCGCACTCGCGCCATCGCCTCATGCGGGGACGCGCGGCCGCAGGGCTGTCTCGGCTCATCGCAGACGGGCAGCGAGCGAGCAGCTCCCTGGAGCTCCGGTTCGTGGCGCCGAACCCTCGCCCCGCACGTGATCAAGCGAGGGAGCATGGCCGTCGCCCCTCGGCAAGGCGTGGGCGCATCCGCAGCCTTCAGCCTGCGGGCGTCCCTCCGGCTAAGGCAGCTGAGTCTCGATCCACTTCTCGAGTGCCGCCCCGCTCTCGAGGCTGACGATCAGCGCGTAGCGAATGCCGGGACCATGGTGGTAGCCGCCGTGGTAGAGCAACTCGGAGTCGACCACCGCCTGCTGGTAGCGCGGGAGTGCAATCTTGGTCTCCGTGCTCTTGTCGAACTGGCTGCTACGGACGACGAGTGCGCTCGACTCGTCGTCGGTCAGCTCGAGCCAGAGTCGCACGACCCAGCCGTTCTCGTTCGGGTCGTTGACCGCATTGTTGTTGTCGAGGTGCAGTCCCCAGCGACACTCGCGCATCGTGTTGGGCTGCATCCTCAGCAGCTGGACACGCCCGAAGCGCGCGCCGATCGATTCGACCCAGCTGACGATTGTGGGGCACTTCTTCGCGTTGTCGGTCCAGACGCCGTCGAGGTCGGGCTTCCCATACGCTTCGAACCCCTTGAGCTCGAGCTTGCCCGTGCAGGACGTGATCGGTGCGAGCGTCGTCGAAGGGTCGCTCGAATAAGTGGTGAAGGTCAGGTCCTCGTACTCGTGCCTGGGGATGTCGGGACCGTCGTATTTCTTGAGCAGCAAATAGCCGCCATTGGCCACGAGCTTCTGCATGCGGTAGTGCGGCGTCTGACGTTGGGTGAGCGACGGCCGCCGAATCCCCGTCACGTGCAGGATTCGCTTCGTGTGCTCGTTCTTCAGAGCTGAGGTGAGAGTGGAAGTGGGCACGGCGCTCCAATGGGTCTGTTTGTGCGCTGACCGCGGCATTTTGGCATCGGCGGCGGCGTAGCGCTTGCGCCGCGAACGGCCGGGTGCCGCCCGGACCGGAGAAGCTCCTGCAATTGCGCTGTTCCTGGCGGGTGCCATCGCCGCGCGGGTCAGTGCCCAGGGCGCGGGTCAAAACAGCACCCGAACCGGGCCACGGTCGCCGCGACGGCCGCCGAACCCGCGTCAGCTGTGTTCGGTGGACTCCTCGGTTGGGGCCGCGGTGGCGGTCGCGATCACGGTCGTCGGGGCGCCACCGATCACATCGAAGACCCGCGCGCGGCGAGCTCGAGATCGCTCGAACCGAGCATTGCAACGGGAGAGCTTACGGCTGCCGGGGCGGTAGAACCGGCGAGCCCACGGCGACGAGGGCGCGGCCAGCCGGATCGCGGCGACCGCTGACGCCAGCGGGACGAACACGCCGATCAGGCCCAGGAGCAGTCGGCCCTTGAGGATCGCGATAACGCACAGGAGCACGTTGATCGTCACGCCGATCACGATCGAGATGCCCGGAGAGTCGTTCACGGCGTCGATCGGAGAGAGCCCAAGCACGATCAAGCCCCCGAGCAATGCAGCCACGATCACCGCGTCGAGCGATTCTCTGCCCTCCTGCGCCCAGTACACGTCCTCCAAACGCAACCACAGCGCGAACTCGTCGAGCGTGAGCCCTGTCCCGATCCCGAATCCCGCCGCCAGGACCTCGCTCCATGGGCTGACCGGATTCAGGGCGATCGACAGAAAGCCAGAGAGCAACACGAGGCAGATCCCCCACACCAGGTGATGAATGTGCAAGCCGCCCTCGGTCGTGACGTTCCCGGGCCACCACGAGACCTCCGCGCGAATCATTCGAGCGCTTGTGCGAATGAACAGGAACGTGAGCAGGAAGGCGGCCATCAGCACGAACCCGTCCTGCTCCGCTCTCGTGCCCAGGAAGGCCGATGCGCCGCTGACGTGCCGCTCCAGCGCCTTGGCGTTCAGGAGGCTGATCGCAAGGTGGCTGCGCTCACGGGGACTCCCACTGCCCAGGAGATCGAGCGGAAGCCGGACGTTCACCGCAGCGGCCCCAAGCACGCCTCGAACTATGCATAGAAGCCCTTGTTTGTCAACCGGCCGACGCCAGGACGCGATCCCGACGTCAACCGGCCGGGCTGCTGTCGATGCCCGGCTCGTCCGACTCGACGTCGACCAGCCGAGCGCCGCTCGCTGCAGCCGACCGCGGCGTCGCGTCGCGTCGCTAGGCGGCTCGGTCGCCGAGCACCAGGATCTGTCCGCTGTAGACCGCCACCCAGACGTTGCCGGTGGCCGCGTCGTAGGTGATCCCGATCGGATGGACGCCCGTGCCGAAGGTCTGCAGGACGTCCAGGTCCGACGCGCGCAGCTTGGTGACCGTGTCGGAGTCGTAGTTGACGACGTACAGCGAGCGCCCGTCCGCCGCGATCGCGAGCGAACGGTCCTGGTCGCCGGTATGGGCGGTCGCGACGACTTGATCGGTTGCGAGATTGACCTTGACGACGTCGCCGGGCGAGTTGAGCGACACGTAGAGGTACCGGCCGTCGGGCGAGATGGCGAGATGGCGCGGGTTGTCGCCGACGACGAAGCTTCCCTCCGTCCCGAGCGTTGTCAGGTTGACCTTGACGACATCGTCGCTGCCCATGATCGCCACGTACGCCGTCGTCGAGTCCGGAGAGACCGCCAGCCCGCGCGGATAAGCGCCCATCGGCAGACGGGCGATCTCCTTGCCGGTCGCGATGTCGACGACGCTGAGGGCGAACGAGCACCAGTTGGAGACCAGCAGGTACCGGCCGTTGGGGGTGACGGTCAGGAACTTGGGCACCAGCCCGACCTTGATCACCTGATCGATCGCGAGCGTCGACGTGCTGATCCGGTACACGTAGCTGTCCGTGTCGCCGGCGGCCTCAGCGCTCGCCGGGGTGCATTCGTCGCTGCCCTCCGGGCCAAACCCGCTCCCGTACATCGAGTAGTTGGACACGTACACGTACCTCGCGTCCGGTGTGAACGCGGCCTCGACGGGCGCCCCGTGGGTGATTCCAGGATGTCCCCCGATCCCGAACTGCGCCATCTCGACGGTGTCTGGGATCGTCTTCACGAGCCCGCCGGAGCTGTTGTAGACGGTCACCGTGTGCGTGTACATCATGTTCTGGGCGAACACCAGCCCCGCATCGGACGCAGCCACCGACTTCGGCGAGATGTGCCCGCCGATCGTCTTCACCAAGTACAGCCGGCGCTGATCGCTCGGCGGTCCGGGGGGAACGCGCCTCAGCGACGAGGAGCCGCCCACGTACGAGCCCGTCGCGGAGCCCGAGGACCTGGCGCGGTGAGCGCCGCCCCGCGTCGCCCTGGCCTCGACTCGACGCGAGGAGGCCGTCGACGCTGGGCCCGCGCCGGAATTGAGCAGTACCACGGCGAGGATCACCACGGCGAGGACCGCCGCGGCGAGCGCCAGACGCCGCCGACGTATGACCGCTGCGCTCGGCCTTCTCGGTGGTGGACGGGGAGGACCAACGCGACGCGGAGGCGGTGTTCGACCCCTCATTGCCACCGATCAAAAGTAACGCACAGTGCGGATACGCACCCGGTTCGCCGCCTGGGGCCGATCGACTGGCTCGAGCTCCGTCGGCAGGAGTGCGTGCGATCGGGAAGCTGGGCGGCCGACGCCGTTGCGCGCCTCGCGACGCCTTGGATCGACGGCGGACGACGGGCACGTGCGATCCGCGATCTCTCGTTATCCTCAGCGTCGCGTGTTGGCGGCGTCCACGACGAGAGCTTGTCGGGCGGCGCTGGCAATATGAGGCAACGTCGAGATGTCGATCGGACCGGTCCACGCTGTACGCGAAGCGGGAGCGCGGACCGCCGTGTGCCGTGGAGGGGTCGGCTGATTCTTCGCTGGAGCTCGAAGCGTGTTGCGAGCGTCTGTTGATTTCGATGGCTGATCCCGGCGGCGGTTAGCGATGCCTGAGCCTGTTGAGGCTGGTCACCGGTATGTGCCGGGTCTGGATGGTTTGCGTGCGATTGCGGTGTTGT
>Ga0187766_10001682_pt1 | contig 12982 bp, 9 predicted proteins | sample 0216_QUI02_MP05__4_FD_132971 | JGI IMG/M metagenome (GOLD analysis project Ga0187766, IMG submission 132971) | Tropical peat soil microbial communities from peatlands in Department of Meta, Colombia - 0216_QUI02_MP05_20_MG | ecosystem: Environmental > Terrestrial > Soil > Wetlands > Peat ... | reverse complement strand
TTGGCCACGCTCCGGTTCTTTTACAAGAAGCGATCGACTTTTTAGCCATCCGGCGCGGTGGAACCTGTATCGACGCGACCCTCGGTTTGGCCGGGCACAGTTACGAAATCGCAAGACGCCTCGGCGCACCGGGTCGTTTGATTGGCTTCGATAAGGATCCCGCTGCGCTCGGGATCGCGCGCCGGCATCTGGACCGGCCACCTGCGGAACTTGCGGGCGACTGGCCGCAGATCGAGCTGGTGAACGAGAGCTTCCGAGAGATCGGCAAGCATGTCGCGCCACAATCGGCCGACGGCCTGCTGGCCGACCTGGGGCTCAGCTCGATGCAGCTCGAAGATGCCGCGCGGGGATTCAGTTTCCAGGCGGAAGGACCGCTCGATATGCGCATGGACCCGCGCAGCGAGCGTACCGCCGATCAAGTGGTAAATCGCCTCGACGAGCAAACACTCGCCGATGTGATTTACGAATTCGGTGAGGAAAGGAGGTCGCGGAGAATCGCCAGAGCCATTGTCCGGTCGCGGCCGATACGCACGACCAAGCATCTTGCCGATGTTATATCGGCCGCGAGCCGGTCAATGAAATCTGAGCGCATCCATCCGGCGACCCGCACTTTCCAGGCAATCCGAATTTTCGTAAACCGCGAACTGGAAGACCTGGAGGCGCTGCTCGAGAGTGCGCCCCGGGTGCTGAAACGGGGTGGGAGGCTGGTGATCATCAGCTTCCACTCGCTGGAAGACCGGAGAGTGAAGGACGCTCTCCGCGAGGGCGAGCGCCGCGGCCTTTACCGTGTATTGACAAAGAAACCGGTGACCGCCAGCGCCGCCGAAGTCGGTCGCAATCCAAGATCCCGCAGCGCGAAGTTGCGCGCGGCGGAGAGATCGTAGCGCCGGCCTCTGGCCGGATGTCCGGAGGGCGTCTCACCCTCCGCAGGCGGGACGCCTGCGCGACAGCCGCCGGGACGGCGGCGCTACAACGAGTTTCGGGACGGCGGTTGCCTCCACACAGACGGGCAAAACGCAGTTCCACAGACCAATCCTTCCTTAGGAGCGGCGCTGTCCCGAAAATGTTTTCCGGGGCTGGGTAGGCAATACGGAGGTGGACGATGTACACAGGAACGATGATCGAGGACCTGATCGCGACGGTGGAGCGGGCCGAGTGCTTGCACCCCAGCTCGCCAACACTGGGCGCGCCGGGGGCCCCGCGCTGGGCCGCAGAACCGGCCACGATCGACATGCCGGTGGCCTATCTGATTGAGCGGTCGTACGGCGAACAACTGGTGGAAGTGGCATAGGAGCGTCATCATGGCCAGCCAGGCGGCATCCTCAGCGGCGGTGCGGCGGCAGTCGCGCGGGGTCACCCCGGAGATCTATTTTGCCAAGCGCATCGACAACTCGCGCCTGGTAAAGGTGAGCGATCCCCAACACAACCGCGAGATGGCCATGTTCTTCGGCACCGCCGTCCTGCTCTTCCTGCTGGTGATGGTGTATGCCTGGCAGCACTTCAGCGCCATCGAGTGCGGCTATCGCGTCGAGCAGTTGCGGGCGCAGCGCGACGGCCTGGTGGAGATGAACCGGGCGCTGCGGCTGGAGGAAGCCTCCCTGCGCGATCCGCAGCGCATCGATCTGCTGGCCCGCCAGATGGGACTGGCGGCGCCGCAGGCAGGACAGGTGATCCGCCTCGATGGTGGCGGCGTTAGTATCGATCCGGGAGCTCCGGTGATGGCGCGCGTGTCCGACTCGGTGCGCAACCTGGCGGTGGTCTCGCCGCAATAACTGCTTGTGGGTTCCTAGGGTGCTCCATCCTTCGCGGAAGCGGACCCCCCAACGAAGTTGGGGTGCTGGAGCGAAGGGTGGGGATGTTCGCCTGAGTGACCGGAAAATGACCGCCTTCACTCGCCTGCGCGTACTGCTCGCAAAATCTCCTGTTCGCCTCAGCAAGGCCTTACCCCCGGACAGCACCAGGCGGCTCTACGCTCTTAGCGGGATTCTCATCCTCTGGACCGGTGTCATTGGCCTGCGCCTGCTGGACCTGCAAGGGCTCCACTACGGAGACTTGACGCAGCGCGCACAGCGCCAGCAGCAGCGCACGATCGAAGTCTCACCGCGGCGGGGAATCATTTACGACCGCAACGGCCGGGAACTGGCGATGTCGGTGATGGTGGATTCCGTCTTTGCGGTTCCGGCGGAGGTACCCGACCAGGCTGCCACAGCGGCCCTGCTGGGACGCATCCTCAACGTCGATTCCCGCGAACTCCTGGCCCGCATGAAGGCCTCGCACGCCTTCTGCTGGGTGGCGCGCAAGGTTGACGCCGACCTGGCGGGGCGTGTCCGGGCGCTGAATCTGAAGGGCATTTACTTCCAAAAGGAGCCTAAGCGCTTCTATCCCAAGCGTGAACTGGCAGCCCAGGTAGTGGGCTATGTGGGCATGGACGACGAAGGCCTGGGCGGCATCGAGCGCCAATATGACGAGCACCTGCGCGGCATGCCCGGCAAGATGCTCATCAGCATGGACGCGCGCCGCCACTGGTTCGGGCGGGTGGAGCGGCAACCTGATCCCGGACAGAACGTGGTGCTCACCATCGACCAGAACATCCAGTACATTGCCGAACGCGAACTGCAGACCGCCATGGAGCAGACCAAAGCGGTAGCGGGAACGATCATCGTCACCAACCCGCACAGCGGCGAAGTGTTGGCGCTGGCTAATCGTCCCACGTTCAATCCCAACACCTTCAACAGAGTTCCGGCGGCGTTTCTGAAGAACCATGCGGTGAGCGACGTCTACGAGCCCGGCTCCACCTTCAAGATGGTGACCGTGGCGGCTGCGCTGGAAGAGAAGCTTACTCGTCCGGATGAATTGATTGACTGCCAGATGGGCGCCATCGTGATCGGCGGCATGCGCATTCGCGACCACGAGAAGTTCGGGGTCATGCCCGTGACCGACATTATTACCCACTCCAGCGACGTGGGCGCCATCAAGCTCGGGTTGCGCCTGGGTGAGGAGCGCTTCGACCACTACATCCGCGCCTTCGGCTTCGGCGCGCAGTCCGGCATCGAGCTGCCTGGCGAGACCCGTGGCATGGCCAAGCCGGTGAGCCGCTGGTCGAAGGTATCAATCGGCGCCATCTCCATGGGGCAGGAGATCGGCATTTCCGCCATGCAACTGGCGGGGCTGGTGTCGACCATCGCCAACGACGGCGTCTGGCAGGCGCCGCACATTGTGGCCGCGCCGCAGGGCGGATTCCGCGAGGCTGCCTATCGCCCGGGGAGCTCGCCGCCGCTGGAGCAGCGGCGGGTGATCTCCAACTTGACGGCGGCACAGATGAAGATGATGCTGCAGCAGGTGGTGCTGCGGGGGACCGGCCGCAAGGCGCAACTGGATGGCTTCAGCGCTGCCGGCAAGACCGGCACGGCGCAGAAGGTCGATCCCTCGACCGGCGCCTATTCCCGCACCAAGTACATCGGTTCCTTCGCCGGCTTCGCGCCCATCAACAATCCTGTGTTGACGGTGGTCGTCATCCTGGATTCAGCGGTTGGCCTGCACCAGGGAGGACAAGTTTGCGCGCCAGTTTTCCAGCGCGTGATGCAGCAAGCGCTCGAGTATCTGAACGTGCCGCATGATATCGACGTCAAGACGCCCGCGCGCGTAGCCAGGCTGAAAGACTCGGACCTGGACGAGGGCTCCCCGGATCGCTTGGCAAATGGCTTGGAAATAAATGCGGCTGAGGTGCCCGCCGGGAAGTCAGCGGCTTCCGCCACGCCCGTAGCGCAGACAGGACCTGCCACAGCAGCGGCCAATCAGGTGCCAGCGAGCCTTGTCCCAGTATCGGGAACGGTGGTGATGGACGTCGAGAGCGGCGGGATGGTGGTGCCGTCACTGATCGGTAAGCCGGTCCGCGCCGCGGTTGAGACAGCGCAAGAAGCTGGTTTTGAGATCGACGTGATCGGCGACGGCGTGGCCCGTGAACAGGCGCCGCCCGCCGGTACGCGCATTGCGCCCGGCGGGCGGGTGGCGGTACGGTTCGCGCCCTGAAAAGATTGGCTTCGCCGCAGTCCGCGTAGAGACGCGCATGCTGCGTCTCTACACTATAATTTTTGGCAATGACCTTCCTTCACCTCCTCGATGGGGCTGAAGTCCTACTTCAGAGCGGCAATGCCGAGATTTCCGGCGTGGAATACGACTCGCGCCGGGTGAAGCCGGGCGACTGTTTCGTCGCGATGCGCGGCGAGACCACCGACGGCAATCGCTACATTGATGCCGCCATCGCCAATGGCGCGGTCGCGGTCGTAACCGACTCCGCCCACGAGATGCCGCGGCCGGGCGTGGTGTGGGCGCAAGTGGCACATGGACGGCGCGCCCTGGCGCGCATCGGTGCGAACTTCTATCGCCGCCCGGCTGAGAAGCTGCGCATCACCGGCATCACCGGCACCAACGGCAAGACTACGACCAGCATTCTGATCGAATCCATCTTGCGCGCGGCCGGCCGCAAAAGCGCACTGGTGGGGACGGTGGAATACCACGTCGCCGGCAGGGTCCTCCCCGCCCCGCACACCACGCCGGAGGCGCTCGATCTCGCGCGGCTGTTCTCCGAAGCGCTGGGCGCGGGTGCGACGGAAGCGGTGATGGAGGTTTCCTCCCACGCTCTCGAGCAGCAGCGCGTTTTTGGGATCCCGTTCGACGTGGCGGTGTTCACCAACCTCACGCGCGACCATCTCGACTACCACCAGACCATGGAGCGCTACTTCGATGCCAAGGGCGTCCTGTTCCGCGGATGCGGCACTGAGCCGCCGCGCGTGGCCGTTATCAATATCGAGGACGAGTATGGCGCGAAGCTGGCACAAGCGAGCAGGTCGGAGCTGCGCATCACCTACGGCATCGCCGCCGGCGATGTCCACGCCGAGAACGTGGACAGCGGGCGCAATGGCACACGCTTCGACATCGTCATGCCGGAAGGCACGATGCCCATCTGGTCGCCGCTGGTGGGGCAGGTGAACGTGTACAACATCCTGGCAGCGGCTGCCGCGGCGTATGGGCGCGATTGCCCTGGGGAGGCGGTCGAGAAGGGCGTCGCCTCGCTGGAGCGCGTGCCGGGCCGCTTCGAGCGCGTGGATTGCAGCCAGGGATTTTATGTAGTAGTCGATTATGCCCACACCGACGACGCTCTGCGCAACCTGACGGCCCTGGCGCGCTCTCTGGTCAGCAAGGACCGGGGGCGGGTGATCACCGTCTTCGGCTGCGGCGGGGATCGCGATCGCAGCAAGCGTCCGCTGATGGGCGAAGCCGCCGGCCGGGGCAGCGATTTCGTGGTCGTCACCTCCGACAATCCCCGCAGCGAGGATCCGCTGGCCATCATCAACGACGTGCTGCCGGGAATTCAGCGCACGGATGTCCGCTACACCATGGAGCCCGACCGCCGCAAGGCCATCGCGCTGGCCATCGACGAAGCCCGTCCAGGCGACATCGTGCTGATCGCCGGCAAGGGACACGAGAAAACGCAGATCACGCGTGAGGGATCGGCCCCGTTTGACGACGTGGAGGTAGCGCGCGAGGTACTGCGCTCGCTGGGCTACGATCCGTGCGCTCCTGCCGTCTCGGAAGGGGTGCGATGAGGCTGCCGCTGGGGCGGATCGCCGAGTTCATCGGCGCCGTGGGCGAGTTCGATGCCGCGGCGGTCGCGGGCGGATACTCCATCGACTCGCGCACCATCGCAGCGGGCGAGCTGTTCTTTGCCGTGAAGGGTGAGCGTCTGGACGGTCACGACTTCGTCGAGCAGGCGCTCGCAGCGGGCGCCCTCGCGGCTGTAGTGCAGCGGGACCAGGCAGCGCGCTACAACCCACAGCATCGCCTGCTCGCGGTCGCCGATTCACTCATTGCTCTGCAACGCCTGGGAACCGCCGTCCGACGGCTTTGGGGGAAGAAGCTGATCGCGGTCACCGGCTCGACCGGCAAGACCACCACCAAGGAAGCCATCGCCCAGGTGCTGCAGAAGCGTCTTCGCGTACTCAAGTCGGAAGGAAATCTCAACAACCATTTCGGGCTGCCTCTGCAATTGCTGCGGCTGGAGCCGGAGCACGAGATCGCGGTCACCGAGATCGGCATGAATCACGCCGGCGAAATTCGCTCCCTGGCCGGGATTGCCCATCATGACGTGGCTGTAGTGACCAACGTGGGGCCGGTGCATCTGGAGTTCTTCGACTCCGTCGCCGCCATCGCCCGCGCCAAGTATGAGCTGATCGAAACCCTGCACGCCGGCGGGACCGCAGTGCTCAACGCCGATGACGAATACGTATCCCAGTTCGGGCGGGATTTTCACGGGAAAGTTCTGACCTTCGGGATACGTCACCCGGCGGATGTGCGAGCGGAGAACGTCGAGGAGCGCGGACTCGAAGGCTCAGCTTTCGATTTGATCGCCGGCAGTTGCCGGCAGAGCATCAGGCTGCCGCTGCTGGGGCGGCATAACGTATACAACGCGCTGGCGGCCGCCACAGTAGGAATGGAAGCCGGCATTGCGCCCTCCGAGGTCGCCGAGGCGCTGGCGGCACTCTCGCCCCAGGACAAGCGTGGACAGTTGATCGAGGTTGCTGGCGCGACTGTAGTCAATGATTGCTACAATTCGAATCCAAAGGCGCTGGAGGCGATGGTAAGTGCGTTCGCGCGCCTTCCGGCGCGACGGCGCATCGTGGTGGCGGGAGAGATGCTTGAACTCGGCCCGACGGCGGCTGAGTTGCATCGACAGTGCGGTACGTCCATCGCTAAGAATGGGATTGATGTCCTGCTCGGGGTGCGCGGCGCGGCGCGGCAGATGATCGAGGGGGCGCGCGAGGCAGGAATGGCTGCCGAGTTCGTCGATACGCCACAGCAGGCGGGCGAGTGGCTGGCGCGCGAGGTGCGCCCCGGCGACGCCGTACTGCTCAAGGCTTCGCGCGGAGTAAAGCTGGAAGGCGCGCTTCAAGCCTGGCGGGCCTATCGCGAGGCTGCTGCAGCGCGATAAAAGTCGGAAGCAAGGCGGAGGCAGATTGCTTTATTGGCTGTTGTACGTAAAACTTTTTCCCTTCTTCTCGCCTTTCCGCATCTTCCGTTATCTGACGTTCCGGACGGCCTTTGCCAGTCTGACGGCGCTGGCGACGGGGCTGATCGTCGGTCCGGCGGTGATCCGCAGCCTGCGCGAGTTCCAGATCGGCCAGTACATCCGCGAAGAAGGTCCCAAGGCCCACCAGAAGAAAGCCGGCACGCCCACCATGGGCGGAGTGCTGATTGTCATTTCTACTCTGGTGCCGACGTTGCTGTGGGCCGATCTCAGCAACATCTACGTGTGGATCGCCGTTCTTTCCACCATCGCCTTCGCTTCCATCGGCTTCGCTGACGATTACCTGAAGGTCATCCACCATCGCAATCTGGGATTGACGGGGAAGACCAAGCTGATGCTGCAAATCCTCACCAGCCTGGTGGTGGGGGTAGTGCTGATGCTGCTGACCGCCAGCGGCGACTACTCCACCCACCTGATAGTTCCCTTCCTGAAGCGGTTTCGTCCTGATTTGGTGATCACTCACCTGATGCGCAACCCGTACATGTGGCCGATCGCCTTCCTGCCATTCATGGCTTTCGTCGTGCTGGTGATCGTGGGATCGTCGAATGCGGTCAATCTGACGGACGGGCTGGACGGACTGGCCATCGGGTGCACCGTCATCGCCGCCGGGGCGCTGGCAGTGCTCACCTACGTTAGCGGCCACGCCGTGTTCGCCGGATATCTCGAACTGCAACGCATGCCCCAGGTTGGTGAGCTGACTATCTTCTGCGGGTCGATGGTCGGAGCCAGCATCGGCTTCCTCTGGTACAACGCCCACCCGGCTGAGATTTTCATGGGCGATGTGGGTTCGCTGGCGCTCGGCGGCGCCATCGGCACCATCGCCGTGATCATCAAGCAGGAGCTGCTGCTGCCCTTCATCGGCGGCGTTTTCGTGATTGAAGCAGTGTCGGTGATCCTGCAAGTTGGGTCGTACAAGTTGCGGCGGAAGCGCATCTTCAAGATGGCGCCCCTGCACCACCACTTTGAGCTGCTGGGATGGTCGGAGTCCAAGATCATCGTCCGCTTCTGGATCGCCTCGCTGGTATTTGCACTTTTTGCACTGACTACGCTGAAGTTGCGCTAGCGCGTGCCGCGGTTCGTGGTAGAAGTGAGTTAGCCATTGGACGTCAAAGGCAAACGCGTTCTCGTGGTCGGCCTGGGTAAGTCGGGCGTGGCCTCGGCGATGTTCTTGAAAGACCGCGGCGCGCGCGTCACTGTTTCCGACGCCAAGACCGAAGACCAGCTCCGTTCGGCCATCCCCACGCTCCTCGACAGAGGTATCTCGGTCGAGACCGGCGGCCACGGCGAGCGCACCTTCCGCGACCAGGACCTGATCGTGGTGAGCCCGGGTGTTCCCACGGACGTGCCGCAACTGGAGAAAGCCCGCGCCCACGGCATCCCCATCATCGGCGAAGTCGAGCTGGCTTCGCGCTTTCTGAAGGGGCACATCATCGCCATCACCGGCTCGAACGGTAAGACCACCACCACCGCACTCGCCGGCGAGGTTATCGGCATGGGTGGATACGAAGTGCTGGTAGGTGGCAACATCGGCACCCCTGCGGTTTCGCTGGTCTCCGATGCCACCTCGGACACGTACAACGTCCTCGAAATTTCCAGCTTCCAGCTCGAGAGCATCCAGACGTTTCACCCGGAAATTGCCGTCATCATCAACATCACGCCCGACCATCTCGACCGTCACCATAGCTTCGACGCCTATGTGCGAGCCAAAGCGCGGATCTTCGAGAACCAGACTGCTCAGGACCATGCGGTCCTGAACGCCGATGATCCGACCTGCGCCGTTCTCGCCGGCAAGACCAAGGCTCAGATGCACTGGTTCAGTCGCATGAAGAAAGTCGAGCGCGGCGCGTTCCTCCATGAGGGGAAGATCTTTTCGCGCGACGAGGGCGGTGAGCAGGAAATCATGCCGGCGAGCGGCATCACGCTGAAAGGCACGCACAACCTTGAGAATGTGCTGGCCGCGGTTTGCGTCGGACGCATCGTCGGCTGCGAACCGCACCGCATTCGCCGCGCCGTCGAGGAGTTCAAAGCGGTCGAGCACCGGCTGGAGTACGTCACCACAATCCAGGGGGTGGAGTACTACAACGACTCCAAGGCGACGAACGTGGACGCCACCATCAAGGCCCTCGAATCCTTTCCCGGCAACATTCACATCATCCTGGGCGGCAAGGACAAGGGCAGTGACTACGCGCTCCTGAAGGACCTGCTGCACTCGCGCGCCAAGCGTGCGTATACGATCGGCGCTGCGGCGCAGAAGATCGAAGCGCAGATCGCCGGTGCCGTCCCCGTGCTCCGCGCCGAGACGCTGGAGACGGCGGTGAAGCGGGCCGCTGAGTCCGCCGCGCCGGGAGACATCGTGCTGCTGGCCCCGGCCTGCGCCAGCTTCGACCAGTTTGAAAGCTTCGAGCACCGCGGGCGCGTTTTCAAGGAAGCGGTGCACGCGCTGGCCGTGCGCAAGACGCCTAGCGAGGTGGGAGGAGCCGCGTGAGAATTGAGTCATTGATTCATTGGGTCATTGAGTCATTAGTGCCTGAAGTTAATGGCACAATGACTCAATGGCTCAATGACTCAATCGTTTGTGAGTTGTGGTTGCTGAATGGCTAAAAGAGTCAGCGTCGACAAAACGCTGTTCATCGTGACCCTGCTGCTGGTGTTTATCGGGCTGGTGATGGTGTTCAGCGCTTCGGCAGTGATGGCCAAAGAGCGCTTCGGCTCGGCCTACACGTTTCTGTTTAAGCAGATGGTCTGGGCGGTCGCTGGCTTGATCGCCATGCTGATCGCCATGAACGTGGACTACCGTCGCTACAAGCATCCGGCCGTCGTGTTCTCTTTGTTGGGCGTCACGTTGATCCTGCTGGTGGCGGTGTTCTTTCTCGACCGTTCGCACAACACCCATCGCTGGATTCGCCTCGGCCTGCTGTCGTTCCAGCCGTCGGAACTGGCGAAGCCTGCGCTCATCCTGTTTCTGGCTTATTTCCTGGAGAACCGCACCAATGCGATGGACGACTGGCGGCAGACGCTGCTTCCCGCTGCAATCCCTGTCGTGGTCTGCTCCGGACTGATTCTCAAGCAGCCCGACCTGGGCACGTCCGTCGTCTGCCTGGTTATCAGCGCCATCATTCTGTTCGTCGCAGGCATGCGGTTGCGCTATCTGGGTTATGCTGCGCTGGCGGCCATCCCGGTGCTTTATCTCACGATTTTCCGCGTAAAGTGGCGCTACGAGCGCATCCTGGCGTTCCTCGACCCGTGGAAAGACCCCCAGGGACGCGGCTTCCACATCATCCAATCGCTGATTGCTGTCGGCACTGGCGGGTTCGCGGGCCTGGGGCTGATGGAGGGCAAGCAGAAGCTCTTCTATCTGCCGGAGCCGCACACCGACTTCATCTTCGCCGTGGTCGCCGAAGAGATGGGGTTGCTGGGTGCGCTAGCCGTGGTGACACTCTTCGTCATCTTCCTTTACCGCGGGATGCGCGCCGCGCTCACGACCGAAGACATCTTCGCGCGCTACCTGGCCACCGGCATCACCTCGATGATCGTGGTACAGGCCGTATTCAACATCAGCGTGGTGCTGGGCCTGATGCCTACCAAGGGAATCCCGCTGCCATTCATCTCCTACGGCGGCTCGTCGCTGTTCGTGATGCTGACTTGCGTGGGTGTGCTGCTGAACATCACGCAGAGCACCGACTGATATGCGCGCGGTATTGGCCGGAGGCGGAACCGGCGGCCACGTCATCCCGGCGCTGGCCATCGCCCAGGAGTTGCGCGATCTCTACTCGGCCGAAGTCATGTTCGTGGGCACTCGGCGCGGCATCGAGAACCGCCTGGTACCCGCCGCCGGCTTCGAACTCCGCCTGGTGGAAGTCGGAGCGCTGAAGAACGTCAGCGTCGCGCGGCGGATCGAGACCCTGACGGCGCTGCCGGCCGCGATCTTCCGCTCGTGGAAGATCCTCAGCAATTTCCGGCCGGACGTCGTGATCGGCGTGGGCGGATACGCTTCCGGACCGGCGATGCTGGCGGCGGCGCTCTCCGGCGTGCCTACCCTGGTATTCGAGCCCAACGTCGTGCCTGGATTCGCCAATCGGGTCATGGCGCCGATCGTCTCGGCGGCTGGCGTTCACTTCCAGGAGACTCGTCGTCATTTCCAGCGCTGCCAGGTCACCGGCGTGCCCGTGCGGCGGGCGTTTTTCAGCCTGCCGCCCAAGCCGCCGGGCGGACCCCCAACGCTGCTGGTCTTCGGCGGCAGCCAGGGCGCGCACGCCATCAATGAAGCCGTAACTAACTCGCTGGCAGCACTCATCGAGCGCGTCCCGGGCATCCACCTCATCCATCAGACCGGCGAGCGCGACTATAATGACGCGCAGGCGGCTTACCGGCGCTCGGGCGTGGGTGCTGAAGTCTTTCCCTTTATCGAGGACATGCCGAAGATGTTCGCGCGCGCTGACCTGCTGATGTGCCGCTCCGGAGCCAGCACCGTCGCCGAGGTGACCGCCGCCGGGAAGCCGGCCATTTTTATTCCCTTTCCGCACGCCGCTGACGATCACCAGTTGCGCAACGCCGAAGCTCTCGCGCGCGCCGGAGCGGCTGTGCTGATAGCGGAGAAGGATTTGACCAGCGAAGGGCTGGTCAGAGTGGTGCGGGAACTATTGTGCGATCCGGCGCGGCTGGCGCGGATGTCAGCGGCCTCGCGCAAGCTGGCGCATCCCGACGCCGCGCGCGAAATCGCGCTGATGGCTGGAAGGCTGGCAGGCGTGCCGGCGTAAGGGAAGCGCCGCGGATCCGTGCGGATCAACGCGGATTTTCTGTTTTGTTTTTGACCCGTGTTTAGCCGCGTAAATCCGCGGCGAAGACGTTCTTCATGTTTGCCAAGATCCAACGCGTGCATTTTGTCGGCATCGGCGGCATCGGCATGAGCGGCATTGCCGAGGTGCTGCTTAATCTGGGCTACAAGATTTCCGGCTCCGACCTGAAGCCATCGCCGGTGACCGACCGCCTGGCCACGCTGGGCGCCACCATCTTTGAAGGCCATCGCGCGGAGAACGTCGCGGGCGCAGAAGTGGTGGTCATCAGCTCTGCTGTTACATACCAGAACCCCGAGGTTGTGGAGGCCCGCAAGCGCCACATCCCGGTGATTCAGCGCGCCGAGATGCTGGCCGAGCTGATGCGGCTGAAGTACGGCATCGCCGTGGCTGGCATGCACGGAAAGACCACCACTACTTCGATGATCGCCGCGGTGCTGGCTGCGGGCGGTCTCGATCCCACGGTGGTTGTGGGCGGGCGCGTGGACGCCATGGGCTCGAACGCGCGGCTCGGCAAGTCGCACTATCTGGTCGCCGAGGCCGACGAGAGCGACCGCTCGTTCCTTAAGCTCTCGCCGATCCTGGCGGTGGTGACCAACATTGATCGCGAGCACATGGACTGCTATCGCGACATGGCCGACGTCGAGCAAGCCTTCGTTGAGTTCATGGACCGCGTGCCATTCTACGGCATGGTGGTGGTGTGTAACGATGATGACCGCCTGCGCGCGCTGCTGCCGAAGCTACGCCGCCGCGTGATGACCTATGGCTTGCGTCCGGACTCGGATTTCCGTGTGGTGGACTCGGAGACGCCCCGCGTCGACGGACACGAACGGCCCATGAGCCGCTTCCGTGTGGACTACCGCGGACAGTCGCTGGGCGACTTTCATCTCCACGTGCCGGGGCGGCACAACATCCTGAATGCCACCGCCGCAATTGCCGTGGGCGTGGGCTTGGAGGTTGCTCCGGACGCCATCTGTCGCGCTCTGGAGAAGTTCCGCGGCGTCGACCGCCGATTCCAGTTGCGCGGGTGCGTGGGCGAGATCAGCGTGATCGACGACTATGGCCACCATCCCACCGAGATTCGCGCCACGCTGTCCGCTGCCCG
>Ga0187766_10001681_pt1 | contig 12983 bp, 11 predicted proteins | sample 0216_QUI02_MP05__4_FD_132971 | JGI IMG/M metagenome (GOLD analysis project Ga0187766, IMG submission 132971) | Tropical peat soil microbial communities from peatlands in Department of Meta, Colombia - 0216_QUI02_MP05_20_MG | ecosystem: Environmental > Terrestrial > Soil > Wetlands > Peat ... | reverse complement strand
CGTGGACGCGGTGATCGACTCCGGCGACTGCGGCACCGAGCCGACCACGGTAATCGACTTCTCCCAGCCAGAGCCGGAGATCGTGCGCCGCGGAGCAGGCGACACGTCCGGTTTCGAGTAGGCCTGCGAACCTGCCTTCTCTCCTTGCCCGGGACGCGGCGCCCAGCAAATCCGGACCGCGCCCTGGTCAAGTTCAGCGCCGAGTAAACCGGTCCGCGCAGATCATCCGTTCGTAGGCGCCTCGACCGACGAGTACCGATGTTCCCGAGCCGCACCTAAGGCGGATCTCGGGACGGCCGTGGACTAGCCGTAATCGCTGAGTGTGATCGAAATGCTGGCCCGGCCCACACACACGGTTCACCCGGCTTCCGGGGCAGTCAGGAGCCGCCTCCGATTACTACGGTCCACTTCCGGACCGTCCAGTGCCTGACCAGCCCTTCCTTGACGTAGGGATCGCTGGCCGCGAAACGCTCCGCGACTGACCGGTCGTCGGCCTTGAAGACAAGCGCGGCGCCGTCGGCGGGCTCGGCGAATGCGCCGGCCAGGAGCAGTTCGCCGCGTTTGTTTGCCGCGCAGGCCAGCGCGAGGTGGGCGTCGCGGTACGGGGCGCGGCGGTCGGTGAACTGGTCCACAACGTCGTAGAGCAGCAGGAAGTACACAGGTATCCTCCAAGTGCGGACGGGTCAGATAGAGGCGGACGGGTCAGACAGAGGCAGCCGGGTCAGACGGGTATCAGCCAGCCGAGGTGATCTGGTTCGCGACCGGTGCGCAGGGCGGTCATGCGGGTCAGGACGGCCGGGGCGATTTCGCGGTCGGCCACTGGCGGCAGGGTGAGAGTCTTGTGCTGGTAGCCGATCTCGGTGACATGACTGATGGTGGCCGCGGTGCCGGTGCCGAAGCATTCCCGCAGGCGGCCGGCGGCGTGCGCGGCGACGATCTCGTCGATGGAGACGGGCCGTTCCTCGACCGGGGTGCCCATCGTTTCCAGCAGCGTGATCACGCTGTCCCTGGTGATACCGGGCAAGATCGTATCGCCGAGGCCGGGCGTGACCACCGTGCCGTCGATCACGAAGAAGACGTTCATCACGCCCGCTTCCTCGACGAACCGGCGCTCGCGGCCGTCGAGCCAGAGCACGCCGCTGAAGCCGCGGTGGCGGGCCTGCGCTTCGGCGAGCAGCGCGGGCGCGTAATTGCCGGCCGGCTTGACGTTCCCGGTACCGCCCGGGAACGCCCGGACATAGTCGGTGGTCACGAGCAGCCGCAACGGCGCCGGGTAATACTGCCCGACCGCGCAGGTGAAGATCACGAAGCGGCATACCGAGGACGGGCCGACCCGGAGGGCGGCGTCCGTCGCGAAAACGCAGGGCCTGATGTACAGCGCGCCTTCGTCGGGCTCGGGCACCCACTCCTGGTCGGTTCGGATGAGCTCCTTGAGGCCTTCGATATAGATGTCTTCGGGCACCTCCGGCAATACCAGCCGCCGGCACGAGCGGCGGAGCCTTTCCCAGTTCTCGCACGGCCGGAACAGGGCGACCTCGCCACTAACGGTCCGGAAGGCCTTGTGTCCTTCGAAGACGGAAATGCCGTACTGCAGGGCGCTGATCGACGGCGGCAGCGGCAGCGGGCCGTAGGGTTCGACCCGCACGTCCGTCCACTCTCCGTCCTGGCACTCGGCCACGAGCATGTGGTCGCAGAACACTGTGCCGAAGGACTGCGGGGAAAGATCCCGCTCGCCGATCCTCGACTTGGCGATCCGCCTGACCTCGATGTCCATATCTGTCATTCCTTGCTGCGTCTACTCGGTGCCCTCGACGACGATCATGTTGGTCTGCGTCGCGGCCTGGCGCATGCCCCTGGCGTCCCGGTACTGGCCTGAGTCCCACCACGCCGCCGCCTGTGCAGCGCTCTCGAAGCGGACGATGACCAGCCGGTGCGGGTGCCAGCTGCCTTCCAGGACGGTCACGTCGCCGCCGCGCGCTAGGTAGGTGCCGTTGAAGGCCCGCAGCGACAGCGGCACGAGCGGCTGGTAGCACTCGTAGAGCCCGGGGTCGTTGATGGCCGTCACGTCGGCGACAAGGTATCCGCTCATGCCTCCATGCTGCGCCGGGCCGGGCGGCCTGGTATTGGCGAAAATTGCGCCGGGTCAAGCGCGCGCGGCGCGCGCGAACTGCAGCGGCGTGATGCCGTAACAGCGCTTGAAAATCCTGGTCAGAGCCGCCTGATCGTAAAAGCCAGCCTGGATTGCCGCCTCAGCGATCGGCATCGCCCGGCGCAGCGCGGCGCGGGCGGATTCCAGCCTGACCTGAGTCAGGTAGGCGTGCGGCGTCATGCCGACGCCCTTCCGGAACAGGCCGATGAGCTGGAACTGGGTCAGCCCGGCGACCGCGGCGAGGTCGGCGAGGGTGACGTGTCCGGTGTAGCGGTCGCGCATCACCTCGATGACCGAATCGAGCAGCGCCCGGTCGCGCGGTGCGACCGGAACGCGCGCGCCGCCATCCCCATAGCGCCTGGCGAGCTGGGCGAACGTCCCCACGAGCAGTTCGCGCCGCCTGAACTGATCGGCATGCCCGTCGTCCAGCGTGTGGTGCAGTGCCACGAATCCCCTGATCAGGTCACTGTCCTTCAGCATGTTCCGGCTGAACCCGGGCAGCTCGCTGACACCTAGGCCCCGCAGGACATCATCGATGGCGGATCGTTCGAGATAGAACGACCGGTACTGCCAGCGACGGCTGCCGTTCATCCGGCTGGAGTGCGGTTCGGCGGGGTTGACCACCAGCAGTGCCGCCGAATGGGCCTCATCTGGGCCGCCACTGGCCTGGATCTCCGACCCGCCGGTCTCGGTCACGGCCACCATGAGCGCGTCATGGATATGCGCGGGATACTCGTGCGTGGTGAAGTCCGCGCAGAGCAGACTCAGGCCCGGTGTCTGCCGGTCGAACCAGTACCTGGTGCTGTTCTTCTCGTCGGTTCGAGACATCCCGCTACGACCATACCTTCGCTGGCCGATCAGCCCGCCAGGTGCCGCATTGCATCACTGCTTACTCGCGTTCGAGCGCCGAACGGAATCTTGCTGGAGTTCCGAGATTTGGCGTAGAGCCCTGTTCACTTGCCGCGCCGCCGGACGGGCTCATGCGGCGGCCGGCCGGCCCGCTGCGGTGATCAGTCGCGCTTCCCTGCACGGTTAACTTCCTCCACCCGACGGGTTCATGCGGGCGGCCGACCGATCGAAAGCGGCGGCGGCCGTGCATCGCGCGATGCGGCCGGCGCTGGCTGAGGTCGCCTAACATCGCTCCGGTCCGCATGCCTGATTTGCTCCAGAACGAATGGTGGTTTCCGTAACAGCCCAGGCTGGCGGCCTCCCGGCAGGACCGGACCGTGGTGGCAGGATGAGGTCATGGATCCCGACATCCAGCTGAAGTCCCGCAAGGGACGCTGGGTGCTGTTGGCGACGGTGCTTGGCTCCGGGGTCGCGCTTCTAGACGCTACCGTCGTCAACGTCGCCCTCCCGACGATCGGCAAAGAGCTGCACGCGACGGTGGCCCAGCTGCAGTGGATCGTGAACGCCTATACGCTCACGCTGGCCGGGCTGATCCTGCTCGGCGGCTCGCTCGGCGACCGGTACGGCAGGCGCCGGGTGTTCGTGCTCGGCGCGATCTGGTTCGCGGTGGCCTCCGTGGTGTGCGCAGCCGCGGTGGACGTGCAGATGCTGATCGCGGCGCGGGCCCTGGAGGGAATCGGCGGCGCGCTACTCACGCCGGGCTCGCTGGCGATCATCCAGGCCTCGTACCTGAAGGAGGACCGGCCGAAGGCGGTGGGCGCCTGGTCCGGGCTGGGCGGTATCGCGGGCGCGATCGGTCCGTTCCTCGGCGGCTGGCTGGTGAGCGCGGCAGGCTGGCGCTGGGTATTCCTGATCAACCTGCCGCTGGCGGCGATCGTGGTGGCGGTGGCCGTCCGGCACGTCCCCGAGACCAGGGACGAGATGGCGCAGGGCCGGTTCGACGTGCGCGGCGCGGCGCTCGCCGCGCTCGCGCTGGCCGGGATCACGTACGCGCTGACCGAGGCGCCGCAGCCAGACGTGTCGCGGGCGGCGGTCATCGTAGCGGCGGTGCTCGGCCTGGCGTGCGGCGCGTGGTTCGTGCTGACCGAGCGCGAGCGCACCCGCACCGGCAACCCGGAGGCGATGGTGCCGCTGGACGTGTTCGCGTCGAAGGAGTTCACCGCGGTCAACCTCGTCACGTTCGTGGTGTACGGCGGCATAGGCGTGGTGTTCTTCTTGTTCGTGGTGACGCTGCAGGTCGTCGCCGGGTATTCGCCGATCGCGGCGGGCGCGTCGCTGGTGCCGCTTACGCTCTTGTTGCTGCTGCTGTCCGCGCGGGCGGGCGCGCTGGCGCAGAAGATCGGCCCGCGGATCCCGATGACCGCCGGGCTGGTGGTCCTCACGGCCGGGATGGTGCTGATGACCCGCATCGGGCTGCACACCTCGTACCTGACCGTCGTGCTCCCCGCAGTCGTGGTGTTCGCGCTGGGCTTGTCGGCCGTGGTGGCGCCGCTCACCGCGACCGTGCTGGCGACGGCGGACGTGCGGCACGCCGGAGTGGCCAGCGGGGTCAACAACGCGGTCGCCCGGGCGGCGTCGCTGCTGTTCGTCGCCGCGATCCCGCCGCTGGCCGGGCTGACCGGCAACGCGCAGTCGCACCCGCTGGTGTTTCTTCACGGCTTCCGGATCGCGATCCTGGCCGGCGCCGCGCTGGTCGCCTGCGGCGCGGTGCTGTCGTTCTTCACGATCCGCGACGACGCGCTGCGCGCGGCGCCGGCCGCGGCCAAGCCCGAATGCACGGTCAACTGCGCGGTCACCGCGCCGCCCCTGGAGCCCGGGCCGGAAGACGCCCGGGCCGGCCACCAGGCATCCGGCGTGCCCGGCGCGGCCTGACGCCCGGCGTCGGCGGTTCGGCGCCGGGCCGCCGCCTCGGCCTTGAGGCCGGCCGAGCGGGTCCTGGGACGGATCACACGCGCCGTCTGACGGCACCCAGAACGTAGCTGACATGCGCTCCAAGCCCATCAGGCCCGGCGCCGGGACATGTCGCGCCGGGCAGGCGGCAGGAGCCGCTGCGGCTCGACGCATGGCACGGTTGTGCGGGGTGGCGCTGTGCGGTTAGGGTGCATCGCCATGACCGGCATATCTGCACTCTCGATCGGCGGGCGGATCGCGACCGCCGAAGACACGGACTGGGATGAGGCGCGCGCGGCGTGGAGCCTGGCCGCCGATCAGCGGCCGGTGGCGGTGGCGTTGGTGAAGACCGCCGACGACGTCGCGAAGGTGGTCGGCTTCGCGGGCGCTCACGGGCTGCGGGTGGCCGCGCAGGGCACCGGGCACGGCGCGATGCCGCTCGGATCGCTGGATGGCGTGGTCCTGATCAAGACCGAGCGCATGCGCGGCATCCAGATCGAGGATGGGAGGGCTCGGGTCGAGGCGGGTGCCTGGGCCTCAGACCTTGGTGAGGCGGCGGCCAGGAGCGGACGATCCTTCCTGCCCGGCACCTCGCCCAACGTTGGCGTGATCGGCTACACGCTCGGCGGCGGGCTCAGCTGGCTGGGCCGCAAATACGGATTCGCGTGCAACAGAGTGACCGCGATCGAGCTGGTCACCGCGGCCGGTGAGGCCCGTACGGTGAACGCTGCGACTGACCCCGACCTCTTCTGGGCACTGCGCGGCGGCGGCGGCGGGTACGCGCTGGTCATCGCGCTACACGTGGAGCTCGTGCCGGTCTCGGAAGCCTACGCCGGGGCCCTCGTGTTTTCGCCCGGGCTGGCGGCGGAGGGGATTGCGGCCTATCGCGACTGGAGTGCGGACGCACCGGAGGAGGTCGGCAGCCTGGTGCGCATGCTCAACCTCCCGCCGATCCCGGACATTCCGGAACCGCTGCGCGGGAACAAGTGGCTCGCGATCATCGCGGCATGCATCGGAAGCCGGGAACAGGGCGAGCGGGCGATCGCGCCGCTGCGCCAGATCGGCGACCCGGTGGTCGACACCTTCGACCAGATCCCGGCGGCCGGCCTGAGCCGGATAGCGATGGACCCCGAGCCGCCGGTGCCGGCCCTGGGTCACCACCGAGTGCTCAGGGAGCTGCCCGACGACGCGATCGCGGCCTTCGTCGATGTTGCCGGACCGGAGTCGGGGGCACCGCTTCTGCTGGCCGAGCTTCGTCACCTCGGGGGAGCGCTCGCCCGTCCGGCCGAGAACGGCGGCGCGCTCGACAAGCTCGATGGCCAGTTCGTGGCGCTGGGGGCCGGCTTGCTGATGGACCCCGCGCTGCGCGAGCCGATCGCCGGCAGCCTGGACAGGCTCGCGGACGCGCTGGATCCGTGGGCCGCGGCGGGCGGCTTCTTCAACTATGCCGAGCGGCCTGGCGAAGTCGACGCGATCATGCCCGCGGAGACCTGTCGGCGTCTGGCTGAGGTCAAGCGCAGGTGGGACCCGGACGACCTGATCCTGGCGAACCATTCCGTGGCGTTGTCGACGGCATAGATCCAAGCCCTGACCGAGGGGACCGGTGGCCAGCAGACCGGACCAAAAGACCGGGCGTCTGAGGGCGTTGGCAAGTGCCGGTAAGAACCACGTCGCCGCCCCCAAACGAGCGTGACGGTGCTCCGGCTGGCCGCTTTTAAGGGCGAGATCGTGCGGATCTGGGATACCTTCGGGCGGTTAGCGATGGAAGTCTGCTCGGGGGCGATTGGCGCGAAATGACGCCGGCGGCCGCGTCGGTCTTGTTCTCCGGACCTCGGTGAGCGGCGCCCGCTAGCAGGCCTTAGCAGGCAAGAAGGTGTGGTCGATGCGGATGAGACGCTTTCGGGTGCCAGTACGGTAGTGGTCATGGTCGGCGACCGCCGGAGCCGGATCGGCATGCCCACGGCGACGCTGGGGGCCCGGGGACCGGTGGTCTCCCGGATCGGGCTGGGGCTGGCCGCGTTGGGCCGCCCGGCGTACATCACCAGCGGCCGTGAGCACGACCTGCCCGACCGCAGCGTGACCGGCATGCGGACCCGGACGTTCTTGATGCTGGACGCTGCCTACGCGGCCGGGGTCAGGTACGTCGACGCGGCCCTGTCCTACGGCCGGGCGGAGGAATTCCTGGCCGGCTGGCTGGCCGAGCGCGGCCATGCGGACGTGGTCGTCGGGTCGAAGTGGGGGTACCGCTATACCGGCGGCTGGCGGCTCGACGCTCCTGTACAGGAGGTCAAGGACCATTCGCTGGCCATGTTCACGACCCAGCTGGCGCAAAGCCGGACCCTGCTCGGTGACCGGCTCACCGTGTATCAGGTGCATTCGCTGACCCTGGATTCCGGACTGTGGACCGACGCTGCGCTGCTGGCCGCGCTGTCCCGGCTGCGCTCCGAGGGCGTGATCATCGGGCTGAGCGCGAGCGGGCCGCACCAGGCAGACACGATCCGCCGGGCGCTGTCCCTGACCGTTGACGGGGAGCAGCTGTTCACCGCGACGGAGGTGACCTGGAACCTCCTGGAGCCATCGGCAGGACCCGCCGCGGCCGAAGCCGCCGCCGCCGGGTGGGCGGTCCTGGTCAAGGAGGCGGTCGCCAACGGGCGGCTGACCGCGGCGGGCGGGCCGCCGGCGTCGCTGACCGCGCTGGCCGCGGCGCGCGGCCTCACCGAAGACGCGATCGCGCTGGCCGCCGCGCTGGCCCAGCCGTGGGCATCGGTCGTGCTGTCCGGCGCCGTCAGCCGCGCGCAGCTGGATGAGAACCTGGCCGCGCTCACCGTCGGCCAGCTCCCGGCGCTCAGCCTCGCCGAAGCCCCCGGCGCCTACCGGGCGGAGCGGGCAGCCAGGCCATGGCACTGAGCTGTTCCCAGCCCGGCAACCTGGCACATCCTCCGCAAGCTCCGCTGCTGCCCCTGGCGTGCCGGGCAGCTCGCCAAAGCCATCCACGTCCGTCAGACCCGCGAGATCGCCGGATGAACCCCGGGCAGCAGCAGTCAGATCCACCCGGCTTGCCGCACCGTCAGATCGCGCCGCTCAGCCGGTACCGCAGGATCAGGCGATGTCATTCGTGAAGCCCTCGCGTTGCTCGGCGCCAGCGCGAATCCGCTCGAGCTCTGCCCGGGGGTAAGGCGTCTGCTTGCTCCGTTCCATCAGGCTCTGATGGAAGTCGTTGAGGACGGCGGTGGTGCCGGCGTATCTGGTCAAGATCGCGGCCGCGCTGGCGGGGACGTCGCCGGGCCGGTCGCCCGCGGCCCAGGCGCGCACGAACCGGCGGCGGTTCCGCTCGCCGCGCACGCGCTCGGCCACGTGATGGTTGACCAGGTGCGCCGCGGTGTAGTCCCGGTCGTAGCAGCGATGCTCGCGCAGGAAGGCCCTCTCCTGGTCCGAGAGGTCGAACCGGTCGCTAAGCGCCAGGCCGAAGTCGGAGAAGTACAGCCCGTGGCCGTCGGTCAAGATGTTAAGGAAGTGCGCGTCGAAGTGCACCAGTCCGTGCTCGCGCATGAACGCGGTGGTATCGGTGAGCTGTGCGTCGACCCGGGCGAACGCGGAGACGTCTTGGTCAGCCATCCAGGCAGCCAAGGTCTGCGGGACGTGCTCGAGGAACAGCACCAGACGTGAGGACGAATCGCGCAGGGCCTGCAGGCGGTCGCGCACGGCAGCCGAGCCCTCCCAGTGCGCGACCGCCCCGTCCAGACCGCCAAACTCCGCAAAGACACCCTCGGTCTCAACCGGGCCGGGAAGCAGGCGCCAGTGGTAGAGCAGCGCAAAGGCCCGGTGCTCGTCGCTGAGGGCCCAGTTGGTGGTCATGACATGGATGGCCAGCTCGCGCCAGGCCCCGAACCCCGCCGATCCCAGGCCGTACTGGTAGAAGCCCGGCAAGCCGAACAGGTTCGCGGTGGACCTTACGTTGCCCGGGAGCAGTTCCCGCTCGGTCACCGGGACCTGTTTGACGAAGACCCGCACTCCCTCGACTTCCAAGGTCGCAGACGTGCCGCCCATCCCCGGCCTGACCCGCGGCGCCTGGTCCACCATGTGCTCGAGAGCCAGGTCGCTCAGCAGCGCGAGGTGCGAGGACGCGGTCGCATAGTCGGACATCCGTGCCGAACGTGGCCGGCCCTGGTCGGTCATCCGGCGGGGAACTCCTTCGACGTGGTGACGGCGATCGGGCAGTCGTGATCGCCTCGGACTTTACCAAGCGGCCGGCCAGTTTGTTCTCAGCCCGTCTGGTCGCGTCGGGATCAGAGATGAAGCGGCGTGGGTGGTGGATAGAAGCGTGGGCGGCCTGCCGCCCGAGCATCCGGTGTTTCGGTCAGCCGGGAGCTCGTGCCGGTTAGCACGCCGGACGGTCACGGGATGATCCTGATCGAGAGGGGCGTTGACAGAGGATACGACATATCGTGTTATTTGACTGGCCTGGATCCTTGAAGAGGTCCGGGCCCTGAGAGGTGAGCGTGATGACCGGTTGGTACGCGGAGCGGACGCCGAACAGGTCGGCCAAGGCCGTGATCGCCGTGACGCTGCTCGCGCTGCTCCTGGTGGCGGCCGTGCCGGTGGCCCTGCTGGCCGGAGTGATCTTGATGATGCTGGGCCACGTCGCCGTCGGGCTCGCGCTGTCCGGCGGCTCGATTGTTGCTGCCGCCATAGCTGTCACGCTCGCAGGCATGAGCGGGATGCGGCACCTGCGCAAGCTGCTCTCCGGGCGCAGCTTCCGTGTCGTGCAACTGGACGGCAACCAGTACACCGACGTCGCAGAGCCAGGGAACAGCGACTACACCAACGTCGTGCAGCTGGACCGCAGCGAGTACACCGAAGTTCGCTGACCTGACCCTCCCCATCTGCGCGTCGACTTCGGCTTTCGGCCGGCTCGCGGCCCAAAGACCGGTGCATGATGTCGCGGAAGTACGCGGTCAGCGCCGCCTGGCTTCCGGCCGAACCAGGCAGGACCCGATGATTGTGACCTCCGTCGGCAAGGCAGTCATCAGTCGGTGATCGCCGGGTATACCAGTGTCTTGAGCTGGCCGCGGAAGTTGAAGGTGCCCGAGGGCAGCAGCTGGGTCATGAACACCACAGCGAGGTTTTCCGCAGGATCCGCCCAGAAGATCGTCGACGCGGCACCGCCCCACATGTACTCGCCAGGCGAGCCGATCACCTGCGTGACCGCCGGGGCCTTGGCGACCGCCACGGTGAGACCGAAGCCCATGCCGTCGAGGCCAACCTCGCCGTAACCGCCGGGGATTGCGAACGACTTGAGATCCCCGTCGCCGGGCAGGTGGTTGGCGGTCATCAGCTCGACCGTCTTCCGCCCGAGGATGCGCACGCCGTCCAGTTCGCCGCCGAACAGCAGCATCTCGCAAAAACGCAGGTAATCGGTAGCGGTAGAGACCAGGCCGCTGCCGCCGGACAGAAACGAGGGCTGCTGTCGGTACCCGCTGCGCTGCGGGTCGTCGACCAGCACGAGGTTCTTGCTCGCGTTGCGGCGGTAGCAGGCGGCGAACCGGGCCGCCTTCTGATCCGGCACCATGAAGGCGGTATCGGTCATGCCCAGCGGCTCGAAGATCGTCTCCCGCAGGTAGTCGTCGAAGCGCCGCCCCGAGATGATCTCGACGAGCCGGCCGCAGATGTCGGTGGACACCGAATAGAGCCAGTGCCTACCCGGATGGAACACCAGCGGGTAGCCGGCGTAGTGCTCGACCATGGTGTGCAGCGTGGCGCCCGGGCCGTGCCGCAGCCCCGGGACGAATCCCTGCCGCTGGCCGAGGTTGTCGGCCGAGAATAGTTCCTGCAGGGTCGGATGGCCAGCGAAGCCGAGGCCGGACATGTGCATCAGCAGGTCGCGTACTGTCATCGGCCGCTCAGCATCGACCAGCCGCTGCGAGCCGTCCTCCGCCCGCTCGCACACCTTCAGGTCGCGCCACTCCGGGATGAAGCGTGTCACAGGGTCGCTGAGCTGAAACGTCCCGTGCTCGTACAGCGACATCAGCGCAACGCCGGTAATCGGCTTGGTCATCGAGTAGATGCGCCAGATCGTGTCCTCCTCGACCGGCAGCGACCGCTCCAGATCCCGGAACCCGAACGCCCGGAAGTACCCGATGTGGCCGCGGCGGGCGACCGCGACCTGGCAGCCGGCTATGCGCCCGGCGTCGATGTACCGGTGCTGCAGGTGATCGGTAATCCGCTCGAGTCGCCGCTCGTCCAGTCCCGCTCCGGCCGGATCGACCTTCATCCGCGCCCTCCTGTCCTGCGGGCGGCCGCCCGATGGCTTTCGTGCGCGATGGGCGCAACCGGGCATTCCCCAGCCAGAAATACGCTATCTCCCGGTCAGCGCTCGGAGAAGCCATGCTAATTGCCGCTTCGACTAGCCGACCATCTGAGCGCGCAAGCCGGGGCCAAGGTGGCGGCAACCAGCCGCTGAGCTCCCGCGATGTCGAGGTCAACTCGCCCGGGGAAGTAGGCGGCCCGCGCCTCGTCCGGCCCGAAGTCGGTGATCTGGCCAAAACCATGCTCGCGCAGCAGTCGCGCTATCTCACCGGGCAGGAACCGGCTGATGAACGGCTCGCCCAGCTCCGCGGCGCGCGGCTCGAAGGCGGCCGCGATCCGCGCCGTGCTGCCCGTCAGCACAGCCCGCGGCTGATTGTAGGTGAGCACCACGCGGGTGCCGGGCCGGCACTGGGCCATGGCGCCGAGCGCGGCGCGGATGGCATCGAGGGTGAGATACATCGTCACGCCCACCCAGGAGAAGACCGCCAGCCGCCCAGAATCGAACCCCGCCAGCTCCAGCCCCTCCCGCAGGGTCTGCCGCTCGAAGTCCACCGGCGCAAACACAAGCCCGGCCGGGACCTCAATGCCGTGCCTGGCCAGCCGCCTCCGCTTCCACGACTGGGTAGCCGGGTGGTCGACCTCGAAGACCCGCAGCCGGCCCAGCAGGTCCCCCCGGCGGTAGGCAAACGAGTCCAGGCCCGCGCCCAGGATCACGTACTGACCGACGCCGCTGGCGACAGCCTGCTCCACGATGTCCTCGGTAAAACGGGCCCGCACACACATCCAGCGGCTGAAGGCCCGCAAGTAAGGCCCGGGCACCTCCGCCCGCAGCCGGTCCAGCAGCGCCAGCCCTTCCCGCCCGGCCAAGCCCAGGGCCAGGTAGTCATCCATGACCCAGGGCCCAGGCTCCTCACGGTGCACAGCCCTGGCCACAGCGGTCAGCACCGCGGTCCGGCTCGGGCCCCGAACGCCCTCCCCCACACGACGATCGTACCGACCCCACAACCAGCAAGCCCAGCAGGCGGCCCCACCGGCCCGGGAACCACTCCAGGCCAGCGGCGCCCGGTCGGCCGCGCGGCCGCCTCGCCGCCCGGGTCCGCCCCGGGAGCCAAACGGGACCGGCAACGCAGCCGGAGGCCGTTCCTCCGGAGCTAACCACGATCGGCACCCGGGGCGCTGGCCTCTCCGTCCGGGCAGGCAGAGGCCAGCATCCGGTCGGACCTAGGGATGTGTGACTAGCCGACAGCCATCTCCCAGGAAGGGAGACAATACCTATGGAGAACACTGTGAACGTGGAGAACACTGTGAACGCATCCACCGCCGGGAGCGGCGGTCAGATCGTGGTCGCGGGCGCCGGCTACGCCGGGCTGCACGTCGCCTTGCGCCTGACGGCCAAGCTGCGCGACCACCCCACGGTGGAGCTGACCCTGGTCGACCGGCACGACTACCACCAGGTGCTCACCGAGCTGCCCCGGGTGGCCGGCGGCACCCGCGCCGCCGACGCGGTACGCATCCCGCTCCAGGACATGCTGGCCACACGGGTCCGGTTCGTCCAGACCGAGATCAATGGCTTGGACCTGGCCGGCCGGCGGCTGCTCACCGGGGCTGGGCCGATCGGCTGGGGGCGGCTGGTGCTGGCGCTCGGTAGCAGGCCCAACGACTTCGCCATCCCCGGCCTGGCCGAGCGCGCGTTGTCGGTGTATTCGGCCGACGACGCCGAGCGAGTGTG
>Ga0187766_10001680_pt1 | contig 12986 bp, 7 predicted proteins | sample 0216_QUI02_MP05__4_FD_132971 | JGI IMG/M metagenome (GOLD analysis project Ga0187766, IMG submission 132971) | Tropical peat soil microbial communities from peatlands in Department of Meta, Colombia - 0216_QUI02_MP05_20_MG | ecosystem: Environmental > Terrestrial > Soil > Wetlands > Peat ... | reverse complement strand
GCATCGGGTTTATGGGCGAGCTCTTCTGCCACAATATGCTTTAAAGCAGCTAGTTTGGGATGAATCTCGTTCAGTTTCTCTGCGAGCGAGATCGCAGTTTTTACACGCTCGTCGGCGACGAGTCGTCTCGCCGCTTTGCTGCCCTTGTTTGAACGAGCCTCTCGAGTTAGTCGCTCAAAGTACTTTCGCGCTGGCACGACTCCTTGCGTCTCCACGAGTCCTATTGCGTGACGCAACTTTATGACCTCTGCAAGCAGAGACATCGCTCGGTAGTTTCTGTCGGCGGCGACTTTGCTTTGCAACCTGATTAATTCTGAAGTTGAAGTCCACTCGGTAAAAATGATGCGCATCTTCATAAGCTGGTGCAGTCTATCTTTCGTCGCCTGCTTGAGTCGTTGACGAATGGTCTCCATTTGGGATGGAAGCACGAGCCGACGAATCTCAGTGTTTTTTTGATGTATGTAAGGAAATACATCGGGATCCGACTCCGTACGGATCTGGACGTTCTGGATAAAAAGACTCTGACTCACCTCGTGAATCTTCTCTGCTGTGCTCCCAGGCGATGCTGTCATGCCTAGGATGAGCGGATCATCAGCCTGCTCGAGGTACTCGGCTGCAATAAAACGATAAGCATAGTTGCCCACCGCTCTATGCGCCTCGTCAAAGACGACAAGGCTGACGTCTGAAAGATTAATTCTGTGCGCTTTGAGGTCGTTTTCGATGACTTGCGGAGTCGATACAATAGCCTGCAACGGTTTGCACCACAATTGCGATCGCTTGTCAGGGGGAATCTCTCCCGTAAAGATTGTCGTCTCTGCGCGCAGATGTGACCGCAAAAACTCGGCGTGCTGTTCCACGAGGGGCTTAGTAGGTGCGAGAAAAACCACTCTGCCACCACTTTCGAGCCTTTGGGCGATGACAAGCAAGGCGACTACGGTTTTGCCAAGTCCTGTCGGAAGTACGATCATTGAGGAGGCGTGCGACGCGGATTCCGCGAGTGCAACCTGATAGGTCCGGGCTTCGACGGAATTCGGCACAATTAACTTGTGTTCAATGTACTCCGGCATTTTTCGTGAGTAGTTTGACTCGAGCGCTTTTATATGTATGGTCGCTTGTGCAGCCGGTGACGAATCGGAATTTCCTACAAGAGGATACACTTATACGCTAAGCCGATAATCCGATGCTGTTGCATTGACAGTTCCCGCCGGAAGGAGGCGCGCGTGCAAGGTGCATACGACCAATTAAAAAAACTGATTAAGAAATATGGCTACTACACGGACGGTCCGTACACGTTATCGGGCGGACAAGTCAGTGATTTCTACTTCGATCTCCGTCGCGTCACGATGCATCCGCTTGGAGCTTCTTTAATTGCCAAACTCATGCTTGAAAGTTTGGAGAACGTTGATGCGGTAGGAGGCGTGGAAAGCGGGGCGATACCGATCGCTACTGCAATTGCTCTTCAGTCAGGGACGGTGAGAGCATTTTTTGTAAGGAAATCTGAAAAACGACACGGAAGAAAACGTTTAGTAGAAGGATGCATAAACGCAGGAGACGTGGTCGGCTTTGTCGAAGACGTCACCACAAGCGGCCGATCAGTACTTTCAGGAATCAACGTTGTTGAGCAACTCGATTGCACCGTCGCAAAAGTGATGAGCGTTCTGGACCGTCAAAGCGGTGCCAAAGAGCTCATAGAATCTAAAGGTTATGCCTTTGAATCGTTGTTCACAGCAAGCGATTTTAGAGAGTTGCTTTGACTCCGAGTGCTTTTTTCAGCCAGACTTCGAAGCTTAGAGAGGCACCGTAGGCTGTTTTGCCCACCTCCCGGCGACGCAGTTCTCTTGGATGGGCGTACAGTGCAGCTTAGTGTAGATTAGCAGGCGATATGATTTGAGGTTAGCATATTGCGAAACTGCAATGTAGGCTTGATCTATTAGGTTTATACGAGACGTATGACTACTTAGTGTACAAGAAACCAATATGTGATGGGTCTGATCGAGGCGTGGACTCGGACAGGCAGCTGATAGCATGTTCCAAGCCAAAACTAGCGGTGAATCGCTATCCTGTGAAAAATGCAGCGCTGAATTGAGCCCTGAAACGGCTAATCGGACGATTCTTCTAGATGGACAATTGCACGTTTTTTGCGATACCTGCATGAAACGCATGCTCATCGTTAAAGACGGATCGCTCTAATTTAAAGACAACGCGCGAACTCAGTGACGAACATCGAGCGATGGCCTCTTCCAATTCTCTACCTTAAGTCAGGTTGAAAACTGATAAGACTGAAATCTAGACAAGTCAGGTTAGTTCTGTCAGTCCATTCTAATGCCTTTAAGCATTGTTATGAAAAACAAAAACGGCGAGTCTCGCGCTGGCGATGGATCTGCCCCACTTTTGCATGTAACTGGAAGATGCGCTTCTCCATAACCACCAGACATAAGGCGTGCCACGAGGCCAAGAATCGCACCGACGTCGCGCCCATAGAGCGAGACTCAGGCAGCCGCGGAGAATGAGCGTGAACGTACAAAATCGCGCCAGTTCCTTTGAACCTAAGAGACGCATTCGCCCTTAGATAGGTGGCAAGTCATCCTCTGCAGCTTACGTTCGCATAAAGGCTTAACGGTAATCTTTTTTCAGTATGCTGTTGTTAAAAACTCAGGCACTTTGCTGATCTTCTCTCCTTTTGCAACACTAGTAGATTAGCGGACCTTTATTCGCCAGCCCGGCGGCTTTATCCTGTTGACGCAGACACGTTCACTTACGTTCGGGGGAGGAATGATCCAACTGACTTACTATGCTAATTCGTTGCGGGTTCATTGCATAACTGTCTATAAAGCAACAGAAGTATTTTATGAAGCCATCTTTCACTAGTGGAGTCACTGCGGCTTCAAACTCGCGCCGCTGCTCTTTTTTGCTCTTAGCTTGCAGAAAAGGAGCAACTGCTTCGCGTAAGAACTCTGAGTGCATTGCTCGCGGGGCCAGCGGAATAAGTTGCGCAAGTATCGCTCTTTGAAGATCGCTCATGACTTCCAGCTTGTCAGAATCGTCGAAATTGTCCTTAATCGGCTCTGTCATCGTTTTCCCTTTTTCTTACTGCTCGCGATGTTTATGTCTCAGCGCCTAAACAGACATTGCGCGCAACCCCGCACTTCGATCTATTCGTTTCGTAGAGGATCATACGCTAGGATAAATCTTTCTTCCCGAATGCAGACAGCGACTATTTGAGGCGATTTTTCAAAAGCTTTTCTGAGCTTTACCGCGGAAGAGACTATTTGGTATGAACGCGCAGGATGTAGTAGTTATGGCGTACGAAGTCTCGGTCATCAAGTGTGACTCTTACGATGATAGGAAGGTAAGGAATGCGGTCGAAGCGTGTCTTTTTCCACTAGGTGGATTAGGCAACGTTATCGACGCAGCCGATCGCGTGCTTATTAAGCTGAACCTATTATCCGCAAAGCCCCCGGAAGCAGCCGTTACTACGCACCCTGTTATGGTCAAAGCAGTCGTTGAAATGGTGCAAAAGCTCGGAGGCACTCCTATAGTGGGTGATTCTCCAGGTGGAGGCAGTAGTGCTGGGTCGTACAAGACATTGCTGGAAAAAACTGGTATTAGGCAGATTATTGAGGAGACCGGATGTGAATCGGCGCGGTTCGATGAAGCCAAAGTTGACGTGTTTGCACATAACGCTAAGACATTTAAGAAGTTCACGTTGGCCAAAGTGGTCACGGAGGCCGACGTGATTATAGGCCTTCCTAAACTGAAGACGCACAGTCTGACACGTTACACGGGTGCTGTAAAGCTCTTATACGGCTACGTACCAGGAATGTTCAAAACCGAGTACCACCTTCATGCTGCTCGAGACGTTAGCTTATTTGCCGATCTTCTCCTCGATCTGCACGAGACATACCCTCCTGCCATCAGCATCATGGATGCGATCGTAGGTATGGAGGGCGCTGGCCCCTCCAACGGGAACCCGCGACAGATAGGCTTAGTGCTGGCAAGCACGAGCTGCACAGCATTGGACTACGTGGCTGTGACGATCATGGGTTTCGACCCTATGCAGGTCCCGACGATCAAGGCAGCGCAGGGGCGAGGTACTGGACCGCGGAGTCTAAGTGAAGTCACGCTGCTCGGCGAGAAGCTCGAGCCGCTCATCTTGGAAGATTTCGAGAAGATAGTGACATCATCATCGCTGTCAAATGCGCCTCCGTTCTTGATCAATAGCCTAAAAAAACTTATTGCTGCAAAACCAGTCCTGAACTCCTCGAAGTGCAAGAAGTGCGGAGAATGTTTCAGGGGTTGCCCGCCAAGAGCAATCAAATTCACAAAAGGTGGCGTGCCAAAGTTCAACCATAAGACGTGCATACGCTGCTACTGTTGTCAAGAGCTGTGCCCACAGGGTGCCATTGCCGTGTCAACGCCGTTCATGCGAAGGCTTATTGGACGATAGCCAATCACCACTCAAGAAGCGACGTGGCCGGTGAGCCATAGAGCGTTGCTCTGTTCGTCGGATCGAAAGTTGTGCCAATCTCGGCGCCACGCCTATTCGGAGGTCCACGCGAACATATTTGAACCGCTATGAGTCACTCAGCTTACTTGGGCTCTTCAAGCATTCTGGACTTGGTGTACCTGATGCTGCTCTTCACGCGCCTTCTGGACTCCTATTATGTAGCTGCTTAGCGGCAGACGATAAAGCCCAGCTACGCTCAAGCAGCTGAAGCACAGAGTCAAAACGAACACAAGAGGGTAGAACAACCAGCTATTCCAGTCAATACCACTCTTGGAAGCACTACGTACCCAAAAAGGCTGTTGAAAAACGGGAAAGTCAAATAAATCCCGAAACTGAAAGCTCCGCGCCTACTGAGATACTTTGTCTGAATGTCGTTCGTCCCTCGCTGTATCAAGGCAAAACTTCTTCTGAAATAGATGACAAGGACGAGCACAGACTAGACGGGCAATATAATCGAAGCAATAAATGTACTGTACGAACTGAGCCAGGGGAGAGAAGTTGGAAAGAAGTAGGCCTGCGTCACACTTGCAAGAAAAGCCCGAGCAGCAAGATGGAAGCGTAAACTGATTTCGTATGGTGAGAATTGACGATCGCCTTGAAAGTTCCGTACTGCTCGCACACTGCTATTCCGAGTATAAGATATGTGTGCTATGAAGATGACGACTAAGGGTAATTCAGGATGCATATGTCGTTACTGCTAATCAGTATGTTGTAAGCGATTTGCACGACTAAATAGCCAGATACGAAGTAGAGCACGCCGTGGCGATATCTTGAGAAGCAGCATACATTTTGGCGATGACGGGATAGAGCGCGTACAGCTGTATCATCAGGATGACGTACCAAAAAGCTGCGTTGCTTGTTCCAAACAGGTACTTGGCGAGAATGCTAGTCTCGTTAATCCCGAAAGCGCTTCACGAGAACCAATAATCCACGAGTATACAGAAAGCTGAAAAGATCAAGTAAGGGAGCACAATAGAGACAAATCGTCTCTTGTAGAACCCAGCTGTTGAGAACGTATCCTCATACTTCTCATTGAGAACGAATCCTGAAATAAATACAAAAACCGGAATAGCAAAGTGAACAAACGCTGAGACGATCACATTGACAATCTCCAGCAGGTTGACTTGGCCCATTTTTGAGAAAATAGGCGGACGAACGGATGGCTAGGACTGCCAATATTGCAACTGCTCTGAGGTAATCAAATTCTGCCGATCAATCTGATTCGTCTGTCATAAGGAGCGATTACACGGCATCTGTTGTCCTATTCAATTCCGCGTAACGTGTATCCTAGTTAGAGCCCGGCAGCACGAGTTTTTCTGCGCTCAGATGCCGATTATTAGGGCCGAGGAAGTCCATCGAATCTAGTTTGCCTCTGCGTACTGCTGACTGAAGCACAAACTGAGAACAGATGCAGACAGCTCGTCAGAACGGACAGAGACTTTTAGGAAGAGGTCATAGGCCGCACGGCTGCGGCAAGGTGCATTCGCAGGCCATTTCTACATTCCCGCAGTAACGGAGCAACTGAGGCGATTCTCCCGGCATCGTCGTTGATTGCGGAGATGGCAACGGAGCAAATGGCTTCGCGCCTGCGACACCGAAGCTACGTTCTCCCGATAGGTTAATTATTTTCGTACTTGTATCAATTTGACGTCGCATATCATCTTGGATACCGCGGCACCGTGCACTCATTATGGATTTCATCTGCTGATATGTCTTATCATAGCCTATTCTGTTTCCTGTGATTCAGTGCGCCCGGGCATGTCCTCTTCGATGCGCTCCATCTCTCGTTTGAGTTCTTGCAACTCATCACGTATCTGCCGTTCGCTGTTTTGGAGTGCCGTATGATCTTCTTGAAGCGATTGGAATGCTAAAACGAGCTTGTCATACGTGCCCATACAATCCTCTGTGCGTTGATTTGATTGCTGGAGCTCATTTAGTAACTCTTTAAGAGCCTCCTGCCTTTGTCGAAGTTCATCCACCATCTTCTTTTGTTGGTTGATTAGCTCTTGTTCGAACTGTTGTCTCTCTCTCATTTGATTGATCAGATCTTCAACATTCATTGTGACCGTTTTTAGCTGTAGCCCTGCTTCGTTATCAGTTTATCGAATTTGATTTCGTTGTCCGCAAGTCGAGGGTGAACGGTCTTGGATTACAAGCTCAGTCACAGGGCCTTGTGCGACAAGGTGAATCCTAGGTATTCGGCAGCGCCTTCGAGTAGCACACCCCCAAAATTCCTCAAGCCAGAACACGCTTGTCGGGATAACCGGTTATTCACGATCGGTAAGGCAAATCTATGAGTCACACAAAGGTTGGCAGCTGATGATAGGACGATCGAATCTAAAACCGGCGATTGCCCATGCTTTGAATTTTGCCACTTCTCTTTCTGCGTGTAAATGATAGGTTGAACGATTGTCTAACGCGCGGGGACTAACCTGGTATGCTTGAGAAGCGAGCAGTTAAGATATAAGTGCACGTGCGGTTCGCTCGTTGCGCGTTGAATAGAACGATAAGCACGGAGGCACTATTGGCCGGCGCTCGAGTATGGGTGATTAGTCAAGTCAATACCGTTGACTCTCCTGTTGGGTGGACGGCCGCAGCGTGGGGTGCGGTGACGTTCCTTCTTCGAAGCTTCCTAAGCTACGTAAGGGAAAAATAGATGGAGTGTGGCAGCTTACAGCCGCGTAACTCCTGTGGTCGGCTAGTCCATGTCGTGGCTTTTAGACAATTCGTACAGTGAGCATCTTGTAAGAACCCCAATGCGTGACGTCGCCGGGGAATTGTGCGTAAAGCTGGACGCTCTGATAGTCAGCGCGAATTGCAGCGTAAGCCCCTCGATTATCAGTGCGAACAGTCGTCCAAGGCTTCCACCCGGCTTTCGATTGGTATGCCCAGACAAGCTTCACAGGCTCTTGTTTCAGTGCAAGTCCTCGACTGTCTGTGAGCGTGCCCTTCACGGCGTACTTCTTTCCGTGGGCCACGAGCGGGTTCGAAGGGCTGAGCATTCCGAGCGAAAGCGACGTCCTCCACTTGCACCCCAGAGTCAGGGAACCTTGCGCGAAATAAGATACTGTGAGCGGTATTCCATCCCGGAGAATCCACGTCTTACGAAATGTTAAGTATTTAGCTTGAAAGGTCATCGCGTGTCCCAAGTCACTAACGGGAAACCCCACCCACCCCGTGCGGAAAAACCCGTTTTTATCAGTGACGACGGACCTCCATTTGAACGCCGGAGAGTTGTCCCTCGAGAAGTAAATGTCCACTTTTGTATTCGAAACCGGCTTTCCACCATGCGTGAATATGCCATAGAGATAAAATGACTCTCCCGGCTGAGGATTCATCGTCGAGCTGGACAGCGTTAAGCTGTACGATGATGAAGAGGCCACTTGCGACTTCTGAGACGTGGGCGCGCCGAGTGCGCCAAGCGCCGAGATCGCGCCGAGTGCGCCAAGCGCCGAGATTATCACAGCGGAAACGAGGAGCAGTGCGACTAACTTTTGCTTCATTGTAATATCATCTCCGTATCGACTAGCCATAGCTACATACCATACTTTGTAAGAGTGATGCAGTGTACGTGCTCTTCTATTAAAACTTGTTTATTTTGACACAGAAAGCTATCAGACTCTCCGTTGCAAAACGGACGCTGATGAAATAACCGCGTTTGGATGCTTGCCCGACACTCACGACGCACACATCTCCGTGATGTCTATGGCTGTGCGCTCTCGTGTATGCTCGCTTCCTGGATCGCGGATTTTTCAGCTTATCCTACGCGATATTAGCGAGCTACAGTAGGGTTATAAGCACGGCAGGTTAGGGCTCTGCGCTACGCAGCGAAGGTGAGTAACAGTGTTACTAGAGACAATTAGAACGTGAGGCATTCAAGACATTAGGCGGCATTCGTCGCAACAGGCAGCAGATCATCCGGCCAACGCCTGGCAATTCCGATCGTGACGATTTAAAGCCGTTCGATCAAACTCTTTCTTTGTTAGAAGTTTAAGTGTCCAAAAAAGCAAGAAATATGAGTTTTTGCAGGCTTGATGAGAAGATCATGAAAAAGGAACAGTGGATCGCTGATCTTCAGTTCAAGCTCGAAACTCTGAAGATGATGAAGCCGTGGATCGAAAAGATGTGAGTGCTCAACGTATTTCTTTTGCATCATGGCGCCATTAGTCCGTCCGGCAGCGCAATACGTACTAAAGAGCGATTGCTCGTGCTAGACGGAGCGATTTTCTTCATGATGGTTCCGCCTTTGAATGATCAACTGTCAGACAGGCAGAGCCGAGGGCGCGGCTAGTCTTTAGTAGCTGTTTATGCTATTATCATCTTCTGTAATGGAACGGTGACGCAACGCAAAAACTAGAGCGCCGCATTCATCGCACTCGAGTGTGTGAGTTCGCTACTTACAGCTTCCAGATTCAAAAACTCCGATTAACCTTTTGCGCGGCAGCTATTGTTCTCACCGCCGTGAGCTTATGCGCTGCAAACTGAGCCCGATTGACTAAAAGTTTAGCCGCCGTGAATTCGATGCGTCTCAGCTGCTGCTACTCACGCTTTAACGCATATTATGGCTGTGCACCGCTTTCGTTTCGCATCCGGAAACACTCACCTCGCATATGACACAACATGCACCTTCACTACTGTGATCGGGGGATTACCGTGCTAGACCTTCCCTGTGTTTGTCTTATGAATGCTTCCGCCTCCCGTTTTTGGCACTTTGACTTTCTATTCGAACCTTTGAGTTTTATTCGAACGAGGATATGCTTAAACCCCATGAGATCTTATGTTCATAAAATGTACGTTCTTTGGAAAACAGACAGGTCACGTCTCGAGTGTGATTGAGGTGATATGGCAGTGGCTGAACCACAGAACACTGCACCACCCGAATGTCTCGCCACGGTGCGTGCCATTCTCAATGCTTTTTCCGGAGCAGCACTGCTCATCGACACAAAAGGGAACATCCTCGTGGGTAATGATAAGGCCCTGCCCCCCTCTCGAAAAAGCAAAATGGAGGTTAAACGCACTTCAGCGTACGATGCCGAGCCGTTTGAACTAGCAAAAGCACGACCTGAATGGGTCGCTGAAGTGATACGGTCACGAGATCCTCTCCACGTTGAGGAAGTGTATAAGAGACGGCGATTCAAGACCTCCCTTTACCCGCTTGCTGATCCGGACGACAAGATCACTTGCGTGCTCATCATCGGTCGAGACGTAACTAGAGAGAAGCGCATCGAAACCGAGCGACAGCAATTAGCTGATAAAGTCGCCGGCTTGGCTAAAACGCTCGACGGCATCCTTTCTGCGTCCCCCGATTACCTTTTTATCCTCAATCGAGATCTGAGACTTGTGTATGAGAGTAGAGTAGATCCTTCAAGGAAAAACGTTCGTGGCCGCGAAATAGTGGGCAAAGTGTGGTGGGACGTGGGATCTGACCCCACGGCCACGAAACGATTCGAACATCATGTCTACTATGTTCTGGGCACGGGGCATACAGTGAGGGATGAAATGCCGTACCTGAGAGCCGATGGATACGGATATCAGGAATACACGCTTGGCCCCATTTACGATAATGAAGGCAACGTCGACAGAGTGATCGCCATTTCACGGGATGTCACGGACCGTAAACGTACAGAAGAGTCACTCAAGGCAGCAGAACGGTTAGCTGGCATCGGCGAAACTGCCGCAATGATTGGCCACGACTTGCGAAGTCCGTTGCAAGCGCTCCAATACGTCATTGACTTGCAAAAGTTGCGCTCAGAGAGAGTACCCGTCGAGGATCGAAGTACTAAACAATGGGAGATGATGGACGCACTCTTCGCTAAGGTGAGCGAGCAGGTCGCGTATATGGACAAGATCGTCACTGACCTTCAAGCGTATGCCCGACCATTCAGGCCCGAGCGGCGCAACATTTCGGTTGCCGCAGTGGTTAATGATGCCATCGCATCAATACCGCATCAAGAAGACATACAAATCCACACCGACATCGCCGACATACATTGTTCGGCAGATCCGCACCTCATGCAACGCTTGCTTACCAATCTCATTAACAATGCAATACAGGCGATGCCTGATGGTGGAACGGTGCTCATAGACGCGAAAATCGACGCAAAAACCGTCACTCTGCGCGTTAAGGATAACGGCACAGGCATTCCTGGTGAATTGAAGGTCAGACTCTTCCAGCCATTCGTTACGGACAAGAAGACAGGCACTGGACTTGGATTAGCGGCCTGCAAGCGCATTGTTGAAGCGCACGGCGGGGAGATCATGGTGGAAAGTGAGGTGGGGAAAGGGTCGACGTTTACGGTAACATTGCCGCTTGACTGAGAACGAGACCCATTGAGAGTTTTCATCTTAAAGAACTGTTGTGTGAGCCATCGCGGCTCAAATTGCGTCTGGCGGCGTTCTTTTTCTAGTGGCTTGCGGCGAAAGCTTTAGTTCAAGGTGTCGGAGCTCACGTTCGCCGAAGAGTGAAAGGTTCTTAGTTATTACACGATGGGTATAGACCAGCGCTCAAGACGCTCTTCCGCTGGAAGTCAGGCTCCAAAACAGATCTGATGATAGCATCCGGAAAAGTCAAAACATGCGGCGCTCTTGCGGGCATAAGCAGCCGTTCCGTCTGATTTATGTCAATATGCAACACTATCTGCCTCGCGTGACGCTACTGAGAATTCTGATGTGGGTTCGAATGACCATATGCGTTGGCAAGCTGACTGAGCGGTTCACAAAGTCGTAGAGCGCACGCCGTGCCTGATGCAGAGCTGGACGAGGAGGTGCTGCCGTGAACGGGGGCGTATCAAGCAGACTTATCTCAACAGCAGCATGATGAGTACTTCCACAACTTGCCCACCGTATTTCGCAGCGGCTCTATGATAAAGGTTGAACGTTCCTGCCATTTTTATAGGTAGAACAATATAAGTACACAAGTGATTAGCTGGAGGCTGATAGTTTGGGCAAATGGAAATACAGCGGAAAAGAGGTTTCATTCGATCAAGTCGATCACGCGCTCAATGCGCTAGATCACGCCTGCTTGCACTGTGGCCCCGATAAACACTCGCCCGATTGCCCCATTGCTAAAGCGAAGCAGGAGCTGTACAATTTGAAATGCTCAGATAAACATCATATTCCCGACGTACAGGTATGAATCTCAATGCGGGCGTTCAATCCGCTATTAGGGCGTCGTAAAAGTGCTTAATTGCTTCTTCAGGATCTTTTCCGCCGAAGTACGACCTCAACGTCTCTTTCTTCTCTATTAACCCGCTATAAGCCACTTCAACTTCGCGTTTTGAGCAAACAGACGTAATGTCATCCATTATGTGGTTCGCTATTGACTCGTGGTTCGTGTTGTAGAAGCTCCCAAGAATGAAGATCTGCATTATAGCGAATAGGGCTTGCACACTTCTGTCCTTCTCTTTCGCGCGCATTATTAAATCCCTGAACAGGTGCGATACAGACAACAACAGCTGTGAATGGACGATCCCTCGCGCGTGATCAAGGGCGAGTGTACCAATCTCTCGTAAGTATCGAAACCCGCCAAGGTATTTGCTGCCTTCGTCAATCGTAGCGCCGCATATTGCACCCACCACTGCAGCAGCCTCGATTCCTATGTCTGCGTCATCAGTTCTGACTGCGGTACGACATATATCGTAGAGTTGTTCCAACGCCTCTTCACTCAGACCTTCCCTGCGATTCTTGAAATTGCAGATTGAAACCTCCTCAAGCGCCGTTAGTGCGTCACGCGAAACATCAACATTGCCTTGAATTGTTTCTTTCTTAGCGATATCCCCTAGAATTGCGACAAGTTCGGCGTTCTCACGTGGCCTGATTTCATTAGTGATCTTCAACGTGAGACTTTCTATGATATCTTGCGGGTTGAAGAATCGCGGAACGCGCCGAAAGAGATTGACAAGTAACAAGAAGCAACAGGCTGTCAAGGCTATGCCAAGCGACGTCATGGCTCTGATCTCGTTGGATATGCTAGGGCCACTTATGTGGGCCAAAACAATGAAGTTGAGAAATATCGTTGAAATAAAAAACGCAATGACGCCTACAATTTGAAGATCGCTGAAAATTGATTCGAGGAGGAAGCGCAAGAATTTTGGCGTATATTTTGACGCCGAAAACTCAAGCGTGATAATTAAGATAGAGAAACTTATCGCAAAGAGTGCCGCGAGACTCTGCGGGAGGGCACTCAGCAAAAAGCTTGCCGCACTCGCGTCACCGTTAAACAAAATTTTCGTGCCGGCGATATCGAGAATAAAAAGAAAAAGGATCAGTCCGCCTAATGCCAGAAAAATGAGGTCGACTCTAGTAAGTTTGACGTTTCTTATGCTCATGTTGTCGCAAATCAATGCATTATACTATCAATTCGACTTAATCCTTAGCATCGTATGTCTCGACGCGCCTTTAGGTGCGCGCGTCGAGGGGTAAGCGTGACAGATGCATCGCCTTTTGACGTTGACTCATTGCTGAAGTCGTGTCCGCATTG
>Ga0187766_10001679_pt1 | contig 12987 bp, 8 predicted proteins | sample 0216_QUI02_MP05__4_FD_132971 | JGI IMG/M metagenome (GOLD analysis project Ga0187766, IMG submission 132971) | Tropical peat soil microbial communities from peatlands in Department of Meta, Colombia - 0216_QUI02_MP05_20_MG | ecosystem: Environmental > Terrestrial > Soil > Wetlands > Peat ... | reverse complement strand
CATGGCGGCGTCGTAGATGCTCATGACGGCCCCATCGGGGAAGTGGGAAGTGAAGCCCCCTTCCTTCCCCTTCGCCAGGCCGTTTCTCAGCCTGATGTTGCTGAAGCCTCCGCGCACCATCACCTCGTGATTTCCCCTCCTGCTGCCGTAGGTGGACATCTGGAGCAAGCCGACCCCGCGCTCTTTCAGGTAGATTCCTGCTGGGCTGTCAACAAGGATGGTTCCGGCAGGTGAGATGTGGTCCGTGGTGACTTTGTCTTCCAGCACGGCGAGGACCCGGGCACCCGATATGTCCATCTTCGAGGAATGGGACATCGAGGCTTCGAACCAGGGCGGATTCCTGATGTAGGTGGAGGTGTCCTCCCAGTGATAGACCTCGTCTTCAAAGGATGTCAGCCTCTCCCAGCGGTCGTCCCCCTTCATCGCGTCAGCGTACCTCCTGGCGTAGAGTCCGGGGGAGAGAGACGATTGCACCGACTTCTTCACCTCGCCCAGGGACGGCCAGAGATCTCTCAGGTAGAGCAGCGTGCCGTCCTTCCCCCTTCCAAGAGGTGTGGACGCGAAGTCGAAGTCTATCCTGCCTGCTAGGGCGTAGGCCACGACCAGCATCGGCGACATGAGGAAAGACCCCCTGACGAGCGGGTGGATTCTTCCGTCGAAGTTCCTGTTCCCGGACAGGACTGCAACCGCGTAGACCTCCTTCTCCCTGATCGTCTTCTCGATCTCTGGAGCCAGGGGACCGCTGTTACCGATGCACGTGGTGCAACCATAGCCCACCAGGACGAAGCCGAGCTTGTCGAGGTAAGGTAGCACCCCCGAGTTCTGGAGGTAGTCGGTGACCACCGTCGAACCTGGGGCCAGGCTGGGCTTGACCCATGGCTTGACCGCAAGCCCTGCCTCCACGGCGCGCTTCGCGATCAGGCCCGCCCCGACCATCACTGTGGGGTTCGAAGTGTTCGTGCAGCTCGTGATGGCTGCGATGACGATGGAGCCATCGGCCAGGCCGGAGCCTACGGGCCCGCCCTCTCCGAGCAACAGCTGGCTGCCTGAAGCGGCCGAGGTGCCGGCGAACTGCGGAGCCGCCCTCCTCTGGTCCAACATTGAGCGGGCGAAAACAGGGACAGTGACGAGAGTGTGTCTCTCCTCGGGGTTCCTCGGGCCCGCGATGGAAGGTTCAATCGCGTCCAGCTCTACGCGGATGACCTCTGAGTAGTGGGGTTCGATTTCGGAGATGAAGAACCCAAATCTCTGGGCGTAGTTTGAAACCAGGTCGACGTGCGCCTTCGGTCTCGCCGTGCCTGAAAGGTATGCGAGGGTGGCGTCGTCGACGGGGAAGAAGCCAGCGGTTGCCCCGTATTCGGGGGACATGTTCCCGATTGTGGCCCTGTCGGGGACCGAGAGCTGACCGTATCCTTCGCCAAAGTACTCGACGAAGGCCCCTACCACGTTCTTCTCCCTGAGCCTTTCTGTCACTGTGAGGACCAAGTCGGTGGGGGTGACACCTTCCCTGAGTGTCCCTGTGAACTTGACGCCGAAGACCTTCGGTATCGGCATGTGGTAGGGTTCTCCCAGCATCACGGCCTCCGCCTCGATGCCGCCAACCCCCCAGCCCAGTACGCCGAGGCCATTGACCATCGTGGTGTGGGAGTCCGTCCCGACAAGAGTGTCTGGGAAGGCTTCGCCACCTCTCGACACAACAACCTGGGACAGGTACTCGAGATTGAACTGATGGCAGATGCCCTTGCCCGGAGGGAAGACGCGCATCCCCTTAAACGCGGACTGGGCCCACTTGAGCAGAGAGTAGCGCTCGGAATTTCGTTCGTACTCCTTCTCGAGGTTTACTGAGAATGCCATGTCGTTCCCCCAGGCGTCGACCTGAATCGAATGGTCTATCACCAGGTCGACGGGTACCTTCGAGTTGATCATGCTCGCACTGAAACCTTTCTTTTTTGCAGCGTCCCTCATGGCCGCGAGGTCAACGATCAGCGGGACTCCTGTGTAGTCCTGCAGCAGGACCCTCTGAGGCATGAACGGCGTCTCAGTGTCTATCGACTTCGGCCACTGAGCTAGGGCGTGGGCGGCCTCAAGCGCCCCAGACACCCGCCCTGCGTGCCGGACGGCGTTCTCGAGTAGCACACGGATCGAATAGGGGAGCCGTTCGATGTCGTACCCGATGTCCTTCAGCTTCAGGATGTTCCGGGCGGCGGCTTTGCCAGAAGGAGTGTCTATGCTCTCCTCTGTAAACTCAAGTGTTTCAAGGACCAAGGCTGCGAAAGTTCCAGCCGATGCTGCCGATATTTGAATATAGATTTCCGCTAGTCGGGCTCGTGTTCTATCACCCCGGCGCCCGCTGGTTCTTCCGCCTCCCTTGTTCCGCGCAGGAGCGAGGGCACTATGGCAACCGTGTTTATGACCGTGAGGACGATGAAGACGTTGTCCAGCGCACCCGCAAACCTGGCGGCGTCTGCTGTTATGGTGTTGATGGCCCCCTCTGATGAGATAATCTGCGTGATCAGGCCGTAGGGGAGGTAAAGGGTGAGGACAACTATGACGATGTTGAAGCTGAGGACGAACCCTATGTTGAAGAAGGTTGCCCTGAACCCGGAGGCGACCCCTCTACGATGAGCCGGGACAGATCCCATCACTGAACTCATGTTCGGGGAGTTGAAGAGCCCCATGCCAGCTCCGCCAACAAGAAGGAAAGCCAAGAGGGTCGTGTACGGGGTCTCTGGGGAGAGAGTAGACATCGCGAGCAAAGACGCGCTGAACACCGCAAGCCCAGCTGTGGCAAAGGGGCGGGGGCCGTACCTGTCGGAGAGCCTGCCGCTCAGTGGCGCCAGGAAAAGCATCGCCAAGTCGAAGGGGACGATGGAGATGCCGGCCTGGAGCGGAGCGAACCCCTTGACGAGCTGAAGATACAGGCTGATCAGAAGCAGGAAGGCCCCCCATGCCATGGAGTTGATGAGCTGCGCTGTCACGGCCCCGCTGAACTCTCGGATTCGGAGGAGGCTCAGGTCGAGCAGCGGGGCGACGCGTCTCCGCTCGGCCCATACGAACACCGCGAGACTGGCCGCCGAGACGGCGCCAAGCCCCGCCGTTAGCCCCGACTCCCCGATCCCGTAGGCTACGGTTGTAAGTGAAAGCAGCAGGGACGTGATGAAGCACGTGAAGGTGAAGAAGCCGGTCCAGTCCATGGGCGCCTTGCGCTCGGGTTGGTTTTGCTCGTGCAGCCTCATGTGGGCCCAGAGCGTACCGAAGATGCCGACGGGTATGTTCACGTAGAAGAGGAATCTCCAGTCGAGAAACGCCAGGATGAGGCCGCTCAGGGTCAGACCGAACATAGAACCGGCCCTGAACGCAACGGAGTTGATCCCCAGGGCGGTACCGAGCTCTCCTCGGGGGAAGGCGTCCGTGATGATCGCAGCGCTGTTTGAGAAGAGAGCCGCAGAGCCGAGCCCCTGGAAGATTCTTGACGCTATGAAGAAAGTGGGAGACGGAGAAAGAGAAGTGAGCAGGGAACCTACCGTGAAGATTGCGAAGCCGATGTTGTAGACCTTCACACGGCCGTACATGTCGCTGACTCTGCCGAGGAAGAGAAGAGCGACCGTGCTTCCGATGGTGTAGGCCTGGGTGAACCAGATGGCCTGCTCGGCGTCAGCCTTGAGGGCGGCTGCCACGGTGGGGAGCCCGATCACCACTATTCTGCTGTCTATGCCTGACATTAGCACGCCGACGGTCGTTACTGTGAGGACGGTCCACTTGTACTGCAAATCGCTAGGCTCCGGATGGCGGTCTTTGTTGGCATCCCCCGCAGAGAGGTGTTAAGGATTGCTCGTTCGGGAAGACTCAATTAGCGACGTGCAGGTCGGCTGGTGAAATGCCGGAAGGGAGGCGGAACCGCCTTTCGAAGGAGAAGAGCCCGTACCTCCTAGAGCATGCTACCAACCCCGTAGACTGGTGGCCTTGGGATAAGGAGGCGTTCGCGAAGGCGAAAAACGACAGCAAGCCGATCTTCCTCAGCGTCGGATATTCGACCTGCCACTGGTGCCACGTGATGCGCCGGGAATCTTTCGAGGACTCGGAGACTGCCGCCCTCATCAACAAGAACTTCATCCCAATCAAGGTGGACAGAGAAGAGAGGCCCGAGGTCGACGCCTACTACATGAGCGCTGTGCAGGCCATGACGGGAGGAGGCGGGTGGCCTCTCAGCGTGTTCCTCACGCCCGACCTCAAGCCGTTCTACGGCGGCACCTATTTTCCTCCGGAGCCGCGATATGGGATTCCCAGCTTCAAGCAGGTCCTCGAGTTCGTGTCGAACGTCTGGAAAGAACGGAGAGATGAGGTGGTATCGAACAGCGGCCGGGTCCTCCAAGCGATTGCCCCCATCGAGCCGAAGGGAGGCGCCGAGCTCACGAAGCTGTCGCTGGATGAAGGATATTCGACTCTCGTCTCCTCATTCGACCCCGAGCACGGCGGCTTCGGTGGGGCTCCGAAGTTCCCCATGCCAGGCACCCTGGCGTTCCTTCTGAGATACTATCACCGGACAGGAAAAGAGCTTGCTCTGAGGACGGTCCTGAAGACCCTCGACCAGATGATGGCGGGGGGCATTAGAGACCATGTCGGAGGGGGGTTCCACCGATACTCGACGGACAGGGTCTGGCTAGTGCCTCACTTCGAGAAGATGCTATACGACAACGCGCTCCTCGCCAAAGTATACGTCGAAGCCTACCAGCTCACTCACAAAGAGGAGTACGCTGAAGTCGCGAGAGAGACGCTTTCCTGGATTCGAAACGAGATGAAGGACGCTGGAGGAGGGTTCTACTCGGCTCAGGACGCGGACACGGCCGAAGGAGAGGGAGTCTACTACACATGGACCCCGGACGAGGTCAAGGCGGCTGTCGGAGATGCCGCCGGCGCCACGTTCGCTCGACTGTATGGGGTCACCAGAATTGGCAATTTCGAAGGAAGGACGATCCTTCACCTGGAACCGGACTCAGCCCGAAACCGGGCCGAAAAGGAGGAGGTGGCCAGGGCAAGGAAGGCTTTGTACCTCGCGCGAACCGGGCGCCCGAGGCCCGCCACCGACACCAAGGTCCTGACATCATGGAACGGGCTGGCCATCTCCGCTTTCGCTTTCGCAAGCGTTGTCCTAGACGAACCTGCGTTCGCCGTCGATGCGGCAGGGGCCGCGAGGTTCGTGCTGGAAACACTGGAGAAGGACGGGGTTCTGCTCAGGCGGTACGCTGGCGGAGAGGCAGCCCTCGAGGGAACGCTCGAGGACTACGCGTTCTTCGTCCAGGGACTGCTCGACCTGTTCGAAGCCATGCCAGAGCCGAGGTGGCTCGAAGCAGCCATTAGGCTGACGAAGTCGATGCGTGGAATGTTCGAGGACGTTCAGGGGGGTGGGTTCTACCTCACAACATCGTCGGAACCGGCTCGGCTCAGGGAGGGCTACGACGGCCCCACGCCGTCTGGCAACTCAATGGCTGTGCTTGACCTAATCCGTCTCTCGGAAATCACCGGGGACGCTTGGTACAGGGAGGGAGCGGAGCGGACCCTGGCCGCATTCGCAGACGAGATAGAGAAGCAGCCTTCGGGCCATGCAGTCATGCTACAAGGGTTGGACATGATCGTCAACGGCACGAAGGAAATCGTGATCAGCGCTCCCACCGCGAAAGCGGCCGACGCAATGAAAGCCGAAGTCTACAGGACGTTCATCCCTGAAAAAGTAGTGCTCTCCGTGACCCCCGAGAGTTACGAGCGGCTATCCAGGGTCAGCGCGCTGCTCGTGGGGCGGAAACCACAGAAGCAGGCAAGGGTGTTCGTCTGCGAGAAATTCACATGCAAGCTTCCTGCCGACTCCGTCGGGGCGCTCCGCAGCCAGCTTGCGGGCTGAAGGGGTTTCTGTCCTGGGGGGAGATGTTGGTGACACTTCCCGTAGTGTCCAGGGAGGGCCGTGTGCAGTCCATGGCGGGCATACGAGCCGAGCTCGGGGGGAGGAGCTATGATTCTGGCCCCCGTACCGAAGTCTGCATTTCTAAGCTTGGCCGCTGCCAGCCTCCAAGAACTTCAGCAAAGCGCTAGCGCTTCTGCGTCCCGGCGAAGCGTCTTCGCCCTTCAATCGTCCTCTGAGAGCAGAACGCCAAAAGTTCCGAAACGAGAGCGCCCGACTGCGGCAAGGAATCAGACAGCTCATGCTCTGAAGCGCAACACGCGTTACGTGGTGGAGAGAACCCCCCAAGGGGTTCTCCACCGCTTTGTCCCGTTTACCAGTTTGATCGAGCTACTGTTTAGGAATCACCCCCTTCGAACTCTATACCCCACGGATAGGCGGTCAACTTGAATTTCCGGCCCGAGCGTATCCTCTCCAGTAGTTCGATTTCGCTGAGCATGGCTGCAAGACCCTCTTGACGCCCGCTATGCGCGTTTTGGCCGGTCGCTCAAGTCTCTGAGCTACCATTTAGCGAGAATGGCAGGGCCTGATTCCAGGGGCCGTTGCTGGCACTAGGTGCCCCATACTGTTTTAACGCCGTGCGGGACGGCGAGGTCAAGCGGCGAACATGTGGGAGATCAGGGGATTATTCGGGAACGAGTACGCCATGGAGCAGGCGATCGAGGAGCTGAAGAAGCATAAGGGCTTCAATTGGGAGATCATGGACAGGAGGAACCTCTCGGTCAGGTTCGAGAGGAGGGACCACGAGATGGAAGAGATGGTGAGAAGGATCCTTGAGATGCACCACGGCTTCGCTGAGCACGAGGGTCCGCTCGGGGAGTACGACCGCCAGCGCCGGGAAGAACGGGAGAAGAAACTCAAGCAAGAAGAGCAGAAGAAGCGAGCAGGTAAGTAGAGGAACACCGGCCCTTCATCGGTAGGCAGAGTAGGCACTCGAAGGGCTTGAGATCAGGGCGATGTTCAGCTCGAGCACGTTCACGTAGGGATCGCCCGTCACGAAGAGGGTGTATTCTACGTGTGCCATTACCAGGTTTGTCAGATAATCCGTCGAGATGCCAGTCGCGTTGTGGATGCGGGGAATCTGAGATATCGCGTCCTGCAATGGAACGTCAGGGTCCACGCCAGATGCCGAGGCTGACGAGTTCCTCGCGTGGAAGAATATCGGCTGAGTGAACCCGTTGTCTATGTACAGGGATCCCACGGTCCGGTTGCCGACCTGCACGAGGCTCCCATTCGCCTGACTGGGGAAGGCGACCTGGGCGACGCCCGTGACAACGAGGGGGAAGAGGACCCCGCAAAGCAGTAGCGAAAGCACGCCTACCGCGATCACGGGCCTGTAAACTCTGTTCTTCTCAGAAGACAATCACATCACTCCTAGAGCGCTCCTATCAGCAGGTCGATGCATTTGATTCCGACGAACGGGACGATAACGCCACCTACTCCGTATACCAGGACATTTCTGACGAACAGGCTCATAGTGTCTGAAGGCTTGAATGCGACTCCCCTCATCGCCAGTGGGATGAGAAGCGGGATTATGACCGCGTTGAATATGAGGGCGGACAGTACCGCGGTCTGCAGACCAAGTCCGAGAATGTTCAGTGACTGTAGCGCCGGTATCGTCGCCGCGAACATTACAGGAAGTATCGCGAAGTACTTCGCGACGTCGTTGGAGATGCTGAAGGCGGTCACAGCCCCGCGGGTCATCAGCAGCTGCTTCCCGAGCAGAACGACGTCTATTATCTTGGCAGGGTTGGACTCCAAGTCCACCATGTTCGCTGCTTCCTTTGCGGCCTCGGTCCCGGAGTTCATCGCGAGGCCGACGTCGGCTACCGCGAGGGCTGGAGCGTCGTTCGTCCCGTCCCCGATCATCGAGACGATTCGAGCCTGTGTCTGTTCCCTGCGCACGATTCCGTACTTGTCCTCCGGCTTCGCCTGCGGAACGTACTCGCCTATTCCCACCTCGGCAGCAATGCTCTTCGCTGTTAGGGGCTGGTCCCCAGTGATCATTACCGGCCTGATTCCCATGGCCTTCACGGCCTGAATCTTCTCCTTGGTGCCAGGCTTCAGGACATCCTTCAGCCTGATCATACCAATCACACTATGGTCTCGGGCTATTGCCATGGGGGTGTCGCCGTGCGAAGAGACGCTCTCGACGCTCTGCTGGAAGTTCGTTGGGAGGGCGAACCCCGCTTTGATCATCGAGTCTGGAGCCCCCTTCACGATTTCAGTCTCCTCTTCAGAAAGGTGCATCCCGCGATCGGTCTCCGTCTCCAGGTAGAACTTGCGGCGCACCCTGGAACGCTCGCCCTTCGGGAGGATGAAACTGGACCCCCGGCGGAGCACCACGCCGCTCGTCCTCGTGTTGGCCGAAAACTCGTAGACTTCGGACAGGCTGACGGCGTTCAGCTCCCTTGGAACGTAACCCCTCTCGTATGCGAGTCTGATTACGCTGCGCCCTTCCGGGGTGTCGTCATACCAAGACGAGAGGAAGGCGGCCTCGCCCACCTCCCTTTCGCTTCGCCCTTCGAAAGGAATCAGCTCGACGGCCTCCCTGTTCCCGACTGTGATCGTGCCAGTCTTGTCTAGAAGGATGACGTCGGTGTCCCCGGCGGTCTCGATAGCCTTCCCGGACTTCGCGACCACCTTTCTCTCGTAGAGGCGCGTTATCCCCGAAAGGCCGATGGCCGGGAGCAGCGCGCCTATGGTGGTGGGGAGGAGGCAGACGTAGAGTGCGATCAGTACCGACAGATCCGCTCCAAGGCCGAGGGTGACAGACAGCCCCAGCATCGCTGCGATGATGATGGTGAATATCGCGGTCAGGCCGAAAAGGACCATGGTGATAGCCACCTCGTTGGGCGTCTTGGGGCGCTTGGAGGTCTCGACCATTCGGACCATCTGGTCCAGGTAGCTCTCTCCTGGGTTCACCACCACCCTCGCGGTCATCGTGTCGCTGACGAGCTTCGACCCGCCAATCAGACTGTCACCCGGAGCCTTGCGGACCGGGGCGGACTCGCCCGTGACAAGGGATTCATCCACCATGGCGATCCCCTCCAACACTTCGGCGTCCATAGGGACGACGTCGTTCCTTTCTAGAAGAATCAGGTCCCCCTTCACAAGCGACTTACTGGTCGTGAGGACCGTACGCCTCTCCCACTCCTCTGTGATCACCTTCTTTGCAGGGACGTCCGTCTCCAGGCGCTTCAGGCTGCTCGCCGTGTTCTTTGCCTGCTGCTCAGCCAGGGAGTCGGAGAGGGCGCTGAACCACACCGTAATCAGTAGTATTGCTGCAACTTCAACATAGAAGGTCTGCTCCCCGGGGCTCGACACCGGGACGAATAAGCGGGGGTCGATGGCCATGATGGTGACGATGAAGAAAGTGATCTCGACGATGAGCATGACGGGATTGGCCAGGAGGGAAACAGGGCTCAGCCTCACGACCGAGTTGACCAGGGTCTTCCGAGTGAGGAGAGGAGGCCTCCTCGGAAGCCTCGCTCGCCCGAGAACTCCATTCAGAGCCCTATTGTAATCAGCCAAGGAAGTTCACCATGCCCTGGAAGAACGCCAAGAGGGGCCCGAGGATGAGGAACGGGAAGAAAGTGAGGACCACGAGCAGGATGATGCTCCCAATGAGGACCAGCGAGAAGATGTTGCTGTCTGTTTTCAGGCTGACCTCGCTCGACCTCTTCCTTCCAATCATGGATCCCGAGAGCGCAAGAAGGACAGCGATGGGGCCGTAGCGGCCCACGAAGATTACCACGGCCGTGGACACGTTGAAGAAAGGCGTGTTTGCTGCGGCACCCAGGAAGTCCGAGCCGTTGTTCGCCGCCGAGCTGGTGAACTCGTAGAGGATCTGCGTGAACCCCACCGAGCTGGGGAGGGAGCTGAAACCCGGAATCGCCGCAACGGCGTTAGTTGCGTAGGCCAGGACGGTGGGCACCAGTATGATGATGGGATGAATCAGGAATGCCACCATGACGAGCTTGACGTCCCTGGCGTTGATCTTGATGCCGAGGTACTCGGGAGTGCGCCCCGTCATCAGGCCGACTATGAACACGGTGATTATGATGTACATGACCATGTACATCACCCCGACGCCTTTACCGCCGGGGGTCGCCTGGATGAACATGCCGAAGAATGCCGAAAGAATACCCAGAGGGTTGATGCCCGAAAGTGACGCGTTGACCGACCCAGTCGTGACCGCCGTGGTGACAACTGTCCAGAAGGTCGAGAGGAAGCCGCCGAACCTTGTCTCGAGTCCGGGTCCAACCGGGGGTAGGCTGGGGAGAAAGGCGACGATCAGGTCGATAGCGAAAAGACCGTAGGTCGCGATAAGTATGGGCCGCGTCTCTCGCAGCTTCCCCAGCAGTCGCCCGAAGACGAAGACGAGAGCGGTGGGGAGAAGGAGCATGAGGTAAATCTGAAGGACATCCGTCGCCTGGGTGGGGTTCTGGAGCGGATAGGCCGAGTTTGCGCCGAAGTACCCGCCCCCGTTGGTGCCGAGTTGCATTATCGACACCAGAGAGGCAACGGGCCCTGCGTAGATAATCTGAGGGACACCCTCTATGGTATTCACGACGCTGTACCCTCCGAGCGATTGGGGGACGCCCAGGGCAACGAAGACAAGGGCAGCGACGAAACAGAGAGGGAGGAGAATCCTGGTCAGTGACCTCACGAAGTCAACGTAGAAGTTCCCCATGTGGGTCGAGCCGACTCGCAGCCCCCTCACCAGGGCGACCATCACGCAGATTCCAGTGGCCGCAGAAGTGAACTGGAGGAACTGGATTGCGCTCATCTGAGAAAGATAGGAGAGGGTGGTCTCTCCCGCGTAATGCTGAAGGTTGGTGTTCGTGGCGAACGAGACGACAGTATTGAGCGACAGATCCCAGCTGAGGCCAGGATACCCCTGCGGGTTGAAAGGGAGACTCCCCTGCAACGTGAGAATCACAAAAGCAATGGCCATTTGGGTGATGTTCACAAGAAGGGCGGCAAGGAAGTACTGCCTCCACCCCATGGTAAGAGCGGTATCTACGCCGGTGAGCTTGTAGACCCGCTTCTCGATGGGGTCAATGAACCGGTCGAACCGGGTCGCCTCGCCGTTGTAGACTCGAACTATGTACGGAGCCAGGTAATTACCTGAAACGAGAGCCGCTCCCAGAATAGTGATGACCGCAACAGCCTCTGATGCATCTATCAACTATCTCAAGTTCCATTGTAGCTCCAGTACCTCTCGATTCAATCTCCCGCGCAGGACCTAGCGCGGCTTCGAGTCGCCGTTGAAGCGTGGCCCTTTGTGCGTGTGAAGGACTATGGCGGTTACCGTGCTCTTGACGCCATGTATCTTCAGAATCTTGTTCTTCAGGAGGTCACGGAATTCCTCGATGTCCGAGGCTGAGACAAGTGTAACTATGTCGAACTCGCCGGTCACTTCGTACAGTTCTTCTACGTTCGGCAGCTTATTCAGCGCTTGGACTACTTCGTCCATCGTGGGAGAATCCACGAAAATGTCCACGAAAGCTAGCAGCCGAGTCATTCGACATTACCGACATTTCGGCGCCGTTCCAATCGGCGTTATATACGTTACGAAAGGCAAATGGGGGCTTTAGGACTCTTCATGCCCTTCCATGGATAAATAGCGACCGCATCGTAGCCGGCTCCGAATGGAGCCGCTGATCTGGATACTGGCGGTCGTGTTCATCGTCTCCTTTCTCTCGAACGTATCCCCCTTCGTTGGTGCCTCCTACACCCTGTTTGCCGTCCTCTACCTCACCCTCATCGGCCCTACTCCTGTCAACTTCGTAGCAATCGTAATCGTCTCCGCGGCCGGGGCGACCGTGGCAAAGGTAGTAATCTACATCGGTGCCTTCGGGTTCAGGAACTTGCTGCTTCGGAACAGAAACGTTAGGCTGATTGGAAAGTACTCCACCCGGGAGGCGTTTTACCTGATATTGTTCGTGACAGCGCTTCTCCCTGTTTTCCCCTTTGACGACTACATCTACATTGGCGCCGGGGCAACTTCCGTTTCGCTCGGGCTGATGGCTGTGGTCACCCTCCTCGCGAAGGTCGTAAAGAGCGTGGTGGAGATAGCCCTCGAATACACGATATTGAGGGACCTGTCAGACCTTTTCGGCATTCACAGGCTCGACCTCACCCTGCTCCTGAGTGGAGTCTTCATCGTGATTGGTATAGTCGTATACAAGCTGGACTGGGAGGGCGTCTACCGCAGGATCAGAGGAGATAGGAGCGCCGCTTTCCCAACGTCGATTTCCGTAACGCCTAGCTAGGTTGATGCACCCGCAACGGATGAGGCGGAATTCTCCCCTGTGGCTTATGTCTGCGGAGCAGCGCCACCGCTACCATGGTATGTTATTGGCTTCGCCCCAATTATCATCGAGATCTTGGTCGTTGTTTGAACCAACAGCGCAGGTCTACTGAGGTTTCCTATGGGACTAGGCTACAAAGGCCCAGGGGCGTTACCGCCCATCCCTGCCCCCTCAAGCATCACCGAGCGAAGCTCCACGCCTGCCGCACGCGCCTAACCACGCACAACTTGGCAAAACAATGCACAGCACGTCTGCTTTGTTCGCACCCAAACCCCGCAGGGCCAATAGCAAAACCAAACGATTATAGTTTGAGAGTGAGGCCCGCCGTCCCGCTGCGGGGGTCGCCCAGCCTGGTCAACGGCGCGAGGCTTAGGACCTCGTCCCTCAGGGGTTCGTGGGTTCGAATCCCACCCCCCGCACCTTAGGAGTGGCGCTACACGAACCTGTATGCTCTCGCCTGGTCTCACCGTCATCTCGTCTTCACCAAAGAGTGTAGCTAGGGATTTGGAGACGGCGTCACCTGCGCGGGTGGAAGGAGTAACCACCATCTCGGCTTAGGTCCCAAAGATCTTGACGTCAAGCTCGTCCATTAGGGATTCCTTGCCCTTTGAGTCGGAGGGTGTCGCTAGTTCTTCACGCTTCAATTTTGCCCAGATTTTTAGGCAAGGGTTCAAGTACCGACGCCTCTGCTCCGAATGGTATGGATGGAAAGAT
>Ga0187766_10001678_pt1 | contig 13005 bp, 10 predicted proteins | sample 0216_QUI02_MP05__4_FD_132971 | JGI IMG/M metagenome (GOLD analysis project Ga0187766, IMG submission 132971) | Tropical peat soil microbial communities from peatlands in Department of Meta, Colombia - 0216_QUI02_MP05_20_MG | ecosystem: Environmental > Terrestrial > Soil > Wetlands > Peat ... | reverse complement strand
TCGGTAGCAAAGCCGAAGGCAACAAAGAAAGATGGGTCGTAGACGTCGACTTGGACTTCTTGGCCGTGTACATCGAGTGGCTTCTCGAGCGGCAAGGTGAAGTGGAGCGTGAGCAGGCCCTTGTCGTAGTCGAGCGAATAGTTCTCTGGCGGCTTGAGCGGAAGATTGTCACCGTCACCGACATGCACAAAGGTGAAATAGTCGAAGTCTTTCAGCGACTTGATGTTCACTTCCGCCAAGGGTTTCAGTTCATCGGCCGAGAAGACGCCGTCGCCATTGGTGTCGAGGCCCTGCACCGCCATAGCGGAGTAGAACTCATCGAAAGTCCAGGCGTGGCGAACGCCCGTGATCTCGTGATTGGCATTGAATATGATTTCAGAGCGCACGGTGGCCCACACATGGGGGTGGGCGTTGCTTTGCCGTGCAAGAATGGCGCAGGCGGCAATCGCCAACACCACTGTTAGGACCCGCCGGGACTTGGCCAGCTCTTTCGGCGACAAAAGCCCAAGCTCCTCCGCAAATCGAGACTTTGCTAGGCGTCAATTGTGGAGGATTGGAGGCTCTTGTCCAAGCGGCGATGTATCACTCTGTCGCGGCTCAGGGGGGCTTCAGGCTATGGAGATGGTCAGGGCCAGCGCTTCGCTGGACAAGCTCGGCGCGTACAGCTCAGCGAGAAAGCGCGATCGGTTCTGGGTGACCTCGTCTTGACTCTGGATTGGACTTCGGTTAGAACAAAACAGGAACGAATTCGGAGTTGTGCCCGTGCGTAACAACGTTCCAGGCGGCGAAAATGTCGGTGAGTTTCTGCCTTCTGGCGTTGAGAGATCAGGCGGGGCAGGCGGCGAAGGTCTCATCGAGCACTTGCGTCAGCGTATTCGCGTGCTCGAGCAGGTTCCCGTGTCTCTGGCCTTTCCCCCCGCGCCGGATGCGGGACCTTTGCCCCGCCCCGCCTGCTCCCTTCTTTCTCGTGCTTCACCTCTCCTGCGTGAGCCCGCAAACGCCAATCCCTCCCCCTTCCGGGGGGAGGGAAGCGCGCCGGGCGCGCTGTGTAGGGGTCCTGGGTTAAGGCCGGTCGTTTTCGAGCCCGACCCCCTCCCCGACCCTTCCCCTTCCAGGGAAAGGGAGATCCCTTGGAGCAAGCTCGCAGCGAACGGGCTGCACGAGATCAAACTTGCCGCCTATCGCGACGCACCGGTGGCGCTCGCCTTTGCTCTTGCCTTCATCGGCGACCGCCTGGTGCGGAGAGAGAGTACCTCGCCACTTCTCTGGTGCTTGACCGAAAGAGCCGCGCACGAATGGGGCGCACCTTACGGGCCTGGCCTCGTCGACTTCGATCTCGACCCGGCGCTGTTTCTCATCGTCCAGGCCCGAAACGCCATGGACGCTGCCTGGGCGCTAGAAGAAGGGCTGAAGACCCGTGCCTTCGTCGCCGCTCTTGGACAAATCGAGGTCAAGGCGCCGCTCATCGCGAGACGTCTAGGTCTGGCGGCCCAGACGAGTCGCACGCCCTGCCTTCTTCTCTCAGGCCATCAGGGCAGGGGGCTGCCCAGCACGCTCACCCGCTGGCGCGTTGCGGCGGCGAGGAGTAGCAGCACCACCTTTGATGCATCCGCGCCTGGCTCGCCAACTTGGCATCTCACACTCGAGCGCTGCCGGGGGATGGCGCCCGCGCGAAGTTGGACCGTGGAGTTTCGAGATGTCGCGTATGGTTTCCGTCTGGCTCCCCGCTTTGCCGATCGAGCGGCTAAAGCGGGAGAAAAAAGGCAAGCCCTTTCCGGTTGATCGGCCCTTTGCGCTCGTCGGTAGCGAGGAGCGCGAACTCGTGCTCACCACCCTCAATGCCACCGCCATGGGTGCTGGCCTCATCCCCGGCTTAGGACTCGCCGACTCCCGCGCCATTTGCCCGCATCTCCTCACTGCGCCGGCATCGCCTGAGAAGGATGCTGTAAGCTTGCTCGCGCTTGCCCGTTGGTCGAGCCGTTACAGCCCGTCCCTAAATGTCGAAGGCGATGATGGGCTCTGGCTCGATGTGTCCGGTGTCCTGCATCTCTTCGGCGGCGCACGCGCCCTGCTGACCGATATGGCGATGCGCTTCGCTCGCCTTGGCTTCAGCGCACGCCTTGCCCTTGCCGAGACCTTGGGCGGAGCGCATGCGCTTGCGCGTTTTGCGCCGTCATCTCCCATCCTCGTCCCGCAAGGAAAGATTAAGGAAGCGCTTGCACTCCTTCCCGTGGAGGCTTTGCGCCTTGCCGACGATATCACGCGCCTTCTGAAGCAGCTCGGCCTGAAGCGCATCGGGCAGCTCTACGATTTGCCGCGCGCGTCCCTTGAACGGCGGTTTCACTCGCGCGAAGTGGCCGAAGCGGTGCTGCATCGACTCGATCAGGCGCATGGGAAGCGTGAGGAGCGACGCACGCCGCTCCTTCCCACACTTGACTATGCAGCAAGGCTGCCCTTCCCCGAGCCTCTGATTACCTATGACGGCGTCGTCGCCGCCCTCGATCATCTGGCGGAGCAGCTCTGCGAGGCACTCACGCTCGCCCGCCGCGGTGCGCGCCGCGTCAGGCTCACGATCTATCGTGCCGACGGCACCTCCGCCAAGATCGAAACTAGTCTGAGCGCGCCGTCCCGCGAGCCTTCGCATCTGGCGCGACTCTTCGAGGATAGGGTGAGCGCCATCGATGTCGGTTTCGGCGTAGATCTGATGGCGCTCGCAGCGCTCGCGACCGAGCCGCTACTCCCCGTCCAGACAGCCTTCGCCAAGAGTGAGGACCGAGGCAGGCCAGAGCCGCTGATCGACCGCCTGGCAAGCCGGCTGAGCGGAAGCGCCGTGCGCCGGCTCGTCCCTTACGCAAGCCATGTACCGGAGCGGGCACAAAACACGCTTCCCGCTTTGGCTGGGTCAGCCCTTTGGCCCGAGCAGGGCACGAGCACCCCCCCGCGGCCAGTCCTTCTCTTTGCCGAGCCTGAGCCTCTTGTCGTGCTCGCCGAGATTCCCGAAGGGCCGCCCGCGCGCTTCACCTGGCGGCACGTGACCCGCCGCGTGGTGAAGGCTAAAGGGCCTGAGCGCATCGCGCCGGAATGGTGGCTGGAGCTGAGGGAGATGCGGGGGAAGCCGCGCGACTACTACTGCATCGAAGATGAGGACGGCCGGCGCTACTGGGTGTTCCGCGCAGGCCTCTATCAGGAGGCCGCGAAAGACCTTCCTTCTTGGTATCTGCATGGAGTGTTCGGGTGATGACCCACACTCCGCGCTACGCCGAGCTCGACGTCACCACCAACTTCTCCTTCCTGCGCGGCGGCTCGCACCCCGAGGAGCTGGTGGCGACGGCGAAGGCCCTCGGCCTTGAGGCCATCGCCGTCACTGACCGCAACACGCTCGCCGGCGTTGTCCGTGCCCATCTCGCTGCCAAGGAGGTTGGCGGGATCAAATTCATCGTTGGCGTCCGCCTCGATCTTGAAAACGCGCCGAGCCTGCTTGCTTACCCTACGGACCGCGCCGCTTATGGCAGGCTCTGCCGCTTGCTCACCTTGGGCCAGCGCCGCGCCGAGAAAGGGAAGTGCACGCTCCACCTCGATGACGTCGCCGCCCACGCCGAAGGGCTCATCTTCATCGCCCTCCAACCTGATCATTTCACATCCACTCGCAACAATTTTGAATCCGATCTGGGTCGCATCAAGAAGATCCTCGCCCGAACGCATCTCTACCTCGCAGCGCGGCATTCCTATTGCGGCGACGATCGCGCCCGCATCGAAGGCTTGGGGCAAATGGCAAGCCGCATAGGCCTCCCCCTCGTCGCTACCAATTCAGTGCTCTATCACGCCGCCCACCGCCGTCCCTTGCAGGACGTGCTCACCTGTATTCGCGAGAAATGCACGATTCACGAGGCGGGGCTCAGGCTCGAAGCTAATGCCGAGCGGTACCTCAAACCTGGCCACGAAATGGCGCGGCTGTTTGCCGGCCATGAAGAGGCGCTTGCCCGCACCATCGAGATCGCAAACGCGTGCACCTTCTCCCTCGATGAGCTGAAATACGAATATCCCGACGAGCCTGTGCCAGAAGGCAAGACTCCGCAATCGCATCTTGAGGATCTTACTTGGGAGGGTGCGCGCTGGCGCTTCCCCGATGGCATCCCGGAGAAGGTCAGGGACACGCTGACGAAGGAGCTCACTCTCATCGAGGAACTCCACTACGCCCGCTATTTCCTCACCGTGCACGACATCGTCCATTACGCCCGCTCTCTCGACATTCTCTGCCAGGGGCGCGGATCTGCTGCCAACTCCGCCATCTGCTATTGCCTCGGCATCACCAATGTGAACCCGACCGAGATCGATCTCCTGTTCGAGCGCTTCGTCTCGCCCGAGCGGAAAGAGCCGCCGGACATCGATATCGACTTCGAGCATGAGCGCCGCGAGGAGGTGATCCAATATATCTATGCGCGCTACAGCCGTGATCGCTCCGGCATCGCCGCCACCGTGATTTCCTATCGCGGCCGCTCCGCCGTGCGCGAGGTCGGTAAGGCGCTCGGATTCTCCGAAGGCACCGCGACGGCGCTCGCCACCACCATCTGGGGTCTAAGCGATTCCGCCCTCCCTGAGGAGTATGTGCGCCAAGCTCGGCTCAATCCGTCCGATCCACTGCTTTCCCGCTGTCTCGAGCTCACACAAGAGCTGCTCGGCTTCCCGCGCCACCTCTCCCAGCATGTCGGTGGTTTCGTGCTGACGCGAGGCCCCCTCTCTGAAGTCGTTCCCATCGGCAACGCCGCCATGGAGGACCGCACCTTCATCGAATGGGACAAGGACGATCTCGATGCGCTCGGCCTGCTCAAGGTGGATGTGCTCGGCCTCGGTATGCTTACCTGCATCCGAAAGTGCTTCGCCCTGCTGAAGAAGCATTATGGTCGGGACCTCTCGCTCGGCACCGTGCCGCACGACGATCCCGCCGTTTATGACATGCTGTGCCGGGCAGATTCGATCGGCGTGTTCCAGGTGGAGAGCCGGGCGCAGATGAACATGCTTCCGCGGCTCCGTCCCCGCAAATTCTACGATCTCGTCATTGAGGTCGCGATCGTGCGCCCGGGTCCCATCCAGGGCGACATGGTGCACCCCTATTTACGCCGCCGCTGCGGTGACGAGGCGATCGAGTTTCCCTCACCCCATCCCAACCACGGGCCGGCCGACGAGCTGAAACAAGTGCTCGACAAGACCCTAGGCGTGCCGCTGTTCCAGGAGCAGGCCATGCGCCTCGCCATGGTGGCGGCCAAATTCTCAGGCCCCGAGGCGAACGAGCTTCGCCGCGCCATGGCTACCTTCCGTCGCCGCGGCACCATCGACCGGCTGCATCAGAAGATGGTGAGCCGAATGGTGGCGCGCGGTTATCCGGAGGAGTTCGCTGAGCGCTGCTTCAATCAGATCAAGGGTTTTGGCGAATATGGCTTCCCCGAGAGCCACGCGGCGAGCTTCGCCCACCTTGTCTATATCTCGGCCTGGCTCAAATGCCATTACCCGGCAGCCTTCGCTGCCGCGCTGCTCAACTCCCAGCCTATGGGCTTCTACGCGCCCGCGCAGATCGTGCGCTGTGCCCGCGACCATGGCGTCGAGGCGCAAGAGGTCGACGTCAATCACAGCCTGTGGGACTGCACGCTCGAGCCTTGCGGTCAAGTAACACGAAGCGTGGTAGTGCAAATAAAGAACAACAGCTTCGCTCTGCGTCTCGGCATGCGCCAAATCGACGGGCTGCGCGAGGACGATGCGAAGACGATCGTTTCGATCCGCGACGACATTCCGCCTGAGTTCCTTCCTCACCTCTTCGCTCCCCCTCACCCGCTCCTTCCCTCCGCTCAGGACCGCCCTTTCTCCAATGAGGAGAGGGGAAATGCCGCCGCTTTTCGTGACGTCCGTGATTTGTGGCGCTGGAGCGGCGTCAGCCGCGCGACTCTTGAAAGGCTGGCCGCCGCGGACGCCTTCCGCTCGCTTGGCTACGATCGCCGCCAGGCGCTGTGGGAGGTGCGCGGCCTACCCAAGGAACTGCCTCTCCCGCTGTTCGATCATGCAGCGTCAAGCGAGGCAGGCGCCGAGCCTGAAGTCACGCTTCCTATCATGCCGCTGTCTGAGCATGTGGTAAACGACTACCGCACTTTGCGCCTTTCGCTCAAAGCCCATCCCATGAGCTTCCTCCGCGCCCGCATCGTGAGCGAAGGTATTCTCTCCTGCGCCGATCTTAAGCGCGCACAAGACGGCACACGCGCAAGCGTCGCGGGCGTGGTGCTCGTGCGCCAGCGCCCGGGCTCGGCGCAAGGCGTGGTATTCATGACCGTCGAGGACGAGACGGGGGTCGCCAATTCGGTGATCTGGCCGAAGGTGCTCGAACGCGAGCGGAAGGTGGTGATGGGCGCCAGGCTCGTCGTGGTGCATGGGCGCATCCAGCGGCACGAAGACATTATCCATGTCGTGGCCGAGCGGCTCGAGGAGAGGAGCGATTGGCTGCGCCTCCTTGACCAGGAGGCCGACAGCAAGCCCGTTCCAGTCGCCAATACCGACGAGGTCAAGCGTCCTGATCCCGGCTCCCGGTGCTCATCGCTGGACCAGGAGCAAACGGCATCTGCTCTCGCGCCTGCCGACCACGTCAAGCGCCCGCTTGCTCCCCGCGAGCGATCCGATCCGTGCTGGCACCCGCGTCGCCACCCCCGCGCCGAGCGCATCATCCCGAAAGCCCGCGATTTCCATTAGTCGCGTGGCGGCCAAGGCCAAACCCGCTATGCTGATCAGTATGATGCGTATCAATTCGCGTGCTTTGCTTGCCGTTTCTCTAGTGTTTGTTCTCGCCTTCGACGCTGGCGGCGCGCTTTACGCCTATGAGCACCCGGAAGGGCCTAGCGGCTTCACGCCGAAGGCTCTTACTAAGGCGAAGCGGCACATGGTGGTGGCGGCAAACCCACTTGCAGCTGAAGCCGGGCTTGCCACCTTGCGCAAAGGCGGCGGTGCCATCGATGCCGCCATCGCCACCCAGATGGTGCTCAACGTCGTCGAGCCGCAATCCTCAGGCATCGGCGGCGGCGCCTTCCTCCTCACTTTCGATGCCGCCACTAAAACGCTGTTGAATATCGATGGCCGCGAGACGGCGCCCAGCGCGGCGACGCCGGAATTGTTCCTCGATGCGGCCGGCAAACCGCTTCCCCGCAAAGCCGCCATGGATAGCGGACGGTCGGTCGGCGTGCCCGGCGTGCTCGCCGCACTCAAGCTGGCCCACGACAAATATGGCAAGCTGCCCTGGGCCGAGTTGTTCGCTCCGGCTATCGCGCTCGCCCACGACGGCTTCTCCATCTCGCCCCGGCTCGCTAAGCTTCTGGAGGAATCCGATCCTGCGAGCTTCGCGCCCGACGCGCGCACGTATTTCTTCGACTCTGCCGGACGCCCCTGGCCCACGGGCTACAAGCTGACCAATCCGGCGCTCGCCGCCACGCTTGAGTCGATCGCCAAGAGCGGTCCTTCCGCCTTCTATGAAGGCGAGATCGGCCGCGACGTCGCCGCCGCCGTGCAAAGCGATCCGCGCGGGCCCGGGAAACTCACTGTCGAAAATCTCGCTCAATATCGCGCCAAGCTGCGGGAGCCGGTCTGCGTCACGTATCGCAGCTATGAAGTCTGTGGTGCAGCCCCTCCCTCCTCCTGCGGCGTCACCGTGGGCCAGGTGCTCGCGCTAATCGAGCCTTTCGATCTCGGCAGCAAACCGCTCGCCGTCGAGCCGGTGCACCGCATCGTCGAGGCCGAGCGACTCGCCTTCGCCGACCGCGACCGCTATCTCGCCGATCCGGATTTCGTCAGTGCGCCCGTGTCCGGCATGCTCAACCGGACCTACCTCGATCAACGCCGCGCGCTCATCGATCCAAACCGCACGCTCGGCGAGGTCACCGCAGGCACGCCACCCAACACGCGCCAAGGCGCCTATGGCCGCGATGCGACCCTGGAGAATGTCGGCACGAGCCACATCTCAATCGTCGATGACGATGGCAACGCCGTGTCCATGACCACCTCCATTGAACAGGCCTTCGGCTCACGCCTAATGGTGCGCGGGCTTTTGCTCAACAATGAGTTGACCGACTTCTCCTTCGAGCCCGTCGATGACGAGGGGCACGCGATCGCCAACCGCGTTGAGCCCGGCAAGCGCCCGCGAAGCGCCATGGACCCGACCATGATCTTCGCCGAGGGACCAGTCCCCGACGGCCGCGAGCTCCGCTTCTTGCTTGGCTCCCCGGGAGGACCTGGCATCATCCTTTTCAACCTGAAGGCGATCACTGCCATGCTCGATTGGCATCTCGATCCGCAAGCTGCGACGGCGCTCGCGAATTTTGGCTCGACGGGTGGCGCATTCCTCATCGAGCCTGGCGAAGCTTGGAAAGAGCTTGCACAGGGCATGAGTAGGCTCGGCCACGAAGTCGAGCGCTTCGAGTTCACGAGTGGCCTTGCCGTCATCGCCATCATGCCCGACGGACTCGAAGGTGGCGCCGACCCACGCCGCGAAGGCGTGGCGCTTGGGGATTAGTCTCCATCAATGTCTCAAGCGGGTAAGATCGCTATTCGCGGCGCCGGAATCGTCGGCCTCTGGCAGGCGCTCACGCTAGCGCGGCGTGGGCATCGGGTGACGCTGTGCGAGCGTTCTCCGCTACCTTTCATGCACGGATGCAGTCTTTATGCCGGAGCCATGCTTGCGCCGAATTGCGAGAAAGAGAGCGCCGAGCCCATAGTGCGCGAACTCGGCCGTCGCGGCCTCGCTCTTTGGCGCGACACCTATCCGCGCACCGTCGCCAACGGCACCCTGGTCGTCGCGCTCAATCGCGACCGCGCCGAGCTCGACCGCTTCGCGCGCATGACAGACGGGCATCGTCGCCTGCCCCCGACGGAGCTCGCAGCTTCTGAGCCTTCGCTTGTCGATCGTTTCGCCGGGGCCCTTTACTACGCTCAAGAAGGACATCTGTCGCCAGAGCCGGCACTGCACTTCCTCCTGGACCAGGCGCAAGCCGCGGGCGCGGAAGTCCGGCTCGGCGAGGGTGAGGTCCCCACCGATGCGAACTTGATCATCGATTGCCGCGGACTCGCCGCAAAGGACAGGCTGCCGGATTTGCGTGGCGTGCGGGGCGAGCGAATCGTGGTGAAGAGCCGAGAGGTGAATCTCTCGCGCCCCGTGCGCCTCTTGCATCCGCGCTTTCCTCTCTACGTCGTGCCTTGGGGGTTGGGGGTCTACATGATCGGCGCCACCGTCATCGAGAGCGAGGAGGCGGGTCCTATCACGCTCCGCTCGGCGCTCGATCTGCTCTCCGCTGCCTACGCGCTCGACCCGGCCTTCGCCGAGGCCGAAATCGTGCTGCAGGGCGCCGGCACCCGGCCAGCCTTCCCCAACAATCGGCCTAGGATTATGGTCGCGCAGCGCTATATCTCTGTGAACGGCCTTTACCGACACGGCTTCCTGCTTGCGCCTGTCATGGCGGAACTCGTGGCCGACCACATCGAGACCGGCGCGACCGATCCGGAGGTTTTTGTTGCAGATTCTTCTTAATGGCAAGCCTGTCGCCACCAATGCCCGCACACTTCAAGAGCTTTGCGCGAGCCTTGGCTTTGCCGAGGCCAAGGTGGCGACCGCGGTCAACGGAAGCTTCGTCGCATCGGCCAAGCGTGGGCTCACGGCGCTTTCGCCGAAGGACGAGGTCGAGATCGTGGCCCCAAGGCAGGGCGGGTGATGCTCGACATCTACGGCGAGCGCTTCACCTCCCGCCTGCTCCTAGGAACGGCGCAATATCCCTCCCCCGCTACGCTCAAGCAAGCCGTCGAGGCATCGTCCGCGAAAATCGTTACAGCTTCGCTCCGCCGTGAATCGGCGCGGGCGCGCACCGGCCAAGGTTTCTGGGAGTTGATCGAGCAGCTCGGCGTCCGCGTGCTGCCGAACACTGCTGGTTGCCGCACAGCGAAGGAGGCGGTGGCCACGGCCAAGATGGCGCGCGAGTTGTTCGGCACGCCCTGGATCAAACTCGAGGTTATCGCCAATGACGATACGCTTCAGCCCGAGCTGTTCGGTCTTGTGGAGGCTGCCACCACCCTTGTCGCCGAAGGCTTCCACGTTCTGCCTTACACCACCGAGGACTTGAGCGCGGCGGAGCGGCTGGTTGGCGCTGGCTGCACCGTGCTGATGCCCTGGGCCTCGCCGATCGGCTCGGCGCGCGGGCTAATTAATCGCGATGGGCTGAAGACACTGCGCGCTTATTTTCCCGACACGACGCTGATCATCGATGCCGGCCTCGGCGCGCCTTCGCAGGCTGCGGGGGCGATGGAGCTTGGCTACGACGCGGTGCTGCTCAACACAGCGGTGGCCAAGGCCGGAGATCCCGTGAAGATGGCGCAAGCTTTCGCCCGCGCGGTCGAGGCCGGTCGCCTCGGCTTCGAAGCAGGGCTCATCGAGCCGCGCGACATGGCGTCACCATCAACACCAGTGGCCGGCACGCCCTTCTTCAAGATCGATCGCGTCTCTTGAACGCCTGCAAGCTCGATCCGTTTTATCCGATCCTTCCCGATGCCGCCTGGGTCGCCCGGATCGCTGGCCAAGGCGCAAAGCTGATCCAACTACGCGTCAAGGATGCACCACCTACCGCGATCAAAACCGAGATCGCGCAGGCGCTTGGCGTGGCTTCGGCGTATGGCTGCCAGCTCGTCATCAACGACTATTGGCGCGAGGCGATAAGTCTTGGCGCGGACTTCATGCATCTCGGCCAGGGAGACCTCGCTGGCGCGGATCTGGGAGCCATAAAGGCCGCCGGCATCAAGCTCGGCATCAGCACTCATAGTCCTGAAGAACTTCGGAACGCGCTCGCCGCCGACCCCGACTATGTGGCGCTCGGCCCCATCTATCCCACCAAGCTCAAGGTGATGCCCTGGCAGCCGCAAGGTCTTGCCCGCATCGCCGAATGGCGGTCGAAGATCAACTGTGCACTGGTCGCCGTTGGTGGCATCACGCTGGCTCTGGCGCCCGAGGTGCTCGCGGCCGGCGCCTCGTCCGCAGCCGTCGTCACCGATATCGTCATAAGCGCCAATCCGGAGCAACGCACAATTGAGTGGATCGCCGCGACCGCGCCCTGGCGACACTTATACACAGGTCATCCACTGGTCTGACGCCGCTCTTGCCACCTTGACCGGCGACTGCCTCTTCTGGAACATCCTTGCCCGCGACATGCCTCCGGGCTGAGAGAGTCGATGAGTTCGGGTTTCAATCTTGATCCGGCCGTGCCCATGAGCGAGGCGGTGCGCCGCGTTGCCTCGGCCGAGGTCGAAGCCGCTTATGCTTTCCTTGCCTCCCCGCCGGAACGCCACAAGGGCGTGCACGAAGCCCGCAAGTGCTTGAAAAGATTACGGTCTCTCCTGGCACTGATCCGGCCTGGCCTGCCCGAGCCCGTGTTTGTCAGCTTTACCAAGCGGCTGCGCATGCTTGCCCGTGGGCTTGCCCCCGCCCGGGATGCCGACGCCCTCCTCGATGCCGTCAGCAAGCTCGCCGGTGAGGCCGAGGGCTATCAGGATGCAACCCCGATCCGTGCCTTACGAGCCTGGTTGCGCAAACGCCGACAGGCCGCCGGGCGAAGTCTCGAAACGAGCGCTGCTTCCGATGCCGCGCGCAGCCTGCTTGCACTTAGACCGGCCATGGCCAATCTTGCGATCTATCCAAACGCCTTCGGCCCGGTCGCCATGGGCTTACGCGACTCCTATCGCAGCGGGCGCAAAGCCTTCGCCCGCGCCTTTGCCAGCGGCCGCGACGAGGACTTCCACGAGTGGCGTAAGACCCTGCAGCACCATTGGCGCCACATGCAGCTGCTCACCACATGCTGGCCATCCGAGCTTTCGGCGCGTGTCGAGACTGCGCGCGCCCTGTCGCAAATCCTCGGCGACGATCACGACATCGTGCTGCTCCGGCATCTTGTGTCGGCACCCACCATGATGTTCGCGAGCCCGGAGGACACCGCCGCCTTTTTGAAGCGCTGCCGCGCCCGGCACAAAGCGCTGAGGCGGGAGGCGGAAGCGCGCGGGGCAAGATTGTTCGCTGAGCGGTCGCGGCCCTTCGCCGACCGAATCGAGACTTATTGGACTACCGCCGCGCAGCGGGCAGAGAAGCCCGTTATCATTGTTCGCACCGGCAATGTCGTTGCCTTCGGCGCGGCCGGCCGCCGGGCCGGCTAGTCAGATCCCGCGCGGCTGCCGCCAAGCCTGGAACATCATTACCGTCCACAGCGAGGCATGCCAGTTGCGCGTGCCCTCAAGATGCTCAAGCCATCGCGCCCGGATGGGAACAGGATTGAGCAGGTCGCCTTGGGCAAGCCGTTTCTCCGACAAGAGCTCCTCGGCCCAGCCCCGCAATGGGCCCCTGAGCCACATCCCGAGGGGTATAGCGAAGCCCGACTTCGGCCGCTCTATCAGCCCTTTCGGAACATGTCGATAGAGCACTTGGCGCAACAGCCACTTGCCGCGGCCTCCTCGCATCTTGAAGCGGGCCGGCAGCCGCCACGAGAACTCCACAATGCGATGATCGAGGATCGGCACGCGCACTTCGAGCGCCACAGCCATACTGGCGCGGTCGACCTTGGTGAGGATGTCGTCGGGGAGATAGGTGATGGTGTCGAGATATTGCATTCGGTCGAGCGGATCCGGGAGCGCGCGGGCGATTGCCGCGTTGAAGATCGGGCCATTGGGCTCCTTGCCGCCATTCACGAGCGACTCAGGGTCGTCCCAGACGCTGACTAGGCTGCGGTAGCCGTTTTCGTCGCCGGCGCGGAATAGGGCCGCCGCCTTGTGCATCTTCTCGGCGGCGAGCCTCGGACGCCGTCGCGCCGGTAATAGGCTGAACACCCGCTCCCAAAGCGCGGCCCACCGACGGAGGCATCTTGCTCGCGGCGCGCGCGAAGCGATGCCGCGTGTAGCCCGCGAACAGCTCGTCGCCGCCGTCGCCGGACAACGCCACAATGACATGCTCGCGGG
>Ga0187766_10001676_pt1 | contig 13011 bp, 7 predicted proteins | sample 0216_QUI02_MP05__4_FD_132971 | JGI IMG/M metagenome (GOLD analysis project Ga0187766, IMG submission 132971) | Tropical peat soil microbial communities from peatlands in Department of Meta, Colombia - 0216_QUI02_MP05_20_MG | ecosystem: Environmental > Terrestrial > Soil > Wetlands > Peat ... | reverse complement strand
TCGTCGCGGTCAGGACCGGGATAGTGGCCTGCGGGATCGGTTTCGAGATCTGCGGCCAGGTCATTGAGCGTGCTCATCATCGCTGCCGAGTCCGCCGCGACCCGCCGGACGTCCGCGAGAACGCCAGGCAGCAGGCGTTCGACCTCCGCGAGGGCATTGCGGTCGACGGACGGCGAGAGCTGGACATGGATCCAGGCCTCGTCGACGTATTCCGCAGCGCCATCGGTTTTCGGTTCGACGCTCAGCAGATCCCCCGACGGGCTGCGGCGCACCTCGAATACCGGGTTCATGATGGTCGCGTAGCCGACCCCCAGCCGGTGCAGCAGCACGGTGACGGAATCCATCAGCATGGAGCCGTGGTCGGTGACCACCTGCAGCGCGGGACCGAACCCGGCAGGATCGTCGGGCGGGTAGACGGCGACACGACTTTCACCGGCGGGACGATGCTGGCCTAGCCGGTAGTGCGCGCTCAGCATGGCCGGCACCACCAGGGCGGTGGGGACGGCTTGGTCGACCGGACCGGCCGATTGTGTGTCGGCTTCGCCGTGCGGGCCGCGGTAGGTGTCGGTGTAGGCCTTCGAGATCCAGTCGGGAATGTCCTCGGCCCGGGTGAACGTGGTCCACGCGAGCGCCCCGTGGAGGCTGGTAGCCCCTGGATCCACCGTCATGCCGACTGCTCCTGACCCAGCAGCGCGCCCGCTGGTACCGCAGACATTAGTCGCGGGTGAGCTTGCGGTGGGTCACCCTGTGCGGACGGGCGGCTTCGACGCCGAGCCGTTCCACTTTGTTTTCCTCGTACGCGGCGAAGTTGCCCTCGAACCAGAACCACTTGGCCTCGTTATCCTCGTCGCCTTCCCACGCCAGGATGTGCGTGCATATCCGGTCGAGGAACCAGCGATCGTGCGAAATCACCACCGCGCAGCCGGGGAAGTTCACCAGAGCGTTCTCCAGCGAGCTCAGGGTTTCGACGTCGAGGTCGTTGGTCGGCTCGTCCAACAGGATCAGGTTGCCGCCCTGCTTGAGCGTCAGCGCGAGGTTCAGCCGGTTGCGTTCGCCGCCGGAGAGCAGGCCGGCCGGCTTCTGCTGGTCGGGGCCCTTGAAACCGAAGGCCGACACATAGGCCCGCGACGGTACTTCAGTGTGACCGACCTGGATATGGTCCAGCCCGTCGGACACGACTTCCCACACCGTCTTGTTTGGGTCGATGCCGGCACGAGCCTGGTCCACATAGCTGATCTTGACTGTTTCGCCGACCTTGACGGTGCCGCTGTCCAATTTCTCCTGCCCGATGATGATCTTGAACAACGTGGTCTTGCCGACCCCGTTTGGTCCGATGACCCCGACAATGCCGTTGCGTGGCAGCGTGAAGGACAGATCCTTGATCAGCTGCCGCCCCTCGAAGCCCTTGTCGAGGTGCTCGACCTCGACCACCACCGATCCCAGTCGCGGCCCGGGTGGGATCTGGATCTCCTCGAAATCGAGTTTGCGGGTCTTCTCCGCCTCGGCGGCCATTTCCTCGTAGCGCTGCAGGCGCGCCTTGCTTTTGGCCTGCCGAGCCTTGGCGCCGGAGCGGACCCAGGCCAGTTCGTCCTGCAATCGCTTCTGCAGCTTGGCGTCTTTGCGGCCTTGCACGGCCAGCCGCTCAGCCTTCTTCTCCAGGTAGGTGGAGTAGTTGCCTTCGTAGGGATATGCGCGGCCGCGATCCAGTTCCAGAATCCATTCGGCGACGTTGTCGAGGAAGTAGCGGTCGTGGGTGACCGCCAGGATCGCGCCCTTGTAGGCAGCCAGGTGCTGTTCGAGCCACTGCACGCTTTCGGCGTCCAGATGGTTGGTCGGTTCGTCGAGCAGCAGCAGGTCGGGTTTGGACAGCAGCAGCTTGCACAGCGCCACCCGGCGGCGCTCGCCGCCGGACAACTGCGTGACCGGCTCGTCGGGCGGTGGGCAGCGCAGCGCGTCCATGGCCTGCTCCAGCTGCGAATCGAGATCCCACGCGTCGGCGTGGTCCAGTTCCTCCTGCAACCGGCCCATCTCTTCCATCAGCTCGTCGGAGTACTCGGTGGCCATCAGCTCGGCGACCTCGTTGAAGCGGTCGAGCTTGGTCTTGATGTCGCCCAGACCCTCCTCCACGTTGCCGCGGACGGTCTTCTCTTCGTTGAGCGGCGGCTCCTGTAGCAGGATGCCGACGGTGGCGCCGGTGGCCAGGAAGGCGTCACCGTTGTTCGGCTTGTCCAAGCCGGCCATGATCCGCAAGACGCTCGACTTTCCGGCCCCATTGGGACCGACGACACCGATCTTGGCTCCCGGCAGGAAGCTCAGTGTGACGTCGTCCAAGATGACCTTGTCGCCGTGCGCCTTGCGGACCTTCCTCATCGTGTAGATGAACTCAGCCATTGCGCGGTATTACCTCTCTGGTCTTGCACGATTGCTCGCCGACCATCGTAGGCACCGCTCAGGCCCCGCTAAGCCGACAGGGGCAGCCCCGTGCCGGCTTCCTGCTCGGCATCTGCGGTGTCAGCGTGATCTGTGTCATCGGCATCAGCCGGATCGGCTTCGGCTACCGGTTCCGATGTCGGCGATGTTCCAGTGTCCGTTCCTGAGGGCACCATCTTCTCGACGCGCGCAATGCAGCGAGACAGGTCAGGGCCGACCGAGGTAGCGCGCATCTCCAACGTCGAGCGCCGAATGCCGTCGTGATCCTCGTACTCGCTGGTGTGGATATGCCCCACCACGATCACTGGCGAGCCCTTGCCCAATGACGCGCCCACACCGGTGACCAGCCGACCCCAACAGTTGACGGTGACAAACAACGAGTTGCCGGCCTCCCAGTTGCCGTCGGCGCCACGACGGCGCGAATTGCTCGCGACCCGGAACTTGAGCACCTCTTGGTCGCCGACCCTGCGGCGTTTTGGGTCGTTGACGATGTTTCCGACCACGGTCAGCGGCGTTTCGAACATTGCTCATTCCTTTCCTCAATGGCGGCGGTGGTTTCCGTGGCGAGCCCGGGCAATCCCAATGTCGCCTCACCGCCGGTGCTGCTCCCATCCAGCTCGGGATGACCGACAATCCGGCCGGGCCGACCGTGTGGCTCGGTGATTCTGTGGATGAAACCGCAACTGTGGATGACGCGTTGTCGCGCGGAGGCGGGCACCGGGCCTCTCCATGGCCAGCAAGCGGGCTAGCGCCGCCCCGACGCGTCGCGACGAGCGAGTTCAGCCAGCATCGCGTTGTAGGCGGCCAGCTCGGCGTCGTCGTCACGCTCGGCCGCTCGATCAAACCGCCGCGCCATCCGCTGATCGCTGCGCGACCACTGCACAAGCAGCGCGATCATCACGATTACAAGAGGTATTTCCCCTGCCGCCCAAGCGATTCCACCGCCAAGTCGCTGATCACCCAGCAGATCGGTGTGCCAGCTCAAATGCAACGACCGATAGAAGCTTTCGCCGAGGACGCGCTGCGTGCCCATCATCACCACTCCGAAGAATGCGTGCAGCGGCAGCGACGCGAACACCACGGCCACCTTGACCAACGGTGGGATCGGCCGCGGTGTGGGGTCGACACCGACCACCACCCAGTAGAACAGGTAGCCGCTGAGCAGGAAGTGCACGTTCATCGCAACATGCCCGGCATGGCTGCTGGCCGCGGCGTCGAAAAGACCGCCAAGGTACAGCGCGTAGAACCCGGCGACGAACAGCACGGTAGCGACGACCGGGTGAGTGAGAAAGCGGGACAGCCGGCTGTGCAGGGCTGCCAGCAGCCATTCCCGCATGCCCGGCGGCTCATCACGCCCAGCGGCAGGCAGCGCCCGCAGTGCCAGGCTGACCGGGCCGCCCAGCGCCAGCAGGATCGGCACCAGCATCGACAGCATCATGTGGACGGCCATATGCATGCTGAACATCGCCGGCATGTATCGGCCCAAACCCGACGAGGTCGCGAACAGCAACAGCGCACAGCCGAGCAGCCACGCCAGTGTCCTGCCGGTCGGCCAACTGTCGCCGCGGCGACGCAGCCGCCGCACCGCGGCCAGATATAGCGCCGCGAAAACGATTGCCGCCGTGCCGAAGATCAGGTCGAAGCGCCAGTGGAAGAGCACCCGCGCGACGGTGGGCGGTCCGTCGAAGTCGTAGCCGATCGCCACGTCGGGAATCGAGGGAACCCCGATCGGCAGTGGCGGCGGCGGTGTGCGGCTCAACCCGACGGCAATGCCGAAGGTGAGGCCGAAGACCGCCGCCTCCATCAGCGACAGCCGGATCAGGGCAGCACGCGAGCTCGGATCCGCTTGCAGCGCAGCGACTCCGGTGCGACGCTGACGCCAGCCGATAACACCAAGCACACACAGCGCAATGAACTTGGCGATCACCAGCCGGCCATAGGCGGTGGTCAGCAGGTCGGACGGCAGAACCCGCACCAGGGCGTTGACGACACCGCTGAACCCCATCGCGGCGAAGCACCACAGCGCGAGCGCCGAGAACCGCCGCGCCGCCAGGTCGGCGCGCTCACCGCGACGCAGCGCGTGGGTCAGCAGGGCAAGCAGACCACCGGCCCACAGGCTGGCGGCGAAAAGGTGGATCAGCAGGCTGTTGGTGGCCAGGTCATGCGAACCGCCGGCCGAGGAGTGACCGGTCAGCCCGAGCGGAACGAGGGTGACCAACGACCCGATCAGCAGCAGTGGTGTCCATGACCAGCGCAGCACCGGCAGGCTCGCCAACGCCACCGCGGCGGCCAGGAACGCGGTCAAGTGCCACGCGGTCGCGGTGTTGATCAGGTTGGCCAGCGACCAGATCGTCGCCGGGTTGAGGTGGTTGACCAACGGCTGACCGGAGACATCGGAAATGGTCAGCGGCACCAGCAGCGCGGCGCACACCGCCCACACCCCCGACGCCACCGTGCCCAGCCGAACCGCGCGGTATCCCGCTACATCGAGCACCCCGCTGGTTTGCGGCGGCACCAGAAATGCCGCGAGCAGGAACGACCCGACGGCTGCCACTGCCGCGATCTCACCGGCCGCCCGGACGAACGGCAGCCCCAGCGTGGTGACCGGACCCGGATCGGGTAACCCGGTGGCGGTCAGCGCATCCGCCAGCGACAGCGCCGCGATTCCAGCCGCCGTGCAGCCCGCCAGCACGGCGACGCCGGCGAGCAGCGGCCACACCACCGCGCGACGCTTACCAGTGGGCAGAGCTAGCGTCATCTTCCCAGCGTATGAGGCTGGCGTCGAAAAAGCCCCGCCAGGCCGGGTTGGTTCAGGACTGTTCAGCCTGTCTCCCCCGCTGCGCCTCGATTTCGCGGGCGACGAACCGATTGCGCGCGATCTGCCCGACATGGTTGAAATCGCGCAGGATGTCCCGCAATTCCCGCCGAAACGCGATCCGGCGCTTGGCGAGGTCTGCTGCGGGTTCCAGCAGATGCTGATCGGCGACAACCTGGCGCGCGGTCGCGAATAGCAGCGTGGACACCGGCTCGCTGCTGGGGACGCGGCCTTGAGCCGCGTACTGATGCCCGACACCAAGCGCCAACTGTGTCAGTTCCTTCTGGCCGATCTCGTCCGGAGCATCGCCTAGTACGTCGGCGACGATCTCGTACGCCTCGAAGAACACCCGCAGCATCGCGTCCGACATCAATGGCCGCTTCGCGTACAGTATCGCGTCGATGTCGTCGCCACCGGCGGCGACGTGTGCCTCCCAATCCTGATGCCAGGCCATCTCTTCGGCGATGTTGGCCCTAAATGTCGTCGAATCGGCGAAGTAGAAATCGAATTTCAGCAGATCGCGCAGCCGCATCGCCTGCGCCCAGAACGCCTCCAGCCGGTCACCGTCAGCATGCCTGGCGTGCGCCAACGCGAGTTCGACGATCGAGGTCTCCAGGAAGGCGTGGATCACCGAATTGCGGTAGAATGCCGCCGCGTGCTCATGCTCGGGTACGATGCGCCACACGGGTTCCCGGCCACCATCCACACGGGTGACCGGATGTCCGTTGGACAGTGCGTCCACCGCGGCGCGTACACCTTCGGGTTTGCGTAGTCGCAACGCACTCGTCGACATCGGCGTCTGCTTGCGCTCGAGGTAATCCAGTGAATCCTGCAGCGTGTGGTGCAGCTGATCGAGCGTCAACGCCACCCCGTGGGTGGTCAGCAGCAGCGCGGACACCAAGCCTGTCGCGGTCACCGGCGTCGCCTGCAGGATCCGCCACGCTACTTCGAAGGACATCTTCTGCAGGGCAAGGCGTTTCGCGGCTTGGTCCTGGGTCATCGGACCGTGCGGCACACCGAGGTACTGCCGCATCGAGACCGCTTGAGGGAAGCGGACGTAGATCTTGCCGTAGTTACGTTCGCCCTGGGCCTTGATGTAGTTGTACAGCCAGCCGAAGCCCTCCGGCTTTTTCTCGGCGCCGCGCGCGTAGGCGGCATACTCGGCGATCTCATGCAGCTGGTCGAAGCTGATCGAGACCGGCTGCAAAAGGATGTCGTCGGTGCGACCCTCCAGGTAGCCGTCGGCCACGTAGCTCATCAGACCGAGCTTGGGCGGCAACATCTTTCCGGTGCGTGACCTAGTGCCTTCGATGGACCAGCTCAAGTTGAACCGCTTCTCGACGAGATAGCCGACGTATTCCTTGAGCACGTATTTATAGAGCGCGTCGTCGCCGAAACTGCGACGGATGAAGATGACGCCAGAGCGGCGCATCAGCGGTCCCATCAGCCCGAAGGCCATGTTGATCCCGCCGAACACGTGTGCTTTGGGCAGCCCGTTCTCCTGTAGCGCGACCGCCAGCACTGCGCTGTCCAGATTGGACCGGTGCGACCAGAGCATGACAGCGGGATGCGCTTGCAGCGCAGCACGCATCGCCGCGACCTGGTACTGGTCGTAGTCGATTTCGGGATCGAACCCGCGGACCAGCAGCCTGCTGAGGGCAGCATTGAGATCGACCGAGACCCGGCTCCACCCAGTTGCCATCTCGTCGAGGATCTTGCCGGCTTCTTCCACCGAGGCACCCGGAATCTGGTCCAGGCCGGCCCGAAATCGGGCCGACGCCAGCATCTCCGGCTTCACCAGCCGGGGCGACTTGTACTGAGGACCGAGCAGCCGGTATGCGACGCGTTCCATGGCCAAGATGGCGCGGCGGGTCACGAACTGCGCGAAATCGCGCGGGTTTTCTGCGACAGTGGTGTCACGCCACTGCTGACGAAGTTCGGAAACCTTGGCCGATTCGCCGGCCACCACCCGCGCGCGCCGAGGGTCGCTGCGCAGGATGCGACGCTGCTGACGCTCGCTGGGGTGGTAGGGATCCCGGCCGGGAAGCAGCCCGGCCAGCCTGCTCAGCTTGCCACCACCCGCGGGCGGTAACCAGAACACCCGCACCGGCACGATCGAACGGTCCTCGTCAGACTCCAGCTGCTCGACGAGCTGTGCCAGCGCCGCCGGTGGCGAATTGCGGGGCGGCAGCCGCAACACGTCGATCTCGGTCTCCGGGTGCCGGCCACGCTGCCCGTCCAGCCATTCGGTAAGCAGTTCCGCTTCGACGGATGACGACACCGACGTCAACACCAAGGTGTCGTCGCTTGTGATGAATGTGCCGGTATCGGCGGCCGGTTTCGTCACGGTCGTCCCTTCGGCCGGGGTGACCCGGCATCGCCTAGGTTGACCCGTTTCGCCGCAGTGGTTGACTTCGGGTTCGCCCTGGCCGTCTTCTTGGCGGGGGCCTTCGGCTGCGCCTTCTTCGCCTGCACCCTGCCGACCCGTGCGCTGGCTTTCTTCGCAGCGGTCTTCTTTGACGCGGTGTAGGAGCTTACCTCGGGGAATCCGTCGACCGGCCAGTTGGCCAGGGTGTCCAGATACAGTTGGCGCACCTCGGCGATGCGATCCGGCAGCTCGTCGAGTGTCCAGTCGTCGAGCGGGATCGGCGGAAACACAGCCACATCCACCGTGCCGGGGTTCATCGTGGTGGAGTTTCGAGCGGCGATGATCTCCGCGTTGCGGATCACGATCGCGACGATCGGGATACCCACCGCCATTGCGATGCGGAACGGCCCCTTCTTGAACGGCCCGACCGCTGTGGTATCCACCCGGGTGCCCTCCGGGGCGATCACGATCGATAGCCCGTTTTTCGCCCGCTCTTCGACCTGGCGCAGCGTCTCCACGGCGGCGATCGGATCATCTCGGTCGATGAACACAGCGTCCAGCAACTTACCCAGGGTGCCGACGATCGGGTCGCTTTTCAGTTCCTTCTTGCCGACGCCAGTCCAGTTGTCACGCACCAACGCACCGACGATGATCGGGTCAACTTGGTTGCGGTGGTTGAAGATAAACACCGCCGGGCGCTGCGCGGTCAGATTCTCCTCGCCACCGACATTCAGACGCACGCCGTTGGCAGCCAGCAGCAGCTGTGACCAGGTGGAGATGAAGAAGTTCACGCCACGGCGCCGATTGCGGGTCAGTAGGCCGAGCCCGACCGCACCGGCCGCGACGGGGAACATCGACCCGATGCCGGCAAGTGTGCGCAACTGCGTGCCAATACCCATGCCTCCGCGGCTGGTGAACCTCAGGATCGGCCAGCCGCGCCGGCGAGCGACGGCCGCCATCTTGCCTTCCGGGTTGGTCGGGCGTGGATTGCCGACCAGGTACATCAGGGCGACGTCCTCGTCACCGTCGGCGTAGAAGTAGCTGTCCTTCAGGTCGATGTCGCGCTCGGCCGCGAACCGTTGCACCGCCGCCGCCTTGCCCTGCCCCCACAGGATCGGCTTGACGACGCCTCCGGTTAGCATCCCATCCTCGTCGGTCTCGAACCTGTTGGTGAGGGTGTTGGGGATCCCGAGGAAGCGGGCCACCGGCTCGACCTGGATGGTCAGCGCCGACGAACTGAGCACCACGGTGTGGTCGCGGGCAAGGTGGGCGCGCACCAGCTCACGCATTTCCGGGTAGATCCGGGACTCGATCTTCTGGGCGAAAAGCCGCTCGCCGATCTCCTCCAGATCGCTCAACGAGCGCCCGCGCAGCGCCGAGGACGCCTTGATGATGAGTTCTTCGAACTCGATACGCCCAAGTTGATGGTTCAGGCCGGCTTGAATCATGCCGATCAGCTCGCCCAGGCCTATGTCGCGGCGCCGGAAGCGCTCTTGGGTGAGGATCACGGCGGTGAACCCCGCGACCAAGGTTCCGTCCAGGTCGAAGAACGCACCGATCCTCGGTCCGGGCGGGCTGGCGAGGATCTCGGCGACCGAGCCGGGCAGCCGAAGATCCCGCGGCGACGTGCGTTCCGCAGCGGTCATGAGCCTGACGCCGATCGCGACGTTGAACTGGACGGCTCAACAGCGAATGACGCCGGCACCGCGTGGGCCGGTTCACCGGCCAGCGCGAGGATCTCGTCGAAACCCTCCAGCAGGCACTGGGCGAACAATGACTCGTGCCTGACGGCTGCCCGGTCATAGCGCACGGTGATCGTGCAGAACCCGCTTCTGGATATCAGCACGACCATCATCGCCACCCCGGGTAATGGGCCAAGACCGTACTGCCGCAGTATTTTCGCGCCGGCGATGTAAGTGTCGCCCGGGTAGACGGGCACATTGCTGGCCTGCACATCGGAGGCTACTACCGCGCCGGTGACGGTCTCCAGCACGGGCGTCGGCAAAACACTCAGCACCGGGGCGATGGAACCGATTATGTCCATAGCGGGCTCTTCACGGCGCTGGGTGATTTGCGCGCGGATTTTTCTCATACGCTCCACCGGGTCGGCCGTACCGACCGGCGCCGCCAGGTTGACGCCGGTGAACCGGTTGCCGCCGGCCGGGTCGGCTTCGGCGCGCAGGTTCACGGGCACCGCCATCGGCAGCGTGCTGATCGGCACGCCCAGGGCCTCGTGGTAGCGCCCCAACGCGCCGCACAGACCCGCCAGGTAGGCGTCGTTGATCGAGCCGCCGCCGGCTTTCGCGGCCTTGTGCAGGTCGGAGAGCCCGATGTCGAGCGCTTCGCTGCGGGTAGCCAGGCTGCGTCGGCGCAGCAACGGCGACGGCTCGGCGGCCCTGCTCATCACCCGCACCCCTGAGCGGGCGTAGCCGACAACCCCCGCCACCGCCGACACAGGGTCACGGACCACCGACACCGCGCCCGACAGGGCGCCGCGGACACCGCTGACCAGCGCGCCAGGCAGGCGGTTAATGCCTTCCCGCATCAAGTCGTTGGCGGACAGATCCTGCGGAATCGGCTGCGGAGGTGTCGGCTGGGGCGGTGGCTCGCGCTCCAGGTCGTAGATCTGCGCGAACATCTCGACACTGCCGACCCCGTCGGTGACCGCGTGGCTGATGTGCAAGAGCGTCGCCGCCTTCCCATCGGCCAGGCCCTCGACCAGGGTGGCCGTCCACAGCGGTCGCGATATGTCCAGCGGTGACTGCAGCATCACCTCGGCCAGATCGAACACTTCGCGCAGCGTGCCGGGTTGTGGGACGCGTATCCGCCGCGCGTGGAAATCCAAGTTGAAGTCGGGATCGACCACCCAGCGCGGTGCAGCCGTCGGCAGTGTTGGCACCACAACCTTCTGCCGCAGCCGCAGCACTCGTCGGGAGGCGTTTTCGAAGCGGGCGCGGAAGCGGTCCCAGTCCGGCGTAATGTCGAGGACTTCCACCCCCATGATCCCCGAGCGGGTCCGCGGGTTGGCTTCACCCCGATGCAGCAGATAGTCGACCGCTCCCAGCTCGGTGGGCAATCCGGCGGCGTCGACGGACTCATCCATCGTCGCGACCCCGCCTGGGCCCGGTTGCCCGAGCCTCCCACCCTGTCATTGCCACTCAGCCCTCCCGTTGCAGACACGCGTCCATCCCCGTGCCAACACCACGCTAGCCCGGTTGACGCGAGGACGGGAGCTAATTTTGAGGATCCAGCCCACGGACGGAACACCAAATAGCTAGCTCACGAAATACCGTGGCATTAAGCAGAATTGGAAATTCGGCGACTCGCAGTTCAGCTGGCCGGCGAAGCCTGCATCGGCAACGAACCCGTCCGCGCGCGAACATACCGTCCATAGATGACACCGAGGAAGTCCGCGACGGCATCGGCGACCAGGCGTGACCGGACGGTGGCGACCATATCAAAAGCGTGGTGCGCGTTGGCGAGCTCGGCGTAGCCCACCGTCGAAGCTTCAGCCTGTCGAAGCGTGACGCAAAAGTCCTGGGCCTGCGCGCTGGGGATCAACGAATCGTTCTCGCCGTGCAGCACGAAAAACGGCGGAGCCCCGCTGTGGGCGTGCGAAATCGGCGACGCCAACTCGAACAACTCGGGGTCGTCGGCGTAACGGGTTTGCATAACGAAATGCTCCAGAAACGGCAGCATCATTTCATGCATTTTCTCGACTTTCGTGAAGTCGTAGACACCGTAATATGGTGCCGCCGCCTGGATGGTGGTGTCGACCTCTTCGAAACCGGGCTGAAGCCGGGCATCATTTGCGGTGAGCGCGGCCAACGAAGCCAGGTGCGCGCCCGCAGAACCACCGGTGATCGCGATGAATCCAGGGTCACCGCCGTAGTCGGCGATGTTGTCGCGGACCCAGGCGATCGCCCTCTTCACGTCGATGATGTGCGCCGGCCACGCGTGGCGCGGGCTCTTGCGGTAATCGATCGACACGCAGATCCAGCCGAGTTCGACCATCCGGCTCATCAGCGGATACGCCTGACCGCGTTTGTCGTTGACGGCCCACGCCCCACCGGGGACCTCCACCAGCACCGGCGCCCGACATCCGTGCGGCCGGTCGGGATGCCGCCATATGTCCAGCAGGTTGTCGCGACCACCCGGACCGTAGGCGATATCCGAGCTCTGCGCCACGTAGCGGCGGTGCCCCGCCATGTGCAAGAGGCCATCCCGGCGCGCACACCCAGGCTGATCGCTGATCGGATGGCATACCATGTCGCGGTACGTTGCCCCGAGGGCTTCCTCGAGCGCCGCGGTGAGGATCTGGTCCGCCCGCTGTGCCGCCCAACTTGTCGCAACCCGACCCACCGACGGCGGGGCCACCCGGGACAACACGTGCCCAGTCAGCACATGCGGGGGAAACTCCGCGGAGAGCCACCCCGCGAACGAGCCCACCACGGACGGCAAGGCGCGCAACAGCAGCGCACTGGCGCGATACATGGCTATCGGGTCGGCCGCCAGATGCAGTCCCTGCCGCAGCGCCTGAACACCCGTTCGTGAGTACCGGGTTGTCACGTTCGTGGCTATGCCCATGGCGATGCCGCTCCTTGACATCTGGCACGGACCTCGTTGTCCGCACAGAGCCCGCAGCTAACTGTGACCGTGCCCTAACCCGCGTTTGTGGCGCCGTCACACAATAGTCGAATTGCGGTCACCGTCAATGCGTTTCTTCCGGCGTTCCGCGGCCGAACCTGGGTCGTGGTCACCGTTGGATAGACTGACCTGCACATTGCCTCCGTAGCTCAGTTGGATAGAGCAAGGGCCTTCTAATCCCTAGGTCGCCGGTTCGATTCCGGCCGGGGGCACTCCTGCCGGGGGCACTCGGGTTTTCGCAGGTGAGCGATGGTTTGCAGGTATTTACCTGCTGGTCTTGGCTTCTTCTGGTCGGTGCTTGGTCGGTGATTGTTTGGCATCAGATGACGCACGTTGGCTGGCGATAGTCAATCGCGCCGCGGCGTTGAGTCGGGAAGCGATGTCGTGCAGATCTGTCGGAAACAGACCCGCGTAGTGGTTTAACGTCGTCGCCGCTGATTCGTGACCGAGAAGGCGCGCGACAGCGACGACTGATGCACCTGCCTGGATGGCCAGCGATGCGGCGGTGTCGCGCAAGTTGTGCGGAGTGATTTTTAGTCCCAGCGCCTCGACCGCGGAATCGAAAACGTCGCGTCGCCAGTTACGGTTGCGCAGAGGTGTGCCTGTTACGACACGTGGTGGGAGCCCATTACCACTACGCGAAACGAATCGGAGTAACCCCGGACGAGGTGGAGGTCTTTCCTTGGGCCAACGGCACCACGACGCTCGCCTCCGGCGGATTCTTTCGTTCTTGGTATGCCGACTCAAGAGT
>Ga0187766_10001675_pt1 | contig 13015 bp, 12 predicted proteins | sample 0216_QUI02_MP05__4_FD_132971 | JGI IMG/M metagenome (GOLD analysis project Ga0187766, IMG submission 132971) | Tropical peat soil microbial communities from peatlands in Department of Meta, Colombia - 0216_QUI02_MP05_20_MG | ecosystem: Environmental > Terrestrial > Soil > Wetlands > Peat ... | reverse complement strand
GGACCGGGATCGCGCTCGGGCTCATGGACCCGCCGGGCCCGAACTGGCTCGGCCAGAAGTACTGCGCGATGGCCGCGGTAGTCACGGTCAACTCCTGGCGTGGCCTGCCGTTCTTCGCGATCACGATCCTGGCCGGGCTCGTCGCGATCCCCAAGGAGATCTACGAGGCCGCCCACGCCGACGGAGCGGGCGCGTGGGCGCGCTTCTGGCACATCACGCTGCCGCTGCTCAAACCGGTGCTGGCGGTGGTCGTGCTCTTCTCCACGATCTTCACGTTCAGCGACTTCAACATCGTCTACGTGCTCACCCACGGCGGTCCGATCAACTCGACCCATCTCTTCGCGACGCTGTCGCGCATGCTCGGGCTCGAGGTGGGGCGCATCGGCGAGGGCGCGGCGGTCTCGCTGTACCTCTTCCCGCTCCTGGTCTTCGTCGTGTGGGCGCAGCTCCGCTTCGTGCGGCGGCAGAGCTACTGACATGACGGTGGAGCGCCGGCCCCTGGTGAGGCGGGTCCTGATCCACCTGGGCCTGCTGCCGTTCCTGATCTTCGCGCTGTTCCCCTTCTATCACATGACGCTGACCTCGCTGAAGCAGGACCGCGAGCTGTACGACCGGTTCGCGGTGCCGCTGCTGATCCGGCAAGGGCCGACGCTCGACCACTATCGCAAGCTGCTCTGGGACACCGAGTTCATCACGTGGACCAAGAACAGCCTGACCGTGACCATCCTCGCCACCGGGATCTCGATCGCGATCGGCACCGTGACCGCCTACGCGCTGGCCCGACTCCGCTTCCGCGGGGTCGGCGCCTTCGGCACCGGCATCTTCGTGACCTATCTGGTGCCGACCTCGCTGCTGTTCCTGCCGCTGGCGCAGGTCGTGAACTGGGTGGGCCTCGCCGACTCGAAGTGGGCGCTCGTGCTGACCTACCCGACGTTCCTGGTGCCGTTCTGCACCTGGCTGCTGATGGGGTACTTCCGTACCGTGCCCAAGGAGGTCGAGGAGTGCGCGATGGTGGACGGCGCCACGCGCATCCAGGCGCTGCTCCGCATCGTCCTGCCGATCGCGATCCCCGGCCTGGTCTGCGCGGCGCTCTTCGCCTTCACGCTCTCCTGGAACGAGTTCATCTACGCGCTGACCTTCACCTCGTCCTCCGATCAGATCACGGCCAGCGTGGGAGTCACCAGCGAGCTGATCCGCGGGGACATCTACTTCTGGGGCTCGCTGATGGCGGGGGCGGTGCTGGGCTCGGTGCCCATTGTCGTCCTCTACGTCTTCTTCCTCGATTATTACGTCTCGGGGCTCACCGCCGGCGCCGTGAAGTAGGCTCGCCGCTCGCGCATCCCTCCCGGCTCCCGCCTCATCGAAAGTGGGGGGAGTGAGCGACGATGGAGCCCGCGGGCGCGCGATCGGTCGTGGCCGTGCCGGAGGCGGAGGTGGTCGCCCCGGCGTCGTACCCGCGCGAGCTGCAGCGGACGGTGACCCTCCGCGACGGAACCATTGCGCGGATCCGCGCCATCCGGCCCGACGACGAGCCGCGGCTGGTCAATCTGTACGAGCGGCTCAGCCGGTACACCGCCTACCAGCGCTTCTTCACGGTTCTGCGCCGATTGCCGCCGGACTGGTACCACGTCTTCGCCAACGTCGACTACGTGCGCCCGCCTGGCCCTGGTGGCGGAGCGCGAGACGGTGGCGGGCGTGACGCTCATCGGGGTGGGCCGCTACGAGCCGTCCGGGGAGCCCCACGTGGCCGAGGTGGCCCTGGTGGTCGAGGACGGCTGGCAGGGGCGGGGGCTCGGGGCGATCTTGCTCGACGCGGTCACCGCGGCGGCGGAGGCCCGTGGCGTGCTCGGCTTCCGGGCCGACGTGCTCGCCGACAACTACCGGATGCTGCGGCTCCTCGCCACGAGGACCCTGGTGGAGGAGCGCCGGACCGAGGACGGCGTCACCGCGATCCGCTTCCGGCGACCCGCCGCTGCCGCCACAGTTCGATGACGGCGGGCAGGATGGACAGCCCGATGATGGCGAAGACGACCAGCGAGAAGTTGCGCCGCACCATCGGGATGTTGCCGAAGAGATAGCCGCCCATCACCAGGCTCACGATCCACAGGAGCCCGCCCGCCACGTTGTAGAAGAGGAAGCGCCCGTAGCGCATCCGGCCGATGCCGGCCACGAACGGCGCGAACGTGCGCACGATCGGCACGAAGCGCGCGATCACGATGGTCTTGGGGCCGTAGCGCTCGTAGAACTCGTGGGTGCGCTCGAGGTGCCGCCGGTTCAGGAAGCGACCGGCCTCGCCGCGGAACACCCGCGGCCCGAGGCGCGCGCCCACCGCGTAGTTCACGCTGTCGCCCAGGATCGCGGCCAGCGCGAGCAGCAGCATGACGAGCCAGAGGTCGAGCGCGCCGATCGCCGCGAACGCGCCCACCGCGAACAGCAGCGAGTCGCCCGGCAGGAAGGGGGTCACCACGAGGCCGGTCTCGCAGAAGACGATCAGGAAGAGGATGAGGTAGGCCCAGATTCCGTAAAGCTGGATGACGTCGCTCAGGTGCCGGTCGAGGTGCAGCAGGACGTCCAGCAGCGAGCCGAGAACCTCCATCGCTCCGACATTGTAGCGTCGGCTGATCGAATTTCGGGCAACCCATTGCCCGACGGATGAACAGTCGCGGCGGCGCCCGCGCGCTTCTTGGGCAGCGCCGCGGAGCGGCGTGCGGCCGGGCCGCGGATTCCCGCGGTCAGGCGCGGGATCGCGACGCGCCGGCGTGGTGGACGACCATGGCACGCGGGTTGCTCTCGAGCCGTCGTGATGAGTGAGGCCGCGACCTGGCACAGGACCCTGTGCCCCTACTGCGGCGTGGGATGCGGGCTGCTGGTGCGGGTGGAGGGCGGCGCGGTCACGCGGACGAAGGGCGATCCGGAGCATCCCGCGAACTGGGGCGACATCTGCGCCAAGGCGGTGCACCTGCCGCCGACCCTGCGCACGCCGGATCGGCTGCTCCACCCGCAGCTACGCGAGCGGCGCGACGGTCCGCTCACCCGCGCGCCGTGGGAGATGGCGTTGCGGGTGGCCGCCGACCGCGTCCGGGCGATCGTGGCCGCGCACGGCCCTGACGCCTTCGCCTTCTACGGATCGGGCCAGCTCCTCACCGAGGAGTACTACGTCGCCTCGAAGCTCGCGAAGGGCTTCCTCGGCACCAACAACTTCGACACGAACTCTCGCCTGTGCATGGCCTCCGCGGCCGCCGGCTACACGCGCTCGCTCGGTGTGGACGGCCCGCCGGCAGCCTACGAGGACCTCGAACAGGCCGACTGCTTCTTCTTGATCGGCACCAACACGGCGGCCTGCCATCCGATCCTGTTCAAGCGGATCCGGAAGCGGAAGCTGGCCGCTGCCGACCCGGTAACCGTCATCGTGGCCGACCCGCGCATGACCGAGACCGCGGACCTCGCAGACCTCTACCTGCCGCTCCGCCCGGGCACGGACATCGCGCTGCTGCACGGCATGCTGCACGTGCTCTGGCGCGACGGGGCGCTCGACCAGGCCTTCATCGCGGCCCACACGTCGGACTGGGAGGCGCTCCGTGTCGTGATCGAGCGCTGGACACCCGAGCGCGCCGGCGCGGTCACCGGGCTCTCGCGCGACCGGATCGCCGCGGCCGCGCGCACCTTCGGTCGCGCGCGCGGTGCGCTGAGCCTCTGGAGCATGGGCGTCAACCAGAGCCACGTGGGGACCGACAAGAACGCCGCCATCATCAACCTGCACCTGGCCACCGGGCAGATCGGCCGCCCGGGCGCCGGGCCGCTCGCGCTCACCGGCCAGCCCAACGCGATGGGCGGGCGCGAGACCGGCGGCCTCGCCCACCTGCTGCCGGGCTACCGCGCGGTGTCCGACCCGGGCGCGCGGGAGCTCGTGGAGCAGCGCTGGGGCGTGCCGGCCGGCCGCATCGCGCCGGCGCCCGGGCGTTCCGCCCTCCAGATCTTCGAGGGGCTGGCGAGCGGCGCGGTCCGCGCGGTCTGGATCCTCTGCACCAATCCCGCCGCGTCGATGCCCGCGCTCGACGTGGTCGAGGCCGCGCTCGCGCGCGCCGAGCTCGTGATCGTGCAGGACGCCTATCACCCAACCGAGACCACGCGCTTCGCCGACATCCTGCTCCCCGCCGCGCAGTGGCCGGAGAAGGACGGGGTGATGACCAACTCGGAGCGGCGGCTCACCTACCTGCCCAAGCTGGTCGAGCCGCCCGGCGAGGCGCTCCCGGACGCGGTGATCATCAGCCGCTTCGCGCAGGAGATGGGCTTCAAGGAGGCGTTCCCCTACGAGACGGCGTCGGACATCTTCGACGAGTTCGCGGCGCTGACCGCGGGCACCCGCTGCGACTACTCGGGGGCGAGCCACCGGCGGCTCCGCGAGGAGGGGCCGCTGCAGTGGCCGGTGCCCGCGCCGGACCATCCCGGGACGCCGCGGCTCTACACGGACGGCGTCTTCGCGACGGCGGACGGGCGCGCCCGCTTCGTCGCGGTCGAGCACGACGAGCCGGTGGAGCCGCCCGACGCGGGGTTCCCGCTCACGCTGACCACCGGGCGGGTCGCGGACCACTGGCACACGCTGACCCGCACCGGCCAGGCGCCGGCGCTGATGCGCCGCACGCCCGAGCCGATCCTCGAGATCAACCCGCGCGACGCGCGCTGGGCCCGGGTGACCGACGGCGAGATGGTGGGGATCACCTCGCGCCGGGGCACCGCGGCGGCGCAGGTGCGCGTGACCGCGACCATCCGCGAAGGCACGTGCTTCCTGCCCTTCCACTGGGGGCGGCGGCTCGGCTTCTACAAGGCGGCCAACAACCTCACGCTGGACGCGCGCGATCCGATCTCGCACCAGCCCGAGCTGAAGGCCTGCGCGGTACGCATCCGCGGGTTGTCCGCAGCCGTGGGCTGGCGAGGCCCAGCCGAAGGCGAGCCGAGCGAATGGTGGGCTGGCGAGGGGCAGCCGAAGGCGAGCCGAGTGGATAGTGGCGGGCGAGGTGCAGCCGAAGGCGAGCCGAGCGGATAAATGAACAAGATCGAGGCGCTCAAGGCCGAGAAGGACGGGCTCGACGTCACCGAGGATCTGATCCGCTTCGCCCGCGAGGGGTGGCGGACCATCGCGGACGACGACAAGGAGCGGCTCAAGTGGGTGGGCGTCTTCCAGCGCCGGCCCACCCCCGGGCACTTCATGATGCGCATCCGCATGCCCAACGGCATCGTGACCGCGGCCCAGTGCCGGCTGCTCGGGGAGATCACCAAGCAGACCGGGCGCAACGTCGCCGACGTCACCACCCGCCAGCAAGTGCAGCTTCGCTGGGTGACCATCGAGGGCGTGCCCGAGATCATGGCCCGGCTGGAGGCGGCGGGGCTGACGAGCTTGCAGACCGGGATGGACAACATCCGCGGCATCGTGGGCTGCCCGGCCACCGGCCTCACCCCGAACGAGCTGTTCGACACCGCGCCGATCGCGCGCGAGTTCCAGCAGCTCTTCGTGGGCAACAAGGAGTTCACGAACCTGCCCCGCAAGTTCAACGTGACGATCACCGGCTGTCCCGAGCACTGCACCGGCGGCGAGACCCAGGACATCTCGATGACGCCCGCGTTCGGGATCGTCCGCGACCATGAGGTCCCCGGCGTCAACGTCGCGGTCGGCGGCAAGCAGGGCTCGGGCGGCCCTGTCTTCGCCTGGCCGCTCGACGCCTTCGTCACGCCGGAGGAGGCGAGCTCCGTCTGCGCGGAGATCGCGCTGATCTTCCGCGACCACGGCCCGCGGGAGTCGCGCTCCAAGTCCCGCCTCGCCTTCCTGCTGGCCGAGTGGGGCGCGGCCCGCTTCCGCAAGGAGCTGGAGACCCGGCTCGGGCGGCCCCTGCTCCCGGCCGGCCGCGACGCGCGCGGCGGCCGCGTGAGCGATCACGTGGGGATCTTCCGCGAGAAGGAGCCCGGAATGAACTACGTCGGGCTCAAGACGCCGGTGGGACGGGTGAGCGGCGATCAGCTGCTCGATCTGGCGCGCATCGCCGAGCGCTACGGCCGCGGCGAGATCCGCTTCACGCCGACCCAGAACGTGCTGATCCCCCACGTGGCCGACACCGCGCTGCGTCGGCTCCTCGACGAGCCGCTGCTCCGGGAGCTGCCCTACAACCCCTCGGAGATCCAGCGCGGCCTCGTCTCGTGCACCGGGACCGACTTCTGCAACCTGGCCCTCATCGACACCAAGACCCGCGCGCTCGCGATCGCCCGCGAGTTCGAGAGCCACCTCGGGCGGGTGCGTCCGGTGACCATCCGCTGGTCCGGCTGTCCGGCCTCGTGCGGCAACCACCACACCGCGGACATCGGGCTGCAGGGCTGCAAGGTCAAGGTGGACGGCAAGATCGTGGACGGCGTGCACGTCTTCGTGGGCGGCCGCGGCGGCGCCGACGCCCGGGCCGCCGCCAAGATCCTGGAGGACGTCCCGTGCGACGAGCTCCCCCAGGTGCTCGAGCGCCTCGTGCGCTTCTTCCCGCGTCCGGACCGGTCCGAGCCGTCGCCGGAGGCGCCGACCCCGTGAGCGCGTTCCTCTATCCGGTCATGCTGGACGTCGAAGGGCGCCCCTGCCTCGTGGTGGGCGGCGGCGGCGTGGCGGGCCGCAAGATCGCGGGCCTGCTCGAGGCGGGCGCCCGGCTCACCGTGGTGAGCCCGGCCCTCGTGCCCGCGGTGCTCGACATCGCGCGGGAGGGCCGGTTCCGGTGGTGGCCGCGGGAGTACGCGGCCGGGGACGTCGCGGGCTTCTCTCTCGTCATCGTCGCCACCGACGACCGGACCGTCAACGCGGCCGTCGCGGCCGAGGCGCGCGAGCGCGGCGTGTGGGTGAACTGCGCCGACGACCCCGCGCACTGCAGCTTCATCCTTCCCTCGGTGGTGCGCCGTGGGCCGCTGACGGTGGCGGTGTCGACCGGCGGCACCAGCCCCACGATGGCGCGCATGGTGCGCGAGGAGCTGGAGACGCTCCTGCCCGCCGACTACGGGACCCTGACCGAGCTGGTCGGTGAGGTGCGACGAGCGCTGCACGAGCGGGGCATCGCGGTCGAGGCGCAGCGGTGGCGGGCCGCGCTCGACGGCGAGCTCAAGCGCCTCGTGGCCGCGGGGCGCGGGGCGGAGGCGCGGGAGCGGCTGCGGGAGCGCCTCGGTGTCTAGCGGCCTGGTGGTGCTGGTCGGCGCCGGCCCCGGCGATCCCGACCTGATCACGGTGCGGGGCCTCCGGTGGCTCGCGCGCGCCGACGTCGTGGTCCACGATCGGCTGGTCGCGCCCGCCCTGCTGGATGCCGCGCCCGCCGGCGCGCTCCGCATCTTCGCCGGCAAGGCCGCGGGACGGCACTGCCTGCCGCAGGCCGCGATCAGCAGGCTCCTCGTCCACCACGCGCAGACCGGCCGGCTGGTGGTGCGCCTGAAGGGCGGCGACCCGCTCGTGTTCGGACGCGGGGCGGAAGAGGTGCTGGCCTGCCGCCGCGCCGGCGTGCCGGTCGTGGTGGTGCCGGGCGTGTCCTCGGCCATCGCGGCGCCGGGCGCCGCCGGCATCCCGGTGACGCACCGGGGATTGTCCTCCTCGTTCGCGGTCGTCACCGGACACGAGGATCCGGCCAAGCCTGGTCACGACGTGGACTGGGCCGGCCTCGCGACCTGCGTGGAGACGCTGGTCGTACTCATGGGGACCGCCGCGCTGGGCTCGATCGCGGCGCGCCTGATCGCCGCGGGCCGGCCCGCGGCCACGCCGGCCGCGGTGATCAGCGGCGGTCATACGAGCGCTCAGCGGGTCGTCATCGGCACGCTCGACGACATCGCCCGGCGGGCGGCGCACCTGCCTCCGCCGGCCACCATCGTGATCGGTGAGGTCGTCCGCCTCTCGGCAGAGGTAACCGGAGCGGCCGGCGGGGAGGCTCTGCACGCTGACCCGGTCAGCGAGCTGATCGCGGCGATCGGCAGTTCGTCGTTCAGGGTTTCGTCGCGTGCATGATCATGTCGGTGTCGTAGAACTCGAAGAACTCCACGACCCGGCCGTCCCGGAACGTCACGAGGTCGACCTTGGGTGTGTCGAAGACCTTCCCGGTCTTCTTGTGTTTCCAGGAGGTCGATCCGAGCATGACGATGCGGTCGCCATCGACGGCGAACGAATCCGTCGTGTAGTGGATCATTCCCCAGTCACCGGCGAGGCCAGCGAAGTACCGCTCGATATCCGCCGGTGACTCACACTGCAGCGTGAACTCCAGGCCCGGCCTACCCGCGGCGAGCGACCGGAAGCGCACCTTTTCGGAGAAGAGGTTCGTCCACATCGTCGTGTCGGTGCCCTTCGTCTCGTCCCAGCGGCGATAGGCGTCCTTTAGTCGGGCAAGATTCTCGGCTGAATTGACCATGATTGTCCCCCATCAGTAGAGGTGGCAGGAGACCAGGCGCGCGTCGATCTGGCGGAGCACCGGCGCGTGGACCGAGCACGTCGGCATGACGTGGGGGCAGCGCGTGTGGAACCGGCAGGCGGCCGGGGGATCGAGTGGGCTCGGCACCTCGCCGGTGAGCACGAGCTCCTCGCGCTGCTCCGAGGGGTGTGAGGGCAGGGCCGCCGCGAACAGCGCCTGGGTGTAGGGATGCTTGGGGCGGCTCGCGATCGTCGCGGCGTCGCCCATCTCGACGATCTGCCCGAGGTACATCACCGCGATCGTGTGGCTCATGTGGGCCACCGCCGCAAGGTCGTGGGTGATGAAGAGATACGAGAGCCCGAGCTGCGCCTGCAGGTCGCGGAGCAGGTTCAGGATCTGGGCGCGGATCGATACGTCGAGCGCGGAGACCGGCTCGTCCAGGACCACCAGGCGCGGGGAGAGCGCGAGCGCGCGCGCGATGGCGATCCGCTGGCGCTGGCCTCCCGAGAACTCGTGGGGGAACAGGCGCGCCGCGCGCTCGGGCAGGCCGACCATGTCGATGAGGCGGGCCACCCGGCGCGCGACCTCGTCCCGGTCGAGGCGCTCGTGGGTGGTGAGCGGCTCGGCGATGATCGCGTCCACCCGCATGCGCGGGTTGAGCGAGGCGAACGGGTCCTGGAAGACGGCCTGCACCGAGCGGCGGTAGCGCATGACCCCGCCGTTGTCGAGCCGGCCGAGGTCGCGGCCCTCGAACGTGAGCGCGCCGCCGGTCGGCTCCTCGAGCCTCAGCACCAGCTTGGCCGTGGTGGTCTTCCCGCAGCCCGACTCACCCACCAGCCCGAGCGTCTTGCCGGGCCCGATCGAGAAGTTGACGCCGTCCACCGCGCGCACGACGCCGATCGTCCGGGCGAGCACGCCCCGGCGCACCGGGAAGTGCTTGGAGAGGTCGTGCGCCTCGAGGAGCGGCGCGGTGGCCGTCATCGCGGCCCGGCCGCGGCGGGGAAGAAGCAGCGCACGGTGTGACGGGGACCGAGGGCGGTCTCGGCGGGCGCCTGCTCCCGGCACTGGGCGGCCGCCTTCGGGCAGCGCGGATGGAACGCGCACCCCGGCGGCAGCGCGGCCAGGTCCGGCGGCTGCCCGTCGATGGCGGTCAGGCGCGCGCGACCGTCGCCCATGCGCGGGATCGAGTCCAGCAGCGCGCGCGTGTAGGGATGGGCGGGCGCGTCGAAGATCCGGGTGACCGGTCCCCACTCCACCAGCCGGCCCGCGTACATGACCGCGACCTGGTCGCACATCTTGGCCACGATCCCCAGGTTGTGGGTGATGAAGATCAGGGCCAGCTGATGCTGGCGCTGCAGATCGCGGAGCAGGTTCAGGTACTGGGCCTGGATCGTGAGGTCGAGGCTCGTGGTGGGCTCGTCGGCGATCAGGAGTTGCGGGGCGCACGAGATCGCGATGGCGCCCACGATGCGCTGGCGCATGCCACCCGACATCTGGTGCGGGTACTCGCGCACACGCGTCTCCGGGGCCGGGATCCTCACCGCCTTCATCAGCTCCCGGGCCCGGCTCCACGCGCGGCGCCGGCCCAACCCCTCGTGGACGCGGAGGGGCTCGGACACCTGGTCGCCGATCGTGAAGAGCGGGTTCAGCGACGCCATCGGGTCCTGGAGGATCATGGCGATCCGCTTGCCCCGGATCCGGCGCATCTCGGTGTCGGACTTCGCGAGCAGGTCCTCACCGTCGAAGTGGATCTCGCCGCCCGTGATCCGGGCCGCGGGAGGCAGGAGCCGCAGGATCGTGAGCGCGAGCGTGCTCTTGCCGGAGCCCGACTCGCCCACGATGCCGAGCGTGCTGCCCGCCGCGAGCGACAGCGAGACCTCGTCCACCGCGCGCACCACCCGGGTGCCGCGGGCGCTCACGTAGTGGGTCGAGAGCCCGCGCAGCTCGAGAAGGGGCGCCGGGCTCACAGCTGGCGGAGCTGCGGGTCGAGCTTCACGCGGAGCCAGTCACCGAGCAGGTTGGCCGAGAGCACCATCAGCATGATGCAGCAGCCGGGGAGGACGGTGAGCCACCAGTAGCCGGCCATCAGCCCCTTCTTGCCGTCGGCGAGCATGAGACCCCACGCGGGCTTGGGCGGCGGCACGCCCACGCCCAGGAAGGACAGGGCGGCCTCGGTCACCACCACCACGCCGAGCATCAGCGTGCCGAGCACGATGGCCGAGTTCAGCACGTTGGGCAGGATGTGGCGCTTCATGATCGTCCACTTCGAGCAGCCCGCCACGATGGCGAGGCGCACGAAGTCGCGCTCCTTGAGCGAGAGCACCTCGCCCCGGATGACCCGCGCGTAGCGCGTCCAGTAGACCGCGCCTAGGATGATCACGATGTTCATCTCGCTCGGGCCCACCACCGCGGCCAGGAAGATCGCGAACGTGAGCGCGGGCAGGGCGAGCCACGTGTCGGTGACGCGCATGATGACCTGGTCCACCCAGCCGCCGAGGTAGCCGGACAGGATGCCGAGCGCGGTCCCGAGCACCCCGGCCACCATCACCGCGGTGAAGCCCACCACCAGCGAGACGCGCGCCCCGAAGATGAGCCGCGAGAGCACGTCGCGGCCCAGGTGATCGGTGCCGAGCAGGTGCGCCTCGCTGCCGCCCTGCTGCCAGACGGGCGGCCGGAACCGGTCGCCGAGGCGGCCGACCTCCGGGTCGTCGGGCGCCAGCACGTTGGCGAACAGGGCCACGAACACGAGCAGGCCCAGGATCGCGATCGGGATCGTGGGGAAGCCCTCGCTCCGGAGCGCGGCGAGGCGCCAGGTGACGGTGAGGGTGGCGGAGCGGCTGCCGTTCATCGGGCGAGCCGGATGCGCGGGTCGATCACCGCGTAGAGGATGTCGACGAGCAGGCTCACGATCACCACCATCGCGCCGTTCAGGATCACGGTGGCCTGCACCACCGGGAAGTCGCGGAACGCGATGCCCTCGTAGAGGAGCCGGCCGATCCCGGGCCACGCGAAGACCGTCTCCACGACCACCGCGACGTTCACCATGATCACCAGGTTGATGCCGGCCAGGGTGAGCACCGGGATCAGCGCGTTCTTGAAGGCATGCTTGGCGATCACCAGCGCCTCGGGCAGCCCCTTGAGGCGGGCCAGCTTCACGTACTCCGAGCCGAGCACGTCGAGCATGGAGGAGCGGGTGAGCCGCATGTGGGCCGCCGCGAAGTACCAGCCGAGCGCGAAGGCCGGCATCAGCAGGTGCGCGACCGAGCCCGAGCCGGAGGAGGGCAGCCACCCCAGGTAGACCGAGAAGAACAGGATCAGCAGCAGACCCACCCAGAACGAGGGTAGCGACAGCCCGAGCAGCGCGAACACCTTGCCCGCGCTGTCCCACCAGCGATTGACCCGGACCGCCGCGATGATCCCGGTGGGAATGCCGATCACGAGCGAGAAGGCCATCGCGGCGGCGGCGAGCAGCAGCGAGCTGGGCAGGCGCGAGAGGTAGAGCTCGAGCACCGGCGTCCGGTAGTAGAACGAGTGCCCCAGGTCGCCCTGGACCAGGCTCTCGACGAACCGGGCGTACTGCACCCAGAGCGGCCGGTCGAGCCCGAACTGCGTGCGGATCGCGTCGAGATCGGCCTGGCTCGCGCCGGGCTCCACGAGCAGGACCGCGGGGTCCCCGGTCAGCCGCACGAAGAGGAAGATCGTGATCGACAGCAGGACCAGCGAGATCAGCGCGTAGCCGACGCGCTTGACGATGTAGCGCTTCACGGCCGCTTGAGCCTCACGTCCTCGTAGGGCGCCGAGTAGGCGTGGTTGGTGATCAGGCCGAGGCCGTGCACGTCGAGGCGCGGGCCCACCCCGTTGAGCAGCGCGGGCTCGATGACCGGCCCGAACATCGCCTTGTCGTGGATGAGCTGCTGCATCTTGTGGACGATCTGCTGGCGCTTCTGCGGGTTCGTCTCGTTGGCCTGCTCCGCGTAGAGGCCGTCCACGTCCGGGTAGGCCCCGTAGGTGTACCGCCCCCCGCTGACCGCGTACTGCTCGAGCCGGGTCGGCGCGTTGCCGGGCGCGCCGCTGCCGCTCAGGATCACGCCGCGGAGCTTCTTCTCGCCGTACTCCTTGAAGAAGGCGGCGCGCTCCATCGGGCGCAGCCGCATCCGGATGCCGACCTGCTGGAGATAGCTGAGGACCGGCTCTCCGATGGCCGTCCCGTAGATCATGTCGCCGGAGAGCTCGCCGGCGTCGAAGCCGTTCGGGTAGCCGGCCTGCGCGAGCAGCTTCCGGGCCTCGGCCGGATCGAGCGGATAGGGCGGCGGCGTCCAGAACAGCTCCATGCCCATCGGGATGAACGAGTAGGAGACCTTGGAGAGACCGAGGTACACCGCCTGGTTGATGCCGGCCCGGTCGATGGCGAGGTTGGCGGCCAGCCGCACGCGCTGATCGTGCCACGGCGACTTGGGGTCCCACTGGTCGGGGAAGACGAGCCAGGTCGTGAACGTGAAGTGGGTCGGGACCAGGCTGAGCCCCGGGGTGCGCCGCAGCTCCTCGGCGAGCGGCCCGGTGATCGAGTAGGACACGTCCACCTCGCCGCGCTTCAGCGCGCCCAGGCGGGT
>Ga0187766_10001674_pt1 | contig 13017 bp, 12 predicted proteins | sample 0216_QUI02_MP05__4_FD_132971 | JGI IMG/M metagenome (GOLD analysis project Ga0187766, IMG submission 132971) | Tropical peat soil microbial communities from peatlands in Department of Meta, Colombia - 0216_QUI02_MP05_20_MG | ecosystem: Environmental > Terrestrial > Soil > Wetlands > Peat ... | reverse complement strand
ATGTTCTCGATTCGGGTCACGACATTCAGGTTTATTGCCAGTTGGTAATTGTCTATTCCCCCCGGGTTGCCCAAGTTGTCGGCCTTTGGGTTCGATTCGTGGCACGCAAAGGCGCAGCCGCCCTGGGCTGTGGTGTTGGCGACCATGGTGTTGATGCCGGCGGTCGTCGCCGCAATGTCCATGGACGGCGAATTGTCGAGCAGCATATAGAAGTTGATGTTGGGCGAGTAACTCGATGTCGCCGTCGACGATCCGGAGATTGGCCAGGACGGCATTCTCAGGACGCCCGCAAACGCATTGCTTGACGCGGCGGTGTAGCTGACGGTGGCAGTGCGGACGAGCCCGTTTTGGACGACGTTGATCTGCGGGGTATTGTAGCTCAGTCCCTGGACGGTCGATGCTTCCCCGTCGAAGACGTTTTGCGCGACACCTTGCGCGATGGCAATCGCTTGGCTCGCCATTTTCGGGGTGACTGCGGCAAGTGCCGCGGCATCCGCTGCCGCGTTCAGGCGGGCTCTCTTTTCGATCGCGGAAGAGAAATCCAACGCCATCCCCGCCAGGAAGACGACGGGAACGAGGGACAAGGCAAAGATAATGGCTACGTTGCCTCTAGGATTACGAACGAATTGGGTTGCAAACGTGGAGAACCGCTTAAGCATGACGAAACATAGTTGTTGCACGGGTGCCTATCGACACCGAACTTTAGGCCTCCGACCTTTCTGAAAAGTGCAGTGAATGGAACGAAATTAGTTTAAATTGAAAGAAGCCAACTTCCCGTCGTCTCATGTCCGTCCCCGGACAAGACATCAGGTCGTATTACCTGCGTTCTAACCCATGGCCGCTTTGGGTCATAAGCAGACATTGAGGCGCGTCTGTCCGATGTCCGCTTTACTCCCGAAAGCGGACATTCGTCACCGCGATTGATATGTCCGCTTTGTGCCAAAAGCAGACTCATGAGGCCGCGCTCAGTTGGGTCGCGGAGCAGGCCTCAATGCTTGAGATTTCGCTCGCGCATAGCGGTTGGCGGCGATAGCGCTGGCGGCAATCTCGCAGCTGTCAGGGCGCACATGGCACGCGATGGGAAACTACCGCCCCTTTGTTTTCAGACGCTGCTCTATCCCAGCGTCGAGATGAGCATGCGGCACCCCCTCTTACCGACTGGACTTTTCACGTTTCCCATTGCATCGAAAGATGGTTCGCTACTTCCATGGTCACTACTTGCGCAAGGAGGAGGACATGACAGATTGGCGAGCGTCTCCCTTGCGCGCTGCCGTATTCAAAGGATTGCCGCAGGCGTTCGTCTTGACGGTTGGTCATGACCCGCTGCGCGACGAGGGAGCGGAATATGCGCAGATAAGCGAACGATGTTCCAATTACCTTCATGCACATGAGTGATCAAATGCACAGCTTTTTGACGATGGGTCGCGTGATCCGCGCGGCAGATATTGCACTCGAGGCTGCTGCGGCGGCGCTCAGAAGGGCTTTTGTTTGTTCCCCCTCACGATGACTGACAGAGGTCTACGAGGTACTTCGGCGACGCTGCTCTGCAGCGTCCCAGGCGGTCAGCGGCTGATAGTCAGGAACAAATCCTAGGCCCTTTTGCGCGTCGGATGACACCACCTGTTGTGATGTGACAACATCGATAAGCGCTGGCGCGTTTTCCAGTGCGCGCTTTAGAGCCGGCTCGAGCATGTCCGGATCCTCAACGCGCTCGCCATGGGCGCCAAGTGCTCGCGCCATTGCAGCATAGTCGGAGTGGCGGAGCGTAGTTCCTACGACGCGGCCACCATAATTTTCTTGCTGATCGTAACGTTCGATATTCCACGCCGCGTTATTCGAGACGATGAAGACTGCCTTGGCCCCGTGACGGACCGCAGTGTCGACTTCCATCGCGTTGATGCCGAACGCGCCATCGCCGGTAATGGAGATGACTTGGCGCCCAGGATATGCCAGGGCCGCGGCAACACCGTAGGGCGTACCCACGCCCAGGCAGCCGAAGGCCCCGGCATCCAAGTAGGTGCGTGCGGTCAACCCGATGCGAGCAAAACTCAGCAAGTCGCCGCCATCGGCAATCGCAATGTAATTGGGATCGGCAATTTTGGCGATCGCCTCAAAAATTTTATTCGGGTGGATCCTTCCGTCTGATCCAACGGCGGGCTCCGTTTTCCGCGGCTGCGATCGCTCGCGCTGGCGCTTGCGCAAGCCCTCGGACCAATCCTTGTCCAGTTTGGGAGCGCGGTTGCCGGACGTCTTGACCATGGCATCGAGAGCCAGTTCCGGGGTGGCGAGAATTTCAGGCATGCCGCGTCGGTTATCGAACAATTCTCCGGCAGTGTCGGCAATGCGTATGAAGCGGGCATTTGGAAAAACCGCCGGCGAGCCATAACCGAGCTGGTAGTCAAGCCGGCGCCCGACGACCAACACGACGTCGGCGTCCTTCATGATGTTGCCTCTAGTAGCCCCGGCAAATGAAGGATGATCGGAGGGAACCAAACCTCGACTTTCCTGAGTATCAAGATAGAAGGCTCCGCTCGCGTCAAGAAAGCGCAGCAATGCCGAACCAGCGTTTCGCGCGCCGCGGCCAGTTATCACAGCTGGACGACGAGCCGACCAAAACACGTCGACGGCCTCAGCAACTGCAGCTGGATCGGGCAGCATGACGCGACGGGGCTTGGGTCGCATCCAGTCGTCAAGAATAAGTGACGACGCCACCTCGGTGCGTAACACGTCGGTCGGAATCTCAAGATATGACGGTCCTGGTTCACCGGCGTCGCCTTCGGCGCGTGCAACTGCCTCGTCAAGCTCGCGGATGACCTGGTCCGCGACCCGCAGGGTCCGCGCCGTCCGCGTGACTGGCCGTAGCAGATCGACGTGTGGAATATCCTGCAGCGGACCCATATTCGCCTGCGGCCGGGAAGTGCATCCACCGATCAAGAGAACCGGAATGCGCGCAAGCCATGCATTTGCGACCGCGGTTACGGTATTTGTCACGCCGGGTCCGGCGGTCACCATTGCTACGCCGAGTTTTCCCGTGAGCTCACTGTGAGCGTGTGCCATGTGGACCGCAGCGCCCTCATCGCGCACGTCGATGATGCGGATGCCGTTGCGGGCAACGTGATCCCAGATCGGCTGAATGTGCCCGCCTTGCAAACCGAAAATTCGATCCACGCCTCGCTGCTTTAGGAATCGTGCAATCCATGCCGCAACGCTATTTTCACCGGCCCCGAAATCTTTGACTGACATAGTGACCTCACATCCTAACTGACAGCTTGACTCATTCTTGTCTTCAAAATTCGATGCTGCACTTTTCCGGTCGCGGTTCGCGGCATGTCCGCCTCCGAAACGATGGCGATGGCGCGGGGACGCTTGTAGCCGGCAAGTCGCTCGCGGCACCAGGCCATAAGCTCTGCTTCGGCCGCCGTCGTACCGTCGTGCAGGACGACCACGCCGTGAACGCGCTCACCCCACTTTGCGTCGGGTAATCCAATCACGGCGACTTCCCTTACCGCTGGATGCGCGCCGAGAACTTCTTCAACCTCGGAGGGATAGACGTTTTCGCCACCGCTGATGATCATGTTGCTTTTGCGATCGACAAGATAATAGAAACCGTCCTCGTCACGACGGGCCATGTCACCTACGGTGCAATAGTTACCGCGAAACGACTCTTGCGTCTTTTCCGGCAATTTCCAGTATCCCTCGAATGCGTAGGGGGTCCGCGAAAAGAGCTCGCCAACATCGCCACCTGGCACTTCTTTTCCACTGTCGTCGAGGAGTTTGATCGGAGCGCTGCCGACACACTCTCGGCCGACGGATCCAAGCTTGGTGAACTGCTCGTCGGGATGGAGCATCGTGACCCACCCGGCTTCTGTCGAACCGTATAGTTCGAACAGTCCAGAGTTGTGGAAGTAATCCATGATCTCACGCTTTGTATCCTGGCGCGCGGGCGCCGACGAAATCATCAGTTTCGTGACCCTGCCAGTTTCGCAATTGTCGCGCACAGCGGCCGAAAGGCCGAGCATCATGACGTAATGGGTCGGCACCAGCGACGTGAAACTCTCGCCTCCTGCAGAAATCGTCCGCAGGAAGTGCTCTGCGTCGAAACTTTTGCGGCTGTAGATCGAACAGCCGCCGCCGCAATAGGTCAAAGTGGATGCGAAGTAGAGCGAATTGGCGTGGCACATCGGCATTGCAAGGAGCGCCGAGTCGCTTCGGTTGAAGCCGAGCTCAATAGCGGTGCAAAGCGACATCAGTGCGCTCGCGCCGTGGCAGCGGATCGCTCCCTTCGGCGCCCCGGTCGTGCCGGATGTGTACATCAGAGTCCAAATGTCTTCGGGACTGACTTTTACGTCAGGTTCGCTATCGCGCCCCTTCGCGATGATTTCCTCGTAGGCGACATACCCCGGAGGCGTGGTAGATCCACCGAAGTGAACAAAATTGCCGTTTTGTACCGGAATGTCGCCCCGGATCTCCTCGACAGGACCAAGCAAGTCGTCCTGGACAATGACGGCCTGTGCCTCGCAGTTCTCAACAATGTATCGTATCTCGCGGCCTACCAGACGGAAGTTGATCGGCACAGCAATCAGGCCTGCCTTTGCAGCGGCGGCGTAAATCTCCATCCACTCAACGCAATTATAAGCAAGCACGCCAACTCGATCGCCTTTGTTGAGTCCGAGTCCCAAAAAGGCATTGGCAAGGCGGCATGACCTTGCATTCCACTGGACAAAGGTCATGGAGCGGGAAAGATCGCGCGCACCGATGCGGTCGGGATAGATACGTGCATGCGCGAGCAGAACGTCACCCATACTCAACAACGGACCCATGCTTTCCTCCTTCAACAGGCGACCGCGCACATGCCTGGACCAAAATCACCTCAACTGCTTGCAACGCCGAACCAAAGGAGAATTTTCTGAGGTCAGCACAATTCATGGCGCGATTTTCTGACTGTCCTTTCGCTATTTATTGATGATGCGGGCCGGAATAGTGAGCAGCAGGAGACCCGCCAAAACGAGAAAGCCAGCGAAAAGATAGAGACTCGCCGACGTGCTGTGCGTCAGGTCCGTCATCCACCCGACTACAAAGGTGCTGACAAAGCCACCGATATTGCCGATTGAATTAATCAGCGCGATACCTGCCGCCGCGGCAGCTCCGGCAAGAAGATTTGCGGGTACCGTCCAGAATGAAGACTGCGATGTCGACGCTGAGGCAGCGGCTATTGTCAGACCTATCATTGCCACAAGGGTGTTATGAATCGCCAGCGCGGTGACAACAAGACCGACGCCGGTCAAAATCGTCGGGATCACCGTGTGCCAACGCCGCTCGCGCATCTTGTCGGCATGATGGTTCACGACGATCATCGCAATCATTGCCACGAGATACGGTATCGCGGTCAAAAAGCCGATATACAGCGGATCAGCCACTCCCGTCTGTTTGATTATAGTCGGCACCCAAAAACTGACGACGTAAATGCCGCTCGCGATGCAGACATAGATGAGGCCAAGAAGCCAAACTCGGCCGCTTTTGAAAGCGTAGGAAAGCTGCGAGTAATCCTCCTTGCCTTGCTGATCTTTGGCGATATTGGTGGCGACAATCTTCTTCTCCTCGTCATTAAGCCATTTGGCCTCTTCGACCCTATCGTCGAGATAAAACAGGATGATAATGCCGAGCACCAGCGATGGAATCGTCTCCATAATAAATAGCCATTGCCAGCCACTAAGTCCGTGTGCCCCGCTGAGCGAGGAAAGAATCCATCCCGATATAGGACCGCCGATAACGCTCGCCATTGGGATTGCCGCGAGAAAGATCGCAGTGATCCGCCCACGCCGATCGGCCGGAAACCAGTACGTGAGATACAGCAGAATGCCCGGTATGAAGCCCGCCTCGGCAGCGCCGAGCAGAAAGCGCAGGAAGTAGAAACTCGTTGGCGAGCCGACAAAAGCCATCGCGCCGGAGATCAGTCCCCAGGTGATCATGATTCGCGCTATCCAAAGCCGTGCACCAACACGGTGGAGAATGATGTTGCTTGGTACCTCGAAAAGAACGTAGCCGAGGAAGAAAATACCGGCACCAAGACCATAAATTGTTTCGCTGAACTTCAACTCGTTCAGCATTTGCAGCTTAGCGAAGCCGACATTAACGCGGTCGAGATAGGCCGCCAAATAGCAGATGAACAGGAACGGCACCAGTCTCGCTGTGACCTTCGCGTAGGTTCGTGCCTCGGTAGAACTAAAGGATGGAGCGAACGTTGCATTCGTCGCCTGCGTCATTACTGCTTCCTCCCGTGTGTCCGTCCAGTTTTTTGGACCTATGTTTCGAGCTCTTATCGCGTGGTGAGCCACTCCGTGACGATGGCTGCGAACTCCTTATGCGAGCGCACGCCGACGAATATCCCAATATGTCCACCTTTGATGACTTTTTCCGTATAATCCGCGCTCCCAACGTGCTGCCTTAGTGCCCGCGTCATTGGTGGCGGAATGATGTGATCTGTATCTGTGAGAATATTAAGCACCGGCATCCGGATTTGCCCAAGATCAACTTGCTGACCATCAAGAACGAACTCACCGCGAACCAGCTTGTTGTCCTGATAGAGATCTTTGAGCCACTGCCGCGAGAACTCGCCCGGTGAGTCCGGACGATCGCCAAGCCACTTTTCCATGCGGAGGAAGTTCATGAGCTTGGCGTCATCGTCCGCGGCTTCGATCAGATCGATATTGTATTTCGTCATGCTGCGGCCGGGGCTCATTAGCGAAAATAAGTTGCCTGTAAATTCACCGGGAATATTGCCGATGACGTCAATAAGCCGATCAATATCGGCCCCTGTCAGGCTGCGGGCCCATACATTCATAAACCCGCGATCCTCCCGGTCTTCCTCCTTATCAGCGTGGAAGTCTACCGGTGTCACAGCAGTGATGAGATTGCGAATGCGCTCGGGATGCAGCGCCGCATAACACAGGCTCAGTACTCCACCCTGACAGATGCCCAATAGGTTGATGGCATCCATTCCGCGCCGACCGCAAATTTCACGGATGTAGGCGTCGAGATAATCGTTGACGTAATCGTCAATTCTTGTGAAACGGTCGGCCTTGGTCGGCAAACCCCAGTCCACAGCATAAACATCGTGCCTCTCCGCCAGCAGGCGCCGGACCAGGGACCGGTCAACCTCCAGATCGATCACAGTGTAGCGACCAACCAACGCGTAAAGAATGATAACGGGGACACCAGCGGTCGTTTGCTCCGGTAGGGAGTAGCGATACAAGGCTGTTTTATCGATGCGGCGTATTTCTTCCTTCGCTGTCGGTCCTATTTCGACAGAATCGTCGCGGACCCGGGCTAGGCGGCCGACGGCGCCGACCAGCTTCTGCTGCGCATCCGCGATTTCCTTTATGGATTTGCTGGGATCGATTCGGAGCGGAGGAATCATGGGCCGCCTCCCTTACTTCGTGCCGCTGGCTTGGACCGCTCTCCCATTAAACGCGCCGGCAGATTGGCCGACGAGCCGCGAGCGGCTTCAGACTTCTGATGATCGAGCTCGCGTCGCAACGCCCGGACCTCGCGCTTAAGATCATGCACCGAACGATGGGCATCGTCCATCTCGGTTCGCGTCGGAAGATCGAAGAAGTTGGCCGCTATTTCCATCAATTCACGTTCGCGGGTTCTGCTCGAAAGAAATGCGTCGAGCAACTTGCGTTGTGAAGCAAGAAAGTCTTCTGATCGCTGCACAATCTGTATTTTACGATTAAAGACCGTAATCACCCTATCAAGAAGCTCACGCCCGGCATGTACCGGCTCACCCTCGGCGGCGGCGTTCTGCAATTCTGTGCATAGCTCGGCATAGGCGTCGCTCCACGCCTGCATGATCTTGATGTTGTACTCGCTATGGCGCTGGAAAAGTAAGAGCCAACCACTCATGAGCGCGATAATTTTGCGATCCATCATCGGAAAAGCGAATTGCGGCAGTCCGCCGAGAAATTCGAGCGGCTGCTCTGCTGACAGCCATCCTGGTACCAACCATCGTTGTGGATCGAAGGCCTCAGGCGAGAGACTGAGAATTTCATCCTTGTTGCCGAAGCCCTCGCAGATTTTGGTCCAGAATGCAGCAATTTCGCTGAAGGGATTTTGCTGTTCAGTCATGGGCACCTAGCCAAGCATTTGGGATTACTGACTTTGAGGCGTGCTCGCACTTGTCGCTCCAGCAGTGCACGAAGTTCAATTTCGCCAGAGCCCTCGAATCTCCCCACGCGGGCGTCGCGGGCTAGCCGGCGGTTGAACTCAAGAAGTCGCTCTTGTGGATCGCCGCGCGTCAGTGCCTCGCCATAAAACTCTTCGAATGCGGCCAACTCCGCAGCGTTGGAGGCCTCACGCTGCGCCGTCTCACGTCCGGCTACTGCCATCGCGTTGGCAATCATCAGTGCAGGATAACGCGCGTCGCTGGGCAGCATCGGCAGCAACGACTTCAATAGCGTCTCACGAGCAATGGTGAGAAGATTTGCAGCATCGGGAGCATTCAACATGGCCGCGCCTTTTGTTCAATCATTTCAATGTGACGCAGAAGGTCGAACTCCAATTCGGGAACCAGCCGACCAGTGAGTGCAAGCTCAAGCGACGGTTCGCGGCCAGAAAGATGTCGTTGCGCCTGCTGCAGAGCGATGACAGCCCAACGCACGGTGGCCACCGCTTCCCAATAAGGCACCCGCGCCGCATCGACGGATCGCCCCGATTCCCGCTCGTAGCCCCTGTAAAACGCGGCGCGACTGCCGATCCCACCGGCTTCACGTTCGACGGCACCGAAACGCCAGCACCGCGCGCAGAACCAGCCGATGTCCTCGTAGGCCTCGCTCCAACCGGCGAACTCCCAATCAAGGATGGCGGAGAGCCGGCCTTCGTCGACAAGGTAGTTTCCAGTCCGATAGTCTCGATGGCAGAGCACCAGCGGCTGCGGATCGGGCGCGTTGACTTCCAGCCAGCGGATAGCCCACTCCAGAACGGGCTGCGGCTCCGGCAGCGTATCCAGCGCGGCCCGAAACTGCTGCACCCGTGCAAGGACTACGTTGCGATCCGGCACCGGAAGAAAATCGAGTTCGTCTCGCGGTGGCGCGATACTATGCAGCCGCGCCAATTCCTGGCCAAGCTGCTCGGCGAGCGCTTCACCACTGACCAGCAGCGTTTTCTCACGAGCCAACCGCCGCGGGTCTGCGAGCCCGCTCGCCCGCCGCATTACATAGAATGGGCGGCCGATGTAAGCAGAATCCGCGCACAGCCAGAGTGGTTCGGGTGCGGCGACGCCTTCGAGGAATGCGGCGCGCTGCACAGCAAATTCCTCGGCGCGACTCAAGCTCTCGGCGATGCGAGATTGAGCGTCGGCACGTACGACCAAGGCGTGCTCGCCGGCAAGCCTCGAGCCGTGGATAGTCATGTCTACCGCCCAGTTCTCCGAGACCGCGCCGCCACCGAGGCGTCGCATCGCTATGATTCGCGCAGAGGAGGCAGAAGCAGCCCGTGCGACGAAATTTTCCAGTCCCTGTTTCGCTGCCGTCTCGCTCAGATCAAGCACGGTCTTTGAATCCTCATAAGGTCGAGTTCAGATGGCCGCCATCAACCACCAGCGTGCTTCCGGTCATGTAGGCCGAGGCGTCGGAAGCGAGCAGTAGAAGCGCGCCATCAAGCTCTTCGGCGCGACCGAGGCGGCGCTGCGGGATGCGATTGATCAGGGCCAGCCCCGCTTCGGAAGAGAAGAAGTCACGGTTGAGTTCGGTCTCGATATAACCCGGTGCAATTGCGTTGACGCGGATGTTATAGCGTGCCCATTCCAGCGCCAGCGAGCGCGTGAGCTGAAGTAGGGCCGCTTTCGAAGCCGAATAGGGCGCGACGCGACCTGCGACTCGCAAGCCAAGAATAGACGCGACATTGATGATGCTGCCACCGGTTTTGGCTGCAATCAAAGCGCGCGCCGCTTCGCGCGAAACCAGAAACGCCCCGCGCGCATTGGTGTCGAGTACCTGATCCCAGTCAGCGAGCGACATTTCGAGAGCCGGCTCGTTCTTGGCGACGCCAGAATTGTTGATCACGACATTCGGAAGGCCCAGGCGCTCGGAAGCTTCGCCGAAAGCACGTTTTACACTGGTCTCGTCCGTCACATCCATGGAAACTGCAGCCGCTATCCCGCCCCCGGCTTCGATTTCCGCGGCGGCGGCGGCAGTCTGGTCTGTGCGGCGCGCGGCAAGCACTACCTTCGCCCCGGCCGCGGCCAGGGTCAGCGCGAAATGGCGACCGAGCCCGCCGGAGGCTCCGGTGACCAGCGCGATCCTGCCGGACAGATCAAAAAGAGCTTTTACAGAGCGGCCCATAGCGACGGCGCCTTCTGCGATCCCAGGAGCGAGATCCGCACTACTCATTTGCGTCCCCTGAGGAAGCAGTGGCAAATACTCGCAAGATGGTCAAAACACTGCGCGTATGATCATGAACACGCGTGCTGCGGTCAAGCCCGCGCCAAAAATGAAACTTGCGACTGGCTCCCCCAACTAGGATGTTAAGCGGTCTTAAAATTTCGTTTACTGCCGCGCAGGGAGGCTATCAGTGCATCACACAACGGTGCAGGCGAACGGCACCTTATTTCACGTTGTTCAAACGGGGCAAGGCACGCCACTTCTTTTTCTTCACGGCTGGCCGGAATTCTGGCTGACCTGGGAACCGGTCATGACGCGGCTTGAGGATCGCTTCCGATTGATCGCCCCTGACCTGCGCGGCTTTGGAGACAGCGACAAGCCGAAGGGGCCATTCGGCGCGGCTGATCACGCCAACGATATCCTCGCTCTTCTCGACGCACTCAAAACCGATCGCGTCGGCGTCATCGGCCACGACGTCGGGGGCGCGGCCATGCAGCCGCTGGCGCGGCAAGCGCCTGAGCGCATCGTCGGCCTTTTCTTTTTCGACTTCGTTTATCCGGGAATCGGGCCACGCATGGGTGCGCCCGATCGTCTCAACGAGATCTGGTACCAGTCGTTCAATCAGATGGAAATTGCGCCATCGCTGGTTGGAGCATCACGACACAGCTGCGAAACTTATATTTCGCATTTTCTTCGCCACTGGGCACATCGCAAGAACGCCTTCGATGATGTAATGCCGGCGTTCATAGACAACTTCCTCAAGCCGGGAAATCTTGTCGGTGGTTTCGCGCACTATCGCGCTACTCACGCGGGACGCGTCGCAATGATGAGGGGCGAGGCGCAACCACAGCCCCCCGTCACAGTGCCAACCTGCGTGCGCTGGGCGGAGCACGATCCACTGTTTCCTTATTCCTGGACCGACCGGCTCAGTGAAACATTCACCGATCTCGATCTTGCCATGCTTCCGGGCGTCGGTCATTTTGCGCACCGCGAAGATCCGGATGGGTCTGCCGCGGAAATCGCGGCTTTTTTCGCCCGTATTGGATGGGGATAAACAAGCTGAAGGGACCCTAGGCCTCCGATGCCGCACTGCGTCTGCGCGCGGCATCAACGGCTGCACAGCCCGCTCGGACCTCGGTGGGCGAGGCCGGTTCTCCACCCGCAACACGCACAAGTCGGACCGCTTCTTCTACCAGCGCTCGGTTGTTTTCGAGCACGCCCCACGGGCGATCCTCAAGCCCGACGCGAACATGCCCGCCGCGCGCAACTGCGGGCGCAATTAGTGGCCGGATGTCTAGGCCGAGGCCAGCAACCATCCACGGCGCGCCCTGATCAAGCTCGTCGAGCAAAACAAGATACGTATCGAGATAACCAGATTTGGGCGGAAAGCCGAAGCAGAATTCCGTCGAGAACATGAAGCGATAGATTGGCACCGGCACTTTAGGCATCGCCGCCGCGGTCGCCGCACCGAGCCGCGCACAGCCCGCCTCATAAATCGCAAAGCTTGGCCGTACCCCATATTCAGCAGCGATGCGCATGCCTTCGAGAAAGTGCTCGTCGGGATTGAAATAGGTGTACCCAGCCTCGCCGCGCGCGATTTGATCAAAGCGCGTGAAGACCGCCGAACCAGGATCGATCACCGCCCACTCGAGCAGGCCATTTTTAGCGAGGCGTTCGACGTGCTCATAACGTTCAATCGCGCCGCGCAATTCGCCAGCATAGCCGGGACCGGTTATTGGTAGCGTCGGATAAACGATGGCGTCGGTTTTGGCGCGAATGCCTTCAATGATCGGCGCATATCGCTTTGTCGCCCGGTCACCGAATCATAGGCGTGCAGATGAATGATTGCGGCCCCGGCTTTAGCCGCAGCTATCCCATCAACTACAACCTCGTCGATTGAGATCGGGATAGCCGGCTGGCGCTCACGTCCCCAGGCACCATTCAGCGCGGTTCTCGACCCAGACCTTTGGCATGTCGCCCCCATGTGTTCGATCGCCTTAAGCACGGCGGCTTCGAACCGCGGCATCTTGGTTTTCCAGGGGACCATCAAAACAGGAAATTCTAGTTAGCGAAATGGGGTGACGCGCATGTCCGCTTTGGGTCATGAGCGAACATCCCGCGGCGTGCCACCAATGTCTCCTTACCCCCAGAAGCGGACATCGATTAGCACGAGCTTAAATGTCCGCTAAGTGCCAGGAGCGGCCGTGGGATTATGTGGCCCGTGATTAATGCGCCGTCCTGGCCGAAGTGATTTCAGGCCTGCGGAAACCCATCGCAATCCAAGCGGTGATCAGCTTCAACATAAGCCTGCTGGAGTGACCACTATAATTGGGCAAGTCATCGGCAAGCTCGACGCCGCCGCTCTTTTGTCCACACCCGCATTTCAACTGGAGGTGCGCCTATCGGAAAGCGATTACGGAACATCGACAACCAGTGTCCCTTGGTGAAGTCGAGGAACATTGCTGAATTACAGCACTTGGCGACGACCCGTCGGGTGGGGCAATCGGGCTTAAGCCGAAACTCTTCCAAGATACTGCTGTCCCGTCACGCATTGCCACTCGATCCTTTCGATATAGGATCAAGCCTGTTCCACTGTCGGGGTCGAGCACGGGTGGCGCAGAAGCCAGCTGCTCGAATT
>Ga0187766_10001671_pt1 | contig 13043 bp, 16 predicted proteins | sample 0216_QUI02_MP05__4_FD_132971 | JGI IMG/M metagenome (GOLD analysis project Ga0187766, IMG submission 132971) | Tropical peat soil microbial communities from peatlands in Department of Meta, Colombia - 0216_QUI02_MP05_20_MG | ecosystem: Environmental > Terrestrial > Soil > Wetlands > Peat ... | reverse complement strand
CGTGACTGGGTCTTGGGGATCGAAGGCGGGCCACTGGTCTCACTTGCCCTGGCAACGAATGTGCTCGCCGCCCTCACCGGCTCGGCCTCCGGCGGCCTGACAATCGCACTCGACTCGCTTGGACAAACCTTCATGACCATCGCCTCACACACAGGAATTAGTCCTGCGTTAATGCACCGCGTCGCTGTGATCGGCTCGGGAACGCTCGACATATTGCCGCACAACGGTGCGGTGGTCACCGTGCTCTCCATTTGCGGGTCGACGCATCGCGAGAGCTACTTCGGCGTCGTAATGGTGGGCATCGTCAGTTCCGTTCTCGCGCTTGCGGCTGTTATCTTGCTTGGCTCGGCATTTGGATCGTTTTGAGGAGCAACGACAAAATGCACCGTATTCCTTGCCCGATACAGGCCAGGAACGGATCTCACGCCGCTCCGGTCGAAGGAAGGTCCTCGCGTTGATCGACGCAGGACCGTCGGGGCCTCGCGCCGCGCCGCCGAATGGACGGTTGCCGTCAGGTTGCCCAAGCGGAGCCGAGGATCACCTTGTAAAAATCGGTATGCTGGAAGTGCCGGTCCCTGAGCGCCAACTTCTCGATCAGCCACACATCCTGCAACAACGCAGGTCCGCGTGGACCGGCGGTTTCGATATTGACGCTGTCGACGACGGGGCGTCGGTCGCTTTGGTGAGAAGCCTCGCAGCCGGCATATCGCTCAGGGAGCCTCCTCCTCTCGACGTACAGCGCCTTGCTCGGCCTCCCGAGGAACACCAACCTAAACTCTCGCGACCGAGCGAGTCCATGAAGCCGAGCTGATTTATCCTGAAATCTCACTGTGCGGATATCGTCAATCGTCACAAAGACGCCGGTCGCGACGGCGATGCAACGTGCTTGCGGCACGAACGCATTAATGGACGGCTCTGGTACGAAACTCTGGACCCTTCTTTCCGTACACGGTCTACCTCTCCGTCGTTTTGGCTTCGGCGAGCCCGAGAATAACCCTTCGGCCGGGCGCCTTCGTGGAACCGACGCCTGGCGCGTGCCGCTCAACTACTTGGACTAACCAAATCGCTAGCGATCCGAGGGCGAGATAAAAGACAAAGACCAATGTGTACTCGGTAAAATAGTCATAGGTCCGCGCAGCGATAAGTTCGCCGGAAAAGACGAGTTCGGTCACGGTCAAAACTGACAGTAGCGACGTATCTTTCACCAGAGAGACGAAGAAATTTCCCAATGACGGAATCACAATTCTGAAAGCTTGTGGGAAGATGACCTTTCGATTGATCAGCCAACGACTGAGACCGAGAGCCTGTGCGGCGTCACGTTGGCCTTGCGGGATCGCTTGGATTCCGGAGCGGTATACTTCTGCAATGAAGGGAATGTAGTGAAGTGACAGCCCAGCGAGACCTGCCATGAACGGTGAAAGGCGAATTCCGAAAACGGGCAGCGCATAGTAAATGTATATGAGTTGGATCAAAAGCGGCGTCGCGCGAAATACGTTCACGTAGATGGTCACAGCCCATCTGATAAGGCGATATTTGGAGAGCCTGGCAAGTGCTACCGGTACAGCTCCTATGAGGCTGATAACCATCACGAGGAAGGTAAAGAGCACGGTTATCTTGGTGCCTAAGAGAAGAGGAACCAGAGATTCGCGGGCAAGCTGCCAGTCAAATAGCATTGGAGTGCATCTCCGGAGGAGTGAGTTGAGCTGGTGCCGAGCTTGAAATGCCACTGCGGCGGCGATAGTTCGGCTTTCGTCTGTCAAGCCGAACGTGGACTACGATGGACAAAAATTCGAACGCTTGTGCGTGTCGGTTCAGAGCCGCTTGTTCAGGGCGGGACAAGAGGCAGCGTGGAATGTTGTCACACTCGACGCCGATCTTATGGCACATCGAAGCATAATGCAGGACTGGTACTCATGGTGGGGTAGCGCGGCCACGAATGACCGCGCTACCATACCTCGAACTCGATTAGTCGCTCAGGCCGGGTATATTGACCTTTGCGTATTTGCCCATTCCCGACTTTTCGAGGATGTCCCGTACCACGCCATTTGCACGGACTTCAATCAGAGCGCGTGAGATCGCCAACCCCAGACTGCAGTCCTCCTTCCTTACCCCCCATCGAAAATAAGCGTACCCCATTTCCGCAAGGGTCTTCGGCGGAAGTTGAACTTCGGTTAAGACCTCAATCTTCGCATCTGGCTTGGCTTTCAGGTACTGCGCTATTAAAGGCGCATCTTCAAGAATGGCTGACTCCCTCGCGTCAACGAGGCTAGCAAGTTCGAGTAGTTCATCCTTGTATGGAACGATATGTCCTTTCACTCGCTCCATGTACAGCTGTGCCGCCGAACCGCTGACGACCCCAACCGTTACATCTGACCGAACCAAGTCACCGTAGGACTGAATTTTAGCCGGATTACCTGCAGGAACCGCAATTGCAGGGCCATACCAGTAAACCGGACCGGTGAATGCTATGAGCTTGAGACGTTCAGGGGTCTCATGTGCAGGGAATAAATCAAGGCGCTTCGCCACGAGTCCGGGGAGCAATGTTCCGTAATCGGCGTATAACAGCTTTATTTTGTCGATACCTGCATAGGCCAACGTCGCCTTGAGCAGATCCCATTCGAATCCCTGAGGCTCGCCGTTTGCCGACTTAAATAGGTATGGCTGTAGATCGTAAGTACCGAACGTGATGCCGTCTTTTACCGCACGGTCGTAAGAATCATCCTTGCACGCGAAAGGCGGGATGGAGCCTGCCATAGGTGACCAGCCCCATTGTTCCATCGCTTTAGTAGCGCTTTCGTCGGAGGGGCCTGCCGTATAGCCAACATGGCTCGAGAATAGAAAAAGCGGCACCAGCAGTAGTAACGGAAATAGACCACCGGACAATCGTCGGACCCGCTTTACCGCGTTCGATGGATTTCGCAAAAAAACATTCATAGCCGTGTCCCTCCTTTGACGTTTATGCCTCTGTGGATGACAGGTACTACTTTTGCGAAAGGACGAAAGCTGCTTCTAGATTGGAACGATGCGACAGACCCCTGCAATATCCTCCCTATTGCTGTACCGTCGCGCCTGAGGCGCGCCATGTCGCGTGTGCCTGCCGGTTAGCCGGCTTCTTGAAAAGGATTGAAGTAGCGCTTGCTTGCTAGCTGAAGATTGTAGATCGACTCCGAGCTGCGGCGGAGCGCGCCGGGCATCCGTATTGGAACGGGTACCACGCGGGGCTCGAGTGTCTGTATCCCGGTAATCATGCGCTTGCTAAAGAAATGCTCGAAATCGGAATAGTTTGGAAGGTAGGTTGCAAGCGGCCAGGCATCCGCCGCCGCAATCTCGTAAAACAGCATCCGACGGGGCTGGCCTGAGAGATTGAGCGCTGACCCGTGGATCGCACGGACGTGATGGATAGTCATGCTCCCAGCGGTACCGGTCAGCGCTTCAGCCTTTCCAACGTCGAGGCCAGAGCCGGCAACATCTATGGCACCGACGAAAAACCCGTCATTCTGATGGTTGTATATCGGTCCGCGATGACTGCCCGGTATAATCTGCAGAGGACCGTTTTGGAGCGTCACATCGTCGAGCATGACGCCAATCGCCAGGATGTCCTCATTCGTATGGGGATAAAACGCCCAATCCTGGTGCCACTCTACAGGAGCACCATATCCCGCCGACTTCATATTGAGCTTGCTTCCATGAAGCCGCAGGTTCTGCCCGATCAATTGCTTGACGGGACCGATAATGCCATCAGACCTCAGGAGTTCCCAAAACAGTGGATGCCGATCAACTGGCTCCTTGATACGCCTCACCCTCGGTTTCGCAGGCGTATGGCTCTCTTCGAGATCGTAGACCTCATTGTTGCGAGTAACCGAGCGGGCGTTTTCCACGATCCCGTCGATGATCGCGCGCACTCCATCGAGGATGGCGCCATCAAGAACGCCCTCTGCGATTGTGAACCCGCGCTCGAAGTATTCCTCGATCTGATCGCGCGTCAGCATCGCTCGGAATCCCACTTCTGAGTTGGTCAGTCTTATATATCGAGATTGTATACGTCAATACGCGGATCGGGATTGGGGGCCCCGTGCTGGAACCTCGCCTTCATGCATGCCGATATCCACTCGAGGAACCGAAACGGTCGGCGCGAGCATCGAGGGGTCCATATTTAGAGGATCGCGTCGTCTTGATTTGTGCGGGATAGGCTTGGATCCTCAAGGGTGACGCAATTAAGTGAATTTCCAAAAATGCGTCACAAGCAGAAGTGACGCGTCAGAGGCGGGAGTGTTCGTTATGAGGCCGTCAAAGCGCTTGATCTGGATTCAACGGTATGTCCCCTATTTGCGCCGCACCTACGTGCAGGGGTTCCTGAAATCGTGACCCTGCCATGCCAAATATTTGATGGCGGCGTGAAACTTTAGATCTTTGCCCACGTCGATCGTTCTCGTCTCCCCCGGTAATATGGGATCGACCGTCCCAATGATAACGGGCTCTCCCTCGCCGGTTGTTACGCAGGCAGCGAAGTTCATATAGTAATCATTACAGATATTCGTGACGTAGATGTAATGCCTGTCCATGTCTCTATCGATATTTGCAACGATCGACGGCTCGCATGCCGCATTCGCTGCCGTTTGCCAGACGATACCGACAAGCAAAGCAAAGGCAAAACTTAGTGCACGCATGTTTTTTCCCTCGCCGCGTTGCTGCATTCGACTCACGATTATGAGGAATCCATTGGACATTTGTCTTGCCCGTTCGTCGTCCAGTACCAATCGACGCGATCGTTGGCTTTCAGCTTCACAGAGGACATTCCGATATGCGGATTGCGATCGTTGACGCAAAGCAACCAGAAGGGCTCGCCCCTCTTCAGCTCACCGTTCGTTTGCGGCGGCTGATCGTTCGCTTGCATCAGCACATAGCCGACACTCCCGTAGTAACTCACGGTGTATCTGATTCTCGCGAGCTGCATGGCTCTTTCGACCGTGATTCCCTCTTGCCCGCGAACGGGGAAGGATTTTGCGCTCCCATCCGGCATGTGGAGGGTTATTGTCGCGACCGGGCTTGTGATTGTCGCCGAATTCGTTGCTGTAGCGAATCCGACGGCGGTCAAAAGAAACCCACAAACGACGAGAGCTCTTTGCGTAACGCGGTGAATCATCGGCGCACCCCATATGCGTCATTGCGGCGGGTTTCGTTGGGCAGACGGTCTTCGTCGGTCACCACAAAACGGGCGAAATTGAGGCTTTGGCGAATCTAACAAGAATCGACTTTTGACGCCACTGGCCCGACACACCGAAGCGTCGATCCTCGAATTGGCGAATATTTTCGCAGGAAACCCGCGCCACCGACTTGGAATCCGAGGGTGCATCGCGATTTAGGCGCGTTGCAACGGACCTGTGAGCGCCGCGAGATCGACCGGGGCGGATGCCGGTGCCTGGCGTTTGCCCTCACGGGAAATGCCGGCGCCGTCGATCCCGCGTGCGGGCTCTCGCCCGACCATGACGCGCTCCCCGCACTCCCCAAAGCTGAAGGTGCGTCCCCCCACCGTTGCGCTATCTGCGCATCGGCGATGCGCCAAAGGTCGAGCGCCAGACGCTCTCCCGGCTGGGCGAGCCCGCTTAGCCCTCCGCACGGTCGATCGCTTGAAGTGGGCGATTGCCAAAACGCGGGCGGATCGGGCATTCTTCCCGGCATGGAAACCAGGTGGATGCTCGCCGACGCGTTACGGATCCATCAGCGACCCATGCAACAGGCGGGGTCGGCTTACCGGGTCTTTGTGCGCGATCTCGTGGTCGCTTCCAGCATCGGCATCTACGAATACGAACGCCAGAAGCCTCAGCAAGTTCGGGTCAATGTCCTCGTCACGATCGAGCACGACGCGGGCGACAATATGCATGCCGTGCTCAATTACGAGACGATCGTCGAAGGCGTTCGCGCCATAGCGGCCGCGGGTCACATCGAATTGGTCGAAATCTTCGCAAGCCGCGTTATTGAGCGTTGCTTCGAAGATCCACGGGCGATCGGCGTGTGGGTTTCGGTCGAAAAGCTCGAGCCCTATCCCGAGGCCGAAAGCGTGGGCGTCGTCATGGAGCGGCATCGCCGGATTGCGCCACCGGGTCCATGATGCTTGTTGTCAAGCTCGGTGGCAGCTTAGCCAAAGCCCGAACCCTCGAGAACTGGCTCGACGTGTTGTCCAACCACGGTGCGGGACGGGCCGCGATCGTGCCCGGCGGTGGGGAATTCGCCGATGCCGTCCGCGCGGCTCAATCGTCCTATCGCTTTTCCGATCTCGCGGCGCACCGCATGGCGCTTCTTGCGATGGAGCAGTATGCGCTCCTGCTCGCAGACCTCGAGCCCGCTTTTCATCTCTGCGATTCGGAAGCCGGAATTCGTGCGGCCCTTGCCGCGGATCGGGTCGCGCTCTGGCAGCCGCGAGCAATGATCGATGCCGCACCCGAAGTAGCGACGAGCTGGGAGATCACCTCCGACAGCCTCGCCGCTTGGCTCGCCCGACGACTCGGCGCCAGCCACCTCCTGTTAATCAAATCGGTCACGGTCGGCCCGCCCCACGATGCACACCGGCTGGCGGATCTTGGGATCGTCGATCCGGCGTTTCCACGCTACGTTGCGGGTGCGAAGTTCGGATTGCACTGCTTTGGACCCGGCGAAGAGAAACATCTTGCCGCCGAGTTGCGCTCGGAAGTCGCATTGTCATGACCGCGCACGCGAAGGCTCCCGTAAGGCGGCTCGCATGGGCGCTCACCGGTTCGGGTCATTTTTTCACCGAGTGCCTTGAGCTCATGGCGACGCTTGAGCGTGTGGACCTTTTCGTGAGCAAGGCCGCCGCCGAGGTGATCCGCATGTACAAGTCGCGATTGGGCGGGTTACCCCATGATACGCGCATCTTTCGCGACACGACCGCCTCCGCAGCACCGGTCGGGTTGTTCTACGAGGGTCACTTTCATACGCTCGTCCTGGCGCCCGCGACCTCGAACACGGTTGCCAAATGCGTGGCGGGCATTTCCGACACGCTTGCGACGAACGTCTTTGCCCAAGCTGGCAAATGCCGGATTCCGGCTATCGTGTTTGCCTGCGACACGGCCCCCGAACTTGACACACTGGCCCCTGGGGGTATGGTCAAGGTCTATCCCCGGCGCATCGATCTCGAGAATGTCGAGCGGCTCAGGGCCTTCGAGGACACACAAGTCGTCATGTCGATGACAGAGTTGGAGGCAGCCGTAAAGGCTCGACTCGCATGTCCGGGCATACACTCTTCCTGACGGGCCACCTCGCAGAGAAGCGACTGCGCACCGTGCTCACGGGTCTTGCGGACCTCGACTTCGTATGGACAGTGCACGATATGGGCATCCAGGTCGCGGGGCTCATGACGGTCGATCTCATCCGCCGCCGGCTCCCGAAGGATGCACTCGGCGCCGAGCGGGTCGTCGTACCCGGCCATTGCCGCGGCGACCTTGCGAGCCTGGACGGCTTGTTCCCGGCGAGCTTCGAGCGCGGGCCCGAGGACCTGCACGATCTTCCCACGCATTTCGGCAAGGAGTCCCAAGGCATCGACTTGACGCAGCACAATGTGCGCATTTATGCAGAGATCGTCGATGCGCCGCTCTTGCCGCTCGACGGCATTATCGCGCGCGCACAAGCATTCGCGGCCGAGGGTGCAGATGTCATCGACCTCGGCTGCCTGCCCGCAACACCCTTTCCGCATCTGGAAGACGCAATCGCGGCACTCAAGGCGGCGGGTCTCTTGGCAAGCGTCGACTCAGCCGACTCGGAGGAGTTGCGTCGCGGCGGGCGGGCCGGTGCGGATTTTCTGCTGAGCTTGAATGAGACGACCCTCGACGTTCTCGACGAGGTGGCTGCCGTGCCGGTCCTGATCCCGAGTGTCTCGGGCGACATCGATTCCTTGTGCCGTGCGGCCGAACGTCTCGAGCGCAATGGCCGACGCTATATTCTCGACTCCGTGCTCGATCCGATTCCCTTCGGTTTCACGGCGTCGCTTCTGCGCTATGCGGAGCTTCGCCGCCGCTTGCCGGAGGCGCCCATTCTCATGGGCGTCGGCAATCTGACCGAGCTCACCGACGCCGACACGACGGGAGTCAACGCGCTTCTTTTCGGCATGATCGCCGAGCTTGCGATCACGGACGTTCTTGTCGTGCAGACGAGTCCACACTGCAGGCGCGCGATCCGTGAGGCGGATCGGGCCCGACGCTTGATGCACGCGGCGAAAACGCTGCAGCGCCTGCCGATCGGGATCGACGCGAGCCTGATGGGCCTGCGCGACAGGCGGCCGTTCGCTGGCACGAGCGAAGAAATCGCCGAAACCGCGTCCCTCATCCGCGACCGAAATTTCCGTATCGAAACGGCGGAGGATGGCATTCACGTCTACAACAGTGACGGCCACAACGTCGCCCAGGATGCGTACGAACTATTCCCCGTCCTTGGCGTGGAGACCGATGGCGCCCACGCCTTCTATCTCGGCCTCGAGCTTGGCCGTGCGCAAATCGCATGGCAACTCGGCAAGCGATACGTGCAGGATCAACCGCTCGATTGGGGATGTGCCGTGGACAGGCCGAAGGAGTCGCATCTTGTTCAGCGCGCACCGGGCCCAACCCTTCAAGCCCGTCGCAAGCGGCGCAAGGCGGCAGGCTGACGGCGCGATGATCATCGAAAGCATCATTACGACATTGAATGCGGACGGCACCGCACACATCGCCCCGATGGGTGTTACATGGCGCGATGGGACGCCGATCCTCGCCCCCTTTCGACCGTCGATCACCCTCGAGAACCTGACACGGGCGGACCGCGCCGTCATCAATCACACGGACGACGTGCGGATCTTCGCAGGTTGCCTCACGGGACGGCCAAACTGGCCGGTTCGACCGGCCGAAACGATCGCGTGCGCCGTGCTCGAGGCCGCACTAAGCCATGAGGAGCTCGTTGTTGATCGCGTCGAGCAGGATGAGTTGCGGCCGCGATTCTTCGGTCGGATCGTGCATCGGGTGACTCATGCCCCCTTCGCGGGTTTCAATCGCGCGCAAGCGGCGGTCATCGAGGCGGCCATCCTGGTCAGCCGGCTTCACATGCTGCCGCCGGAAAAGATCGAGCGTGAAATTGCCTATCTAAATATAGCGATCGAGAAGACCGCGGGTCCGCGCGAGCTTCAAGCATGGAATTGGCTGATCGAGCGCATCGCAGCGTTCCGTTCCGGGTCAGAGGGAAAGGCCGCATCGTGACCGCTCTCCTCGCCAGCGTGCGCAATCGCGACGAGGCGCTCATTGCACTCGAGGGTGGCGCGGATATTCTCGATCTCAAGGAGCCGGGGGCCGGGGCGCTCGGGCGATTGCCTGAGCGGATAATCGGCGAAATCCTCAAAGCCGTCGACAGGCGGTGTGTCGTGAGTGCGACGATCGGCGACATGCCGCTCGATCCCACACTGGTGGCGTCAGCGGTCGACGAGATGGCGAAGTCGGGCGTCGACATCGTCAAGATCGGCATTTTCGATGGCGCGCTTGAGTCGACCCTTCTTGCCCTCGCGTCCATCGCGGCAAGCGGCCGGCAGCTTGTCGCGGTCTTGTTCGCGGACCGCGCACCCGAACTTACCCTCGTCGACCGGTTCGCCGCCGCGGGATTTCGCGGCGTGATGCTCGATACCGCTGACAAAGGTGCCGGACCACTTACCCGCCATCTGCCGCTTCAGGGACTTGCGGAATTTGTTGCTCGTGCGCGGGGGTGCCGGTTGTTCACGGGCTTGGCGGGCTCGCTCGGCGTCGACGACGTCCCGCACCTCGTCCCGCTCGGGCCTGACTATCTCGGCTTTCGCACGGCGCTGACAAGCGGCCGTCGCGATGGGCCTATCGATCGTGACGCAGTCGTCCGCGTGCGCGCCGCGATCGAGGCGGCATCGAGGAGAGTACAATCAACCGCTGTGGTTCAAGCCTCCGCCAGCAACAGTGCTACGGCCGCTGAGGGTGCGCAATCGGCGGCGGCCTCGGCGACCGCGGGTTCCGCCGGAATGAGTGCCGCAACGCTGCGATAAGGTCGGCGTAAACGGCTGGCAAGCTCCTCGCCGATGAACCGTCCGACTCCAGCGCCGACGATCGGAGCGTCGGGTGCCGGCAAAAAGGCAGACAACACGCGATGGCAGGCCGCTTCGAGCGCTTCGAGTTGGCGGGCGGCGATTTGATGCGCCAGAGCGGACCAAGCCAAATCGGATGCCATTGCGAAGTCGAAGCCAATCATTCGGGCAAGCCTGGCCCGGCTTTCCGAGACCGACTTGCCCCGGCCATCCGCGCTCGGATGCTGGTCGGCGTGGGACGGGAGTTGGCCGGTCACGCGATAGACGTCTGCCATCGTCGCGAAATGCTCGGCCATCACGCCGACATGCTCTCCCGCGAAGGACAACTGACGCGCTACCGCCATAACAGGCGTTCGCACGACGCCGGTGTAGACGAGCTCGTCATGGGTCATGCGCGTGGCGTCATCGGTGCCGCGTGCCCTGACTTGCCCATCGCGAAACGGGATCACGTCGGTGGTGGTGCTTCCGATGTCGAGGAGAAGCCCCTCATCGCAGTGGGCGGCGGCGATCTTGGCCGTCCCGTGCCAATTTGCCGAAGCCACGCGCTCGGGCCTCGATTTTGCCTCCTCCGGTGATGCAAAGCGGCCATCGACCGTGTAGGTCGAGATTTTGCCACCGGGTGCGACGGCGACCAGGCAATCGAGTATCGCCCGTACCCCCGCCGCACGGTTCGCGAATATGTCTGCAAGCTCGCCCGTCATTGTGACGGCGATCCGCTCCGGTGGAGCACGGCCGGCGAAGCCCTGTCCGAGTGCCAAGAAAAGTTTATCGAGTCCCTGCCACAGGGGACAGGGAAGTTGGCGGACATCCACTACCCGGCGATTGCGCACTTGCGCAAGCTTGAGGTGCGCGCCGCCAATGTCGAGGCCGACGATTTCCGTCATGCGGCCGCCTCGAAGCCCGAAACCGCGATCTCGACGGGTTGTGGCGAGAGCGGCCGGACGATGGAACCGATCTTGCGATGGAGTAGTGCGAGAACGAGAGCGGCCGGGTTGAGTCCAAGACTGCGCCTGAGCCCAATGTAAGAGGTGGTCAGGCGGGGATTGATCTCAAGTACCACCGGGCCGCCCGGCCCGTCGATCAAATCGACGCCGACGTAGCCCCAAAGGTCGGGTAATGCCGCGGCGATTTGCGCGGCGATCGGCTCGAGGCGGGCGCGGAATTCTTCAGCGCCACCCACGATGCCGCCATGATAGGCAAACTTCCCCCCCATTATCTCGACATTTTGGCGATTGCAGGCGAGAAGCCACGACCGGCCTTCTTGCGCGAGAATCGACCCGCTCAATGCCGCCCCCGGCAAGAAGGGCTGGAGCACCGATGAGGCTGCCGGCCCAGCACGGCGCCAGCGCGCGAGGGCGATTGCATCGGGGAGAAAAATGGTGTTGTCGCAGCCTGCACCGTCGTCCGGCTTTGCGACCCACCCCGCTTTGCTAGCCGGCGGATCGTCTTGGGCGTCGACGGTGGGTACCACTGGGATTCCGCGGCTTGCAAGATGGCGGAACGTCGCGAGCTTGCTGCGCGCAATGGCGAGGGCGGCGAGGCGGCTATTTAAGACCGGGCGGCCTCCCTTTTCCGCAAGTTCGGTAAGGCGCTCGAGGGCTCCGTCTGTTTCCGGTGCGATCGGCCATACGGCATCGGCTTCGGCGACAAGTTCTTGCCATTGGCGCCAAATGCCGTTCGGCGCCACGGCGCGTAGTTCAGCAGGAAGCGGGCCGAGCGTCACGGCCGGATCGTACGCGGCCAGGACGCGGACGCCGGAAATATCGGCAAGATCGGCCGCAAGGGCTTGCACCATCATCGCACCTTCGGCGATAAGCGACGCGGGTGCCACGCCACCCTGCAGGCCGCCGCCTGTAATATATTCACAAACGAAAATCCGCACCCGGAACCTCCATGGCGACTCGCTTCTCGGTCATTCCCGTGCTGGACCTCAAAGGAGGCCGCATCGTACACGCCCGTGCGGGCGATCGTGCCCATTATCGCCCGATCCGCACGCCCTTGGCCAAGACGAGTTCCCCGGCCGACGTGTTGGCCGGTTTGCTGTCACTCGCGCCGTTTCGCCGCCTCTATATCGCGGATTTGGATGCCATCGAAGGGCGGGCTGACAACAGAAAGGCAATAACAAGGCTTGGACGGCTGCATAAGACACTCGAAATATGGGTCGATTGCGGTGCGACAAGTGTCGAGGCGGCAATCAACACCGCCGGCCCGGCAGTTGTCCCCGTGCTCGGCAGCGAAAGCCTGCCCGACGGCGACACCCTCGCCGCAACCCGCGAGAGGCTGGGCGATGGCGGGTGCGTGCTGTCGCTCGATTACCGCGGCGGCGAGTTCGTCGGCCCCGTGCTGCTCGAGACGGAGCCAGCCCTTTGGCCGCACAATGTCATCGTGATGTCGCTCGCCCGAGTTGGTACCGATCTCGGCCCGGATTTCCCGCGCCTCGCCGCAATCAAAGAAAAAGCAGGAAACCGACTCGTTTGGGCGGCCGGCGGGGTGCGCGGACCTCAAGACCTCGAAAGGCTGGCCGCCATGGGGATTGCAGGCGCACTCGTTGCGTCGGCAATTCATGACGGCCGGTTGGTACCAGAGGTCCTAGCGCCACTTTGCTAACCATTCCCCATGCGTGGCCTCATTCGAAAGCGAGGCCACGCGCGGTTGGCAATCGCGGCGGGACTCTGCCGCCAATTCAAAGTGTCGAGCAACGGCCTAGTTGTGCGCGGCGAACGGGTGGCTGACCTTGTCGCGCTGTTCGAGCATGTGCTTGGCGCTCGGCTCTCCATTGACCGCGCGCTTGATTGCCAACTTGGTCGCTTCGTAATTGAAGTCCTGAATTTTCCTGTCGTCAGCCGCTTCCCAGTGGATGAACACGCCGACGGAAATGAAAACGTCATCGGCCTCCGCGACGGGAATAGTACCGTCCTTGACGCAGTCCGCGACCGCCGTCGCCACGGCGCGTTGCGCCGGACCG
>Ga0187766_10001669_pt1 | contig 13053 bp, 12 predicted proteins | sample 0216_QUI02_MP05__4_FD_132971 | JGI IMG/M metagenome (GOLD analysis project Ga0187766, IMG submission 132971) | Tropical peat soil microbial communities from peatlands in Department of Meta, Colombia - 0216_QUI02_MP05_20_MG | ecosystem: Environmental > Terrestrial > Soil > Wetlands > Peat ... | reverse complement strand
TCGCCGCTCTTCATCCTGATTCCTGAGAACATACTCCAGTACGAAGTGGTTTCTGTGGTGTCCCTGATCCTGGCCACTGTCCTTTCCGTCGCAATGGCGAAGGTGTACTCTGACATGTATCGAGCCTCCAAGGAAATGGGGCTGTCTGGGGTCGGCGGGCCTTCGTTCACCAAGGTCGCGGTGGGGACGCGGAGCGTGAGATACTTCGTTTCCAGGCTCTCAATGTGGGTCTCCAACACGGCGCTGGCGGCCTACACCAAGATTGTCTTCCTGATTTTCGTCCTGGACCCTCACTATCTGCCAGCCATTCTGAGCGCCTATGGAATGAGCCCTTTCATGAGCGACTTCACCACGTACGCGGTGGCCGGAGCGTTCATCGCCTGGACCGTCTTGAACATTCTCTTCGAGCAGAGATATCTCCGGCTTCTCGGCGTGGTTCAAGTCGTCATGACTTCCACCCTCCTTCTGATCCTGCTCTACCACAGCCTCGTGCTTGGCGGGACCGGCTCGTGGAACCTCTCCGGCCTATTCAGCACAGGCCTGGGATCAGGATGGGTCTCCGCTCTTGTAATGAACACGGGATACCTCTATCTCCTATTCTTCGGGTTTCAGGAAATCCAGTCCCTTGAGAGGGACGCTGTCGAGCAGTCGAGCATTCCCGTGGTTTCGTGGATAAAGAAGGGGTTCAAGCTCGGGAGGACCACCTACTTCGGAGTCGCCATGGTGCTGAGTGTGGTCATCGCATCGGCGATCAACATATTGTACGGGCTGGCTGTCTACTCTTCTCACACCCTGCAGGGCGCTTCGGGACTGCAGACGTCAGCGATCCCGGCAATCTATCTGGCTGGGAACCTGCTGGGGCCGGGACAGGAGCTGCTGATTGCTGTCGCCTTCCTGCTTGCCACGGTGACCACATTCGTGCCGGCATTTCTGGCTGCCGCGAGGCATCTCACCGCCCTGGGGGAGGACGGATACATGCCGAAGTCTCTCGCAAACCTCTCTTGGGCGTTCACGCTGGTTGCCATACTCCTCCTCGCAATCGGGAATCAGGACTTCCTTGTCAACATCACCGACTTCATGGTGCTGATCAGCCTCGGGATTATCAGCCTCTCTGCGCTGTGGCTGAGAAAGCGCTTCTCGGAGGTGAAGAAGGGCGGGAGGACACTCCCGCTCGTGGTGGGGCTCTCCTGCTTCCTGTTCGGCGGAGCAGTCTACTTTCTCAACCCGTCGGTGGTGGTGTTCGGCACGGTAGCAGTAATCTTCGCCTACCTGATCTTCGACGTCATTGAGCTTGGAACCCTCGGCGCCCAGTTGTTCCTTTCGGTGTTCGGTTTCGTCTCGCTCCTCGCCCTGACGGCCTTTGGCCACACCCCATACACGGGAGGAATTCTGCGCCTGCTGACAGGCCCGCTGGGGACGGACCCCAATGCCGTCCTCACTTGGGGGCTTCTTGTGTCGTCCCTCCTGCTGGCCGCCAACGTGTTTCTTGACGTGAGAGTCCTTCGGAGAACCACGCTGTAGTAACATCCCCGCTGACAGGGCTCGCGGAGGCGTTCCCGAGGGCGGGAGCGACCCATGAGGCCGTCTGGGGGACGCTCGGCCCCTTGTGGGCATTCGGCAAAACAGGTCTAGGGACATGGGCAGGCCCCCATTCTTCTCGTTGTCGACCTCTTATAATGCGAGTATTGCGTCCTTTCAACCTCGAAGCATGCACTACCACGTCATTCTGACGAAGGAATGCAATCTGCTGTGTAGGTATTGCGCTGGGGGGAGCAATACCCCTCCCTTAGAGGTCCAGTATTCTCTTGCCGACCTGAAGAAGTTCCTATCGCAGGATTCCGAACCGGTAATCGAGTTCTACGGGGGAGAACCTCTGCTGCGGGCACGAGCCATGGAGACCATGATTGACGAAGTGCCGGGGCGCTTCGTGCTGCAGACGAATGGCATCCACCTAGATAGCGTAGAGCCGAAGTATCTCTCTCAGCTCAGCGCGGTGCTCGTCTCGATAGACGGGACAGAGGACGTCACGGACAACCAGAGGGGGAGAGGGGTCTACGGGCGAGTTATGAGAAACGCGGCTCTAATCAGGAAGAAAGGATTCGTGGGCGACCTGGTAGCAAGAATGACGGTGGTCCAGGGAACCGACATCAGTCAGAATGTGAGGCACCTTCTGGACTCGGGGCTATTCGACCACGTACACTGGCAGCTCGACTTCGGGATGTTCTGGGAAGCAGGAGAGTATACCGAACCGGGCATCCAGGACTGGATTGCGCGATACAACGCCGGAATATCATCGCTCGTCGCCTCATGGGTTGACGAAATGGAGCACACAGGCAGGGTCGAAGGGATGGTGCCATTCGTGGGCGTAATGAATTCGCTCCTATCTGGCGAGAAGTCTAAGCTGAGGTGCGGCTCCGGTCTAGATTTCTTCTCCGTCATGCCCGACGGTCGCATTTCTGCCTGCCCGGTCTCCGTCGACTTCGACTTCTCCATCGTGGGCTCCATTTTCGAGAACACCCCCGAGTCCATCCGCGGTGTCGTGACCATTGGCGAGCCGTGCACGTCCTGTGACATCCTCGAGGTGTGCGGGGGGAGGTGCCTATTCGTCAACAAGTCACAGCGCCTGCTGCGGCAGGACGGATACTCCCTCATCTGCGGAACCGTAAGACACCTCGTGAAAGAGCTTCGTCAAGTCCAGCCACGCATCAAGGCTCTCACAGAGGTCGGAGCTGTGAAGCCGTCCGACTTCAAGTATCCCGCTTTCAACAACGGCTGTGAAATAATACCCTAGGCAAGGGGATGTCCACCGACACACCGGGATATCGTTAGCCGCAGGGCATCCAGTGAGAACGTGAAGAGGGAAAGTCCAGAAGAATGGGGCCCGCGCTTCCCCTACCTTAGGGCGAGGTGCAAGAGATTCGGGCTAGGCACTTTACGATTTCTCCGGCTTGAACCCTCGTATGCAAGAGAATTGGGCCCTCTCCTCGTTGAAGTGCGAGAATGGGACTCGAAACCAGCGCGCGGTCTGGAAGATTCTCCAACATTCTTATGTCGTCGACTGGAGGCAGAAAGCCAACCACGAACAATATCAAGACCCATCAAGGGAGCGAGTAACTCCATGCTGTCGCCCGACTTGGAACGTCTCACCTCGGTGAATCAGGGGCCCAACCATCCTTGGTAGACACAACAACGCTGATCGTAGTCAGCACCCTCGTCCAGACTACAGTCATCAGCATCACACTCATCGTGTTCGTCCTCCAATTCCGCAGTCAGGAGAGGGCGATCAGAGAGTCCGCATACCAAGGCCTAGTAGGGAGATACAACGACTTAATCTCGACACTCGTGGACAAGCCCGACCTAGCTCTCTCCCTCTTTGTCTCGGTGGGAGGGGCCGGCGATGCTCCTAGAAATGCTACAAGGGAGGACATCGCCGTCTACAGCCACCTACTCCTCGCCTACGGCATCATCGAGGAGGCGTACATCCTCCGCCAGAAGAAGTGGATAAGCGAAACTGAATGGCAGCAGTGGTCTGCATTTCTCGAGCGACTGGCCCGGCACCCGATGTTCCCGCTAATTCACAGGATGTCTTCTGGGACGTTTGACACGGGTTTCGAAGAATTCGTGTCGACCAAAATAGGCAATCCATAGGACGTTGGTTGGACGGCGATAGCGTAATCCCACGGTGTGCGATCCTCCACGCTTCAGGTTCTGAGTGGTACCTAAAGCTCTCGCTAACGAATGAACAGGTCTGAACTCCTCCGACCAACGAGTTCGCTCTGAGCTGTTTCATGGGGGCCGTGTAGGTCCAGTAGAGTCCCACCATATTCCCGGCCCAAGATTGGGAGACTCTTCGCTGTGAGGAAGCAGATTCACTCTGCACTGCCGACTCGAATCTTGTTCTCCGACTCTCTGCGAACGGGTCCATCGTCGCGCCGTCGCCACCTGAGTACTGACCGAAGTAGGTTGCTGTGCTGAGTGTATTCGTGATTGATGTACTCCATCAGGAGGAAGAAGCTCGTCTCGAACTGTTGCCTATCGTCGTTCTTGAACTTGAACAAGGGTAAGCTCCTGTGCGGTTCCTGCCACGCCGCATCGAAAGCCTCCAGAGGGGGGAGCTTCCCAGCGGCCCTGGCTCGGTCCAGCAGGATCTTCCGGTCCACGTCCATCACAACGATAAGGTGCCTGCTGCGCCGTCCCTCGCTCAAGAAGAACTGCCTGGTCATGTGCCTCGGCGCGGTTGAGTCGATGATTACTGAGTGACCGTAGCTTAGAGCGCTCTTGCGAATGGTCGACATGACAGCGTACACGAGGTCTTCATCGTGAATTGGGGCGAGGTCGTCAAAAAACATCTGTCGGAGCTCATCGGGATTGATTCTTACAGACCCGGGTATGTTCTTGAGAAGACGCCGCGCAAGCTTGCTCTTCCCGGACGTGGGCGGGCCAATCACGAGAATTGTCCAGATAGGAGCCGTTGCACTTTCGACCTCGTACTACGATTTACCCTCAAAAAACAGGAAGCGATAAGCTTCGCTATTCGGGCGCCCCAGCCCAAACAGGGGAGGCAGCTCTGAGAGCCCCTAGCTTGCGCGAATCGCGGCCATTCGCCACTTTGGTCTCGGCGTATGATGCAAGAGATGAACGCAACAAGGAGCCATCGCCCTTCATCCACGACCCACCCCTAGACCCTTAGACTCGCCAAGAGCAATGATTAAGATGGCTGCCCCCAAAATTACCTCGTGCAATTCGCGAAGTGGTCACAGGTCAGAGCATATCGCGTTCAAAGAAACCACTTGAGCGAGCGAGCGCGCAAGAGAGATGCGGTGAAAGTAATTGCTGACATGTGTGGGGTTCAGGCTCAGCTTCTAGCGGCCGCAGAACTTGCTCTCTGGGCAAGGATTCAGGGGGTAAAGCAGGGCGACATGCAAGAGCTACTCTTCAAGGAGAAGTCGGCGTTCAGGACCTGGTCCATGCGAGGAACTCTGCACTTACTCCCTTCGTTCGAATTTCGAACATACATCGGCGCCCTGAAAACCCGGGAAGGATACAGGAACGGTGCCTGGCTAAGGTACTTCGGAGTAACGTTGGAGGAAATCGACAGTATCACCAAGGCCATCGGTGAAGCTCTTGGCACGATTCCCCTGACTCGCAAAGAACTCGCTGAGAGGATTTTCAAGGGCGAGAGGCTGCGCCCAGGAGAAACTCCAGTTGGTAATCGTCGGATGACCGTTGGAACCCACAGGATTCTTTCCAGCTGGGGGGAGTTTTTGAAGCCTGCGGCCTACAACGGGCTGCTGGCATGCGGCCCCAACAGAGACGGAGAAGCAACTTTTGTTAGAGCCGACAGATTTCTGGGAACCAAGATTGGTCCAGATTCCGCCGAATCAATGAAGGAGATGGTGCGAAAATACCTGTCTTGTTATGGTCCAGCTACGCACGACGACTTTGCCAGATGGTGGGGGACGCAACCCGCGCCGGCAAAGCGACTGTTCAAGTCGATGGAGGACGAGCTTGTGCCTGTCGATGTTGAGGGGTACAACGGTTGGATAACGAAAGCGGACTGCGACGCCCTATGGAGCGTTACCCAGGACTCCCAGGTGCGCCTTCTGCCAAATTTCGATTCCTATGTGATAGGTTTCCGTCCGCGAGATTTACTCGTTCGGGGGGATGCGGCAAGTTTGGTGTTCAGACCTCAGGGTTGGATCTCCCCCGTCCTGCTCGTAGATGGCAGGATTGTAGGAACATGGGAACGGTCGGCTCGCAACGGCAACAACGGATTGAAGATCCGCCTGTTCGAAAGGCTGACGAGCAGCCATAAGGAAGCCTTGCGGGATGAGATCCGAGCGATGAGTGATTATTTTGGAAGCGACGTTGCCGCCGCTTTCGAACGTGGGTAGGGAGGCGGTACCCAAATTCTAGTTACGGAGCCCTGAGGGCGGCAGGGCGTTGCGGGCTCTGTGCTGGCATGATCCAGCACGGCTGTGCCTGTCAGTGACTAGGTGCGGGCATGTGAAGGAGCATGGGAGGAGGTGAGAGAGCCTCCGAAGGAGCGACTCTGCGAAGGGATGCATGTAATCATGAAGTGAACTAAGCTGTCCTCGGTTCACGTGCGCTGGTAAGAAGCTACCAAATCAGAGTAAGGTTGCGTCGGTGACCAGGCCGGAGCGTGTGGGTTCTCTTATTTCCACTTGGTGAGTATCTGCTCCCTTTGAAAGATAGAGGTGCTAACGCGGAACATAGCCACGTCAAGGATGGCAATCACTCCCGCCAAAATAAGAAGAGTGCTGCTATCGAGCGTGATCACGCCCAATTCGCTAGCCAGGTAGATGCCTATGAACGGGAGGAACATGAGAGAGCCAAGCTGGCTCGCAGAACGCACGTCACTGACCCTTGAGGACGTGATGATATTCAATTCGATGCTTAGCAGAAGAGCGAGCGGGGCCAGCAGGAGAATAATCCCCATGTCCCAATTCGGGTAGTAATAATAGCCCAGCTTGCCGTAGGTAACACTGTCAATAAGCGCCATGAATATTGTGGCGCCCGCGTAGGTTGCGATGATGGCGGGTATGAATGTGGCGATGCTCTTCCCGAGCAGAATCTCCCCGTCCGTGGTCGGGGTCGCCAGGAGACGCTCCAGACTCTTCTCGAGCTTCTCCCCGACTATGCTGTAGGAAGCCATTGGAGCGGGGATTATGGCGGGTATAATGACGAAAAACCATTCGAACGAGTGTAGCAGACCAGGGATTTCCGGTCCAGTTATTCCACCACTGCTTCTTCCGCCGTACTCGATGACCACCGGGAAGATGACGGAGAGTAGCAAGGGGAGGAGGACGAGCGTGTAGAGCACAGTCCTCTTCCGAATGAATATCTTGATGTCCTTGAGGGCGATAACCCACGAGTGCCTGAGATTCATACCTTCTCCTTTTCCCTCACGAGTTTCAGATAGGCGTCCTCCAGCGTGGAGCCAACCACGTTGACCGACTGAATGCGGCCTCCCGCCCGGAATACCGCGTCAAGGATTGTGGCGTTGTCCTTCTCAGGGTCTGCCAGGCTAATCGTCAGTTTGTTACCCTCCGCGGACGCGTCCCCTAGCCCGAGCTTCTTTACTGCGTCCAGAACAGCGGCGTTCGACTGCTCCAGCTGAATCACCGTCACCCTCCCCCGCACAGACCGCTCCAGTTCCTCCGGCGTGCCTATCGCCCTCAACGTCGTGTTGAGTATCGCAATTCTGTCACAGATTCTCTGCGCCTCATCCAAGTTGTGAGTGTTGAGGAAGATCGTCTTCTTCTGTTTCTTCAGGTCGAGGATGAAATCCCTTACTGTTTTTGCCGCCTCGGGGTCCAGGTTCGCAGTGGGCTCGTCCATGAAAAGTATCTGTGGGTCATGGACGAGTGCAAGGGCTATCGCAAGCTTCTGTTTCATCCCTTTGGAGAACGTTGCTACAGGCACATCCTTCTTCTCCCAGAGTTCAAGCATCTTGAGGAGTGATGTGATGCTCTCCTTCCTTTGAGATTCTGTTCGGTCGTAGAGTTTCCCGTAGAAGTCAAGATTGTCATAGGCGGTCAACCCCTCATAGAGGCCGACGTTCTCAGGGATCAACCCGATGAGCCTCCTGATTTTGAGGGCGTCCTCGCTCCTCCCTATGTCGTAGTCGCCGATCCTAGCTTCCCCGCTCGTCTTCGAGATGAGGCAGCAGAGCATCCTGACGGTCGTAGTCTTGCCGGCGCCGTTCGGCCCGAGGAAGCCGAAGACCTCGCCATCTCCCACAGTGAACGACACAGAATCAACGGCAGTCAAATCGCCGAATCTTCTCGAGAGATTCTTTGTCTCAATCAACGCCCGCCCCTGGACTGCTCAATCGTATATTACGATTTTCGACCTGAATCGGGCAATGCGGAACTGTGCCTCGGCATTGTTTCGCGAGTGGCTTTGTAGGACCCCGGAGTTAGTCGTGATATCGCCCTCCTTTCAGGTCGCCGATTAGCGTGGGGATGTGCGGGAAGGGGTCCGGACCCATAATGGGTTCGAATCTCGGAGGAAATGTGATAGTGAAGTACATCGTGCAGGCCGACAAACCCTTATCCTTGCAAACAGAATCCCACGCATGCAACCGATCCGAAAGCCGAAACTGGCGCCCTACCTAGTTGTCAATGATCCCGAAGGCCTCCTGCGGTTCCTGGAACGTGCCCTCGATGGCAAGCTTGCTTTCGAACACAGGGGAGCTGACGGCAAACTTCGCCACGCTGAGGTTCGCATCGCGGATTCGCTTGTGATGATCGGGCGTGCGCCGCCAGGTCAACCACAGTTTCCGGCAATGTTGCATCTGTACGTGTCAAACACAGACGTCGCCTACAACCGCGCCTTGAAGGCAGGTGCGACCAGCGTGCGGTCACCGACGATCGAACCAGACGGCGACAAACGAGGCGGTGTGCAGGATGCTTGGGGAAATCAGTGGTGGTTCGCCACTCCCAGCAAGGCTTGAATCGTGAACACGCCCATTGAATGAGACTGAAGGTAGGAGTCACTTGAATGCAGGTTCTTGAATAGCCCGAACTAGACTTGTCCGACGAAACGGAGTAGATCCTGAACTGATTCTGGTGGGCCGGAAGGGATTCGAACCCTTGGCCTCCCGATTATCAGTCGGGTGCTCTAGCCAAGCTGCTCTCCCGTGGAGGGATCTGAGCTACCGGCCCACTTGGGCCGGTCGACTCAGGTATGGCTATAATTCCTTTCTAGTCGAGAAGAGAATAAGAATCGAGTCCTTTGTGCCCCGTCAGTGGGCCGGTAGTTCAGCGGTACGAACGCCCGCCTTGCACGCGGGAGAATCCAAACGGGTCCCAAGGTCGGGGGTTCAATTCCCCCCCGGTCCACCTTGAGATAGCTCAGAGTGGACTCTGTCTGACTGAACTATCATGACTCGGGCTTTTTCATCGTCACCTCGGTTTGAGGGTTGATATACCAACCAGGTGTCGGCACCGCTGAGGCCGCCAAGCGCTCATGAAGGCCGCTGTTTTTACCAAATACGGGCCTCCAGATGTACTCAAAATCGCTGATGTCGAAAAGCCCACCCCCGCCGACAATGAGGTCCTTGTGGAGGTTCGCGCTGCCTCCCTGAACGCCGGCGATTGGTACCTTATGAGAGGGAAGCCCTTCTTGGTCCGACTAACGGGAGGACTCCTGAGACCAAAGAATCGGAGAATAGGAGCAGATCTAGCAGGGAAGGTCGAAGCGGTCGGGAGAAGCGTGACTCAGCTCAGGCCGGGTGACGAGGTATTTGGGGAAATCGGGCTTGGCAGGGGCACACTCGCGGAGTATGCGTGTACTCGCGAAGGCAACCTGGTCTTGAAGCCAGCAAGCATGTCTTTCGCAGAAGCCGCGGCGGTTCCCCTTGCGGCGGTGACCGCTCTGATAGGTCTTCGCGATGAAGGGAAGGTTCAGCCCGGGCAGAAGGTCCTCATCAACGGCGGGTCGGGTGGCGTCGGAACCTTTGCGGTGCAGATCGCCAAAGCTCTCGGTGCGGAGGTTACCACCACGTGCAGCGCCGGTAAGCTGGAATTACTTCGCTCGTTGGGTGCGGACCACGTCGTCGACTACGCCCAAGCGGACCCCACCCAGGGCAAAGAGCGCTATGACCTGATCCTCGGCGTCAACGGATACCATCCGATTTGGGGCTACGGACGGGCGTTGAAACCAGGGGGGACATACGTCATGGTTGGAGGCTCAATGGGTCAGATCCTTCAAGGGATGATGCTCAGTTGGTTAATCTCTATGAGGAGTGGCAAGAAGGCACGCGTGGTTGGCGTGGGGAAGGGAAGGCGGGCACGCGCGCAGCAGGACCTTCTCTTCGTCAAGGAACTCATCGAGGCGGGCAAGGTGAAGCCAGTTGTAGACAGGAGCTACCCATTGAGCGAAGCCGCCGAAGCCTTTCGGTACGCCGAAGAGGGACACGTCCGCGGAAAGGTCGTAATCACAACCTAACCTGACATGCAGGATTCGCCCAGAAAATCACGTCCGTCCTGCCGGATCCCTGCTCTGCGTTCTGCCCCCATTTGGAAACTAAGACGCCAACTGAATGCCAACCACGAACGAGTCGTCCCTATGTCCCCCTGAGAGCAGGGAGAGTCCACCGAGTAGCCTGATCTGTAGCCCGTACTTCTTTCTGAATAAATCTCTGACCCTCTCTGATTCCTTCTCGTTGACCTGTCTGGCTTCCCCGTCCACCCAAGCCCCCTTGACGTTCCCCCCCATGTCAGACCTGGCGATGCGGACGTGGGGGTTAAGGCGAATCCGCTTGGCCTTGCCGCTCTTGGGGTCCGTCCTGAAGTAAAGGATACCGCCGTCCTCGACCAGCCAGACCGTCGTTCTCACACCGACGCCATTCTTCCTGAAAGTCTCCAGTGAGATGTACCTCGCGTCTGAGAACTGCTTGGGCGTCTCCAATCTGAGAGGCGCGCCCGTGACGGTGTATTTACCGATTCCCGAAGTCTATGGCAGGCTTCGTAACAAGCTGCTTCGTACTAACAGGCTTCGGCCGGACTGGTCCCTAATGATGAGCCTGCGAATATCATGGAAAGTAGTTTCATCGGCTAGGGCTGCGCCCTGGAAGAGAGGTCGGCGATCCTCTTGTGCTCTCGCGAGCTGGACAAATCTGGAACCTTCCTACCTGTCTCTCTTGGCATCTTCTTCGATTTTCCTCTTTCCAAGCGCAGGGTTCTGAATGTAGAGGATTACTGCGTTGGCATAGCCGTGCCCAAGACCGCAGTCGGTCTTCAGCCATTTGAGTAGGTCCACATAATTGACGAGCCCCTTTTCCTTTGCCATCTTGAGGTAGTCCTCGGGCGTCTTGCCTGTCTTTGCGTAGATGTTGTCAATGTATGCCTTGTATGTCATTGTTGCATTGAGCCCCTCGTTCGACGGCGTTTTGAAGCTAGGGTCGGAGTGAAAGGGTGACTTGCAGGATCGTGGTTGGAATCTAGCCACTCAGGTACCTGGCGGTCGGTCCCCGTATGGTTGCTCCCCTGCTCAACTCCGATTTTGCTCAAATCATATATTATGCCGCCGGGCCACCAGGAAGCATGGCCGGGGCGGAGCAGACAGTCGCTGACGTTATGACAAAGTCGGTCATGTCGGTCGAGTTAAACGCGAACGCAAAGGACTGCGCGAAGGCGATGGCGAAGCGCGGGGTCAGCTGCGCAGTGATAACACATGGTGGTTCAGCGGTGGGCATTGTTACCGAAAGGGACCTGGTCTCCAAGGTGCTCGCTGAGTCGATCGACGCCCGAAACGTGCTCGTGAGGGATATCATGTCCACCCCGCTAATAACTGTCGGGCCGGGCGCTACCCTTACTAGCGCTGCTGAGCTGATGGCTCAGTACCGCATCAGGAGACTGGTCGTCGTGGATGCCTCGGGCAGTCTTGTCGGATTGGTGACGACTGGGGACATAGCGAGGGCACTCGCGGAGAGGCATGGCTACCGTGAGGCGACTTTCAACGCCATGGCCAGGTATTCAGAGGGCGAGCTTGCTGGCGGCCCCTACCAATAGATCCTACTCTACCTTGAGCTTGACCCCGCTCTCTCCGGGTGACTTCAGGGGAATCGTCACCTCAAGGATACCATTGTTGTAGTTCGAACGGGCGCGCTTGGGGTCGACCGTGCCCGGCAGTTCGAGTTTCTTGTAGTAGCCCCGGTCCTCCTTGTCCACGGAGATGGTCATCGCATTCTCGTTCACCGTGACGTTAATGTCCTCCTTTTTGACTCCTGGCATCTCCGCGATCACCTTGACGTCGCTTCCGGAGCTTATCACGTCTACGAGCGGTTCCCGCTTGTCCTGAATCGCCTTTAATGGTCTGTCCACGCCGCTCCTGACGTTACCGAACTCCCTGACTACAGGCTTGCCGTCAGGCCCTATGGTCACAGAATAGCCGTACACGAAGGGGCCGATCTCCTTCTTCACCCCTCCCTCAGGCGTCTTCGATTCCCTCACCAAGTTCTTCGGGAGCTCCTTCTCGAAGTCCTTGAACTGCTCCGAGAAGGCCCTCTCCATCTCCCTCATCATCTCATCAATGTCGGGAAACCCCCATGGGCCGAAGGGGGAACCGCGACGCTTCCGCGACGGCCATTCATCGTCATTGTTATCTTCCAACCCTGCTCACCAGGGTGAAGGACGCGTCGCACCAATTTATTCTTTCATCCGTTCCGGTCCAATCTTGGAATTCTTGCGGGAAAAGGCTTTTACGCGCGCAACCGTCGGCGAGTCTCGAATGTCCGCTTCAATGTACGCGAAGATCACAGTCCTCTTCTTCGTGTTGACGGGCCTGCTAATGGCGATAGGCTATGTCGTGGGCTGGTACTTCTTCAACGATCCAATTACGTTCGTCGGTCTTGCACTTGTCCTGGCCGCTGTGCTCAACTTTGTTTCCTACTACTTCAGCGACTCAATCGTCCTAAGAATGAGCAGGGCAAAGATCATTCAGGAGGCTGACAACCCCACTCTCTTCAGAGTCGTAAGGACCGTCGCCCAGAAGGCGAACATACCGATGCCGAAGGTCGGGATTGTGGACTCGCCTCAGCCGAACGCCTTCGCCACCGGAAGAGGGCCCAACAAGGCGGTGGTCTGCGCTACGTCAAGCATCCTGCAGACGCTAACTCCCGACGAGCTCGAGGCGGTCATAGGGCACGAGATCGGCCACGTCGTCCACAGGGACGTCCTCATGTCGAGCATCGCTGCCACCATCGCAGGGGCCATCTCCTACATCGGCCAGATCGCCATGTTCTCGATGTTGTTTGGGGGGAGCGGCAGAAACAGGAACGGCGGGTCCCCGCTCCTCATCCTGTCGGTAATACTGGTTCCTCTCGGAGCCACATTCATTCAGTTGGGAATCAGCAGGAACGACGAATACAACGCGGACAGTACGGCGCGAAGCTCACCAGGAACCCATCTGGCCTCGTGACCGCCCTTGAGAAGATAAGCTCGAAATCGCAGACGAGGCCCATCGCGACGAACGCAGCCAAGGCTCCATCGCCCGCCACTGCTTCCCTCTGGATAGTGAATCCGT
>Ga0187766_10001666_pt1 | contig 13076 bp, 16 predicted proteins | sample 0216_QUI02_MP05__4_FD_132971 | JGI IMG/M metagenome (GOLD analysis project Ga0187766, IMG submission 132971) | Tropical peat soil microbial communities from peatlands in Department of Meta, Colombia - 0216_QUI02_MP05_20_MG | ecosystem: Environmental > Terrestrial > Soil > Wetlands > Peat ... | reverse complement strand
TGTCAATTCCCTGCTGGACCTGTCAAAAATGGAGGCGGGAATGATAGCCCTCAACCTTGAAAAATCGGATATCAGCTCCCTTATTAATAAAGCTGTTTCTGGTATGGGACCTCTAGCGATGACTAAAAATGTGAGCATCAAAGTGGAAATACCGCAGGATTTGCCTTGTGTCAACATGGATGGAGAAAGGATTCTTCAGGCGCTTAGGAATTTGATCGGGAATGCCGTAAAATTTACACCAGGAGGTGGTCATATAACGATATCTGTCCAACCCATGGAAAAGGGAGTTAGAGTCTCAGTGGCAGACACAGGGCTCGGCATTCCGAAAGAGGATTTAAACGCGATCTTTGACAAGTTTCAGCAGGCCACCATGACGAGTTATAATAAGATCAAGGGCACAGGCCTGGGTTTGGCTATTGTTAAACATATCATAAATGCTCATGGAGGCAAGGTTTGGGTAGAAAGCGAAATAGGGCATGGAAGTATCTTTATCTTTCTATTGCCTGCATGATCTTCATATCACTTGCTGGCTGTGCTACGCTGAAAGAAATGGAGGCAAAAAGGGAGACCCGTGAATACCTCATCACCGCACGGAAACTTCTTGACCAGGGGGATTACGAGGGGTCTCTGAAAGAAAACCAGAAAGCCTTATCATTGTATGATAATGTTCCTCCTGGAGATCAAGCCCTTTTTAATGCCGGGCTCATTTACGCCCATTATGGGTATCCGAAAAGGGACTATCAGAAATCCCTTGATCACTTCAGAAGACTGCTGAAGGTCTTTCCTCAGAGCCCCTATGCTGGGCAGGCTAAAATATGGATAGGGATACTTCAGGAGAATGAGAGATTAAACAGAGAAATTGAAGAGTTAAACAAGACTATAAAGAAATCGAAAGAAGTAGACATAGACATAGACGAAAAAAAGAAGGAGCTTTCAAAATGACCACCCTATCTTGAAAAAAGATATTAGTGGTGGATGACGATGCTAACTTTTTAAAGTTAATCAGGATGAGGCTTGAGTTGGCAGGCTATGAAGTGGTCACAGCCCTGAACGAAGACGAAGCAATAGCCAAGGCCAGGGAAGAGACCTTCGCCCTTTCTATCGTTGACCTCAAGCTCGTCCACAGGGATGGAATCTCTTTGATGGAGGAAATGCATTCGATCAATCCCTATACGCCCATCATCATTCTTACTGCCCACGGAAGTCTTGAAAGTGCTGTGGAGGCTACGAAGAAGGGGGCTTTTAACTTTCTTAACAAACCCTTTGATCCTGAGGAGCTGCTATTGCAAATAGAAAAGGCTATGGAGAATCAGAGGCTCGTCTCTGAGGTGAGAAGACTTCAGGGACTTCTGAAAGAGAAATACGATTTCAAGAACATTGTTGCAAGAAGTGAAAAGATGCGGCGAGTCTTAGATCTGGTATCCCGTATCGCCGGAACCGACTCCACCATTTACATCTCTGGAGAGAGTGGTACGGGGAAGGAGGTGATCGCAAAGGTAATCCACCTTGCCAGTGAAAGAAGAGATAAACCCTTTGTGGCTATCAATTGTGCTGCCATCCCTGAAACCCTCTTGGAGAGCGAACTCTTCGGCCATGAAAAGGGCGCGTTCACCAATGCCATCAGGAGCCATGGTGGGCTATTTGTCCAGTCCCATCAAGGGACCATCTTTCTGGACGAGATCGGAGATATGTCACTCCCCATTCAGGCAAAACTCCTCAGGGTTCTTCAGGAGAAGAGATTTTATCCGTTAGGAAGTGAAAGAGCAGTAGAGGTGGATGTGAGGTTGATCGTGGCGACCAATAAGGATCTGGAGGCCGAGGTGAAAAAAGGTTCCTTCCGTGAGGACCTCTTTTACAGGATCCATGTTGTACCTATTGATCTCCCCCCCCTGCGGGAAAGGAAAGAGGATGTACCCCCTCTGGCAGAATATTTTTTGAAGGAAATCAGCCAGAGAATGAAAAAAGATATAAAAGGCATATCGTCTATGGCGATGCAGAAGCTCATGCTTATGACTGGCCGGGAAATGTGCGAGAGCTGGAGAACACCATTGAGCATGCAGTGGCCATCACCCAGCATGACATCATAAGTGAGGAGATTGTTCTCCCCACAAAGGATTTACCTACGGAACCGTTGAAACCGTTTAAAGAAGCAGTGGAAGATTTTAAAAGGGGATATCTTGCTCGCCTCCTTGAGTTCACCAAAGGCAATGTGAGTAAGGCGGCAGAACTGGCGGGAAGATATCGGGCCGACTTTTACAACCTTGTCAAAAAACATAACCTCAAACCGGAAGATTTTAAAAACCTCGATAAAGAAAAATGAGGGCTCTAAAAACTCCTTCGCCCCCTCCTAAGAGATTTCCGGGCTTCCTCAGGGATCTCGGAATAGTCCCGGGGCATATCCACACTGGTATAGGAATTTCTATACACTTCAGGATATCTTTAATGTATGTTAATCCATACAAAAGGAAATCACTTTGAAGGGAACCCACCGCGGCATTCATTAATACTTTCTTTAAATATCAAGTCATTAATAAAACCAACCTCTCTTGGCACATCATTTGCTCCTCTCATCATTAACAACCTTTAACCCTATTAGCTGCTCTCCATAGAATCCCCAGCAGCACTTTTCAACGAAGGGAGGTGAAGAAGGTTATGGGGATCATACCGATGATGGCCCTTATAACGCTTGGAGGGGGAAGGTTGACCATCGACAAGACGGAGGTAAATTCTATGAAGATCAGAATGTCGCTCCGCGGTAAGGCCCTCAGGACCAGAGCAAAAAACCGGCGTCCTCGTATCGCCTCTTCTCCTTTCTCAAAAAGTGAATTGATGAAATTGCTTTCCTTGTTTTCGAGTGGATGAAGAGAGGATAGAAATCCATACCCTAAGTCTCAGACAGGGGAGTCCATGATCGGAGGTAAAAGGAGCTGAAATTATGAAAAGGCGTAGGATTTTATTGGCACTTTCGGATGGAGATTCTCGTTATTCCATGGCAATCAGGTTGGCTCTCGAAGGGAAAGGCTATCACGTTACAATGCCGGCAAATCACGATTCTGCCATGGACGCGGCACACGCGAACCGTTTCGATCTGGTGATCACCGATCTCTTGGCAGTTCTGGAGAGGGCGAAAGAACGCCATCCAGAAACAATGGGTGTTGTCGTATTTTCGACTCGTAATAAATGGGACCCCATTTGCCGTATCATCCGATCTTCGCCGGATGACTGTCTCTTCAGGCCCTTCGAATTAACGGAACTGGAAATGCGTGTCAATAATTGCTTTGAAAGGCTGGAGCGCCTTCGAAGTAATCTTCGACCCGAATGGTGCGAACAGAGTTTCGATGAAAAGATTCTTAATAAAGCGGAGTTCATGTCACACGACATCAGAGGGCCTCTCATCTCCATTTCTGACACCTTGAAGTTATTGAGCCGTGGTCATTACGGGAACATGGATGAGGAGGTCTTAAATGGGATCAACGAACTATCTTCGAAAATCACCGGGCTAATCGGGTTAACCGAAGAGTATCTCCTGAGGAGCTTTTCGACCAACGACGATTCAGTGACCGATAGAGAGGCTTTGGATTTGATGAGGGATATCCTGATCCCGGTCCTGAAGGAATTCTCCCCAGAACTAAGGGGACACCATCTCGTCATTGACCATAGTCTCCATGCGATGTCGAGCAAACCAATTTCGCTTGAGACAAATCGGGTCTTGCTAAAGATGGTCTTCAGGAATCTCCTCAAAAACGCCATCAAATACGGTGACGAACGGGGCGTGATCGCCTTGGGTTTTGAAGATCACGGTTCTTCATACCAGTTGAATGTTTACAACAGCGGAAAGCCCATCCCCGAAGAATATCGCAACAGGCTCTTCAGACAATTTACTGGGATTGGGAATCGTAACAATGGAAAAGACGGAACAGGTTTAGGTCTGTATTTGACTAAGAAGGTCATCCAGAAACTGGGCGGTTGTATCTGGTACGAGGCAAGGGAAGGCGGTTCAAACTTCGTATTCACTCTTCCTACGAAGCCAGCATTTTCAGGGGATCTACTGCTCCCGGTTGGAGCACGGGCATGAAGTGTTACGTCTAACGACCTCTTCCCAAAGACTGCTGTTTACAACCTGTAAAAACCTCCTAATTTTTAGACAGCGGAAGGTTCTAAAACCGATGAAAGAGGTTAATCCCATGGAGACACACCCGACCGATTCCCAGCAACCCTCCTTATCTCTTTGGCTGTCGCAGTCCAGAATGCCAACCGATGAAAAGATATTTATTAATCGTCAGGATCTATCTCAGGCTATCATCAATGGCAAAAAGTTGCTGAAGGCGGGCGAAAACGTTTCCATCAGTCCGCATCGTCTCGCCCTCGACCCCATCCATTAACAATTGTGAAAAGGGGTAGCCAGTTTAAATCGAAAGGAGGTAAGAACATGAATGGAGGGTATAAAAGTGATTTCAAGGACACGTTATGGGGTCTGTTCTGGGTTGGGGTGATCGTTGTTCCTGTTGTCTACGTCATCCTGCAAAAGAAAAAAGCGGGAGACTATGATGACAACGGTCGGTAACCTTCTAAGGTACAGCGGGCCGATGTCCGCACCCGATTCTTTACTCCTTACCCCCGGGAAAAGGGTGAATTTTACGGGACATCCAGCTTAAAGTGAAGCGATTGCGAGTTTACCTACGACCTGACCGGGGGCTGAACAAAGAAAAAGACATGTGCACAAAAAGAGAACCTGCGAAGGACTCTAAGAAACGTTTGGTTTGAGAAAATAGATTAGGGAGTGCTTGCAATGCGTTTAGTGGGAATCTCCTTGGTGGTACTAATGTTTGCGACCGCTTCGGTTATCGAATCAGGTGCAGGTGGTGCGGATACAGGGTTTTCTCCTGGGGAGGAGGCCTTAAGCGGATTCTTTCTTGCCATTGGAGACTACTACAGAATTCCCCAGAGCGAGGTTGTCATCATTAAAAAAATGGGTATCCCCGCCAATGAAATTCCGGTGGTTTTATTCATTGCGAAAAGGGCCCATGTCGCGCCGGAGATCGTAATGGACTTTAGGCTCCGTGACAACACGTGGCTTTATGCCACGCGTCGTTTTGGCCTTGGCCCGGAGATATTTTATGTTCCAGTGAGTGGGGTGGTCAAAAATTCACCCTACGGCAAGGCATATGGGTACTACAAGCATAAACCTAAAAAAGAGTGGAAAACGATCGCGCTCAGTGACGAGGATATCATAAACCTTGTTAACCTCAAATTGATGTCGGAGCACTACGGATATCCGCCTGAAAAGATAATAAAGATGCGGTCAGGAGGTCAAGAATTTGGCTCAATTAACGACGAAATCAGAAAGGAGAAGGGAAAGATTAGAGACCATGAAGAAAAGGAGGTTAGGGCAAAGAGCGAGAGGGGAAAAGGGAGAAAAGAAATTGAATAACAGAGCAGAAAGTTGGTGCCGAAGGGGGGATTTGAACCCCCACGGGGATTACCCACCACCCCCTCAAGATGGCGTGTCTACCAATTCCACCACTTCGGCATTGTAATGTAACATCTGACAGCCTACTACCGTCGGCATTCCTGCCTACCGGCAGGCAGGGGCTGCCGGCGATGTCTACTCGCCTTACTAAATGAGGGCGCTACAGTTCTACTTCTTCGGCTCGGGTAGAGGCACCTGAGGCTGAATGGGTGCTTCCGAGGGCGCTGCGGGGGCCGCGGGAGCCGGCCTTTCTTTCATAATCGTAGAAGCCCTTCTTGTGGAGGCGAAGGTGAGAAGAAGCGAGGTGAGCATAAAAATGATGGCAGCAACAGTGGTCAGTTTAGTAAGAAACCCCATCGCTCCGGCACTTCCGAAAATTGTCTGACTCGCTCCTCCGAATGCGGCCCCCATCTCTGCTCCCTTTCCTGCTTGAAGCAGCACGATCAAAATGAGCGCAATGCAGACCAAAATATGCAAGGCAATGATAATCGTCATAAATCCAATCCTTTCTTAGATATCACTCACAGAATATGAGAAATTCTTTCCGCCATTTTCTTCCTTGCCTACCGATAGGCAGGCGCTGTAAATTTATATCACAATTCTCTGAATCTGACAATCTTTGAGAAGGATTCCGCCTTCAGGCTCGCCCCTCCCACCAACGCCCCGTCGATATCCGGTTGGCTCATCAGTCCCCTGATATTTTCCGCGGTCACGCTTCCCCCGTATTGGATCAGGATTTTCTCTGAGACCTTCCGTGAATAAAGCTTCTCCACTTTCTCCCTGATGAATCGATGCGTCTCTTCAGCCTGTTCCGGGGTGGCCGTCTTGCCCGTACCGATAGCCCAAACGGGTTCATAGGCGATCACAATATCTCTCCATTCCTTATCGCCCAGTCCCCTCGATCCGCCTTCTATCTGCCTTTCGATCACCGAAAACGTCTTTCCGTCTTCCCTCTCCTTCAACGTCTCTCCAATGCAGAAAATCACCTTCAGGCTCTGAGCCAGTGCTGCCTTGACCTTTCGATTGACCGTTTCATCCGTCTCTCCAAAGTATTGCCGTCTTTCAGAGTGACCGATAATGACATAGTGACAGCCCGCTTCCTTGAGCATAAGAGCAGAAACCTCACCAGTGAAGGCGCCTTTCTCTTCCCAGTAAAGATTCTGAGCGACAAGACCAATGGGAGTACCTTCGAGTTCCCTGCGGACAGCGTAGATCGCGGTAAATGGAGGTGCAACAGCCACTTCCACTTCTTTAACTCCTGAAATGGCTTTTTTCAATTCTCTGACGAGATCGACGGCTTCTCCAACCGTCTTGTTCATCTTCCAGTTTCCCGCGATGAAAGGCAATCTTCCCATTATATACACCTCTTAACCCCACCTGACCTCCCCTTAGTTAAGGGGAGGAAAGGACGGGTTATTTTTGATTACAGTTTAAATTCTCCGGGTCTCTCCATCACCCCTTCTCCCCACTATTCTTTCTAAGGGCCTCGATGCCCGGCAACTTCTTCCCCTCGAGGAATTCGAGAGAAGCCCCGCCTCCTGTAGAGATATGACTGATTCTATCCGCTACCCCTGCCTGTTTCACTGCGGCCACAGAATCTCCCCCTCCCACAATACTGAAGGTGTGGGAGTTCGCGATCGCCTTCGCAATAGCAAAAGTCCCGTGACTGAATGGTTCCAATTCGAAGACACCCATGGGTCCATTCCACACGATGGTTTTCGCGGACTGGATCTCTTTTGAAAAAGTCTTTACCGTTTCCGGACCAATATCCAAGCAGACCCATCCCGGAGGAATCTTATCGTTCTTGACAACCTTTCTCTTCGCCTGAATATCCATTCGCTCGGCAGCGACGTGATCGGAAGGGAGGAAAAACGTTATCTTCCCTCTCGCTTCTTCCAGGAGGCTGAGCGAGAGGCCGATCTGGTCCTCTTCGACAAGGGATTTTCCCACCTGAAACCCCTGAGCTTTAAGAAATGTATAGGCCATGCCTCCCCCAATCAGGAGCGTGGTCACCTTATCCAGAAGGTTTTGGATCACACCTATCTTATCCGAAATCTTTGCCCCCCCCAGAATCGCTACGTAAGGCTTTTCCGGATTTACAAGAGCCTTCTCCAGACTCTCAACTTCTTTCATCATTAAGAAACCGGCTGCCACAGTCTTCACGAACCGTGTCATTCCCTCTGTGGACGCATGAGCCCGGTGGGCAGTGCCAAAAGCGTCATTGACATAGACGTCACAGAGGGCGGCCAAGGCTTTCGAAAAGGCTTCTTCATTTTTCTCCTCCTCGGGATGGAACCTGAGGTTTTCCAGGAGAATGACATCCCCTTCTTTCAAGCCTTCAATCTGTTTCTGAACCTCTTCTCCAATGCAGTCCGTGGCGAAAGCCACCTTTTTCCCCAACAGTTGGGACAACCTTTTGGCGACTGGGGCTAAACTGAATTTAGGATCTCTCTTTCCTTTGGGCCTTCCCAGATGAGAGGCGAGGATGACCTTCCCACCGGCCTCACTGACAAACCGAATGGTTGGGAGGGATAGGAGGATCCGGGTATCATCCGTAATTTTATTCTTCTCGTTCAGGGGAACATTGAAATCAACTCGAATAAATACCCGTTTCCCTTTCAATTCAACTTGACCCGCGGTGCGAATGGTCATCGTCCTAACCTGCTCGTCCCATCTTTGTTTTAGGGTTCAAGTTTTACTGAGGAGTAAGGAATCCTACCCTCTACCGTAAGGCCGGCTTACTTTTTCCCAAAAAGATACGGAAACAACTCCACCAGCCGATTGGAAAAACCCCATTCGTTATCATACCAAGAAATAATCTTCACCAGTTTTCCGCCGATCACCTTCGTTGACGGGCCATCCACAATGGAGGAGTGGGGATTGCCATTGAAGTCAACGGAGACGAGAGGCTCCTCACAAAAGCTCAGAATCCCTTTCAATTTCCCTTCTGCAGACGACTTTAAAACCTTATTCACGTCATCTGCCGTCGTCTCTCTCTCCAGCCTCGCCACCAGATCGACCACGGAGACGTTCGGCGTGGGAACCCGGATAGCCATCCCGTCCATCTTTCCTTTCAACGCCGGTATGACGAGGGAGAGGGCCGTCGCAGCGCCCGTGGTCGTTGGGATCATCGACATCGCAGCTGCCCTGGCACGGCGAAGATCCCGGTGCGGAAAATCGAGAATCACCTGATCATTGGTGTAGGCGTGAATGGTTGTCATCAGTCCATATTCCACCCCGAACTCATCCACTAATATCTTGGCAATAGGGGCAAGACAGTTCGTTGTGCATGATCCCATGGAAATGATGTGATGTTTTGAAGGGTTATAATCCTTCTCATTGACTCCCAGGACCAAAGACACATCCGGGTCTTTCGCCGGGGCAGAGACCACTACTTTTTTCGCACCCGCCTCAACGTGTTTTGAGCCGCCCGCTCGATCTGTAAACTTCCCCGTGCTTTCAAGTACCACATCTACTCTCAAATCTTTCCAGGGAAGCTGCCCCGGATCTTTCAGCGCGAAGACCTTCACCTCTTTCCCGTCGATCAAGATGGCATCCTTCTTCGCTTCGACCTGCGTGCCAAATTTTCCATGGACCGAATCGTATTTCAAGAGGTGCGCCAACGTCTGCGCATCGGTAAGATCGTTGACCGCCACAAATTCCAACTCCTTTCTATTCAGACCAGCTCGAAGGGCATTTCGACCAATTCTTCCAAATCCGTTTATCCCGACCCTGACTGCCATCGCCACTCCCTCCTTTCAAAAATTAAAAATATTATATAACTTTTTTTCGTTTTTCGCGTCAATATTTTTCAAGAAATTTGCAGACTTCACAAAAGGAGAGCGACCTGGTATAGTGGGCATGAAGAGGGTGGAAGGATGGAAAAGAAAGACCAGGTGACACGCGACAGAAATATACTCGAAATCGTACGGGGCCTTCTCCTCTCAGAGGTCGCCTTCCGTGAGATCCTTAAGAAGTATAGAAAGGGTCACCTGCGTTTTTCAGATATCGGCACCTGGGTGGATGACAAGGGCCAGAGCCTCCTCTATAATTTAAAGGAGCAGTGTCACTTCCTCTTTCGATATAGGGGGAAAAAACAGATCCACAAAAGTGATTGGCTTCTTGACTTAGTGATTGGGTCGATTTTCCATGAAGCCATGAAGCTGAGAGAGAACATCTACCAGATGGAAGTTTATCAGCCCAGGTATCTCCAATACAAAGCCAAGTTCGGGAAATCCGACTATGAGAAGGACTATCTTCGATTGTTCGAGCGGATCATCCTAAAGGCCAAGCAGGGGGTAGACGACGGGATGCTGGAGACTCGGTCTCTTTTTAAAGATGCGACGGCGCAACTCGTCGATCTTTTTAAACAGGGGGCCAAGAATACATTTTTGGTCCGTTTCCTCCTGGAAAATCTAACTCTTTTGCACAAGATTTATGGCTCCAAGAAGACGAAAGAAATTTTCAATATAATGTTTGAAAAGGGGTTTTTGGACGCCTACCGGCTCGCTGGTGTAAGTTATCTGCGGAGTCAACATTACGATCTCTCCTCGAACTATTTTTTAAAGGCCCTGAAAATGGACCCTCATCATGAAGGTCTCCGATTCCTGCTAAACTTCAGCCTCGGGATGAATGAGTACTATAGGAATGCCTATTCGAAGTCCTTATCCTATTTTTCGAAGCTGGCTCGGGCCAAATTAGACGGAAAACTGAATAAGGAATATTTGAGAAAAGCAGAAGAAATTTGCAAAAAGATCGCTTCCGACTTTAAAGATGAAAGGGGACCCAAAGCGGCGAGAGAAGCAGGCTCCCTTGCTGATCGAATTAGGAAATGTTATGCTGAGTTTAAAAGGAGTTCGTGAGATGCCTATTTACGAGTATCATTGCGGCCAGTGCCAGAGCGAATTCGAAAAACTGGTGATGAATACCTCTGAAAAAATCGCCTGCCCCAAATGTAAGAGCAAAAAAGTTCAGCGGGTGATGTCCGCTTTTGCCTTTTCCGCGGGCGGGAAGTTCAAAAGCACCGCTGGTTCGTCCTGCGGGACCTGCTCCGCTTCCACCTGCTCCACCTGCGGCTCTAAATAAAGGGTTCTAGGATTCAAGGGGCCGAGAGTTCGAAATTTTAAGAATTTATCATAGGCCTTCGTAAGAAGTCTTCTAGAGCTTTTTAAATTCTTCTTGAGGGCCTGAATTTTTCCTTTTTCTTCAACACTCCTATTTCTTTATCTTTCTTGACCCCTAGAATCCCTGACTCCTGGAAGCCTAAATTACAGGCTGGTCAGGTGCCTCCGCATTTCCATCTCTTCCCTCAACAAATTATTTTTTCCGAGTTCTTTTAAGGCCTCCCCGGTCATCCGAATCATTTTCTCCCGATCCTCGGGGAGTTTTCCGTGGAGGGGGAGGAGATTGGAAATATGATCGCTTAAGAATTCAGAGGTTACGTGAAGCCCTTCTAAGAGCAGCCTTGTTTCCTTTAATATCGTTTCCGGCGAAGCCGGTTGAAAACGACCCTCCACCATGGCCCCGTAGAACGGAGAGTTGGGTCGAGGAATAAAGGTCCGGACGCGGATGAAATGGGGATCGATTTGATTCAACACCTCTTCGGTTCCCCTCGCATGCTGTTCCCATTTTTCTTCACCGCCAATGCCTAACAGAACATATAAGGAGTACTCGAAGCCCGCTTCTTTGGCTTTTCTCCCTGCTTCAACCATCTCTTCCGGGGTCGCCCCTTTCTCGATCTCCTGGAGGAGCTCTCGATCGCCGGTCTCAAGACCTACATGAAGTCTTGTTAACCCTGCTTGACGGATTCTTATTAAGTCCTCCAAAGGTTTCTTGGCAATGGTCTTGGCTCGCGCATAACTGGTTACCCTTTCAATATGGGGAAAGGAGGATAATAAAGTGTCCAAAATTTTGACCACCATCTCGGTCTTCGCCACAAGACTATTCGAATCCCCAATAAAAATCGTCCCGACCCTGTCCCCGTAAAGATCGCTCGCTGATTCGATATCCTCGAGAATCTCTTCAATCTTCCTAATTTCGAACTTCACCCCTTTATACATAGAGCAGAAAGTGCACCGGTTCCACGGACATCCACGGGTCACCCTCAGAAGAAGGCTGTTTGCTTCGCTGGGCGGTCTGAAAGGTGGAAAATCGTAATCTCTTTTTCTCAACCCGAATCTGCCGATGGTCATCATGTACCTCCAGTTAAGGTGCCTAAAGTTAGAAGTATCTAAAGCGTCGAAGAATTCTATTGTCATTCGAATTCAACTCTAGGCATTTTACCTCACTTTAGTCACTTTAGCTCACTTTAAATTTTTGGTCACTTTCCTAAAATATCATCGATACGGGGATCCCCTTTTTCTGAAAACGCTCTTTTAGCTCCGTTCCGGCCAGACGAAAATAATCCTCTTCCAAATACTGATCCAGTTTGGCCTTGCGATAAACCGCCTTCACCTTATTCGGATAATTCATTCGATCGATAAGGACTTCGTCAATCAACCCGTCGAGCAGCCCCACTAGGTGCTTCGGGTTGAGAGGAAGCATCGGACCGATAAAAACATAAGTTCCAATCTTTTCCTGGCGGAGGGCCCTCAGGGCTTTGACTCGAGACAAGATCGAAGGAGAGCAGGGCTCAAAGATCTTCTTGATCTCGTCATCATCGGTAGTAATGGAGAACCCCACTTCAATTCTTTTGAATCGTTTAAATAGATCCATGTCTCTCAGGCAAAGAGGGGAACGGGTCAATACATTTACTGAAAGCTGGAGATCCAGAAGAGCTTCCAAACATTGTCGAGTCAGTTGATACTTTTTCTCCACAGGCTGGTAAGGATCCGTCACCGTGCTGAGGGCAACAACCCCATGCCTTCCCCTTTTTAACTCTTTCCTCAGCAAATAGGGAGCGTTCACTTTAACATCGACAAACTCTCCCCACGGTTCAAGGTGACCGGTGAAACGTTTCATGAAGCTAGCATAACAGTACCTGCAGCCATGACCGCATCCTACGTACGGATTGAGGCAGTAATCGAAGCCGGAGATGGCTGTCTTGGTTAGAAGGCTCTTCGCAAAGATTTCTTTAATTTTCATTCTTTACATTATAACGGAGAGGCGATAAAAGTGAAAGTTCTTCCCGACCGTGTGGAACGAAACGAACTGGAAGTTTATCAGGCAGGCGGGTTAAACAAAGGCGAGTGGGAATTCGAATTCCCTTTTAACGAGAAGGTCTCATTAGAGTGCGAATAGACTTGCTCAAAGAACACCAAAATATCTATCTCCCCTTTTTTCGCTTTCTGCCAAAGATCATAGAGGTGATGAGTGGTAATCATGCTCATATTGTGGCGACTTAAGAAATTGCTCAGCTCTTTGGAGATATGACTGACCTGGCCCCTCTCAGAAAGCGGAAGGCGGATATGGGTGCTCGCGATAATCAAGGATTTCTCATCCTCCTTTTTTTCTTTCTCAAACTGCAAGGCCCGGTTGATCTTGGGGTGGTTTCCCTCCAGCTCCCCTTCGCTCATCAGGATCTGCACTCCAAAGGCGATGCGCGTGCCGGGAATCTTCACGATGCGATCGACGTTCTGATAGTTGACCCCTGTGGATATTTTAAACC